>JAABUP010001200.1_pt1 | contig 54745 bp, 83 predicted proteins | sample 5559201 | NCBI WGS metagenome assembly JAABUP01 (sample SAMN10711887, study PRJNA513373) | rock metagenome | isolation source: Antarctica rocks | place: Antarctica | reverse complement strand
TGGCATGTTTTGCCAGAAGGTTTGACCTTCACAGGGTATTGCTTCCTATGAATCTTGCCTGCTGGGCAGCCTCGAACCGGACTGTTGGCTGACACCAGCTTTCTTGCCTCACTCACCTGCTTTAGCCAAAGCCTTGCAGCTTGCGGCACAAGCGTTTTCAACGGCAACAGTCACAGCAGCAAGTGCGCAGGCTCGTCTGCTAACACTGGCTGGCCTCACCGCCATTTGCATTGCGCACAGCATTCACTCTAAGGTTTCTGCTGAAGCAGTGCCATTACTGTAAGCAGACTTTTGACGGCAGCTGTATTCTGCGAGCGTTTCTACCTGTAAGCTGCGAGCGTTTCTACCTCGAAGTCTCGATGGCGTTACATTTTCGAGGCTTGATCGAGGCCCGATCGTGGTTTGTCTATCGGTTCTGTACAGTCTCTCTGTTTAACAAGCTTCCGACCCGTTGTCGGCAAGGCTGATCATGATGCAGGGTAAACATACCTGGACAGCAGCAGAACGTCAGCGTGCGAGGGATTTTGTTAACTCCCTGCCCGAGGGGCATTTGGAGTCAGCTCGCGCCAAGGCACGACTCCCATCCGCATCCGTCGACGAACTTGTGCGATCTTTCAGCGATGACCGGGAGCAGCTGTCCCGTCTGCTGTGTGTTTTCGACGTCAACAAACCGGATCTTGCCAGATTTTCCCGACAGCTGAAGCCCTCAACGGACGTCCTTTCTGTGACCACGTTGAACAGCAAGAAGAAAGAAGAGCTGTGCGCCTGGTTTGAGTCATATTTGTCGCAGGTATGCCGTGTGTCAAATTTGTGGTACATACAACTTTAGGTTGTCATCTGGTGTCGAGATCATTCAGTCACAAAATCTGCCACCTGTCAATGCAGTGCTAGTGTGCAAAGACTCTTGTCTTCCATGTCACATTGCTAGCCTGAGAGCGCTGCAACTGCTTGTTGAAGGGCTGGAAGGGCTCAGCCAGAAACGCACTGACAGAATGCGGCAAGCAGCGTGAAGACGACAATGATGGTTTGCAGAGGCGCGAGCTTGCCAGGATGGTATGCTTGGCACGGCTGCACTGCTCATGTGATTTTGCATCTCTTACATGCCTGCAAGTCAACATTTGTTTCTGGTCAGCAACTTCTGCATGTCATGTGTCTCATTTACTCATCTGCTCATATACTGTATGTGCCTGCTGCAGAAGAAGACCTTATTCACCACAGCCTCAAAGGATCAAGCCAGGGACTTTCTACTGAGAATGGACGAACCTCATCTGAATCACGTTGGGCAGCAGCCAAAGTTACAAATTCCAGACTTGGGATCTGTTGGAGGCAAGGCAGCAAAGGTGGAAGCTATCCTCTCTGCAGCAGAAGGACAAGGTGGCCCATACAAGTTGTTGACTGCATTGGGTGAAACGTACACTCGGATGTTCTTGATTGAGCACTGGGAGCAGATTGCTGAGCTGTTTGGCCCCCAGGACTTTGGCTACAACAATGACTACATTCACTATGACAAGAACACATGCCAGCTGTTCATCCTGTGGGCATGGGCTCACATCTGAATGCTTTGTGTTTGCTGCTCGGCAAGGATCCTCTGCAAAGTGCACCTATGATCATCAGATCAGCAATCAGATTGCGGATTATTGCATCCATTCAGATTATGTCAAATGATTGCTGATAAATGCTGTTAGGAGCGGGTTATTTATTCAGGCTTAGTACTATCTGACGGCACACAAATAGGCATCTGAGCTGACTGGACAGGCCTTTGTAGCTGTACCCAAGTCTTGATCTCTGTAGTCGTTTTGAAACTTTGCATGCAAACACAGACACATCCTTCTGGTGTGTGACGAAAGTTGAAGTGCAGTCAAGTGCCTGCATTTCAGCATCCATGCATTGCATGCGCAAATTGTATATATTGCGGCTGTCATTGCTTCTGCTGTGTTGCTGCTGTCAACGAGTGCTGAATGAGAGTGCACAGATCTGTCTAGACGCCAAAGTATCATGTTCCTCGAGATACTAATCACTGGGAGAGCAAATGTGAGCAAGGCTGAGTCGAATGAAGCAAGCTTAATTAAGTTGATGCAACTTTCACAGCACAAAGGCCTTGCTTGTCCAAGTCAAATTGGCCACCAGGCCTGAGTGTACTGGTTAGCAAAGCTTAGATGTGCAGCCTGTGCAAAGACAAACACAACAGAAGCGAAGCAAACAGCGTTATTTCTCGCCGGGTAGCTCATGTCTATGGGCGACAACTTAGCTTAGTCTCTGTTCCTCTTCTTCTGTCATTACAATTGATCAGACCAGAGTTGTTTTCATAAGTGCTTTAGAACATTTGGGTATCTTTGTCTGACACTTTCAGTCTACTGGTCCAATGGTCATGGTTGGCCCCAACGACCTTTAAAATCTAATGAATGAATGAAGAGGTCTCGCGAAAGTGTACTGATGCGGTCAGGTCTCATCGGTGACGACCATCGACAGCAATGAAAGTGGTCATAATCGCCAAGGTGGGCGTCGCTGAACGTGTTCTTGTTCTGCCAAGGATATGTACTAATTTGCTTGCTGTTCAGGAATATCCAGAGTTGGTACTGGAATGTGAGGCAAGCGGCGACGACGTGGGCCACTCAGTTGCGGCTATCTTTTGCAAGAACTTCGGTCTGTCAGATTATCATTGCAGTGTGTACCATAAAGGTTTAGTGGTGAATTCAGTCCATCTCAAGCAGGTGAGCAGATCATTACTGATCAGGCTTGCAGTGTGGCACCCCGCCACCCTACTTGTCATCCACCACCGGGATGCGAGTTCTACTGGTATGGCTCCTTCAGGTTTACCGGGGAAACGCAGGGGCCCTGCGATTGACGGCCGTCTTCAAAAAAACGATTGCCTTTTACACTAGGAGAAGTCTCGAATTCAAGCACATCGCTGACCGGGTGGTCGTGTCTTTTGCTGTTCAGAATGCGGCCACAAGCCTTTTGTTTTCGGAAGCATGGGTAAAGGTGGTCGATGTGACGCAGTTGTCGGCTTTTGCAGCTGTTGAACCGTCTGACCTAGTCCCAACCAGCCTGGCAGACCTGGTTGAGCAGTGGAATGTACATGGCCCTGAGATGGAGCGTGATTTGTCACAGCAAGGCCTGCTTGCGACCATGGCATATACTTTCCAGCAGGAGACGTCAAAGTATCTGAAGCAGAAACCTGTTGGGCACAGCACATCAAGTGCCTCACCCTCAGCAGCCCCTAAAGTTTTGCATCCTCTCAGTGCATTTGCCCTGCTCCGCAGCACCCTGCTGCTGCTGAAGCTCATTGAGCTAGTCACCAGCGCTGCCCAAACACCTCAGATACGGCCAGCGGAAACAGCGCTCTGGGCCGTCATGCTGCAAATACGCAATGCACTTGCCGCGTTTAGCAAGACACCTGCTGCCGCTCACTTGCAACAGCAAGAACAACACCTGTGCACTGTGCTGGCTAGTGTTCTTGTGTCTGTACAACAAAATCTGGTTGGGGAGGATGAGCAGGCTTGGCAGATAATAGAGGGCGATGATGTGCGCCGTATGCAGCTGGCAGTATGCTGTTCTTTGGCATCGATGCTGGTGTCATTGCACCCCCAGGCTGTTGCCTGCAAAATTGTGGAGCAAGGCAAGCACTGTCTCTTGCCGCCGCACCATATGACTTGCCTTGCTCCCTTGTGACAAGACAAGCTCAAACGCAGCCATGCGTAAGCCAAGATCAATGTGACAGAATGTTGCGCTCTACATTCTTGACAGCAAACAATGTGTGTGCATTGTCATGATCCTGTCCCAAGTCCTGCATTGCTCAAGATGCGCTGAATTGCAGGTGGGTTGCAAATTCTGGTGAGAGCATTGCTTCAGAAAAGAGATTTGGCAAGTAGAGCTCATGAAGTTATATGCGCCCTTTTGGACACATCAAAAGTCGGTCTAAGTCAAGTCAACAGCACAGCTGCTTTGCTGGCTGGCCTAGATGCAATCATGTACTACAGTGCCCTACTTTGCCCTGACATGACGGCTTCAAAGCTAGAATTGCCCAATTTCAAAGATGGTGTGACAGGTATGGTCTTGGTTATGGCAATGATGTCATCTGCAACAATATGACTGACTTCTTCCTCAAGCTCAGGCGCCAATGCTCATTGGCATTACACACCCTGTTGGCAGCATGATTTCAGGCGCCCAGATAAGTTCTCATTCTGTATGCACAAACATCATCTTACTGCAAGTGTGCTGCAGGGAGCTTGTCCGGCAGCATTGATTGGTCTGGCGATGCGTCAGAGGACGACCTGACCCAGCTCAGCTTTGTCAAGAGCGTCATTGACATGGCTGTCAAGATCACAATACGCAACCCAAAGCGCCATGCTGCAGTCGACCCAGCTGAGTGGCAAGCTGACATTGACATGGTCCTCATCAGAATGTATCAAGGCATCATACTCCTTGAGAGCATCGCACATCCAGAGCGAACAAGCGAACTGGCTTGTTGGCGTCAAGGAGTAGTGCCAAAATTGTACATGGATTGCCGGCAGCAACTCTGGAGACTGGCGCACTTGCTTGTGGCTCATCATCTTCCCAACAAGCAGCTAAACGTGTATGCACCCATGCACTACATGCTGAGACCAGTGCTTCAAGACTGGTGCCTTGTGGCTGGCAAGCAGCAACCAGCTGATGTTCTGGCTTTTGCTTTGCTGAAGAGGGCAGCAGAAGACGAGACTGTCTTCGCAGGCACAGTCAGCTATGATGACACTGACATGCAATTGGACAGCAGTGGTGTCCAGTGGGGTCAGAAGCAATGCAATGTGGGCGTCCTTTGGAGTTCTGTGTGTAAGTGCTGCAGCTCCTGTGTTAGTATTGCTTGTGTTCAAAATGTACCTGTGGCAGAGTGCACATAAGCAAATGCTGCTGCTGTCACATGTTGTGCAGTAAAGTTGTCTGACACTGTGACCGCATGCTATGAGTCGCCGGACTTGGGTTGCTTTCCTTGAAGGCTTGATGCATGACCGTAATCTGGTGGATATGTGAGGGGCTCTCCAGACCCAAGCTTTGCAACTCAAGCCCAAGTTCTTTTGCATTAGCACTCTGCATTGGCTCAAAGAATGACAAATCCAGGACAAGCTGGTCTGCATTCACTGTCAATGTCCCATGAAACGTATCACACCTGAGCAGCAACATGCCTTTGGATGCAGGCTGCTTGGCCGGCCAGAAGCAGTTTTCAGCAGCTGCAGCAGCAGTAATTAATGCACTTTGGGCTGCCCTAGACCATGAGGAGCACTGCAGATACATCTTGGAGGGCAAGCATCTGACGCAGCTAACACTGTACCAAACTGCTGGAGGCTACGAAGTCACGCATGATTTGAGTCTACACAATGCCATCAAGGCGTTGAGCCACAATGTGGCTGCTCAGCTGACTGCTGCTGCATGTCAGGTGCACCTATGCTTGGTGGAGATAAGCCTGCAATCCAGAATGCCTCAGCCCTATGCCAAGACTGGGCCATATTGTAAGGCAGTTGTGGATGCAGACATCTTGGATGATGTCTTCAAGGCTGTCCTCACCGGCCTCAAGGTGACTGCACACCCATTGTCAAGCTGTTCCTTAACAATCACAATGGCACGCAACAATTGAAAAGTGATTGCACACACTGCACTGCAAATGCATTGCAAAACCAAATGGCTGGACACCATGTGCTGTGGTCGGCAAGAAATGTAGACTACACCTATTGCGATGCCTTGCAGGAGCCACTGCCGTGGTCAACTGAGCACTGTGTGGCCTTGACAAGAGTGCTAGAGATGTGCAGCCAAGTGTGTAGAGCACGTGAGGGAGCCTTGCCTACAGCAACTCGTGTCTCTGCTCAGGTAACATGTACAATACTGTGCTACATCACTGCACTGTATGCCTTTATGCCCTATCAATCAGCGCAAGCAATAACATATCACCGGCAATGGATCCCGTTCAGCACGTCAAGCCTGCCCCTCTGTGTGCGCCACATTACTAAGAGACAACCCCTCAACTGCTCATATGAGACCTGTGCTTGAACGATATTAGCCTAGCCATACTTGCTCTGCCTCATGTATCCCTCTGCACTGTACAGCATCTCAAGTGTGTGCACCAGCTTCGGTACATTGTGCCTTAATCGTGGAGCTAAGCCAACATGTACATCATGCAGAAGGCAGGAGTCCTACCTATGATCCAGCAGCGCCTGCAGTCTCTGCAGAAGACAAACCCCATCCAACGGCTGCAGCAGCAGTTTCTGGCTGCGACACTAGGACTGCTGGCTCCATCGTGTGACCCGCTCTTGAAGGCCCCAAGACTAGATGTATGCCTGTGTTGCTCCACTGTCAGCTGAATGCTTCTTTGCAAGCTACTGTGGCGTCTCATGGATGTGATAGTCTTGCTGTGTGGTTGTCAAGCCTCACTCTGGATTACCACCGCCACACAAGTCCACACAAACACAGCCTTGTGTTCTCTGGCTCTCATCCTGCTGCAACTGATGGTGCAGTGACTGTATGATGTACAACCCTTGACACCTAAAGCTTCTGTGTCTGCACAGGGGCTGCCTCGAGTGTTGATTGACTTGCTAGTCTCACTTGTCCCCTCCAATCACACCAATCATGCCCCGGTGGCAGCCACATGCAGAGGCTATGTGGAGATAGGGCTGTCAAAGTTGCGTGGCATGCAACTGCAGTGCAAAACCCTGGGAGCTGTCATGCAACTCCTGGAGCAACCCAAGGACTTTCAGTACTTGGGTCAGCATGCCTTTCCAGTCTGTCTGCCTCCCTTTCTGGAGTTTGTACAAGCTGATATGGACCGGTACACACAGCGGGGCGAGCCAGACATCATCAATGAGACGTTAGATCTTAGACCCTACCTTGACATGCTGGGTAAGCGCTCCCCTTCTTTCCCAAGTCTGCAATTACCATGAGAAGCATTGGACTTTCTAGACAGATACCAACCGACCGTTGTACCCATCATGAGCTGTGTTGCATGGCCTCAACCAAACATGAAACCGGGCCATCTTGCAATCAGAGGCATCCTGACATGTCATGTTGTCGCTGCATATGCTGAATTACATTTGTATGTACCTCAGTACACAGGAGGCGCAGATTGTATTTCAGCTTGCCCTTCTGCACGGGACCACCCAAGCTACAGATCATCAGTCAGCTTGTCAGGCCGTGACAACACTGTTCACCAAAATTCAAACTTCTGAGTTTGCATCAGATCAGACAGGTACAGGTCTTTCTCCTGGATGGCCATGCAGCATGCCGCATTGTCTGCACACCTTTAGGTGCTGAAAGCAAGCCTGCTGTTTGGCACTCAGATCACAGATGAGGCATTTCTGATACCCACGTACCTTTGCATGGGCTAAAACCAACCAATCAGCATTTAGCTTTGTAATGCAGGTGCCTACAGCAAGACAACAGGGAAGCAGAAGGTGAAGGGTGTGCCACCAGGAGCAGCCGAGGGCCTGCTGCAGCTGCTCTTCCTGCTGGTGCAGCGTTTGGAGAGCTGGACGCATGCAGGTCCAGCTAAGGACAGCCCAGTTCAACTAAAGCTGATGGCGTCATCCAAACTATATCTTGGTGAGCTCACAGTGTCATGTGCAGTACATGGCATGCATGCAAGTTGCGTGCAACAGCATTGCTCGTAGACTGCTACTTGCTGCCCAGAGGCAAAACAGCACTGGACAGTATGACCAGAAGCCATATCTCTGTCAGCAACCTGTATGTTCAAGCACAAAACTTGCATAGATGCCTCAAGAGGCGTAATACTTAGTGCTTTCCTGATCACACGGCCTGTATGCAAGGTGTCACAGCAAGCCTGCGACGCCCAGATTTTCACTTTGTGTCTGCACAGCAATCCCATGCCACACAAAGCAGTGCAATGCAATGCAACGCAACGCATGATCTCTCATGTGTGTGCAGACACCTTGTTGAGCGTACTCAAGGTGGTGCGCACACAGCACCTGTGGATGAGCGCCTGGGCTGCCCTGGGCCCTTGGGGCTGGTGCAGAGACAAGAAAGCGCCATTCATGTTGAAGCGCTGGCTCAGGCGCCTCCAAGCTGAGGAGGTGGTCACGGAGCTTGCCGTGTCAGACATCCAAGAATGCCTCATCATCCCACAGGTGTGTTCAGGATGTACACTGACTACCCTGCCCAACAACTTCAGCATGCGTAGCAAATGCCAGCCTGATAGACAGGCATCACTCACACATCAGAAGCTCAGCTTGACCTCAAATCAAATGATGTCTGTCTGAACATCACTGGACACAGCAGATTGTCACCTGCCTTGCAGCCAATGTCAGATCTTCAGTCTGCCTTAACAATCAGCATGGGCAGTTGCTATTGTGAGGCTGACAGGCTTCAGTAGTGTGCTATCAATCTGACCTCAAATGATTGCTGGAGCATTACGTCCCCAACAAAGATTTACGACTGATGTTGGGACATGAGGTCTGTTGCAGAGACCAGTCTTGCATGTGACAGTGCAGGATGTGAAATATGATGTCATGCAGGATGTCAAGTTGGCTGAAGCCTCAGCTTCCCGAGCTGCAGCCCAGCTACTAGCTGAAGAACAGCAAGCAGCTGCCAAGGCAGCTGCCAAGAAAGCTAAGAAGCTGAGGCAGAAGCAGGCGAAACAACAGCTGCTACAGCCTGAGCCAGCCCAGTTGCAGGATGCTCAGCCAGCTGACTTACCTCAGACAGCTGCAGACTCAGAGTCAAACATGAGCAAGCCAGCAACACCTGCCCAACAGACACCAAGTGCACAGATGAGTGCAGCTGCTCACGCAGGCTCTCCAAATGTTGATACTGACAGCAGTGACTCAACAAGTGGACGGCCTATGCCAACAGCAGACCAATCAGAATTGGCTGACGTCTCTGCAAACGGCTCTGTGGAATTGTCAGACGGTACAGCAGACAAGGTCTGTGCCGTAAGGAATGGGACGTCAGACGCTGACTTCCTGAGGAGTCTGTTCTGCTGCCCCATTACTCATGTGAGACCACAACTTGCTACTGCCAATGCTGATGGCATTTGGCCAATGCAAAAATATTTGCAGGTTGAGACAACGCCATACTGCTGCGCAATACAGTCAACATGAACTTTGTTATGTCATGCTTGACCTTTGAACAAGCACATGAAGATTTGAAGCAATCTGCTCTGATAGCACATCCTCACATACTGCACAGCATCTGAAGTTCCTATCTTGGGCTTTCCGATAGCTGGAATAGCGTGCTTGACATTGAGCAGTTGCACTGATGCCTCCAGTTGCTGGGCGTTCCTATTGGCATGTCTTCCACACATCCACCTAGATTCTCAGAGTTGCAAGTGCACATCTGGATTCAAAGCTACATGTGCCTGAATGCCAGAACTTTATGTATGTGCATTGCAGAGCATGATGATTGATCCAGTGGTAGCTGCTGATGGGAGGACGTATGAGAGGTCAGCCATGGAGGCTTGGCTGCAGCAGCATCATGTGTCTCCTGTCACTGGCCACCACCTGCTGCATGCCAGACTGGTCCCCAATGTAGCTGCCCGAGCTGCCCTCTCCAACTGTCACCTGGGAATCTGAAGGTGGTTCAGATGGTGTGGTGCTCTGCCGTGGGGTCATGCTCACACAATCAGGAGACAGGCTCTGCCTCGCGGTGACAAGTTTGCCAATAGGCTTTTGCTGAAGTGAGTGTGTGGCTCTGCTCAGCTAACTCCAATGCAATTCAAGCTATACTGGGCTTGTTAGATGCCTGTGCTGTTGTACTGCTCCTTAGACTTCCATGCCTAAGGTTGGACCTGTCATGTGACACTGCAGCTAGGACATGTCTTGTGTAGAGTATGCTAATAGGCCGAGACTAAGGCATCTTAGCGTGTGATGCAGATCACTGGCTATGCCAAGGTGAGAGCTGTGACTGAATATAATGACAGCAGGATGCTGGCTGTTGCCATTGCTGTGGCATGAGACGCAGGTCGGTGCTTGTATGCAGAACTGTGCTGTTGTGCCTGCTCAGCTAGGCAACCAGTCCAATGGTCAGCATAGGTGTGGCCATGCATGTGCTCCCATTGTGCATGCACTCTCTGACCATTGCTGTTCACGCTGAGTGCACTGCTGTCATGCTGGGGTATCACTTCATGCCACTTCAAGTCTTGCAGCACAATTGGTGCCTCTTGTTGAATGCAGCATGTCACAGCAGTCAGCGGTCAATACCCTATGTGTATCAAGCAGCAGCTACTGCCTCGGTGCACAAGAATTTTACCATGTATAGTCACATGCTCCCCAGATTTGCATTAAGTCAAATGCGCATTGAGACAGCAGCGTTTACCTTGCAGCTGACATCAGCATGCATATGGTCTGCAGGTCAGCATGCTGAGCCCACCTGCGAGTCATCTATTGGCGTAGCGTGATTCACCACCATGACTGCTACAGCAGCTAGTGAGCAAGCAAAGAGTGCACAAGACAGTGCTCGCAGGTGCTAGCATACTTAAGGCCTGTCTGGGACTGGTGTGAGCATACAGGGAGAGTGGATGACATTGTGGAAGCAATTTGGCGTCAGCTGAGGGCTCTGGACCTGAGCTACATATGCTAATGCCTTTGATGAACTGCTCTGTGGCAATCGGACAGTACAGGAAAATTTTCCTAGATGTCTGCAACGAGTTGCTTGAGCTCTCAGCTATGTCAAAATTAAGTACTGAAGATGGCCATAGCTAAGGGTGCGGGACCAATTTGACCGATGTCTATGCACAGCAGGTATGAGAGTGCTTTTGAGCAAGTCCTTTCTCAAGCTTCAGTGCAGTTTTGTGTGTGTCCTGCCAGCAGCATGGGATGCGATCAACAGCAGATTGACGGTCAGTACTGAACTGGCACAATAACATTGACGTGGCCTTTCCTGGACAATGTCCTTTTGTATCAGGAAACTATGAGCCTGCTGGCTGACACCTGCGATTTCTAGCATGCCTATCTATTGTAAAACATACTGATGAAGAGTGAGAGCCTGGAGGCTTTGGGCAGGGAACTGTAACCAGTCAGAGACTGTCATCAGCCTGGTAATGGACACAAATGTGACTCTTTGGTTCAGTATACGACCCCATGAAATGATGTTGCTGGACATTGTTGATTGGACTGTCATCTGAAATATTGAGACCCAGCTTCTCGCAGCCACTGTTGCTCTACAGCAGCTACTGCCACCATGTATTGCTTTGTTGTCCACACTATCTCATTGAACACCACGCAAGATGGCTGTTTACCAAACAGGACTGATGATGGGTGCATGGCTACAGGCTGACCAGTATTCACCACCTGATACGTGCCTGCAAGTGGCATACAAGTGCATTCAAAGACACGAATTGGACATGATCTGGGATAGTGTATCATGATACTACTTGAAGTTCTGCCTGAGATTTCACCACATCTCATCATGCAGCGTGGGATATCAAACGATGCGTTCAGGCAATCACACTGCAAAGTCTGTTCAGAGGATCAGGACATTTATTCTGGAGCTGCATGACAAAGCTGAACCAGACACGAGTAGTCTAGCCCAAGAGGTAACACCAAAACTCACGGCGCCAAATGATCACATGACACAAAGATTGGTATCTCACCGTTCAGCTGTCGCCTGGCGGCATTTGTGAATAAGCCAGCCACCAGTGCCTTCAAAACCAGCTCCACCTCAGTCCCAGCAGATGCAATCGGCAGCTTTAGCTGGACCAGCTGCTGATGTAGCTGCTGAAAGATGTCCACAGCTTTCTGTAAGGACCGAGCACTCACAAAGTGCTGTTGGCACCATGCGAGCTGCTGTTTGCGTGGGAGGCCCTCATAGGCTCGGTATAGATTCAAGCCAGTGATGTGGTCGCCTAGCTTGCTGTAGAACTGCTGATGGGCTGCTGCTGCTGCTTCCTTGCAATTCCTGATGGCAGCATGAGAGATGTCAGTGAGAATAACTTGGTGACTCAGCGCAATATTCTTAAATAACCTTTTCACCCTTCTCTTTGTTCCAGCCCTGCACTTGTCCTAGTCTCAATTAAGCAGCCAAAAAGACCACAGCAGACAGACTGCAGCAATAACTCCAATCTGGACAGCATCAGCAGCTATGGAGACAGCATGTATGTGACCTTCTGCTCTGGCCAGAAATAGGCAGGCAAGCACACAGGGACACAAACAAGGCCAGGGAAGGGCAAGCTCAGAACAAGAGAGAGGCACAGCCAGAAGGTGCACATGGCAAGCAGTCACACAGGATCAGTAGGTTGTGACACTATGCCTGGTAAGACACTGGCATGGCATCACAAAACAAGCTAGGTCACAGGTCATGCATGTCACCCATGAAGCAGAGTGACGCACAGCAAGAGCAAGGGCCAGGGCAAGGGATGGGGCAATGCCAAGTGGAAGGGCAAGGGGAACGGCAAAGAACGGGCAAGGGAAAGGGCAAAGAAAGGGCAAGGGAAAGGGCAAAGAAAGGGCAAGGGAAAGGGCAAAGAAAGGGCAAGTGAATGGACAAAGCAAAAGGCACAGCAATAGGAGCAACCTGGGGGTGAGCCAGACAGGGTCAGTAGCCGCCATGGCAACCACGATGAGGGCCTCCCGGGCACACCCCAGCTCAGCCCCCGCCAGTAGCACCTTACCCATCCAGGGCTCCACTGGAAACCCTGCCAAGGCTTTGCCTACTACTGAAGTCAGCTTGCCTGCAATAGCCAGGTGCACAGCTGCATTCATATGCCATTGGACTGGAACGTGATCCTGTTTTGAGGGTTTGCATTCAAGGTGTGCATGTTTCCTGCTGCACTTTGCAGACATGCACAGCCGACACATCAGCCGTGCAAGTCAATTGATCAGAAATTGCATGCTTATGCAACATACGACTGCTTGGTTGAGTCATGAAGCAGCAAGAGCATACACAGTGTAGCGCTGAGCATGGCAGCACTCATTTCTCCATGAAACGCCGTTCGACTTGGGATCAAGTCTGCAGTAGCTGGTCCCAGAGCATATATTGCTGTAATCATAAATCCAGTCAGCATGTGGCAGCAGCACAGATGTGCTTGCCTGAATGGTCCAGGGCACCAAGAGCATACAGGGTCTCCAAAGCTCTCAGCATAGCAGCAGTAGGCGGTCTGTCCATGAAGTCAAAGCCCACCAGGTCGTCAAACCCCAGAGCCTTGAGTTGCAGAGCCACTGTGGCCAAGTTGACTCGCTGGATCTCAGGCAGGGTTGTGGGAGCCAGCTGGTTGAAGCTGGCTTCTGTGAAAAGCCTGAAGGCCTTGCCTGCTGCCTCCCGACCTGCACAACAGCCTCACCTGTCTCCACATGCTTAGCATATTACACAATGCTGCTGCAATGCTGATATGTGCTTGTCACAGTGCTTGGTATACCAGCTGCAGTGGCACATCCAGCTGTAGGCTGAGTAGTCTGCTAGTAGACGCCAGACCTGACCTGCCTGTCTGAAGCTATCAATCACATCTGACATTGACTGATCTATGTTGCCAGTGATAATGGGAGGCTGAGCGCTCATGCGCATACACATACATGTGCAGACATGATGGGCATGACTAGGGCAAGAAGCTTGGCAAAGGCAAGCAATTGAATGAGACAGGGGCAGTCGAGTGAGACGGGGGCAGTTGAGTGAGACAGGGGCAGTTGAGTGAGACAGGGGCAATTGAGTGAGACAGGGGCAGTTGAGTGAGACAGAGACAATTGAGTGAGACAGGGGGGGTAAGTGACCTGCACGGCCAGCTCTTTGGCGGGCTTGGGCCTGAGAGACAGGCACGACTTGCAGGCACTCGGCAGCAGCCTTGCCGCTGTAGGCTCGCGCCTTCACAAAGCCTGTGTCCACCACAAACCGTACCCCCGGCACTGTTACAGAGGTCTCAGCTATATTGGTGGACAGGATGACCTGCAGAGCACAGCCATCCCAATGCCACTCTTACCTATGATGGCACATTACAGAGAATGGCAAAGGAGCATCAACCATACTGTACAGTATTTGGAAGATGACAAAAAACATATTTTTCGTTTCAAATTTTTTTTTGGCAGCTTTCGGTTTTCCGAAGGTTTTCCAAGGTTGTATATTGCCGATGAGGTTTTGGTGGTGCTGTGCAGGCTTGCATACCAGCAACTCTCAGAGTGACAAAAGAAAAGGCCTTTATGGTGGAAGTGATCCAGAAAGAGTTACGTGGGAGACAACAGGACCTCAAGTGTGAGCAGATGCAACTGCAACGGAGCTACAGTCAAACAGTACCGCAGAGACGTCCTGTGTTGCGACAGCCGGTAACAGCTTTGCTGGCAAGTGCTGCACATCTCGTTAGAGTAAGGGCAGCAATATCAATGCTGGGCGTGTGCTCGTTAGCGTCTGCAGTCATGCCCTGTGACAGGCCCTGTATACTGCATCATACCAGCTACATGCAAAACAAGTCCAGCTCCAAAACAAAACCAAAACCGGTCTTAGATGAGTAAGGCGACTACTCAAGTTATGCCTGCACTCAAACGCATCTGGCTTGCTTGGAGCATGGTAACAGGTGCAGAGAGTGTGGTACCTTACGTGTGCCAGCAGGTGCAGGTTGGAATACTTGCAGTTGCTGATCCGGGCCCATGGCTGCATACAGTGATACCACCATCAGCTGTTGAGCATTTGGCTTGTTTGCAGTCACCTGCTCTGCCCTGCACATAAGCCCAGAAGGTTCAGGCAGAACAACCAGCCATTGTGATCGGATGCTGCTGCAAGTTTAGGACATGTTGTGCTACAGTCAATAGATTCAGTCTGTATATCACCTACAGTGAGCACCATCCAACTCAATCTAATGCCCAAACAATGAGTTGATAACCCCAAGTATGCCATTTTTAGACATAGAATTGAGAGATTGATTATCATTTCAAGCCCTTGATGACATCCTAGAAGCATTTTGTACAGATCTGGTCAGGGTCACAAAGGAAGTCGAAGCGTGACTGCCCTTACTACACGCACTGACAGCATGTGAATGAGTGCACAAACTTTGTCAGCAACACTCGATTGCCAGTGAAAGATGCATCAGCATGACTATTCACCTACAAGTATGTGCTCAGCAGGCTGTCACAATGCACCATGGCATTGACAACTTTAGCACATGTGTATGATCGCAGCTGTGGGTCAGCCGTATGCAGATCTGTTGTGCATCGCACTCACAATCACGGAATAACTGTTCTAGCTGGAGCAACTTGATTTGTGCATGGCAGATGGTCTGCAAACACGTGCTGGGATTTCATGCGGGGTCAGCAAATTGTCAACTCAGTCACTCAACCAAAAGCCGTCAACAAATGTGTGTTGGCCTTTGTCTGCATGCTGTTGACAGTAACAGGCAGCACATGACAGCAAGCTGTGCGCGGAGGCAAAGGGTCACCTGTGTCTCAACAATTGCTGCAATGACTCGATTTCTTCTTGTCCTGTGAGGAACACCAGGATGTCGCCTGCCTGCTCTTCCAGGTGGATCTGTAGAACAGTGGTCAGTGCAGCGTCCAGGTAGCTGTCCTCTGGCAGACCCGTGTATAGAAGCTCCACAGGATGTTGCCGCCCCTATACACACACTCAGTCACTCTCAGGAATGCAAATGCTACTAGACTTGTGGGGGACTCTCTTTGAATACAAGCCTGCAAGTGGTGCTATGAAGGTATGCTGAGAATCTGAGTGAAACGGAAGGCTTGCTGTGCTAAGGGAAGACATGTAATTTTGTGGGCAGCGCCATCTTTATCTTGCGCATTGTTGTGTCGAGGGTTGACTGGTGCATGAGCTGAATGTGAGTTGCAAGGTGTGGTGACCTGTATGTATACAGTCTTGGTTCCTCCAAAATAGCGTGCAAAGGCAGCTGCATCCAGTGTGGCGGACATGATGATCAGCTTCAGGCTCTTGCCCCTTTCCACCTGCAGCAGGTCAAGACCCAGACCACATGCAGGCAACCCAGAAGCAGTGATTGAGGCATCAGCGCAGGGTCAAGCTGTGGTTTGCATGATGAATAGCTGCCCAATTTCAGGCCAATCTCTGTCTGCCTTCACTGATCCTAAGTGTTGTGTCGCATTGGAAGAGGGTGAACATGCAATACTGTTGAACTCACCAAGTACGCATACTGCTGTTGATAAGGCGCGGAGGGTATCATTGCAAGAGCTGGATTTATACTCGCTGTGCAAAATGATGTAGCAAAATGGTGTGAAGAGCTCACTTTGATCTTCTTTAATAAGCCCAACAGAACGTCTGTCGGTACCGTGCGCTCATGAGCCTCGTCCAAAATGATCACCTGCGCATTGTGTGTGATGACTGAGTGATTGAAATAAGCAACTGTGTGCACACAAAACAAGCGGTGCATGAGGGGAGATGCATGCCATCACAGCTGAGTGCGGCATGCTGTCATCTGCGCCAAGCGCAAGCAATGGATGCAAACACTGCTGAGAAGCAGCAATGAGTTGCATACAGAGGACAGGCACTGAGTGAGGGCTGACTAAAACCATGAATGGAGTGCAGAGGCAGCCGGGAGGGTAAGCACCTGATACCTCTCCAGAGAGGGTGACCTCAGCGCCTCGCGCAACAGCATGCCGTCTGTCATGTACCGGATCTTGGTGCTTGCGCAAGACTTGTCATCAAATCGAACAGAATAGCCAACCTGTGAGAAGCATGCACAAATGGTGCAACAAGAGCTCTCAGGCGCATGTTTGAGCTGGGGTGAAATGGATACATGTTCATTCGAGTAAGCTCACCTCTTGGCCCAGGTGACAGGGAAGCTCTTGAGCCACCCGACGAGCCACAGTAATGGCTGCTACCCTTCTTGGCTGTGTGCAAGCTATGCAACCATTGTTTGCCAGGCCTGCCTTCAACAGAAGCTGAGGAAGTTGTGTTGTCTTCCCGCTACCAGTTTCACCAACCACTACTAAGCAGTCATGCTCCCGTATGTGCTGCAGCAGAGCTTGTCTCGCTGTCCAGACGGGCAGCTCTTCTCGCGCTTTCCCAAGCCTGATCCGCCTACACAGGTCAGTGCGCGTTTCACTTTACAGGCCTGACCTCGAAGTGCGAACTACACTGCGATTTGTACACTGTTGGGAGCCTCGTCTGCTCTTACGGTCTTACTTTCGTTGGTCTTGTTCCTTTCGTGCCTCTCGTTGTCTTTTCAAGGAAGTCTGCAATTGAGTTGGCGGGTTCGCTTGCTTCTCCAGGGCCATCGCGTCACGACTGCGCGCGTCACGACATTTGCGCTTTCGAAGTGCGCTTAAGCATGGGTCATACAAGACTGCGATTCAGCAAGCGTTGCAAAAAACGCCTGCAAGGCTCGTTCGTACATTTTTTACTCCGTCGCGGATTTAAAATGGGCGGCGGTGTGAACAAAGGATGTAAAACACGTCTCTCTTCTCTCTCTCTCATACACGTCTCTCTCAAGCATTGTCATCCTTCGCTGTCTGCAATGGCCGCATGTTGACGCTAGCAAGTATATTGTCATTGCAATATCACTCTTCAGGCTTGACGCCAAGACACTGATCGCACTTGCTGTCCAAAAGCCTCCACGTGAGCATGTGCTCGCTGTCTGAATGGCTGCTGATGTAGCGGCAGAGCTGGCTGTCGCTGATGTGGCTGCCTCTCACATACAGATTCGTTTGCCAGCTATTCATGCTCCAGACACAGCATGTGATCTTGAGCCTCATGCATCTGATGCCTGAGGCAGCCTGTCACCAGTATGACCTTCTGATTGCCAGAACGCCAGAAGGGGTTTTCACACGCCTGTGATGACATCAACATCTCTTGGGTGCTGTGCTCTAGTGGTGTCACCCTGCTCATTGACAACGCATGGCTAATGCTTCCACCGACCATGAAGCAAAACAGCAAAGACTCAACAGGTGGGTCAAAGACGCTGACTGGTGACACCAATCGAGAAGCAACATCTTGTTGCTGGGTAGGTGCTTCTTTTGGGCATCTGAAATACACCAGACAATGGAAAAATTTGCAGCAGATAAAGCAATGGTTGTTTGGCAGGTACTTACCTGCTCATTGTTGTCATGCAGCTGGTCATCAGCGGGGGCAGCGTTGTCATTGGCTTCACCCATCTGGCCAATGTGCAATTTGGCTTGTTGTGACTTGCTGGTTGTGACTTATTGCCCACTGCCAAAAACATTGGGAAGCTTTGCAGCAGTCCAATTTGCTTGCGTGCAATCAGGCATGACATCTGGAGACAATGAAGCTCACGCTGGTGCATTTCTGGCAAATTAATCTGGTGTATTCTTCATCAAGAAACAATTCTTGTGCCGTTAGGCGCGGCATACAATGATGTATTTGCTGTATGAGAGGCAAGTAGGGCAAGGCACTACTGATACACAATTACATGCACTCAACCAAGACTCTCCTGCTGCCACAGAGTTGCAAGCTGCTGAAACCACCCATTTCAGCTGTATGCACACCACAGAGCAAATCCAGGTTCAATGCTCTCCTTCAAGATGATGGCTTGTTGATCATTGGCCCTGGCAATTGATGCCATACTGAATGTAAAAAGTATTGTTTAAACTAACAAATTTGCACACTGCTGTTGAAGGGCATTGCACCTGCTACGCAGAGCAGCATGTATATATATCCTGGAATTTGACTTCAGCAACAATCAAGGCTGATGGCGCTCTGCTGGACAACAAGGTCAGGGCGTCTGCTGATGATACTTGCCAAGCTACTACTGGAAGACCTGCACCCCTCTGGCATTGTCTGATACACATTGACCATGCTGAGAGTGCTAGGAGCTAAGGTTAGGCGGTGCTTAGGCTGGCTTTTCCAGTTTGTTGAGACTGCTTTCAGGATTGCTTGATCATGCTCACAACAGCTTGTAGCTCTGCAAGGAGAGAAGCCAATGATTCTCCTCTAGCCTCAAGGATGAACTGCATGGTCATCTCTCTGCTACTCCACCACTGCTGCTCTGTGTCCAATGTCCTGGGAGTTTGTAAGCAACCATTACAACCAGCTTCTGACGCAGTAGAAGCGCAGGCATTGCATAAGAGCAGCTGAGGAGGCATGTGTTGCCAGTATAGTGTTCACTGCGCTGTGCTGCTGGCAGCCCTAAATACAGTTAGCTTCTGGAAACAGCTTAAAGGTGCACCACCTAGGCATGCACTCAGTCTCTACTTACCTGCCATGTAATGTGTTGACCACATGAAACACCCACAATGTGCTAAAGAACTCTTTGATGGTGGTGATGGGGATGGGCATGAGGTGGTCGTGCAGCAGAGACTTAGCAGTGAACATGACTCTGATCATCTGGCAAACGCAGAAGAGTGTCGTTGTACGGAAGCATTGAGCTCTTGCACAATTTTTTGATTGCTGCTGAATCATGACATCCTCTTGGCGATCAAAAATCTCCTGTGCCTGTGTCACCTGATAAAATGCAATACGTTAACTTCATGACAAGGGCATGCCTTAGCCTTCTCACCCGAGTATGAAATAATGAAGTATAGATGCCGCGCTCCAAGGGACTCAAGGATTTGAGATCGATACAAACGTTGTGATGCACTGTTTGGAGAGTTAGGCGACACTTGCCGCCAACTCTCCAGTTGTGTGGAATGAAAATCGTGTGGCAATGGGACTGATACATATGTACACGGTGGCCTGGCACCAGCTTGCCACTTTGATCTCAGTATGTGTGATGCTTCACATGGCTGCATGATGCCCAAGTCAAAAATAACGAGGACACAAATGGGAGGAGTTGAAAGGAAACAAAAGGAATACAGCTATCATGATTAGCAAGGATGAAAGGAGACTTTGTAACCTTGAACTTCTACCATCTAGTGTTTACAGCTCAAACAAGATCAGCATGTATAGCACATGCCCTTGCTTGGCAATATGATGCATGAGCATAAGTACTACATACCTGGCTCTGAACAGCAAGAGCGCCTTGATCACACAAGCATACTAAATGCTGCAGTCCGGCTTGTGATTTGCTTTGCACGTTCTACCTCGTCAGTTGGATTCAATCTCAGCTTCAACAGCATGTTCTGCTGCTCAAGAAGCTCTGTTTCAAGCTGCCCTTTGCCCAGCATTGCAGCCTGTTGCTGAAGCACCTGCTGCTGTTTCAGGGCATGTTGCTCTGCCTGCTGCTCCTGCTCTTGCAACAGCTGCTTTTTCTGCAGTTCATGCTGGTGCTGCTAGCTGCTGGCTGACTCTCACCGCACTTGCTCTTGTAGCTACTGTCGCAGCAGTGATCGCTTCCTCTGCCGTTTCTCTTGCTGGCAAAATTGAAGTGCAGATTCCGTAGCCGCTGAGACCCCTGATCATGTGGCTGTGCAGGTTGCGGCTGCAGCTGCGGAGCTTGCAGGCTGGACGCGCATCGAACCCCCTGACATAGAGCCTGCCACAGTGGAAGCTCAAGCGAGACGCTGACGGCTTTGATTCACCTTTCTACGGGTGAGGATTCTTGTGGCTACAAGGCTGTGACTGTGAACGCGACAGCTGCTTACCCTCAGAGGTCTGTTTGGAAACCATGCCCCTGTGTCCCCTTCGAGACTCGCTTCCTTCAAGCTTGCGCTTCTACTTGCTGCTGTGTACGGGCTCGACGCTGCCTGCAATGCTACAGATTACATCGCCAGCCAGCCTAAGCTACAGATTGTGATCCAGGAATGTCAACCCAGGAATGACCCCTCCAAGACGACACAATCGTCCTTTCATTATTATTGTGAATTTAAGTTAAACAATACTTTCCTTCAAGTCACATCCTTGAGCTTATGACAGAACAGTTCAAACAGCTTGATCAAGAGGACCATGAGGGGAGGACCATGAGTGCTCATGAGGACCAGGGCAACTACTGTAGGCGCAGCCTTTGGTGAATCGGCAGCGAACACCACACCACAGAGGTTGATCAAGCACACGCGCAAGCCCTGCAAGCTGTGACAAGTGCATGCATGACTGTCACACACACCATGACAGAGCTATGTCCTCCAGATCTTGACACGTGTGGTCAGCTCAGAGTGTCACTGCCAGGTTGCAAGTCAGCTGCTGCTGGCTGATGACTGACTTCTGCTCCACATAGTCAATAGCTCTCTGTGTGCACCGCTCTCAATTGAAATGTCTCTATGGTTATGACATGTGTCACAAAAAAGTGGTTGGAGTCTTAGACAACGACACAGCTTGTGACTCTCTCAGTCAATACAGTGTTAGGCAGCACCCTCCAACCAGTGACGTATATGGCAATAAACAATAGCGTTGTCTGGCTGCTGCATCAGCTACAAGCGAGAGAGTACTTACCAAGGACCTCTGCCAAGACGTCTGTGATTAGAAACCATGATGTCATACATGACACGAAAGTCCCCGTTCGTTATGGTGCAATGTGCCCTGGAGCCCTAATCGCACTGTTGAAGGACACCCGTTCGTCCGTCGTCAGGCGTTCTGCTGCAGCCATCAAAGCATAGGCATCTGATACAACCACGCCTGAGCCGTGGCCGTGGCCGTTGTCACACGTGTTGCTGCTCTGCTGGGCTCCTGAGCCATCAAGTTTTCCAGCATGTCAAAAGCGCTGGAGTCCAAGCACGATAAGATCCTCAAAAGCTTGCTTCGGCAACCTGACAACAAGCGATGTATCAACTGTGAGACGTTGGTATGTAATTAGCCTGCTAGTCTGGCAACCTACTATTATATGGTGGATTAAGTTTACTTTGCTGACTTTGCAAATGTGCAGGGCCCACAGTATGCTGTATCCGATCTGCAGATTTTCGTCTGTACTATATGCAGCGGAGTGCAGTAAGTTTGCTTGCCTTCAGTATGTTTATGCTGGTTGACTCTTCCAGACAGTCAGGGTTAAACAGTGGCTATTGCTTTGCTTGCAGTCGGCAGTTTTCTCACCGGGTCAAAGGCTTATCCACTTCAACTTTCAAGCCTGAGGAGATCAAAGCTCTGGAGGCTGGTGGCAACAGGGTATGTCTGATACCTTGTGCTGCAGCAGGCTGGCTTGCATGAGGTGACGCTGACTGTCAAGTGTCTGTGCAGATTGGTGCATACACATATCTAGCTAAGTGGAGTCCCTCAGATCTTCAGAAGCCAACAGACAGGCATGTCGTGCTCTGCAGCTTTTAATTGTCGCTTTAAACTTGCCAGCAGTCGCGTCTGTCAGTATAAGCCTTCCTTGTTTCTGCAGGAACACTGGCAAGATCAAGGACTGGATTGATGCTGTTTATGTCAAGAAGCGTTTCTATTCAGCTGAAGCAGCTGCTTCAGCTGCAATGCACTCCCCTCCGCCATCACAGTCACATGTAAGCTCAGTCATTTTACTCTACTTTATGACTCGTCATTGCTTCTGCACTTCCCTTACTGTCTCAGATACCATGTACCGGCCACTGCTTATTAAAATGTTGGTTGTTACAGCTGCCCAGGCGGAGCATCAGTAGTAATGCATCATCAGCTGGAGATGATGTGCCTGTCATGTCAATGGCAGGCTTGCTGGGTGATGTCAAGCTCAAGGTAAGGTGTATGCTCACAATTTTTTTTGCTGAAGGCTTAGCCTGAGTCAGTGCTGACCCATGTATGAGCTGCAGGTTGACCCAAATCACATTGTCAGCAACGCTCCGAACGCCCTCAACCTGCGTGCCACCAGGTACCCCCATGTCTGCTGTAACCCCACTTGACACACATGCTGGCTTGTCTGATGCTGACAACAGTCTTGTGCGTGCAGTACGGCCTCTTCCCACTCACACGACAGCCCAGCACCCAATCATGTGACTGCACAGCTGTTCAACATCCTGGATGAGCCACTAGCAGAGTCAGCAGCAGCACCTCAGCTGCAAGCGGCAGCCCCCTCTGCAGGCTGGGATGCCTTTGCTGACCCTGCTGAATCAGCCCGTGGGCCATCAGCACCACAGTCCATGAGCTGGTCAGCTTTTGACAACGGCACTCCCACCCCTGCTGTTCCTGTGCTGACTAGCCACCACCAGTTGCCACCGCAGCAGCAGCAGCAGCAGCCTGACATGAGTGCTGCTTGGGCGGCTTTTGGTGAGGGTGACAGTCAGCCACAGGCGCAGCCATCCCAGCAGGCACAGCAGGGTCAGCAGCAGGTGCCACAGCAGCAGCAGCAGCAGCAGCGCGCTGCTGAGCCTGCGTTGCAGCCTCCCAAGCCAGCACCCAGACAGGAGCTGCCTCTGGTCAGTCTTCCAGTGTCACTGGCACCCAGAATCATCACACCTCAGCCCAGCTGTGAATAGCAGTGCTGCTGAAATATTATGCTGCCTCAGCATTGCAGTTCAAATCCTGTCTTGAGTCAAGCCTTGCCGTACATCACTGCAAGTTATGACACCACCTGCACTTATAGCTGATTGTTGATTGTGATAATGCCCCTGCATTGCATGGAACCTCACAACAGGAAGCTGTGCTGCTGCAGGATCTGTTTGGAGATGGTCTGTTGAGTTCATATGCTGCACCTTCCAGCATTGCAGGCATGTATGGGCAGCAGCCAGCCAGGCCTGCTTTCCAATATGGTCAAGCTGGTGTCTACCAGCACCAGCCTGCCTCCTTTCAGCAGCAGAGTGGCCCCTATCAGCAGCCACAGCCTTCTAGGCCTCCAGGCCTGCCCCATGGGATGTCCTTCAATGGGCATGGGCAGGGCCCTTCAGCAGGCATGCTTCCTACTGGGCCCTCACCAGCCTTTGATGGCCCTGTCAGACAACGCAGTCATTCTGATGCTACGGGAACAGGTGTGTGTGTCTGTTCTGTGCTGTGTGCGAAGTTGAGCTGGTCTGTGCATATGTACCTGATGTGCAATAACCAGGCCAAGGATGTTTGGGGCGTCTGCTGGCTTCATCAGTAGCCAAGCTGGTTAGTCATATGGTCAATTTGTGCATGTTGCAGGAGAACAGAATTATATGGCTCTGTTGTGGACACTGTGCATTGGCTGTAGCAGTTGTGAACAGTCTATGCGTGTCCTGAAGCATCTGTCAGACATGTTTGTTTTGGGTCAGATACTTTGTGGTGTGGTGTGTCTGCGGGTTCTGAGATCCAAAATTGTGATGTGGCAGGTGAGGTGAGTGCACACGATCCCTTCTCAGGGCTAGCACCAGGGTTAGGTGGGGCTCTGCCCAGCATGCCTCCCTCCCGCCAGACATCTGTGTCGTCAACACACTCAGGGCAGGACATGCCAGGCCGTACTGCTTACTCCTCCAATCAAGGGCTATCACAATCGTTTGGTGGGCAGCAGGCACAGCCATATGGTGGGCAACAGACTGGTTCAAGCATTCAGCTCAATGACCCATTTGCTGGAAGCAGCTATGCCTCACCTGCTCAGAATCAGTATTCTGCACCTCCCACAGCCAGCAGGCCTCCACCAAAATCATCAGGAAATCCATTTGCCTAAGTGGTTTTTGTCAAGCTTTTGGCATTGTGACAGCAGTGATCTAGATGAGCAGCTGTCTTAACTGGTTTTGAATAATTGGAGACGTGTTTTGCACCTGCTCACCTGAGGTCTTGCAAGCTGTTTTGCTGTGCAACTGTGCGCTTCATGCAGGTGGACTGCGCATTTGTAGTGAAATGGCACTGAACCACAACAGTCTATTATTGTTTGGTTGTTGCTTGAATGTCTGACTACATGCAGTCATTGTCATGTTGGCAAGGTTGCATAAGGTCAGTGGTATTCAATCAGCACTATTAGCAAAAGGGATACGAGTTGGTCCGTAGTCGGTTGTACCATCGTAATATACAGAAGAGAGCTGATTGTCCTGCACACCTATTTCTTGCCATATCTGTCATGCATGAAAACACTCGACCTCAAAGCTGAACATTGATGAGACCTCAGGTACTGGTTGATATTGACCTTTCAAGAACATCACCGCCCACAGAGAGTCGTACATATAAACTGACTTATCAGAAGACAAACGACAAGCAAAAGCAATCCGGTGCCATGCGTGTCACATACAGTCTTGTACTATGTTCCCTGGTCCTGTAACATATGGATGTTCCCTGATCCAGAAACATATGGACGAATAACCATTGTCTTCAGCATGTAAGCCATGCCTCAGTGACTGCACAAAATGCTAAGGTCCCCAGCCAGCAGGCTTGTCCCATGTTGTTTCACCGGTACGTGGATTATGATAGTATGGCTCCCCGCTATCTGGCGCTCGATACTGTGTCCACCTGCATCATGAGGGCGCGTCCTCAGCAACGCAATTTTTGTCACCTTGCCATCGCCCTCAGTCATAGTCTGCCACCAGAAACAGACCTGCTCCATCAGCACAGTGGACATGCATTTACCATCATTACTTGCCTAGTGGCAAAGGCAGGGCACATGGCATGCTGAAGCAATATACCAACTGAAGTGTACAAGTTGAAAGTGCACAGCACAAGTTGGAATGCTGAAGATAGGCAGTAAGCACAAAGACAAGATGGAGGTGGGACTAACCCTCCTGGTCCAGTTACAGGGTAGCCTTGAGCTGCCCATAACGGGTTGGCTTGATTGTTCATTTGGCCGCCATCTGCTCCACTCCTGCCGCCATGGTATGCCCCCCCAGAGCCCATACCAGCCCCAGCATAGCCTGCGCCATTGTAACTTGGTCGGTACCCATATCCCCCATTGTTGTAGCCACCCTGCAGATTGACGCAAGGGTTGGACGTGCACAACAGCAGCATGTGACAGTCTTCGTGATCTGTTCCATGACTGAACACATGTGCAGGAATGGCATTTCACTGTGGCCTTTGATGGATTAGACAACACCTTCCACAATAAGCGCTTCTCAAAGCATCCTGCTTGACAAAGCCCTTCTTCAATATGCCTCAGGTGTTAAAGCTGGAAAAGGTGGACTCAGATCCCGAACTACTCACCCCTCGGCGACCTGCAGGAGTCCCATAGCCCTGTCCATACCCACCCCTTGGTGCTGAGTACTCTCCTCTGCCAGGTCCATCCATGTCCCCTCTAGCAGGCATTTTTCGGAGTTCTTCCTCTCCGTGAGCAAAATTGCACCGATCACCGAATCTGCAGTGTCCCGCCCTCCACCTGGCGGAAGCCACAGAGTGTCAGCCTCTCCGACTGCTGATCATTGATCAATCAGACCACTTTTGTGCTCTGCGTGAGGCAAACCTCATACAGATCTTTGTCTTGGCGTTTTCACTGGTACCCCTAAAGCCTCTTTTGTCATCAGAACCGTAGTCGCCTTCAGCAGCTGGACCTTCAGCCTGAACGGCTCCGTCCATTTAAGACAAAGCTATTCCCAAAAACTTTGATTTGCTAGGAAATCATGGACATGCAGCGCAGACCCGAGTGCGCGACGGGTAGGCACACCTGTGGGAACGGCAGGTGTTTGCGCAGAGCATGCAATCAACAGTACGTTCTCAGAAAGGCAAAATTTCTCGCACTGCACTGCCTGGGCTGTGACGACGTCCCTGGGATTTGTCTGTGAGACACAGGCATCAAGGGTCAGTAACACCATCGACCGCGACAATCATGCCTGTTGATACCTTACTAAGCGTCAGGATCCTGTATATTGTAGATGTCACATGCGCGCGCTAGCAGCTCAAACACCAAAATTGCATTGTGCAGGTAGAAATGGTATCCTCAATTCAGAGGAACTGCGTGCAAGTCACGAAACGGCTCATTAAATTGAATGAGAACAATCTGTTGGCAGCTGCAGCCTCTCCACAGCCTGATCAAAATGCTAAGCAGCAGCTGACTGCACAAATAGGCACTTAAAGCCTTGCTGACTTCAGGGCAATGGCAGTGATGCCTTATCCAGGCATCACACTGACATTCCCATGCGTCTGGTTATTCCCTACAGGCTCCTATTGGCAGTATGGCGCATCGACCTTAGCCCATTCAAAGATCTGCTCGTATTCCTGTGCTGCTTTGTCCCAGCTGCTATCTCGCACCATGCCGCGTGATTGAAGGTCTCTGAAGGAGTCAGGGTGATTTCTATATGTGTCAAGGGCCTGTCCCAGAGTAGCAGTGAATGCATCCACGGTACATGGAGAGAAAGTCCATCCTGTGCCGGTCACTGCAGTCACACAGACAAGACAGCTTGATCTGCCCTGATTGCATATTTGCTTTTATCACCTTTCCTTGCTAACACATAGGTGGCAAACAGAATGCGGGCAGCCAGCCATGCTTGTGTATGGTGGCGCACGGCATCATCTCATTGTGCAGCATCAGAGCATGCAACGTTTAGATGTGATGATGATTGCAAAGCTTGAAACAATGCTTTTTGTAAATGATGCTCTTATGATGTCACAGCATTCTTGATCATATGCAGAGCATACATTGCTCCACACACTCGTAAATGCCATTCAGACAAACCCATCAAACACAACACTATACCTAATTGGGCTCTGCACATGAGTGCGGCCGAGTAAGCATTGTCACAAATGCTGCCTTAAGGAGATCCCAAGCGGTGCTTCCTACCTTCCCAGGGGTTGAAGGGCAGCACTGTGTCCCTGAGGCCACCGGTTGCATGGGCCACGGGCACAGTTCCATAGCGCATGGCATACAGCTGGTTCAGCCCGCATGGCTCAAAGCGGGAGGGCATCAGCAGCAAGTCACAGGCAGCTGTGATTTTGTGGCTCATGGGCACATTGAAGCCGACCCAGCCTCGCGCCTTGTCTGGGTATGCACTTTCTAGCCACCGCATGCCCGCCTGCAGACGTTTTGTCAGGCTTTCCTGCTTCCCGAGTCTGACAATGCATGTGCGTCGGCGATGCCACCATAAGCTAGGTGACAGATGAGTGCAGCCTGTGAGTTATTTTGGCTTTGATCTGCATGCATGTATGGCGGCCATGTAACATGTCTGGCATGGGCCCTGCGCTTGCACTGCCACCACAAAGAGGGCTTGGCAGTCGCCAGACTTGATGTGCTATCTGACCATCATTTGCAGCAAGACACAGTCCTACCACATGCCCAGTAAGCAATTTCGATTTCAAGCAAGGTGTACAAGCCCCGCATGTTCACAAAGCTGGGCCAACTCAGTGTGCACCTGGTCTTGTATGTAACAAAGCAATCTTGTAATGATGAGGTGCAACAATGCTGCAGCGAAAGCACAGCCTGCTGGTGGCAATGAATGATGAGCATCACCTCCAGGTGCTTGTCACCCGTGCCTAAACAGATGATCTGAACATCTTGATTCAGCAGCCAATGTGCTGCTCCCAGCACCAAATCTGCGCCCTTCTGATAGTCCAGGCGGCCTATGAAGCCGATGATGGGCACCTGCCAGCAATGCAGAGTCCACGCATCACAGCATATCTGTGAATGAGCAGGGTGTGAACGCAGGCCATTAGAGCATGATAACAATTGCATGCTGTTGCAGAGTTGCAGCGGGTCTGGGGGCATCTGTTACTCGAAATGGTGGTGTGTATCAATTTGCCTCATGTGAGCTTTTCTGCAGTTGCATTGTCATTGCATTAGCATATCTGTGGCAGTGCCTGCAGTTACATTGTCAGCAGCAGTGCAACAGCAAACATTCTGGCAAGCAAATGTGCACTGCATTATAGCTGGCAGTCATTGGCTGAAATGCTATGTGCAAGTGGTTTTGATACTGACAGCATTCGCTCTGACGTAGTTGCCCCATGACAGACTCAGACAAAGGAGTACCTTGTGGCGCAAGCATACGAGATCACATGACTGAATGAGACAGATCAATGAACGGATCAATAGATAAGGAATGCTATGCCGACTGTATGAGCTGCCGCTCATGAGACCAACGAGCTTGTGGGGCAGGGCAGGGGTGTGCACCTCAGGCCGCTCTGGCAGGCCCATCTCCTTCTGCAGGCCAGCCTTATTGACCTTCTTGCCCTCAGCCAAGTTGCTTTCATTGAAGTTTTGGTAGATGTGTGGGTCATTGTCAGGGTCCCACTCTACCAGGTCGACGCCGTTGAGGACACCATTGAGAGCATAGCTCCTGGAGGTGAGCATACCCTCCATGCCCCACCCCCCCTCAGGGGTCTGGATCTCCCAGGCATACCCAGGGCTGACTGTGACCACCCGGTCAGCACAGCTGATGCCAGCCTGACACACCCAATCAAACCTTGAGCAAGTAGTATATATGAGTTTGAGCTGCTGTGTTGTTGTCATTGACCAAATGACGCAACAAAGAATGTGACATCTTGTGTTTTGCAAGGTGCCTTACTGTGCTGGCAGGATGTTGCAACGAGCATGTAAAGTCTGACTCTGTTGTGACAGATGCTGAGACAGATTGCATCAAGGGAAATGAGATACGATAGTCACCGCATGCTGTGCAACATGGGATGGGGTATGGCAAGCAGAAAGCTCAAGATCAGCACGGCACAGACAGGCTTCACAGCTCAACTGTGAGTCCATGCTCTGCGCGTCAAGGCTTGCGTCTGGGGACAACAGAAAGTAGAAGCTCAAGGTTGACATCAGCTGAGAGGGGCAGAGGTGTGGAGCAAGACAGCTTGACACTGCATTCCTTGCTGTATGGTTGTGCGACAGCCATCTATGGGCGATGCAGGCAGTGCACATGCAATCCTGCTTTTGCAGCACGTGTTCATTGCTTTGCATTGTCCAATTGCAAAGCGCAGGCAGATGTAAGCACCTTCATAGTGTTGACGCATCGGCCCTCCTCCTCATAGCTTCCCTGGCGCTGCACAGGGCAACAGCACATCTCAACCACTACTTGACAGCTTGACCGTCAGCTATGCTCACAGGAAAGAATTGCAAGTTGCAGAATGTCACAGTATACGAGAGCCAGCAGATTGTACCAGCGTACTCCAATTGGGAAATCAATATGATGGGATATGGAGCAGCGCTGCAACATGTAACTATTGCCCCAACGACATGCAACAGAAACAATGAGGTGGAGAGCTTTCAAATCTGGTTCACAGCTAGCTGACAAAACAGGAGGGCATGCTGTGAGTGCCCAAAGTGTGCATTACGCAGCTGGGAATGAAAGGGTACCTGATGAGGGGGATATTGCCACTCCAGGGCATTATACCACTCTTTGGGCAGCTGCAGCATACTGAAAGTGCCAGGAGGGTATACACCCTGCAGCAGCACTGGTCATTACTGCTAGGCCCAGACAGTTCGAGCTGGCGCATGACTTTTGAGCTGATTGCAGCAGAAGTCTGAAATGGGCATTGTTGTCTGCCAATATCGAGGTTGTGAGCTGCATCAGGTTAACAACACAGCACAGACAACATTGGCAACCACAGCTTCGCAGACCTAAGCAGCAGGGACAAGGCAACAATGCTGCTATAGCAGAGGAACGATGCAGAATGAGGCATGACATGTCCACCTGGTGTCTGAGGTTGTGCACAGCCAGGATAGAGCGGGCCTGCTGGTAGACACCATGAGGACGATACTTGGCAGCCAGGTAGACTGGCACCAGGGCTCCATGCCAGTCATTGGCAATGAAGATACAGTCATCTCCAAAAAGGCCCTCGTCCAGTTTCAGGATGAGGGGTGCTTCCAGGGCTGCTACATTCAGCAGAGCAAACCGGAACTGCACCAACAGATACAACAGTGATGCACTAGTGGACAGCAGCAACAGTGAGTAGAGTGTGTGACTGACAGCTTCCTCAGCACAAGCATCGAAGAACTCTGCTTGATGCTTCTTTGACAGCTCAGTTGAAGTGAGGGATGTGGATTCCCATGTGCAAATACCCTTCGTTTCTGGTAAGACTATTTAAAACAATCAGAAAACTGTCTCCTGCATTGAATGACACCAAGCCTGACTATGATGTCACCAAAAGAGTTTGCTAGGCACACAAGAGGCACCAACAGATATTGACAAAGCTCTGCAATACAAGGGGGGAAGAGGGCCAGTTTGGGCAGAAGAAGTGCCTGATTGTCGCCATAAACGCCGCTCTCATCACCATACAAGCCTCCAGGCCGGTCATATGAGCCATGCTCCACAAAGACCCAGTCCACCCCTTTGCTGCTATAGTGTGAGAACCCAACTGTTGTGCCCAGAATGTCAGCACTGACCTGCGCTACCCAAATGAGTTTTGTGCGAATGACTTTCCAGGTATTCGAATGTGAATGATGTGACGTGGAGAGTGTAGTCCAGGTGACAAAGCTGTTTGCCCGAGGGCGCTTGTGCAAACAGCTAATTGAGTTCGGTGCACAGCGCTGTGACAGTATTGGGAAAGCCTGGAACTCATTAATATGCTGCACACAGTGGTCTGCATCAGCTTACATCACAAAAAATGTTGGCTTGGACCACAGTGCGCTGCTAGTAACTCATGCATTGAGGCATTGGGCAGGTGCAAGTCAAGCTGAATCTGTCTGGCTAGCAAGCTGACATAGCTTAAAGCAGCTCAGCATGCTGCTTACCCCTGTGCTTGAAGGCTCAGGATACTGCTGATACTGAGGTGCTACAACCATGACACGATGACCACGTGCAGCCAGGGCAGGTGGCAGTGAGCCACAGACATCTCCCAGGCCCCCTGTCTTGGACCATGGCGCTACCTGAATGCAACAATGATTTCTGGTCAGGTTGTGTGTCAAACAAACGTCCACATATGTACACAGTGCCAGACTGACTGAGATCGTGCCTGGACATTTGCTGTGATAGAGCTTGCTGAGTTGGCTTAAGGCGTGACTGCAAGGTTTACCTCAGAGGTGACAAAAACGATATTGAAAGCGGTTTTGGCCCTGTGCGACCTCTTGTGTTCCGTCTCCTCTTGAAGGAAGTCGTCAGAAGTGTCCCTGTTGATCGACTGAGCACGGGCTGCGTCACCAAGCTTGGTGTGTTCTTCTATAGTTGATGGGTGTGCAGCAACGCAGAACCCTTTCGAAAGGCTGTTGCCGCGTCTGAACGAGATCGCGACAGTTTCTGTGCCGCTAAGACGTGCGCCCGCCTGCATCGCAGGGAGGATTTGTACAAGGTGTCGAAGTCAAATAAGCGTGCGATCCTAGCAATTCTGTTTGCGCACCCGTTCGGCATGTGGTGCTGCTAACCGCTTAGTTCTGCGACTGCCGCTTGATCTGCATGATGGCGAGGTTGCTGATTGCTGCAGCAATGCTGCAGCGTTGACCATCAGGCTTGGTGAAGCTCTTGATGGCCACTCTAGTGATGGGTGCGCTCCTGCCCTAGCGCGTCTCGACGACTCAGTTGACACGCACGACAATGTAAGCAGGACGCCGATCACAACCCAGCATGCCTCATGATTTCTGTGTTGCAGGTTGCATTGAGCACAGTGTGAGATTGCCAAGACCAGTTCTGCGGGTGATATTAAACAACAAAACAACAAAACAAAAGGATTCGAACAAAAGCAGTAAAACAATAGAATATAAATAATGGGTGGTTATTTTTTATACAAAGTATCCCTGTATCCCTTAAAAGATTGAAAAACTTTATTTTAGTTTTTTTTTCGTAGGCATAGTGTTGTGGCAGAAACGAGGCATTGTAGCAGCCCAGCCATGGCAGTGCACAGCATTACATCAAGAGGCTGGAGACTGCAAGACCTCTCATTGGCCACAAGCAAGCAAGAATGGGTGACAGCACAGAATTGGTGAACAAGCAGCAAACAGTGCAGTGGGCATCATAACATGCTGATAAGATGGCACCACGAGTGGGGTTCTTGACACACGAGTGGGGTGCTTGACTGTGGAAGTTGGTCGAAGCATGATGATCTGAGAGACTCTGAGATGCTGGTCCCAAAACACGTTCGAACGAATGAATTCAGATTCATGCTCGCTCTGGGACATGCGTGCAAGTGTCCACAGTACCTGGCTGGCTCATGCGTTACAGTATACAGGCTGAGCATTGGTGGGAAAGCATTGTGGTTCCTAATAAACATTAAATAGAGCTGAATGTGCTTCGTCCTGATGTGAATCCGCAGCACGCAAGACGCCTCATTGTGGGCACCTGTACAGTCTTAGAGGTTGCAAGGCACCGTAGAGGGTACCTGATGTTTCACGACAATGGACTGCGCTGCGCACGAATAGCAGCTTTTGTACAACAAGTTGTCACTTGTTAGTCAAGGATGCACGTGACATTTACTTGGCTCTCAGAAATGACTGGGATCGTGGCCCACCTGCAATTCCCAGTTTGAACGCCTATGATTGGTTGTGGCTTATGGCGTCCACATGCACCTCTGTTTGGTCAGTAAACGGACGCTCGTACCGTCAAAATCTTTGATCGATCGCTTGTCCGAGCTATTATTAGTCTCTTCAAACCAGCGCATCAAGGTTAACGCGACGACTTGCCTTCTGAGCGTGTCGCACAGGGCAGAATCCCAGCTGCCTGAGAAGGATTTGCTTGTTAGCGCTAAGCAAGGCGGAAAGCAAGCGCGGTCATGCCTTGTGCACCACAGTTGACACACCGGCCCGGCCTTTCCAGCGTGCTCTGCCAGTGCAATACTTCGGGGCCGATACTTCGCTCAGCCGTCTTTCGTGCACGTACTGCTTGTGTCACTCTCCCACAGCAACACCTGCCTTGGCGGCATAATTATTCTTCCTGGGCACACTTACAGGTGCGGTTACTGTCTTTGATGACTGTCTTGATTTGTGGTTGCTGATTGCCATATATCACTTGGAACTAGTAGTGGACATGCAATTTTGGATTACAGAAACCTACGAGCGCAGCAGCTGTTGACGAAGTTGTGACAGCCCTTGAAGATGTCGTTGATCAATTACCAAGCACGTCACAGCTGCAACGAAGTGCCACGGCGGTTGTGGACGTTGTGGAAGAAGTAGTTGCTCCTAAGCAGCTTGCTGAAAAGCGGTTGAAAAGAAAACAGCAGAAAGCCAGGTATGCCAGCAGCTGAGCAAGCCAATTACTGCACCAGCTGTGCCCACACATTAATCATTGTACTGTTGGCAGCATGCATGCAATGATGCTAACTCAAGCATTGTTACGCAGAGAGCAGACAGTGTACAAGGTCTCTGCAATTGCAGCTTCTGCGGCAGTCATTGCTCTGGCAGTTGGGGCAGTCCATTATAGGTTCATGTGGCACATGAAGCAGGGGCATGAGTTTCCAACTGCTGAAGCCCTTGCAACCTTCTGCTTGACCATTGGCGGCATTGTGAGTCTCCACTTCTTCTGTGAGTTTGCTTGGCATCACATGGGACCTCAGGATAACCCTGCTTCCTCAGCAATCATCACAGCGTACAGTGTCGTGAACTTATCACATCCTTGCTTACCTGATAGTCACTGTGAAGTTTGCTGTTGACAGGCATTCACAGCTGTTGCATTGCTTGTTTGTGATCAAGCTGGGATTTGTTCAGGTTGGGATGGAGATGTGGGCCAGATGGGCACACAAAACGTTATGGCATGACTTCCTGCCAGGATGGAAGCTTCACAAGTCACACCATGAACCCAGAACAGGGCCCTTTGAGGACAATGATGTGTTTGCCATTGTCAATGCAGCCCCTGCAATGGGTCTGTGCTTCTACGGCTTGATTACACCCACAATGGTTGGCGGTCTGTGCTTTGGTGCTGGTCTAGGTATCACTTTGTTTGGCATTTCATACATGTTTGTTCATGATGGACTTGTACACCGTAGATTCCCTGTTGGGCCCATTGCTGAGGTGCCCTATCTCAAACGAGTAGCTCTAGCTCATCAACTGCATCACAGTGAGAAGTTTGATGGAGTGCCTTGGGGACTGTTTTTGGGTCCTCAGGAACTAGAAGCTGTTGGTGGTAAAGAAGAACTAGATAGGCTGTGTGAAAAGCAGTGAGGTCAGGTATTTCTGACATGCTTATAAGGTTGTTGCTTTCTGTAGTATTGCATGTCTTCTGCATACGCAGATTTGACAGTGCAATCAGTTTTTCATGAGGGATATTCTTTGACAAAGACACCATCATGCCAAACTACGCACTGAGTATCACACTGCTGTCTTACTGACTCCTTATCTCCTTGTCATGTACTAGTGTACCTTATAGTCACTGTGGTGTTAGATTAGCTTTTTTTGTTTTTGCCTCTAGTTGTTTGTCTGACCTGGTCTTGCAAGCTCAGGCAGAATTTCATGCTGTGGCATCTCGAAGTCTGTCTGGATGCTCATTTAGTTGCAATGTAAACATCGTTTGCCAATTTTGCGCCCACTTGCATGTTCACCATGCACAGGTTAGCATTTGTAACAATGTGCAAGCAATGCAGTACCATGCGCAGGCCGGTGCAACGCACAGGTAATCAAGAGTCAAGATGCAGCCATGCTTTTGTCTGACACCCTTACAATATGCCATGCTGCATATGCCTGCAAATTGTGGAGACGGCATCATCACTCGTCCATCCTTCAGCCAAAACCCTCTTCAGCAACGGAATGGATTCTTGCGCTGCATGCTAGGGAAGAAGAATTTGAGTCAGAAGTGGTGGTCAGAACCCTGAGATGCATGCTCCGAGACCATATGCTCAGGTGCTGCAAGATCACAGATCTCTTCCGAGCGCCCGTCGACCGATTGCTGCACTAGCTTAAAATCTGTTGTTGATTTGCATTTTGCTGTCGAAGCCAGCCGATTTGTGCTGCAGCGAATCCAACCGATCTTGCAGCATGCGGCAGAGCGCAACCAGAATCTCGGCGCTCTTGCTAGTCATTTGGTCGTCCACAATTTCTGCGGCGGTGAGTGGACTATCATATGCACATACGTAGCCTGCACTTGCATTGAGCGTTTTGCCATCCGGCAGGTGGTCTCACGCAAAAGCGTTTTCACAGAGCGGAGTCAAGAGCTCGCACGTGCTGCCGCCGGGCACGATGGTTCTTTCAGGAACAGGTAGCCGGTTGCTGACACCAGGAAAACCTGAACGTGCACATCAGCTTTGTGGTGCTGTACGTTTTGTGGGTGATCCACCGCTGTTGATGTAGGTTGGCGTCCGCGTACCAAGCCGTAGTCGCATTAGACTCAGTGGACAGCCTCCAGACTTTGAATGCGGAGCAAGTATGCGCGGCTACAGCTAAAGCTGTCTCAGATGACATTCAGTTGGACACCGCTTACTATGCAACACAAGTTCTCAACCACCTAAGGTCATACAATTGACAGGGCAGCAGCTTCTGGTTTATGCAGGCTGTCATTGGCTTGCGATTGTCAAAGCTGCCTTTTTGCTTGCTTGCAGGTGTCTTGATCAGAGAGCAAGCTCAGCTGCTGCAACAGTTGCCATGCAGCACCTCAGCAGCGCTGACAGTGTCCAGTCAGCTTACCAGAGCATCAGCATCCTCTCCACATTACACAAGGCTAAGAGCCTCCCACACCGCATTGCAGCAGACCAGATTGAGCGCATCATCAATTTGTTCAAAGACTTGAGTGACAGTCAGGGCAGATTCAAACCATTCAGCAGCAGCCCCCGCCGCAGCATTCTGGCTACCGGACTGGTCTACAGAACTCTGGCAGATGCAAGGTTACTAGAAGTTCCCCTCAGCTCAGAAACTGAGGGCACTGTTGAGGAAATCAGAGCATCCCTTGCTCAAGTAAGGCTGCTTGTCTCAAGCACAGTCTGAACCTATGTCACATGCTGTCTTTGCGCAAGCTTGAGTCCTGCCTTTCATCTTAGCATGTATGTCCATGCCAATGCTACAATATTGCATGTTGTAACACCTGCGCTTGTGTGGCTTTAGGTGCATACACCTGCATGAGTTCAAGCATACATGCAGTAACATGTGCAACAGTGCTTAGCTCAACATCAGCATGAAGACATTTGTGCAAAGCAAGCAGACTGCATCTCCAGATCACCATTCAGCAATGCCAGACCTGCAACATGAACTCCACGATGTGCTGCAATATATCTACGCCTGCAATGTGGTATCTGTTGCAGGTTCTGAAGGGTGGCAAAGCAGGGCAAGCAACACTGGCCCTTCCTGCAGATGAGGACAAGCTGCAGGCTGCTGCCCAGTTGATCATTGGCGCTCATGCCATCTATGACGGCTCTGTCACTGCCATCTCTGGTTCTCAGGTAACCCCTTGCCCAGCTCTCATGGCATTCATTCGCCACTCACACCTGAGTTTCACTGGGCTACAACAGACATTGTTTCTCAAACAATCAAAAGGCAAAAGACACAGGCAGAACACATTCGCATCTCCCCTGTCCATGAACAGAACAACCTTCTAGCGAAAGTTTTGGCTGTGGCCACCCTGGTGGGTCTTGTCCATAACTTGACTGTACACAATACACCTGTTGACAAAGGTCATTGCAGAACAGTTGCTGTGTTGAGTCTTGCAGCTTTTCAGTGCTGCACAACTGCTGGGAGCTGCATACCATGTGAGCAGCCTGGCAGATGCTGCAGCTGTGGGCCCTGCCCTAAAGGCCCTGGTGGAGTCAGAACTGCCCCAGCCACTTGCGGCCACCCTGGCCTCACCTCGCATCACTGGATCCCACCAGGTGCACCTTCACACAACAAATTCACAACCGGACAACATGCGCTGCAGTGTATAGATCAGTGAAAGTGCTGCACCCTGTGCAGAGCTGAGCCACTTGCAGATTACCAAGTTTTGATGCATGCATGTATAGGGCTGCATCAAGGCAAACAAGGCAACACAAAGAAGCATTATCAGCCTTGGTTGCAGACACACTCACTGGCTTTCATGCAGCAATGTGCTGCAGAGTGAACCTCGCCCAATGTTGCCTGCACATGCCTAGCTTCTTGGTGTTCAATGTGTTGCAGTCTATCAAAAATAGGTGCTCTGCACAGCATACACAGCTTGCAGTCACCCAGCAGCAACCAGCTGGTGAAGCTGCACAACTCAGCAAAGCATATGCATCAGGCAAATCCTGCCTTTGCTCATGGTGACCCAGTTGTGCCACTATTAACATGCTGACTTGCCAATCTTTTCATGTCCACGTGGCTTGCAGGACTCAGTGGTCATCACAGTCAGGGATGCTTGGGGGAGCCCAACCCCAGCTGGCTCTGTCACGGTTGACAGCTCAGCAGTGGATGCAACAGGCAAGGGCAGGGCCACAGGCAGCGCTCCTCAGACTCTGCAGGCAGGCAGCACCACAGGAGAGTACCTGTACAGCACAGCAGACCTGCATGCCAGCCCAGGCATCTACAAGTAAGCGCCAACATCTGTGCACACTTCCTATTGTCAACACATGACATGCCTTAAACTGAAGCCTCACAGCATATTCTTGGCCAGATTGTGCTCCTTGAACCTCCATCTATATAATGCCAGCTGTACATTGCAGAGCTGCAATGCCAGTTGGCATGCTGAATGAGGTGGAAACCCATTTCATGATCACATGCTGGGGGCTTGGCTCCAAGCACTGCTGCTAACCTCACTCACAGCAACCCCTGACATGCTCTTCTTCTGGTGACTTGTGCCCCGTCCCACAAAACATGTTGTTAGGCACTTGCTGACAGCCAAAGTGTTTGAGTGTAATTCAACACTCAAAGCATTCTGATAATGTATTGGGTAGTGGAGGATGTAGAAGATGCATCAGCGTACTTTGCTGGCCAGTCACATGTCAGCAATACTGCTGACACTGGGCAGTTGATCTTAGACATTGTATTGTGTCCATTTACTTCATTCTGCCTGCTGACCAGCCTGGTCACACCAATCCGCTTTGCATGCAGGTTGGCAGTGCACGTGCAAGACACTTCCGACCCTCTGCCGGTCAGTCAGAGCTGAGCAGTGCTGCTGACAATCCTCAATCCCCAATCAGAAGACCCCTGTCACACAAACAGGCTGCTCCTGCAAGCTGGTGCGTGAAGGCATGCTGATGAAAGCTGGCTCTTGGCATGCAGGTTGGCAGTGCGTGTGGAAGACGCTTCAGGATTGTGTGCTGGTGAGTCAGAGCTGAGCCTGACAGTGAGCCGTGAGGTTCAGCTGGAGTCTATCACGTTGGCTTTCAGTGAAGGGGAAATCCAGGATGCCATCAATGAGACCCTGCCTTACCCCCAGGCTCTGGCCACCCAGTCAGCCACCCTTGACCCCACCCAGACCCTCAAGGTAAATCGTTATTCTGCACACAAGCAGCTGCCATCCAAAATCACAATTAGAGCCACATCAAGAGGACATCAGCAAAGTCAGCTAAGGCAGCATTGCCTGGGCACATCGTCTGCAAGGATGGTGTGTATTTGCATGCATGAGCTTGACTTGGATGGAATGCAACGCCGCCTGACTTGATGGGCACCTATACAATCCTGTTGAGTCCCTCTGCCTCAGACGCTCTCCTTGGCACAGTGTCATGAAGCTCAACAGTCTGGAAGCGTGTCGCCTTGTGGAACCAGGAACACAGCGGGCTTCATTAATGTCGAAGCATAGTACTGCAACGCCTGAGCGCGTGGCTTCACTCTGAGACATCTGCCGTGTTATCAAGCTTTTGTCGTGCCAGATTGGTTGAGTGCAAGCCTGCACGTGCGGTTGGTGCAGGTGAGCTTGGCAATGAGTGCCAGGCATAGCGGCAGCAGCTTTGTGCCTCAGCAACGCATGCTGCGCTTCATCAGCCACAAGACAAAGACAGCAGCCTACTTCAACCTGAAGCCCAGCAAAGTGAGGGAGCAAACCTACACCATCACCGTCACTCCCAATACTGTTGAGAAGCAAATTGGCAGCCAGGTAGATCCAGACTGTGTACCAGGGCTTCATCACGATTGGAATGTCGTTGATTAGGCATGTAGCAAGACCAGATGGCAGTGATTTTGTGTTTGTGAGAAGGGTATAAGGTGAGGCGGCGGCCTGTCTTTGAAATGTAACTGCAGCAAAGGTCAATTTGCTGACTTGACATTGCCAAAGTTGGCAAGACAACACAAGCAACCATCCCTGTTTTGCAAGTTCTGCAGCTCAGCCCTGCTGTGCAAGATGTCCGCAGAACTTTGAACACACGCTGCCCGCAGTCCAGCGTAGTAAGCTTAGCCACAGCTTGCCCATTTGCAGCCTGTGTTTTGTGCCGGGCAAGCCAGCATGGCATTGCTGTGAACATGCCTTGGAACCTGTCAGAGTGCACATTCTTGTTTGAAGACTATGTGTACCTGGCGCTCCACGAAGACATGTGTTTGACAAGTGAACGGCTGCTTCTATCATGTCAGATATACTGTGAGCTTGTGGCTGACAGGAGGGAACATACAGCATGGACCTACTGATCGGAGACAGTGCCATAGATGTGCCCATTCAGTGGGCACTAGGAACAGTTGCAATCAGCCATCAAGCAGGTGATGACAGCAGCCAGTCCAGCCTGACGGCCATCAATGCTCTCTTCCAGCCCAAGCCAGAAATAGTGCACCTTCAGAGGATTCCTGGCCGCAGACCACCAAGTGCTGTGTCTGTGCTGTTCACAGCTTTGGCGCTGGCACCACTAGGCTTACTGTTTTTCATGCTGTCGTCCGTGGGAGCAAACTTGAAGGTCAGCAATCCCTCGGTGTTGCAGTGTGCAATATGTTCCATGTCATCCTCTTGTCACACTGCTGAGCTGCATTCTGTTCTTTCCGAGGATGTGGTGATCATTGCTACGTAAATGGGCAAATGAGACTTTGTGCGCACTGTGTTTGAGTTCAGGCTAATCAACCTAATGCAGGATTGGCAAGCTGCAGCATGAGGCTTTTGGTTGCCCTGCTGCAGGGCTTTCCCCGGAGTGGCCCTGCTTTTTTTGCAGCAGTTGCGTTCCATGGGGGGATTGCCAGTATCCTGGCCCTCTACACACTATTCTGGCTGAAGCTCAACCTCATACAAACTTTGCCTATCCTGCTGGTTTTAGGCATTTTCACAACTGTCGCAGGCTATAATGCCTTGTCACAACAAGCTGACTCCAGACTCAAGCAGCAATAACAAAACAAGGCTAACAGTCCTTGGAACGTTATTAAGATTCCGCATGGCATTTGTAATAGGCAACATCAGCTGAAATGAGACATCTCACAAAGGCTTGCAACTGCTGCGATAGCATCAATATCATCCCAGGTCAAGATGGCTTTTCCTCAATTGCTGATCCATGCATATTTAGGGTTGCTCTTCTGTACCACCAGGCAGGCTCTGCTCAGTGAGCACGAGGACAAACATCCTCAAGAGGCCTGAGGAGTTGCATCCAGAGACATGCCCCCAACGATGCACGAGCGTGTCAGAATCAAAGTCAGACGCAGAGCACTCAGCCTTCGTTTGTCTGAATGTCAAAAGCGATTGTATGGGGCAACTGCATGCAGGCAGGTTACACGCTGTACCACTACAAGTGAGATATTGTGCCAACAAAGGGTAAAAGACCAGATGAAGCTGTTAACACACTGTGTCAGCTCCCAACCAGGCATAGAAGTGTAGGCATTTACAAACAGAAAAGATGATACAATAAAACATCATACAGAGCAAACTTAACAGTCAAAAGGTAAGGCCTAGCACTACACTTCACTTTTGCAAACATTGGTACATCAAGTTTGCTCATCCATGCCAGTCAGGTAACCATAGGGCACTTCAACATGCTGCCCTTTGTTGTTAGCAGGGTTCATGTGATTCAACAGCATTGCCTTGAGTGATAAGACACCTCGGCCGGGTGCGCCATCGCCAATAGTATCTTGGTCCCATTGAGTCACTGGCATCACAGGAAGGCTGCTTCCTGTCAGGAACACTTCACGTGCTGACTTAGCTTCTTCAACACTGAAAAACCGCTGTATTATGCTATCAATGTCATGCAAGTCATCAGTCCCCATGACCTGCAGGCAGACGTATCAGACTGACAAGCAGGTTGGTTCAAGTACCAATATTACAACTGACCTGCTCTGGTGTTCTGATGGGCGGGCAGACAGCATCAGCACGCAAGCTCTAGTACAACTTGAAAACCATGGCAGCAGTGGTCAGGTACAATGGAGTAGAATCAAGGCCGGTGGCTCATGCGAAAGATGGTGATTGTTTTGTTGTTTCATCATCCCACTGCTGCCTGCACACTGTGGAATGTACATGCTGTGCCACAATGTTGAATCTCTCATGAGAACAGCGTGCAACATAACTGGTAAGGAGCAATTGACAGCAGTGTGACAGACAGGCTGAACAGCATGCATGCAGTGACAGAGAGGAACACTGACCTCAGGCACCAGGTCCAGAAGAGTAAGGATGGTGATGCCTGGCAAGGAGCTGTCAAAGGGTGGTATCTGGAAACCAGTAACACAGTGTCAGGTCAGTGTTTGCTGTATACTCATCTGACACATGTGACACAACAGCCATGCAAAGTCAGACTTTGACCCACATGGCAAGTTCATTGGCAGCCTGATGCACTTGGCTTACCACAAGCTCATTGTCGTGAGTGATGATGCCTAGATTCATATTTGGTCCTTCTGCCACCATGCTGTTCTCATCTACAAAAATGCCCTGCAGACCAGCCCTACATTATAATTTACCGCACGACAGGCGAAAACCACACGCACACGTGAGGGCAAGACATGCACTGTATCACGCACTGTGTCAGCAGCAAGACATGTGATGCACGCTCTCAATATACTGAACATATGCCTGAAAAGACAACCTCTATGCAGGAGACAGCATTACTAAGAGACATTGACACCTCTGAAGCAAGGGATCAGCAAACATGTTTAAATACAGTAAGTACCTGATCAAAGCCATCTGCTTGCGCATCCATGACATTCAGAGCATTGGGCAGGTAGTTGTTGGACTTGACACTGGCAAAGAAGGATGGCTTGATGGGGACTTCAGAAGTCTTGACTGTAAGGGCGCGCTCGCTGTCAACATCTCCCACAGGTGTGGTGTACACTTGACAGTAGAATGTTGGCCCCAAGCACTCAGCGCCTGATAGCCCAAAACCACCGCGGCCAGCACCCAGCCAGTACTTGACATGACCTGCGTCAGCCTGACAACTGGTATGCATTCTGTAGGTCTTCATGCATGATGTGCAAACTGAACATCCCGTCAGAATGCCTCCAGTGCTGGAAGACATCAAAAAGACCATACTTGACTAGAAAGCAGCGTTGAACATACTCAGTCAAGAGTTGCGCAATGCAGACAACAGAAACTTGTGCAGCAACAGCCATGCGCAGAATGCGCAGCTGTTTGCAATGCAAGAAAGCCCATGATCCCACCATTCACTGCTTTGCTTGCTGCTGCTGTCTCCAGGATAATTCGGAAAATTTGCTCTATGCTGCAGGGCAAAACTAGTCCCGCCATTTCAGCAGACCGCTCAAATCTTGTCAGATGCTCTGCCAGCTGATAAAGATAGCCATCTACTATGATCGCGGTGTCAAATACAGCATGACCTCTGTGGACTAGGTGGTCGTCCATGTGCACAACCATAAGTCCTGGGTCAGTAACAATGCCTTGCAACTCACTAGAGTAAAATGCTGCATAGTGCTCTATTGCATGTCCGTGAATGCTATTGTACAGAGCGTCAAGCACCTGCAGCCCAACACGACATTGTGCAAGTTGCAACACTTCACAGCGATGCCTCAGCACCTCAGCAACCTAGATATAACAAGGTGCCTCACCTTGAAAACAAGGGGTCGGCATGCAGCAGGGGACACATAAAAGGCGCGACGTGCGAGGGCAAACAATTGAACTGACCTCCTGAGGGTCCAATACAGGTGTCGGAACTGTCCTGGGACCCAGCAGGTCGAGGATGTCATCAGATAACTCTTCAGGAGCTTCGGGACTCTCTGCAACTTCAGTTTGCGCCGCTCTGCAGGTGACAGCCGCTCGTCGAGGTCTGGGGCGTGCAACAGAGACTGTGTAGCTGCAAGTGGCTGAGCTAGACGATACGAGCCTGGCATGCAGCTCAGCCGCTGGGCGACCACAAGTGACGCCACTTGCAAGCAGACCAACGCTGGCCATTGAACTGTACGCGATAGACCAAACCTTAGCAAGGCATTGCCAAGGCGGCAGCAGACGCTTTGCGTGGTACGAACGGACGGCGTGATAGGATCAGGTAGGTTTAGAAAAATGCAAGCCTACATGATCATGCAGCACCTACCAACGCAATAGATCATAGCAACACATACAGCTTACTTCTTCCACCAGCATGAGAGGTATAGCCCTTCGAAGGCGCAGTACACTCACAGTCTCAAGAAGCCACAGCAGCAATCTTGCACAGATCGACTAACATTGCCAATGATTGTTGTCATAATCATAAGGCCAATCATCATAAGGCCAATCATCATATGGCCAAGGTCCGTTGGCTGGCAAGGAGGTATCAATAAGGATCCAAACTGGTATGGAAATAAACTTGTAACAGCTTGAAACATGTGAAATCAACCGACACCTGTTCTGGCTGCAGACCCCTGTATGCATACACATGCAAGCAAGCGCTTGCTGACACTAAACTACCTGCAAACAATTTTGAAGTCCTAAAATACATTTAGGCCTGCAATAAATTTGACTTGATCAAGGTCAGGAAACAAGTACCATACAAAAACCAGCAAGTACACGTCCACCAACCACAGAAGTCTGCTATGCAAATCCAAAAGCTGATGGGTATCTGCAGAATCTCTGCTGACTTGGTATTTCCACTTGTGAGGATTTTGGATTTGCCATCATTGCCGTGCTGTAAAATTATGATAGTGCAGCCTGTTAAGATGACGGCTGGAGCAATGCATTGAATTGCTACCTGCAACAACAATTTCAGGGCCAGGTGAGGTGTCTGCTGTGGGACAGCATTATGTTGGAGACACAGACAGGTATGGGACCAGCATCACAGCAGACATGTACAAAATGCTGTCAGCAGGCTAGAATTGCATGTGGGTTGAAGCAAACGGGTGAACATACTTGAGGTGCCAATTCTGTCAAAGCGCTTGACTCCAGGACAGGGACAGATGTCTCACCTTGACTAGCAATGTGTTGACAACTCTCAATTTGAAAGCAATGACTTCTCCTGTTTTGGTCCCTGCTGCGCCTGCTGGGGGCCCATGCTTCATGCTGTGCCACTGTCTCAGCCCTGAGTTTAGGTACGATTGCACAAGGCTGCGAGTGTTGACCAGCTGGACAACAGCTATGCACATCATGATGCCTGCCTTGAGCTTGGGCATAACTTCTTTTGGAATTTCCAGTGGTTCCTGGAACAAGGGAGTCACCTGCATGCAGTTTTATTTTAAACCTCATTTGCAAACCTTGTTCTGAAGTCAACCATACTCACAATCATATAGTGAGTACACCAACAAGCCACGACCTAGGTCATAGGTGATGACGCATGGCAACAAGGACGGCCTATGGCCCTCAGCAACTACAGCAGCAGTTTCATGGATAGCAGCAGCCTGCAGGAGTGAAAGATGACAGCCTGTGAAGTAATGCTGAAAAGGCCTGTCAAAATATCTGCATCATGACTGGTCTGTTGTGCATGTGTCAGAAGGTCAGCTTGTCCAGACTCTTGGCAAGCTGAGTAAAGCTCATGCTGCTGAACGCCGTACTCAACTCAATTAGTGGTCTGACATGGTTATCTGCATAACACTGCTGAATCATGCGTGTGGATCAGGACGCAGATGACTCCTTACCCAGATGACCGTGGCCACTGCTGGCAGTGCGAGGTTGAGGTGCAAGGTGAGTTTGAGCCAAGAAGGAAGTGCCATCTGGCCTTGACCCCACTCTGGCGGGTCCACAGCTGAGGCAAAGCTGCGGGTGATGCGCATGATGGGGGTGAGCAGCAGGCCCCCCAACATGGCACCAAGCAGTGCCAGAGCTATCTCTAGAAGCAATGGGTCAATCGATGGGTCTGGCATATGCTGCACTGCAAGAGGCACGGTCATCACTGCAGTGGTGTGCTAATACAGCCTGCCATTATGGCAGGGCCATGCTCAGCCATGACCAAATCACCTTCAATGAATGCATAGCAGCAGCAGATGGTATCAGCAAGCACCAGCAGGGACAACACCAGCAACCAAAGCAGGCAGATATAAGAGGTTGCAATGCAAATTGAAGGGAGCTTTGTGCAATGAAGCAAGGGCTTGCTTCTTGCAAACATGTCGATTGCACCTTCATCTGCCACACGTGCAGACTCAAGCAAGAGTGAAGCTAACACTTTGCTTGCAGAGCGCAGCTGTATATAAAGTTTGAAAAGAATGGGGTAGCACCTTTCCAGCCTCTGTGCTAGCTTTGTTCCTAATCAGAGCGCCAGTTGCCTGACTCAGGGTTTGTGTGGCCAATTTAGTGTCAAAGCTCAAGACGCCTTCAGGGCAAACTGTCAGGACTGCCATGGCAGCCACTCCTGACAAGATAGCAAAACCCAAGGTACACCCTTTGTCAAATGCAGGCGACAGGTGTGTCAGCATGGTCACCTGTTGCAAGCAAATGCTAACTGAGCCAGCATAGCCAGGCAGCATGGTCTTGAATGGTATGCTGTGCAGTGGATCATCAGCCTCAATGACTGGGTTCCAATGTCCTATGCTAGACATTGCAGTTGTACAATGATCTGATCGAAGTTTGCAATTAGATCATGGGTGAGCCAAGCAACATGTGCAGCAGACACATAGTATACTTTGGGGAACAGTGTGCCAACAAAGACTGAAATACCAGCCTATGGTGCAAATACGTTCAGCACGGCAACTCACATTCAGAAGCGCCCTTAAGGCAAGCCCAATTAAGATTGCACCAGCCAAGGCTGGCAAGAAGTTTCCTGAGAAGCCGAGGGCCTGCTGGATCTCACCCAACACATAGTTGGCTATTGCAGCCGGCACTGCTAGCACCTGCAGAAGCCCAGAATGTTCCAGAGTCTCATCACCTGAGGAGGGTTTGCACGAGGCAGCATCTATCTCATATTGCCTATAGTCTGATTACTTGCATGCAAGCCAGGATATGCCGTGATATTACTCATACCCACCGCCACATCCAAATAGGAATAAAACGCTGTAGATTCGACTTGGGAGATGGACAGAGGGACAGTTGTGACTGCATTTGCCTCTCCCATGTCATTGTCTCTTTTCTTAGCTTTGGCAGCTTGCTGTTTTGTAGGTCTTGGAATCGGTGTGTTTTTGCTGTCCATGGGTACAGACTTAGCTGAGGTGGCACCAGCTGCTGTAATAGTGAAACATCTCAACCCTTTCAGCAGGCTGGTTGCCAAAGCAACACTGCAGTAGCAGCCAACGTTGATATGAGCAGAGTCTTGCAGTGTGGTGTGGTATGCATTATAAATATAACGTACCGTCTCTGCAGTGTCCAAGTGATAACAGCCGTCACAATGATGTTACCGACGCTGTTGCCGAAGATGGCCATCGCTGAGAGCTCAAAGGAGTGAGGCAGCCATGCGCGCGGCCAACACAATTCAGCTGTAGCTCTGTGCAGTAACAGAGTAGGGTTTTTCGAATCCACAGACGAGGTTCGAAATGAAATTCCGAGAGTCTCGTTCCGAGACAAAGCAAAAGCTTTGCACAGATTAAAAAGAAAAGGTGCCGATGCGATAACAAGGAGTTGCTATCGCATCGGTGATGCTGTGCTGACCATGCTGCATGGGTCGTTGCTAATGGTCGCAGTGGATAGTGATCTCGACCATAAGACGGACAGCACCGATCTTTGTCCGTGACGTTGCTTGGTGTGGTGCAATGATGTACCGGGCAGCTTCTTAGCCGTTGTGAGCGCATGCTCTGTTGGCATTGAGTGCGCAGTTTGCCTCGCTGAGGAACAGTAGAGTTATGGGTGTATTGACAGACCTGCTCCTTGGCTTTCAAGAAAATGAAAGAGCTGTACGGCGCACCCTGCCCTTTCTCAGATCGGATGGGAAGCCTCGCCACAACAGCGTAACGTTTCGTGAAGCGATGTTGCGGCACTATCAGCAAGCTGATCAGCCACATGTACCTGCTCCTGCAACCGTGACGCCAAACTCGATTGTCCTGCTCCTCATGCTGTTCAAAGTCATCAAGTCTGTTGAAGGCATCACAGGCTTGCCAGCTGGCACCAAGCTCCTACTTGCAGCCAACTGCTTGCCTTTCCTCAAACCTGACGGGTTTTCCTTGCCTACCTTTGGCTTGTCACCTTTCATGGTATGGGAACACAGGCAGTTCTACCGATTGCTGACAGCAGGGTTTCTGCATGCTGACTTTAATCATATGGGTGAGTCAACAAGTCCTGGTGCAAAACCCAGCTCATGAAGTGAGCACTGCGTAAGCAGCTCTGCAGCTTGCCATACAGCGTCTGAGCATGACATTGCTTGTCTGCAGTGTCCAATGCAACAAATCTGGTGATCTCTAGCAGCTATCTTGAAAGAGGCTTGACCAGAGTTCAGTTTGCGGCAACAACAGCCTCCTTGGCCCTTTCTTCGCACAGTCTATATGGTAAGCAACTGCACCATCTGCACTGCTCAGTGATCAGCAAACCAAGCCTCTGATCCCCAGCAACATGTGCACTATTTTTCTGATCCCAAGTAACACATGATGTCAGACACTTTGAGCTGCACCCATTTTCTCAGTCCCCAGTAGCGTACATCATTTCTCACAAAGGACAGCTATATGCAGTGCTGTCCTCTTGGGTGGACTGTCGTTGGTTTGGCTTGTGGCGCCAATACTTTCTTGAAGGCGCTGTTGGATCTTCCGGCCTCTGCTTTGCAATGCAGGTGAGTTATGTTGTCAATTGCATCTCTTAGTGCTATGCCCATTGATTAGCAAGCATACTTCATGCCACCTGCAACAAGGTTCCAGTAGTGGGATTATAGCAGGCCAATGCTTCCATGGTTGTCTGCAGGTTGTGGCAGATCATATGCGTGGAGGCACAGTCAGCGTGTTTGGCATAAGTGGCTTGGAGGTCCCGGCCAAGTTCTCATGTTGGATCAGCTTAGCAGTCACCCAGATTCTTGTTCCCCAAGCCAGCTTCACCGGGCACCTGTGTGGTGTCCTTGCTGGCCTGATGCATGTGTATATCCCAAAAGCAGGTACGGAATTCCAGTCATCAGCCACAATGCCCCCTGCAAATTGCAGCACCCCTGTCATGGTTGTCATTACCTTTCTCATGTGCTTGTCTGGCTCAAGCTTGCACATAGAAAGCCACTCAGACTATGTCGCTTATCTGTTGCCGCTTGATTGCAGGTATGCTTTTGCTGGTGTGTTGTAAGCTGCATTGTGTTTGACGCATGCTTGCCCTCTCTGGTGAATGTTGCTCAAAGTTCAGCGTGATCTCATTGTGCTCTGTGCATCTTGCAGTTCAAAAAGTCAGATGGCGATTAAGAGGGCAAAACGATGACCAGCGGGTGCGCTCTGGGCGGATTGCAGCAAGTAGATGGGCTCTAAGCCAGGACAGGCCAGTCGAGTTTGCAGGCAGAAGGTGGCCTGACTGTGTAGTGCATGCAGCCTGCTTTGGTCTGGCAGTATTAGCTCGATCTCTGTTGCGTTCACGGAAAAAGGCCACTCCCCTGGTGTGGTCTTTCTGAGGCTGCATGCTAGCAACGAGTGTGTACTAATACTGCAATGCGGCTAGAAGGTTTTCATTGAGCGTCAGTATGTGCATGGCAGCTGAGCCTGCAGGTAGCTACCAGGCTTGTGCATGCCTAGCCTGAGCCAACAAGTAGCTGAGGCACTACCCTGCATGTACAAAAAGTGTACAGTTTGTTCATATGGGAGTTACAGAGCGCGTTGCATTCATTGTGAGCATTTTGTTGCAAGGAGCTTTTGGGCTGTATACCAAACACTGCTTACATGTATAAGTAGGTTGCCCATCGCTTTGCAGTGGGCATGATGGAAAATAGTATAGTTCTGTCTCGCCTGCTGCATTTGAACGTCTGATATGCATTGCAATAGAGTTATACACAGATGCATCCATATGGAGTGATGCCAGCATTTACTGTGTCTTTACCGTGTACAGAGGGACTAGTCGCCGGCTAAGCTGGCACAACGTGATTACAAGAATTCCTGGTCAGGTTTGAAGTGCATGAATCAAACGTCAAGTTATCGAATAGCACACCCCAGTAAACCAGTAGCAAACTGCACGTCAGCTGACTACGAGACTCAAGTCATCTCCAATTGCGCATTCTGTCCAGATAATAACGGCTGATCACTTTGAGTTTAATCCCGTTTATATGCCTGCCTGCTGTCACTAACTGGATGAAAAATGTGAAATGAAGTAACCCTGCCAGAGTCCATGATTAAGTACAATAACATAACATTGATTAGACTGGCAATGCTATTTCTGTAGGCCTACTGCCTGGCATGTGTACAGATTTACATATGATGAGTATATGATCTGAAAAATGACACACTCTTGCACATTTGTGAATATATCTCAAAGTTGCGTGCTCAGCAGTGTAAGTTTTGAACAGTGAAAACATGGGTCTCATGGGCAGGAGCAGAGGACCTCTCCCTACATTCCACCCTTGTACTTCTGCCCATGACTTGCTCAACTAAGGACTTTTCAACAGCTGCAGTGACAACAAATACCACTTGCATGTGATGACTGGCCTTGGACAACGCTGCCTCCAAATTGCGCAGCCTCATTGTCAAAGTGCGCACTACCTCTGAAGGTCTAAGACGGTCGCCTGCATATGTGCAACACATATTGTCGTATACTGATTCAGCAACAGACAAACTGCATGCACTCATAGTGTGCTCTTGAGCAGCGTGAGAACATAAGCAGCAGCACATAAACTCAGAAACCAAAAAGCCATTTGCAAATAGCACAAAAAACATTGCAGCCAGTCGTATAGATCAAAGACTCACCAAAAGAGTCAGTACAGATTATGTTGCGGACTTTGATACGTGAAGCTGGCTCTAACAAGCGCATGAAGGTCAACCATAGGGCATCCACTGCAATGGCTCGCTGGTATGCAGAAGACTCCCAGGTGTCAGTGAGTTGTGGGCACCAGGCATCCACCCACACCTCCTTCAACTGCAGCATGTGCACTTCTAAACTCAGAACCATGTTATTACACGACTGCAATCAATCAAGCAATCCACCTAAGATTGCCCTGATATCACTTCTTGTTGCAGGATGTATGTGATTGGAACAGAGGTTTGCTGGCACAAAATGCAGATTTAAGTACACTAGCATACTGCAGGCAGTTTTCAGTTCAGACTTATGTAATGGCGGCTGATGTTTGCACCTGTGGGGCTGGTCGCATCTTGTTGAGGGTACGCAGCAGCATCAGCAGATCATTCAGGTGGAAAGCCCCCTTGACGCCACCAAACCCAGTTGCCTCAACAACTTCGAGATGGGGACACCGACGCAGACAGTGCTCAACGAAGGCCATTGGAGGCCCTGCCCCAGCAACTTGTTGGCAATTTGTGAGGATGACCTTCTTGGTGGGACTCTCCTGTATACCTTGCTTGTATGCCTTTGTACTTCGCGCGATCAAGTGATCCAGCAATTTTGTGCTGACCTGCAGAGCATGCATTGTCATGAAAGAAAAAGTGGTGCCTAGGGTTGACGAGTCTTTAAATTGGGACAGACTCACGAAAGGTGTTGTGCAGCACAGGCACAACTGCTTTGCTGGTAATAACTGGACCAGTTGCAGGCAGTAGACATACCTGGCGTCGCCACAAATCATCTCGGGCAAAATCTAGCACAGACAGGACTTGCTGATCCAACAGAGCTTGTCGCCACTGCTTGGAGACGAGCTCGGCACTCCTGATCCGCTGACTCAGCGGCAATAACGCCAGGAGCTGTCTCAAGTTGGCCTCCGGAAGCAGCTGCATAGCCATGTCGGTTGATGCGCGCCCGCAAACAGTGATACTGGGCAGGTCGAGGGGTATAACGAGCGTCTCACCTCGAAACCAGATGCACCTTGAACTAGACCAGCTCGAGTGTACCATGGACCCTCCACCAGCTGGACGTCGCGTGAATGTTCATTTATGAGTGCAGCCATGGTAATCAACTGAAGGTACCGTAACCTTCGTTCTGGAAGTCTGGAAACAGGCTTTATGCAGAGCTACGTACATGCTGCTACACGTAAAGGCCCAGGAGAAAGAAGAGCGAAACCTAAGCCAAATGGTATTAAACCTAGAAATTTCTTATTTGTTGCATATTTATGTACTTCCCAAGCACGGTGACAATTTCTCAACAGTTTTCTGATGATGATTTTGTTTGTCTGTTTCGACTCATGATGACAGACTGCAATTTAGTCAAATGGGCTAGCTGGCCCCAACGACTGTAAAATCCCTGACTGACTGAGAACTCTATTCTGATCAGGACATAGAAGAGCGAAACCTAAGCCAAATTCGTACAGACTACATAACGCAGTATTGAGTGTTTTCGTTCAGATTCTTTGCAAGAAGCGCGACATGCAGCAGACTACGCTAACGTCTGCTTGCAACCAGCATGTACGCTGCTGGGCGTCCCAGCCACCCATGTTTAGGACAGGCAGGCTAAGGACTCATTTGCTAGGGCTGGCGTTCGGCACGGGCAGGTCAGTTTTGCGTGTGTGACCATAGTCACGGTGAGGCATTAGAAGAAAGCCAAGGGCAAGAGGTCAGATGCATGTAGGGCAAAGCACAGTTGCGCCGTCCAGAAACTTCAGAAGCATCATTGGCAGACTTGCAGAGCCAGAATCGGCAACGCAGAAGGTATGACCGCAGAGCCACTCCTTCTGGCAAAATGTTTGTTTCAAAGCTAGTATGCCTTACAGGTAAAGATGCAGCAAGCTCATCACAGGCTAACCAAACCACTCCACCGACGCCGCCAACTTCGCCCAAAACAAGGTCTACAGGTGCACTTGATGCTAGTGGGATTTATACCCATGAATGATGGCCTTCTGTTGTTTCCTATAAAAATGGTGTTTCAGACCTTGTGGCACACTGAGCCTTTTAGACAAGTTGCATGAGCTGCATGCCAGTATCTGCTGCTTACGTTGACATGTATGACACAGATGAGGAGGATGACACTGCACAGAGTTCTGGCAGCAGCAGCAGGTTTCCAATCAGTAAAGATGATGCTGTCACCATAGCCATAGCACTGGCTGTTTCCACTCTTGTCAGGACGTATGTGACCAGGCGGATGTTGACTTGAGTAGTTGCGGTGCACAGCTGCTGCTCTTTGCATATGTTCGCAAGTGTATGGGTGCATCAGCACGCTGGTGGTGCAGGTTTGTTGCAGAGCCACGATTCATTCCCAGCCTTTCCATGTTCCCTCTCTTTGAAGTCAATGACCATATAGTCTGTGAGAAGCTAACATACAGATTTGCAAGGTGAGACATATGCAAGGTTCAGATGTACATGCCTGCTGCCAGACATGCTGTATCTGACAAGTCTGGTGGTCATCAGGGATCCTGTGGCAGGTGATGTCATCATCTTTCATCCAGCAGCAGGTGCTCTTGAACACAAACAACATTTCTGGGAGCAAGACCCCGTTTTCATAAAACGTGTAGTTGCTGTGGAGGGTGATGAGCTTGAGGTGAGTCATGTTCACCTGCTTTGCTGCCCCTCATCTTTGCAATTGGTTGCCTCCAAGCATGAGATCAGAAACCCACATGCTGTGACTGTGGATTAGGGCATCAACCCCAAAATAACAGAGTCATGCATGTTGCGTGCAGCAACCTCCTGATTGCAGGAAGCATCACATTGCCACGATGCATGCTTTGCTTAGGAACATATGGTGCTCAGGTGCGTGATGGTAAGCTTTACGTCAATGGTCAGGCGCGCAAAGAGCCATACATCTACCAGGCGCCTGCTTATACAATGCAGAAACTAAAAGTGCCAGCCAACAAGGTGAGTTCATGCAGCAGGAAGCTCTTGATGGCTAATTTGTGATTCGCTGACTGTCTCTCTGCTGCATGTTAATGTTGCACACACAGCTGGCCAGGCTGTGACATGAGATGATAGTGTTGGTGTGCAGGTGTTTGTCATGGGGGATAACAGAAACAACAGCTATGATTCCCATCTTTGGGGTCCATTGCCCAAGGAAAACATTCTTGGAAGAGCTGTCTGGACATACTGGCCGCTGAACAAGTTTGGAAGTTTGCCAAATTACATGCAACTAGAAGAGCGCAAACAGCTGCCATCAGCACCCCCTGTTGTAGACAGAGATATCTCTGGACAGCATAGCGACCTGAACTTGATGCATTTGACAGCTGGACCATTCACACTACGAATTGGATCCTAGTCATATATATAAGGGACTTGCATCATTATTGTACTGAGCAAATACACACAGTAGTGACATCCTGACCAGTTGTCCAGAAATGTTTACATCACAACCTGGCACAAGCAACAAGTACCATTTGTGAACAAACTGGCAATGACCTATCAAAAGTGATCAATCCAGGGTATCAGGTCCCTTTCTCTGGGTCATAAAATGCCTCATGCTGTCGTGAAAGGACAGGACTGCTCAACTAAGATGAGCAGCCTGTCTGTGCTAATGTGCTACTTCAAAAATCTGGAGTGGAGAGCGTCAGGTGATGATACGGTCTCTGATGGACACTAAGATGCCTGATATGATGGGCAGGCTCAGCACTGCCCGAATGAAATATGCTGCTGCTTTAAGTACCAAGTATATTGCACCTGCATGTGCATCTGATGTGAACATTCTAGTTGCATCAACAGGTACCTGTGCCAATGTCCATGCAGCAAGCATCACCTATGGGCATTCCCAGGACAGCTACCAGCAGAGCTGCCATCAAAATGCTTGCAAGAATGGCTTCTGTCACCTCCAGGAATCGCCTCCTGCAACAACAGGTCATTAGCCAAAGCGTGACCTCTACACAGACATCCCTTTTAGAACGCAGCAGAGCTTCAGCTAATGAGCGCCCAGGAGAAGTCAGTCATTCACCTGCCATTGCTAGTTGCCAGGGCCAGCAAGACATTGAGAAACACCAGCAGTGCTAAAGGTGTCAAAATGCGGCCCACTGTCAAGTCATACGAAGCGGGTAAAGATCGGGTTCGCCATCCATTTAGCATCAGGACCTGGGCGTCTTTTAGGTCTGCCATGCGCGCACGGAAGAACCCGCCTACGGCGTTCATTGCCCAGATAGTGCAATCGCTTGCAGAACTTATTGAGTACTCAATGCACAGTCACGCTATTATTTGTGCATGAATATCAGATACAAGCAAGGCTGGCGCCGGTGATCTCAACTCCATCTACAATCCATGCACAAGCACTTAGTTTGTTTGCGTGTGAGGGTCTGCACTTCAAGTCCACAATTGGTT
>JAABUP010001199.1_pt1 | contig 54759 bp, 55 predicted proteins | sample 5559201 | NCBI WGS metagenome assembly JAABUP01 (sample SAMN10711887, study PRJNA513373) | rock metagenome | isolation source: Antarctica rocks | place: Antarctica | reverse complement strand
CCTCCCATTGTCGATGGTGCTGGTCGAAGGCGGCGCCTGCGGAGATCGAGGTAGACCCGGGAGCATTGTGCCGGCGGAAGATGAAACTGGGTATGGAGGGTTTCTTTGAGGGACTCGGTCCATGGAGAGCGGAGGTGGTATAGGATGAGGTCGGTCCTGCTGGGCCACGTACATAGCGTGGAAGCAGGTCACCGTTGCGGTGACGCCTGCCTTGCAGACAATGCTGTGTCAAATGCAGGAAGGGCAATTATTAGCTCCTGTGGGCCTGTCACACAACAGGACTCGGACTGATGTTTACAGGAGCTGCGACTGTGCGATTGAACGGTATAAACGGAAGTCGTAGCTGCGCCGTACTGCCTTATTGCTTGCGCTTAGAAGCTCTGATACTAGAGCAATTGCATCTCGACGGCCAAGATAGTGCAGCTTAGGTAGTTTTATTTTATGTATGTATCTTCAAGATCGAAGTATTCAGGGGAAGAGCGCGCTTGCGGTTGATTGTGGTCGGATGTTCCACAGAGATGATGTAGTGTATACAATCAGTCGGAGTATCGAGATGATTGGCTCAGCATCGTATCGCGGTCGAAGACATGGCAACGTAAAGTACAAGGAATACCTTTACTGTGAAAGCTATGGGAGGCCCTCTGTACGATATCTACATACTTGATACTCAACATGTTCGTAGACTGAGGCCTGTAACAACACTGTACTGTAGTTCGTACTGAAAAGACCAGCTTACCTAAGCAGGCGTGATTGAGTTTGACAACATGAATGATATATGATTGATCGTGACCACATCTACTTACTTCCTCCGAATCGGACTCTCGATAATGCTCTCCGTCGTATAAGGGTCGGAGTCGACTGGTCAAGCACGATAGCTCCTACATACAGGAAGCATTAGTTGCCTTAAGTTATGCATGATGGACGTCTGTACCTAGGGAGCTCTGGACAGCTAAGACCGGCTTGCATTATCTCCCGCAACCGGACCAGACCAGCCGGTCATCACATTTTCTGATGTTGCTAATTGCTTCTTACAAGTAGCAGCAAAAGATGAGCTATTGGTGTCATGGCTCGCACGAGAAGACCCTCAATCGCGAATGAGATACTCGCACAGCCACTGGCGCTGCGGGCAGGATTCCTCTGTAGTTGCTACTCCCGCTTTACAACCGCTTGTTCAGCCGCTCTTCTAATTCACAGATGTCTCGTCTTTCTCTTTTCTCTTTCACCTCTGTGTGGTCTCTCGGGAGCTTTGCAACGTGGCTCAGCAGTGGGGTTCGGTGCGGTTGCGGCATGCGGCATGCGCAATATCCCTTCTGGCGCGCAAGAACATGTCTCTCGGTCTGCACGCCATGAGGTCTTCCATACACACTACCCTGCCGTCGGACGATTGTTTCACCCTATTTTCTCAAGAAGCAGTTTCAATTCTGATATGTCCGACAAATCCTTGTTGCAGCAGATAAGTGCATGTATATATAACGTTAGGTACACAACCTCTGTCTGTTCAATTTCACAAGGACTCGATATTCTTTCTCAGTTCGCATCGCGGTATACACCCTTGACTCTCATCTCTCTTTCTTCCGATTCCTGACCTTACATGTTTTTATCAAATTCGACACCCATGTATACACGAGCCGCGGCCTCGTCTACGTTCACAGCAGCAACCCTTAGCATAGTTGTGACTCTGCTCACGCTGACATGTACATCGGCTTTAACCATAAGGCCCAACAACCCCGGATTATCCAAGCGTGTTGATGTACAGCTGGTACGTTCACTTGTATCGTGACTGCGGCCCTCAGAAAGATCCAGCAGTCATCCGCGATCCTACAGCTGACCCTCACGCCCCCTGTTAGCGGATCCAGTGCCACGGCAACCTGCCCGCACTTTTCTCCTCAACCGGTATCCGCAACTACCCCGCCAACTATGACCACCCTGACGCGATCTGGAACAACCTTGAGCACTACTGCACCGGCTGGGGCCACTCGAACGTATACTTCGATGCGGGTGGCGGTGGCTGCACCTGTATACTCCCCGGGCGTCCGTTGAATGTAGCGCTGCCAGTAGGCGCGCACCCGATCTGCAGGGGCGGCAACCAATTCATCCCCGGCTACAACGCCGCCGCGTTCAACGCCGCCCCCGCAACTGAGATCTGCAGACAAGTCTGCACCTGCGTGGAGCTACCGCAGGTTGTCCCGCCTGATCCAAACTTTCGTCCTCCATCGCCGGTGGTTCCGATGCCTCCGCGGGTCGCTCCGGCGGGCCCGGCTCCCGCACAGGTAGGGCCGGTGGATCCGAATCGTCCACAGGTCGCGCCGTCTTGAACGTGGATCATCTTGTATCCCGGGTAATAGGGCCGCGCTTTTTGGGGGTGCACGGCTATCTATGAGGGAATGGTGGTGCTGGTGCTGGAGGAGTTGTGGTAGATAGACGTCCCAGAGAAATACCTACCCAGTTCAAACAACCTCCCCTTCCACTTCCAACTCCGCGCACGCTCTTGCAGCTTGCTGAGAAGGAGCTCATGCAGTCTCCACCAGCATCCCCGAAGATGCTGACCCTCCCACAAAAACCCGCATCATCTAACCTTCTCCCCCGCTACCCCTAATACCCACACCATCTTTCAAAGCCCTCGTCCCGTCAGACCAAGCCACACTAACCCTACCACAGCCCGTGAAAACCTTACACTGACTACCCAAGCGAACTCTTCTCCCCTTATTAGTTGGAAGGTAACCAGAACTTTACCGATCTTCACAATAGCAAAAGATGTCCACCACCTGCCTATGTGGAGTACCAAGTGGGCCCTACGTGTATGTGAACATGCTGAGTTTAAGATGTTAAGTGTGCAGTCAAGTAAAGGAGAAAGTCTTCCATAACTAAATGGTAGCACAATTTCTTTCGGTGGACGTTAAGAGCGAGGCGCTACCGAGAAGATCACGGACGTGCAGGAGATATTATCGAAAGCGCTGGCGGAAACATGGGATTAGGGCCATGTGCTGAGAGGGAGGTGGCGCCGGTCTCAATTCTCGTTGAAGAGTCGAGAATACTCGATGTATATATTCCATTTCCATGGGACTTGTTGCGCTGGAGTGGTGCTTGCCACATTGACAGCGCCTGAAGCTCCGCGCGGAGGATTAGGTCGTGCGTTCAACACCCGCGGCTGGCTGAACCTTTTGCGCTTTTTCTTCTTTCTCTTTTGTACTTTGCTGCTCTTTGCTCGATGATGCCTGATCGGGTTGTGCGTTCGACATTGAAACTTCTTTATTTGCCGTGGACGTTTTGGAAGCTTTGTGCACTTTAAGACTCTTCATGTGATGAATGGCTTTTGATAAAAGTCAGAAGAGAATGCAAGATAGTAAAGTAATTCTTCTTCAGACGCCAATGTCTATGTGATAGATAGTAAGTATGCACAGGACAAGTAGACACCTGACTGGATTCCGCTTCTCTTCAAGTCATCTGGGAGAGAATATATATTTCTCTGTGCATGGATATTTTTGTGTTCATTGCCGGTCCATGCGGTTCACACAGCGCCTGTGCGAACCGCATGAACCGGTAATGACGCGAAGGATTAGGTCATGTGTTACATGTGGCTGAACCTTTTGCCCTTTTGCACTGGCTCTTTACGCAACCTGTCGTACGTTCGAAACGCGCGATCGACTCTTGCATTTTTGTTTTTGCTATTGCTCTTTTGCAAACTTTGAGACTCAAATAGCGTCAAGATCACAGTCCAGGTGATTGCGAGGAAAAGCGTAGATATCGAGCTTACTTTGTGGCCCAAACCTGGAGAACAAGGCAAGTAGCCAATGCTTCCAAATTTATGCTTCTCGGATCATGGGTCATATACCTTTATATAGCGCTCCATTTTGCGTCATGACTAGGCGGTGTCTCTGGGTTTGACACCACCGTCTTACTGACGCCAAGCAGTGTAGACGCGGAGGATTAGGTCGGCGTTCCACACCCGCGGCTGAACCTTTTGCCACTTATTTTCTTTCACTTTACTAAAGAAAGCGAGTCATACATACTCTTCTTGTAAGAAGTTTTGACTAAATCCAATTGAAGTCCTCAGTAGCATATGTGTTTGCCGTTTATTGAAGAGACAAAATCAAGAGTGGATGGAGATGCTTACTGAAATCACTTTCACAAGCTCCAAAGATGTACATACACTTCTCCAGCGTGAGATTTTACCGCGCCCAAACCCAGCTGGTGGAGCGTTTCATGTGATCCTTAGATGGTGATCTGGGACCGATACTGCATGGTTTCGGCGCGGAGGATTAGGTCGTGTGTCCAACACCCGCGGCCGAACCTTTTGCAACTTTTTTCAACCTCACCAAAGAAACCAAACATAGTCTCGTGGAAAGTTTTAATCCCAGTAATGTCCTCGGTAGCATGTTTGCTTGCCACTCACTGGACAAGCAAAGCCAAGAGTGAATGAAGCTGCTTACCGAATTCACCCTGACCAGCTGCAAAGGATGTACATATTTTTCCATATCGTTTCCTGTTATCGCGCCCCACAACCAGCCGGTAGAGCCGCAAGCAGACCCTCGGTTAGTTATCTAGGTCTGCCGCCGCTGCAGTGTTTCGGTGTCAGGCGCGGTGGATTAGGTCGTGTGTTCAAGACCCGCGGCTGAACCCTTCTTTTGCCATTTTTTCTTTCTTTTTGGCGTACTGACAGCAATCTAGGCCAGCGTATCAAACCCTGTTCAGAGTAGCGTGGGCGGTCGACCCCGGTAGTATGCGTGGCCAAGGGACTGCATAATCTTCCGGTATCCCCTCACATCTGATGAGATCACACTGTCATGGCATCTCGCATAGATAGCGTATCACGAAGGGAAACCACACAATGTAGTACCAGAGTGTAAATCTGATGCAATTCAAACTATGCTTGAAGCGAGGTGTATGGAGCTCTGGAGAGCATCTAACAAAAAGCAGAACGACAGGTAAGACAAACTTGCCACAGCAAAGAGTACAGAGTGAAAGAAAGACCTTATCAATATGAGCCATAGATAGGGAAGGGACGTCAAGCAGGAGCGACATTGCATCAATTTCCCACAGCTTAATCTTTGATCATGTAAGTGAAGTCGGCTGTAGGGTCAATATATAGAGCAACATCCTCGTGGCCATCTATTTCCTCTTCTCTCGCAAACGAGCCACCTCGAACATTCGTTTGCTTCAAACTCTCCAACATCTCCGACGAGACCGTAGTAGTCTCCCGCGTCCTGCTCCTTTCACTTCTCCCTTCTTCTTCTTCCACAGGTGTATCTTCTTCATCGCTTTCCTCTTCTGCCGCCGCAGCCTCAGCATCAATAGCACTCATCCTAAGCACAAACTCGTCTTGCAACTTCTTCAACCAGCTCCTCAGAAGATCGCTTTCCATGGTTCCAAATCTCGCTTGTATCAGTTGCTCCTTCAAGTTCAGGATCAGCTTCCTCCGTCTTGCCAATGCGATCGTTTTTGAACTCTTCTTTCGCTTCTCAATGTTCAGCTTCAATTTCCGCGAAACTTCCGTCGCGACTTCGATGACTTGTGGCGGTAAATCAACAACTTTGGCCAAGGCAAGGCCGTAATGCTCCTCATGTACGCATCCATCGGCGATCCTGTACAGCATGGTCATCGTATCTGCCTCTGTCATTTCAACGGCCAGATGCAGATTGACAACACCATTCCGCTCAGCCATAATGTTGGCCAAGTCTCGGAAGTGTGTGGCGAACCAAACCAGCGCTCGACTTTCGACAAGCGCTTCAGCAACTGCGATTGCTATGGCAAGACCATCTCGAGTGCTGGTGCCACGGCCGAGTTCATCAATAATGACCATACTCCGCTTGTCGATGTTGCGAAGGATGAAGGCCGTCTCCCGCATCTCAGCGGCAAACGTCGAGACGTTGGCTTCGATACTATCGTCCATGGATACTCGCGCAAAAAGCTGATGAGAGATAGGAAACGATGCATATTGAGCGGGGATGAAGCTGCCGATCTGTGCCATGACGGTCATCAAAGCGATGGACCGGATGTATGTGCTCTTCCCGCTCATATTGCAACCCGTAATGATCTGGAAACGTGACTGCTGAGCTGCGTAAGCGTCGTTCGGCACGAACTTTTCTGCGTGGATCTTCTCTCGGATTGGGTGCCGTCCAGCTTTGATAGCTAAAGTATCAGTCAGTTCCGGGCGGGCATAATCCTGGGTTGTGACTAGTTGTGCGAATGATGTAAGCATATCAAGCATCGCAATGCTTTCGCAGACTGTGAAGAGTATGGCCATCTCTCCTCGAATCTCGTCGATAAGTTCTTGGATGCTGCGGTCGCTCATATTGACCACTTCATGATGGGAGTCAATGATTTTCTGATTCAATTTCATGAGCTCCAAGGTCTGACACTCGATGATGTTTCTCCTCTTGAAGACGTTGATGAATATATCTGGCAAAGGACGTTCCTCAAGTTCTGAAGTAGGAATGCGGATATAGTAGGCACGAGCACTTTCGTACTTCATCTCAAGAGCGAGCTCGTGATTTTCTGCGCGGTAACTCAGTGTGGACCGAGCAAGAATAATCGGGGGGATTTACGGCCAAGCTCAGTAATCAGCTCGTACGCATCTGCATTGGCTTCTTTGTATGTTTGCCTCGCCACGTCCAACAGACCGTTCACTCCAGACTTTTATGACATCTTAGTATGGTTCCGTCGAGCCAGTGCCAAACAACAAGGATTACTGACTTTAACAGCATAGGTCCGTTGGTTTCGAAGATCGAGTGGCAGGCTCTGATAGGTGATGTCTTCGTTGACAATATGGTCGATGAGTTCTTGAACATGCTCGATACGTTCTGGAGTACACCACTATGCCGTCAATGAGTAGGGTTCCATGGAGCAAAGCTACGAAACGCACAGCACGGATAGAGAGTAGCAACTCGCTCTTAGCACTAGTCAAGGCCTCGTAGACTGGCTTGATTGCGTTGACGTATTGCTTGACCTGGATAATATTGTTGATGGACTGCTCCGAGTATTGCATCGAAGGTTTCAGTGGAATGATAATAAGCTAAGTTCATCAGCTTTATCGCATCTCTGGAAGGTGATACCTTTACTCACAGCAGTAAGAACCCTGTCGACATCAAGGAAGGATTTCAGAGCTAACGATAACTTATCAGCAGAGAATCCATACCACTAAAGCCGCCAGATGAATGTAGGAACATACCTTGACGAACTGTATGAAACATGTCCTCCTTTGTCGTTAGCTCCTCCACTGCATCATAACGCTTCTTGATGACTTCAACTTCCGTCGACGGCTGCAACAGATTGCTTCGCAATAGCCGTGATCCCATAGGGGTAAGCGTCTCGTTCAGCAGCCCGAATAAGCAGTCCTTTGATTTAGCATCCTGTAGGTTTTGGATCAGCTCAAGAGATCGGATAGTTGACAAATCGATCATCATCGAACCCTCTGAAGATTCGTATTTGATGCGAAGAGAATGAAATGGAAAAGATATGGAAAGTCCTAACTCGATGTACTTCAATGCCTGATACGATCAGCTTAGATTAAAGCGTCGAGCTCACGGCCACCTACAGCGGCGAAGCAGCAAGCAGCAAAGTAATTCCCTCCAATCGAAACCTTAATTGCCTCAGCATCTTCTTTGAAGGCCAATTGCTGGATATATTCATGACCCGTAGTTTCTGCCCAATACTTCCGATCGATAACGCTTATGAGGAGATCTGGCATGTTTTCCTCAATAATCGAATACAATTTGGACTTGGGGTTAGCAGCAGTGGACATGAACAAGAGTTCAGTGGGCGCAAAGACGCCTAGTTTCTGTATGGTCCTCACATAGGTCTGGCTGTCACAGATCTGACAGAGCACAGCTTCTGTAGTCGATAGGTTGATGAAAGCCAAGCCAACAGTAGGTGAGATGCCCCGAGATTCGCTAATGGCGCAGATTATCTGTTGCAGCTCGATACCTCCTGAACTACTCGCTGCAGTTCTTGGTCTCCCGGTTCGAGGTCGACATCTGCTACGGTGTCCTGTTGGCGGTCTTGAGGTAGTTGGATACGACGTCGATGTCGACGTGTATGAGGTAGACGTTCTAGTAGGCGCCATTTTCAATAGTCTTGCACATTAGTCTATATCATAATTGTGTAGCAATGTAGATTTCGGACGGTAAACCGTCCAAGCGGAGAGGTTAGGCATAAAGATATCTGACACCACTCACACAATACTTAGCAGTTCGATTAGAGTTAAGCGAACGGGTAGGGCTGAGTTAGCATCCTGCAGGCTATTCGATAAAGTTTCTCGAATTAGGCCAAAGTAAACTCATGATTGAATGTTTGCGGTGCCCATCATTCTCTCCCCTGAGAATCTGTCTCGGTACAGATTCCACGCATGGCTACCATACTACCCCCACCAAGCAAGCGCGTAAAAACGGCGGCAGCAGACAAAGCCCGAGAGCAGCAAGATGTAGGAGGACCTTCAGATGACCTAGGAAGCGTGAGGGTGCAATTCTTCGACCAAGCTACTGGTAACTCCACGGGTGCCCCTGTTTCGATACCGGTGGTCGACGCAACCGTCAAGAATCTCGAACTACTGCTCAATACTCTCCAAGGCAATGTGCGACTCCCAGACCTGCTGGGGAGCTTCTCCATTACTGACGACGAAATAGGATGCCTCCGAACGCATACCCTACCGGTTTACTTATCGTCCTAATCTCGAAAACCCATCCACTACGGACATAGCTCTCGACATATCTAGTGACCTCTATCAATCAATACTACGACCTGGGCTGAAGACAACAGAAGACTCGATTAGCCTACAATACACACCGCAAGCTGTCTTTAGGGTTCGCGCCGTATCAAGATGTTCTTCGTCGATAGCTGGCCATGGTGAGGCGATCCTTACCACCATGTTCTCCCCATCGTTATCCTCGACAATGGTGAGCGGCAGTGGGGACTCCACAGCGAGGATATGGGATTGCGACACGGGAACACCCCTGCATACGCTGAAAGGTCATACTAGCTGGGTACTTGTAGTAAGCTGGTCGCCCGATGATACAACGATCGCCACTGGTAGTATGGACAATACTGTACGATTATGGAACTCGAAAACAGGAGAGCCATTGGGCGGCCCGATGAAAGGACACTCGAAGTGGGTCAGCAGTCTAGCCTGGGAGCCATATCACATGCAGCAATCTGGGAAGCCTCGAATAGCATCAGCGTCCAAAGATGCCACGATTCGAATATGGGACGTCATTTCGAGACGAATCGAGATGGTCCTGAGCGGTCACAAAGGCTCCGTTTCTTGCGTGAGGTGGGGCGGCACTGGACTTATCTATACTTCCTCTCACGACAAGACTGTAAAAGTTTGGAATGCTTCCAACGGCACACTCGCGCACACCCTCTCTTCCCATGCACATTGGGTCAATCACCTTGCCCTCTCCACCGACTTCGTCCTCCGCACAGCATACCATGATCATACCGGCAAGATACCCGCCGCTGAAGACGAGAAGAGAGCAAAAGCCAAGGAACGTTTCGACAAGGCAGCAACAATAAACAATACCATCGTTGAGCGGCTTGTAACAGCTAGTGATGATTTCACCATGTATCTATGGGAGCCATCATCGTCAACCAAGCCAGTAGCAAGGCTATTGGGTCATCAGAAACAGGTTAACCATGTTACATTCTCACCCGATGGTCTGTTCATCGCCAGTGCAGGATTTGATAATCACGTCAAATTATGGAATGCGAGGGATGGGAAGTACGTTATGGCCTTTTTCTTCATCCATCTCTAGGTAAATAGATCCCACTGACTGAGGTCAGATTCATTGCTACATTACGAGGCCACGTAGCTCCAGTCTACCAATGCTGCTTCTCACCCGACTCAAGACTCCTGGTCAGCGCATCGAAGGACACGACCATTAAAGTATGGGAGGTGCGCACTGGTAAGCTAGGGATGGACTTACCGGGCCACAAGGATGAGGTGTATGCGGTTGACTGGAGTCCTGACGGGCAGAAAGTGGGGAGTGGTGGGAAGGATAAGGCGGTGAGGGTGTGGAGGCATTGACAGAGTGGCAAGAATCTATTTGGCAGCTTCCATCAAGTCTGAATGTCTGCAACCACTGCAGTACGCTCACTGGGTGAACCTGTTGCACAAACAAATCCCACGACAAGTCCGCTCTAGATATCCTCCATTCTAGGAACAGCCCAGGGTTGGGAGATGTCTTTCCTTCGGCACAAAGAGTCCTACTATTCAATTCCAATACGATAACATGCCCCAAATTCTAACTCCATCTCGACACCTCTAAGATTCACCTCGTACCCCTAAGCTCCACCTCAAAGTTACATTTACTCACCAATAGACAATTCTACCCTACCAGCGTCATACACCCACAAAGATCATCTCCATGGCACATCGAACCAACACCTCATCCCTCCCTTCCACACTCCCACAAAAAATCCCAGCAAAACAAATACAAACCATCCGCTCAAAACGCACTACAGCTACAAGCGCTCCACCATCCGACACCGCATTACCAAAATATCAGAGATCGGTACTGAGAGAATAAGAACACTCACCCTGGGACAGCTGTGGCTGCTGAGGGAGTACCAGGACCAAACCAAAGCTGGCAGCGTTGTCATTCAGTGGATCTAGAGGGCTGTGGGCCAGGGGCTCTCCGAAGAAGGGTTATTGCTCGTCAAAAGCTGGATAGAGGCAAGCATCATGAATCATGAGCATTGTACACAGACGGCTTCAGGAATTACGGTTTATGAGTCGATTGAGCCAAAGTTACCTTCATGCGTTGTTGATGTTCGCCAATCCAATGGTTCTCAACAACTACGGCTTGTCGAGACACATGGAGCTTGTGAGCATTATGTCACTCTCGCACTGTTGGGGCCAAAGGCAGAAGCATCCTCCCAGGAAGGGAAAAGGCAATCTCAAGGCTCATCTTGATGCCATTCCGTGGGAAAGTCTTTCAAACCCTTTTCAGGATGCCATTACCCTTACGAGAGGGATCGGACTTCGGTACATATGGATAGACAGCCTCTGTATTGATTCATTCCCAATTATGTGGTTATTAGCAGTCGGGTTGTTGAATGCTCATCTATGTAGCCCAGGATGACGAAGTCGATTGGAAGCGAGCATCCGCCAAGATGGGACTCATCTACGAAACTTCCCGTCTGACCATCACCGCTACGGCTGCGGAGAACGCGAGCGAGGGCTGCTTCGTGTCTGCACCAGCACGGCCGGCCGCTGCAACACTCTCGTATTTTCACCGAGACTGGCGAGCAGCCGAGCTACATGTTCGCTGGACGTCAAGGTGATCGCGAGGATGTCAAGCCTGAGTTAGGCCGCTTGAATTCGAGGGCCTGGATCACCCAAGCAATTCTACTTTCACAAAGAATATTTCGCCATACGCGAGGGCGAATGATCTGGACTTGCGAGACCTCCTCACAAGGGGGAGACGGCGAGGATCTCCCCATGGAAACTTCCACCCCGCGGGCACGTGAACTGCATGAACGTCTCAGAAGCATGGGATGGCCATCGTCTCATCTAGAGGTTCCTACGTTGTGGATGCGGGTTGTGGACGATTACTGCTCCCGCAAGCTGACCTATGAAAGTGTCAAGCTGATTGCATTGGGGGATCTCGCCAATGGATTACAAAAGCGGAATCCGACAAATCACTGTAATGGAGGCGTGGGATGAAAAATCTTGGGATGTAGTTATTGCGGTTCCGCTCAGATACTCCGAACGAGCCATCAACTCGCCCGGCGGACCCTCCCTTCCCGAGTACCTTCGTGGTCATGGGCTTCGACTATGGGCCCGCCCGTTAGAAAGACACGGATGGCATTCAAAGGACGATACCATCTGTGGTCAGATCACCTTTCAAGAATCCGGACACTTGATGGTACACTCACTACATGGACAGATAAAAGCGCCATCCGCTAGCCAAACTCTTCCGCGCGACCCATATTTATGGAGGAACGAGCGGTCAAGCGGTCTCTTGTCCTTTCGATTACTTTGGCTTCCGACTACGGTTTTCGAGGACGAAGCAATGCTATAACGCAAAAGGAGGCCAGAAAGGATTCTGGATCCTTGACCGCGAGAACGAAAGATTAGGCCGGGCTGCGTTTGATGAGAATGAAGTGGCCCGTCGGTTTGTCTACTGTCTGGCATCCCGTGGGCGGTGGACGTTGGTCTGAACTTGGCGATCGAGTTGAGAGTTCGAGAGGGATTCTTCGGGAACACTGAATGGATACAAAGGTCTGAATGCAAGATCGCTTGGAACTTTAGATAATAGACAACGATCCCCACAGGCGTTGGTTCGAATTAACGGATTTAGCATTTCAATATATATAGAGTGCCGAGAAGTTAGTGATACGATATGAAAGGAAGCTCCGTTTTGCTTGATCCAAGTTGCTCCGAAATGCCAACCGTGCGGAATCTTGCGCCTGACCCATCTCATACCCAGAAAAGGTGATCGCCTTCTCCAACATATTTCCGAAAGCCAACGACTCCACAAGTCGTCAGGCACCCAGATAACGCCAACACTGTCATCATCCATCTACTTACAGCAAAATTTCTACAAAGGCGGCGTAAAGAACCTCTTGAACCTGTCCGTCTGCGGAAGCCCACAGTGGACGACCACATCGTGACACCTCATCAACAAGCTCGGAAACCTAACGGTCCAGAACTGCAAATACCCTACCGGTAGCGGTCCCACATGTTCCTTAACCGCTTCGGGCATATCCTGATAATGATTCTTCTTGTTCCTTAGCGCTCTTAGCAGATCAAGCATCTTCGAGCCGGTATACTTCCTCTGTTTTCCGAGCGTGTCTTTGAAGTCTTTAGGAAGGTATCTGAGAAAGTCCATTTCGGGCCCGAGGACGTCATAAGCGATAGACTCGAGAATCTGCAGGCTCGGGGATGGTGGCTCGCGAGGCTCCCATTCGAAATGGTCCGAGACGTGGCACAAGAACTCGAGACGATCTTCAGGGGACCAGAAGAATGGATGAGTCATCACACTCGCAGCGTCGGGCCTGGAATCTGTCAGTATTTTAACGTCCGCCAAAGGTTCTCAGCAATCATACCGGTCCCGAGGATTTTGTGCAAGCATCTGTCTGATCAGATCATCTGCCTCGTACGCGTAGTCCCCTAACCTTTGCAAGTCTTCCAGGTTGTAGTAACCTTTAACGATATTCGCTTCTCTCATGTATCTGCCGTCTTTGTCGAATGGATGATTGCCGCGTGTGAGGACGTAATAGAAAACACACCCCAAGGAGAAAATATCAATGGATCTTGTTGCTCTTCTGTTAGTTTGCGGGTCAACGACAGCAGGCTCCGACGCTTCTCCACTGTGCGCAGGATCTGCCGCTGATGGCGTGTGAGAATTTGCGTCATCGTCAACAAGCAGTTCCGGGGCCCTCCAGCCAGATGTTCCTGCAGCATGCGCTGTAGTTGCCCGGAACGAGCTCTGATCACCTTCCAGCTTCTTGCAAAGCCCAAAATCGGAGATTAGCACTCTTGGTGGAAGCACTGCGTTAGGATGCGCTCGTAACTTCTTGGGCGCAGCGACCAGGATATTCTGAGGTTTGAGGTCTCGGTGCACGATCTTGAGTGAATGGAGATACCTCACGCCGGCCGTGATCTGCTTTAAAACATCTGGAAGGTCGAGGCCAGGCATCCCGATCAATGCAGGAAAGTTGTCCGGCTTTTCAATCACATCCTGCAGCGAAGCAGGACACAGTTCCAAGGCTATGTATAGGAATTCGCCGGCTTGTTCTCTGTCGAAGTATCGGATGACATTCGCATGATCATCGCTCTCTTGAAGTAGGCCAACCTCGTGAGACGCTATATCAAAGAATTCCAAGAGCATTCGTTTCACCGCGACATCTCTGCCGTCAAATGATCCTTTATATACAATCGTACCGTGGCTGCCGAAGCCAAGTACCGTATCGGTGAAAACCTTGAGCTGACCAATCTGGATGACAGGTCCAGAGACGTCAGCGATGTCGCTCGAGAAAGAGCCATTGATCTTGATCACGTCTGGCTCAATTGACGGATCACGTCCGATCTGCATCGCTTCGTCCACGGTCTGGTCGATACTGTTTTTCTGCTCATGTTTCCTGCCTCCTCCCTTTTTCGAGGCTTTCGAGTGATTCTTTCCGCCTCGTCGACCTCGGTTTGCTTTCTTCTTCTTTTTCTCGGCATCTGGAGAGCCAGTCGGCCCTTCGTCATCATCCAGCGATGGTTCTTCAATGCGTACTCGTGGAGTACCCTCTGCGTCAACCGGATTGCTGCTCTTACGTTCGAGATGGCTCCTGTCGCCACCAAGACTTACTTCGCCTTCTGTAACATCTATGCTTAATGGTTCCGCCGGTATAAAGACATGGTCTTCAGACTTTGGCAACCTTTCGGGGCTTGCTTGCCGGTCTTCGGTGAGTTCTACTGGCCATTGACCCTGCGTAACGACTGGAGTCGACGGAGTCGACGTCAGAGGTTGCTCCAAGGCAGGAAAGATATGTTTTAAATCAAGATTCTTTCGAAGTATGTGACCAGCATATCTTCTGTTGAGGAAGAAGAGCATACCCGCAAAGGCGCACATGATCAGGATCAGTATGTCCTTAGCATTCTCTGTGGCAGTGCCTATGAGACGACTGCCACCAATAGTTGGGACTGATGGCAGGTACTGTTGGGTGTACATCGCATGCGGTGGAGCAACATCAGCAGGTTCCACCTTGGGCGCAGATATAGTGGCGAAGCGGTCCCGCATCGAGTCGTACTTGGCCAATGCATGTACGCCGACAAGAGCTTCCATTTGCTGCGCGAAACCAGAGTTGTCCCAGGCCGGAGTAATGTCAATCCAATCTCGATCATAACATTGTGCTGTGGCTGCGCCCCCAGTGACCAGGGGATATGTATTCTCAGACATGGCATACCAGCCGCCAGCATCTGTTTGGTTGACGAAAATTCGATTGCCTCGATCGTTCAAGCCGTTAGAAAGGTCTTCCCTATCTTGTGGGGCAATAGGTTGGGGCAAAATGACAAGAGCAGTATCTCGAGTTTCAACATCCATTGGTCTCGCAACGTCGAATACTCGTGCGACAGGTGAAGAAAACTTCTGGGTGTACAGCTTCCGATCGTCCATCTGCGCGTGGTCAAAACCGAAGATACTTCCGTCATGGCGGCTGTAGACATATTTGTGATCCATGGTATTGAAGTACTGACTGTGGAGATCGCTGTCTCGATTGTTCGGGCCCCATTCTGAGTACTTCAGGGTACATATTTCGTCTCCAGTATCCCTGCTTTGAATGCCAACGGTGTACTCCGTCCGACCCAGCGTTAACGTGCCGCTCGATCCGCACTCTTCGTCATCAAGAGTTTCAAAGCCACTCACACGACGACAGCTCTGTTCATCATTGATCGAAGATCCTCTGGAGCTGAACATCTTGAGTATTCTACCACTACCAGCATCCACTGTGTACAACGTGTTCTTCTTCTCGGCTGTGTAAACCACCGCAGGGTCCTCTCCAGCATATGGCGATAGCTCCTCGACCAGTTTCTTGACCGTCAGGCCAAGCTTCTGCAAGGCTGGTTTCGGTCCCGGATTGTAAACGTAGAGATTCCCATCTCTACTGGGCTCCACGATCCACAGAAAATCATCTTCCGCCCTGTGATCTTGCATCTTCGATCTGTTTTGACGATGATATGTAGTCTCCACCATTGGCCTATCCACCTCCAATGCCCATCTCGCCGCCCCGGTCTTCCTATCTCTGGCATAAATGGTTCCGTCAACGGTCGCTAGCAGCACAAAATCCTCAACCTCCCAATCCTGCAGAGATCGCGCATTAAGCAGCGAAGAGAGGCCGGCGGATTTGCCGGTGAATCTCGCAGGTGGTGCTCGAACGGCATGGTCAAGGCCTGCCGGAGCCAAAGTTGCGATGGCGCTTGGACTATTGGAGCTCACATCTGTTTCTTTGAAATGCCTATAAGTCGTCGTTTCCAGTTGACGTTCACGTAGCCTTGATGGCTCAGAGGATAAGGACCTGTCTGACAGGGGACCCTCATAAGGTGATCGTCCATAATATCGCTGCTCCTGCTGCTGAGAAGCGGCGATAAGGGGCAGAATGAGGAGAAAAGCGATGATGGTTGGTAAGATGACCTGTGCTACGCCGGGCGGCCGACGCGTCATGCTGAAGGGCTACAATGCTTCTCAGACGGCCTTTAGCAGGCGGCTATCGTGGTAGAAATGTTGTGGGAGAGATTGAAGGAGAGTGGTAGATGTCAACATGAGGGTTGTTGAAAGGTATATCAAGGGATAATAACGAACAATATAGGGTACTCCGTAGAGGAGCTGAGAAAAAGGCGCAGTCGGAAGAGCGAGGCTTCGAAACACCAACACCTTCCTTAGCGGCGCTTTGTACGACAGGCGCCGCAATCAATCTGGTTTGGCTTGGCTTGGTCGTTCGCTAAGAATAGCCTTTGCGGGACCAGCCGCCTCGCAGATATTTGTATACAACAAGTACTCTATGTCCTTCCAAAGGCACAGAGGAGCACCAAGCTGTGTTTGAAGTATTTCAGTTCGCCATGAGGAAAGCACTGAACGCATGCTGCTTCTTGAGATATATTTTGAGATTGGGGTGGAGGCGGCGGGGCGTTGCCTGGGTGTCCCTTGCATTGCCCCTAGCTTCGTTGTGGCACAGTACGCTCCGCTGTTGGATTGCTATCTATGGTACACAGAACTGATCGAAACGCCTGCCTAAGACTTGAAAGGTCTTGATATAGAGCACAGGCATGGTGCAACGGAGAAGCATGCACACAAAGGGCACAGCAAGCACTACATCCTCTCTCGTTTTCTTGCACCGGCCTTAATGATGTTATCCACACGTAATAAAAGCTGCGAGGATGTCAGTCAAGACTCTAAGAATATGACACTTGCCAGGCCGATTTGCCAACTCACTTCTGCAGCTTCTGACGCTGACGACACCACTGCGCGTTTCAACTTGTAGCTTTCGATAACCCCCAAATCTCTCATGTCCGCAATCCCACCCCCAGGAGTCAACAGATCCAGACCCGAGTTCGTCATACCATCGTATATTTCTGATCTCAGCCTTGTGACAAGATCGCTCGAGTCGAAACCGGCGTTGTCCGCGAGAATGGTTGGTAATTGGCGCAGTGCCTTGGCAAAAGAGTCCACCGCGATAGCTTTCTTCCCAGCGACATGTTGCGCTGCTTGGTCGACTGCCTTTGCCATCAACATCTCTGCACAACCACCTCCCAGCGTCGTCTTTGGTTCTTGGACCGTCTGCGATAGTACTGCAAGAGCGTCGTGCAGTGATCGCTCTGCTTCGTCGAGCAGTTGCTCTGTTGCCCCTCTCAGAACGATGGTACATGCTTGGCCTGCAGCTACCCCCGAGAACTTAATCAGTGTGTCTTCGCCAATAATGACTTCCTCGATAAGATCACAGTGGCCGAGTTTGACGCTTTCTGGGTGGTCGAATGTTGAAGCAATTTCACCCCCTGTTACCAACGCTAAACGTTCGATACCGTCGAAATCAGCGTGTTCGATTGAGATAATACCGGCATCGGAGAAGAGCTGTTCTGGCCAATTGTAGATCAACTGTCGGTTCACGAAGCAGTTAATGCCGTGCGCCTTGATTTTCTCAACTTTCGCCTTCATCTTCTCTCTCTCAGCTTTCTCCAGCTCAGCCAACTTTCCGGTAGATTCCACCTTAACTCTCGCACCAAAGATCTTAATCTTATCCGTGTCCATAGCCGTATTCGCGACGAGAATCTTGGCATTCTCAAGCCTCTTCGGCTGATTCACTCCTATGCTCTTGTCCAAGATAAAACCCTCGTCTAGATATGAATCGTTCAGCTTCCCGCCCGCTTTCTTGATGATCTGTATATGACTCAAGTCCGTCGATCCTTGCATCCGCAGAACAGCATTACATGCAAGCTCCGCGAAGTGGTTCCGGTCCTGGCTCAACACCTTAGAGCTTAACGTTGTCCGCGCGATCGAGAGAAGATCTTTCCTGAAAGCACTCTTATCCCTGCTATGATCCACGGCCGACTTTTCCAAAGCTAAGAGCGCAGCATGGCTTGCTATACGGTATCCCTCGATAATGGTCTGCGGATGTATCTTCTTATCCACGAGCTTTTCTGCTTCCCGGAGAAGCTCAGCAGCTAAGACTGTAACCGATGTAGTTCCGTCACCCACTTCATCATCTTGTACCTTTGAAATATTGACAAGAACTTTTGCCGCAGCGTTGTCGAGTGCTATAGACTTCAGTATGGTGGCTCCATCGTTTGTGACCATGATCTCGCCGGTTGATCTATTCTTCTGTAAGAAGCCGTTGCAGTAGCCGCCTCAGAACAGTTACCTACGCCGATTGTAATATTTTGTCCATGCCCTTCGGTCCCAATGTGCTCTTTACTAGGTCTCCCACTGCGATTGCACCAACAAATGCCGAGAGACGCGCATTTTCACCTTTCTCTTCTGTGACATCGTCGCTGAATATTTGCGTGGGATTGAAAGCCGCCTGTTATGATCAGTACAACTGACGGGCGCAAGAACGAAAGAAGGCCCACCATCTTCGTGTATCGAAAGCTTGTTATCGAGTTGCTAAGGGGAGAGTTGCATGTATGTTCATCAGGAATTCTTAACTCAAGCCAGAAGACGCGACCAAAACTTTTGGCATCCGCGCTAACACATAAACCAGTACGGAAGTACGATCGTGCCAATCCCGCTGAATCGTACGATTACCACATTTTACACCAAGTTACCAACATCAACACTCCTTTGTCACACCGATCCGTTCCGTATACTTAGGATCTTGAAAGTATTGAATCTAGTCCAAGCTAGCGTGATTCATTTTCGAGAGCCGGATGCAAACATTGGTCCGAAAAATGGCAATATATGTCGAAGTGATGATAGTCCGAGGTTCTAAAAAAAGCTTCCGGGCAGAACAATCCATTGACTACATCTTTATGTCCTTGTGTCCTCCATTGTGCAGTACGGTCTGAGATCTGAAGATCATATAAGACGATTTATATAGCCTTTGGCCAGGCTGGTTGGCACTGATAGCTGTTCACAGTAACACTCAGCAACGCCCGGTCCAGGGTATAATCTAAGCAAATAAAGCCCCTATTGCGCCCTGCAATGCTGCGCTGTTGCCAAGCCATCTAGATCCGATTTACAGACATCTTCTTCGCGGCAAACTCGTCCCCCACAGCTAGTGACAGAGCTCGCAGCGCTTCGTCCATGGGGCATGGATCGCTATTGGTATAAAGTGCAAGGGCCAAAGTAGGCAGACGGCGCAATGTACGACCGCTCAGACCCTACAACGCACAGTAGCCTGGTTAGTGGACAAATCCAAGCTAATGAGTGGGGTTTCACATACTACGCATTTCTCTGCAATGTTCCAGAGCCGCTTCGGAGCTGAGGTCGGGTCCAACCAGTAATTTAACACCATGTCGCTGTACCGCGGCAGAACTATTGTGTCAAGGATCTGCCATTGACTCTGCTTATCGGTGCTTTGAACAGCGCTGTCCTCTTCGCGTTCGTGTAGGCTGGCAACAATGCCACACTTGACAAGCTCAATATAACAGGTTCGCAAGATCTCATAGCAAGCCTTGGCACATGGCTCTGGCACATACTGCTTGATGTCGACCCGATCGAGGAAGGCAGAATCCTGTATCTTGATGTCAGCTTTGCATAGGTACAAGAAATTCGACTAGCTTACCATCGCCATGATGAGATTGCTTGTGCACAGGACAAGAACGTTTGTGCGGTGCCGGAGGCGGTCCAGAGCCGTCAGCAGGGCATTCACAGCCTAACAAGTCACACCTTAGATCCTCAACGAGATACTTCTAACATTTGGAAATGACTAACCCTCATAGCATCGCTCGGTTCGCTACCACTCGCAGCATGCTCGCGGGCACTGGTCAAGCTTTCCACTTCGTCTATGAGAACACACACAAAGGTATCGTCCGCTTCTTCAAGCATGGACTCGATGTCATCGAACAGCTTTCCTACTAACTTGCCGCTTTCGCTGAAATATTTACTAAACAGTGAGTGCGAATTGACTTCCACCAACTTGCTCTGAGAATAGTGGTTCCCAAGCCGTATAGACAACTGCTGTGCCAAAGCGCGACTATAAAATCTTTCAGCACTTCTCTTCATCGGGGTCTCTCCGTTTCAGAACAACTCACCATACACTCGTCTTGCCAGTTCCGGGAGGCCCATATAGCAGAATCAGGCGGTTCCAAGTGATCACTCGAGTGTCTAGCTTTCTGGTCGATAAGACCACTGCAACGATGTCAAAAACTCATCATAGCATCAAGTTCTGACTGCAGACGCACTCATTCGGGCCACAAATCGCAAGAGACGTGCTGATATGGGTTCGTCGAATATTAGCCTACGGACTGAATCAGTATCTGAGAGTGATATGTTCGCCGGCAGAGGAAATACGAATCCCATATTCCGTCCAGATCCCTATTTGGCAATGGCATGACCCTTGCTTGAGGGAGCGAGGCTTCATCTTTAACGTCGTCCTTATCATCTTCGGCCTCATCTAGCTTCCCAGCCTGATTCGGCGTCTGCGTCCCATGCAGCCGGTAAGTTTGAACATCCAAATCTACGTCGACTAGTCTATAGCCTGCTGTCTGCGCCGACTGTCCAGTGACGTCGACAACTTTAATGGAGTCCAGCAAGTGGGACACACTCAGTCCGTCTGTGTAGGAAGTCAACGAAGAAACCAGCTTGAATGGATCCCTTCTTACCAAATTTAGTGATCTCTTGATTAAGTTTCAAGCACTTGAACTGTTGAGTCAACCAAGTAGTGACATCTTCACTAACCTGGAATATGATGTTAATCTCTGAGAACGTCGAAAGTCTTGCTATCAAAGCGTACGAAATCTAGTCGCAGAAATGCATTGCCTTCGCTGTCTCTGACCCGGACCTCCACATGCAAGACTGGCCGAGTGCAAGCCATCGTGCCGGTCCGTAGCTCATGGGGAAAGGTACCACAGTCCGTAGTGTGGGGGTTGCTTTCGGAGTATTATAGTTTCGTGGGGAAGGTGAAAGACTCGCGTGCCGCTGCTAACAATCTCGTCATCGCCCTTCGAACACGGACAAGTGCAAGACTGCGCCGCAGATGTCCAACGATCATCAAGACTATTGTTCGTGCCGGTCCTAAGGTCGCTGTGTGTACCATGTCATTCGTCACCATGGATGCCTTCGTCAACTTCAAAGACAAGGGCGACTACGACTCAAACGGTCAGACTAGGGACCAAAGAGATCTGGTCACTCAATCCATCATATCGATCGCGCTGGGCCTCATAGCGTTTCTCACTTTCTGTGTACGTACTCGCGCTCGCCGTATCATTCGTCACCCACAATATACTGACGATCCCATGGTCCTTAGTTTTTGAGACCCAGGTGGACCGGTTTATATGCTGCGCGGAAACGTCAGAAGGATGCTGCCGCACGGTTGCCCGAACTTCCGCAGTCGTTTTTTGGATGGATACCGACTCTGTATCGGATAACCGAGGAGGAGGTGCTCGCATCAGCAGGTCTAGATGCCTTTGTGGTAGGTCCCGTCATTACATCTTCATCTGTGACCAGAAGCTTACCAGATGCTGTAGTTCTTGTCTTTCTTTAGATTGGCCATTAAATTTCTGATGTTTACACTCTTCTTCTCCCTGGTGGTCATCTTACCAGTTCAAGTCCACTATACCGGGGAGTATGGCTGGCATCACAACAGCAACGGAACGGACGCGTTGCAGTCGTACGTCTCTACAACCCGGACTTCGGTCCTCAATCCACGATCTAGCATACTCGCCACAGATGAAGACGATATGGAAAGTCCACGCACAGGCTTCTTGTGGATCTATGTCGTCTTCGTGTATCTCTTTTCAGGGGTTGCTATCTATCTGCTTCTCGTAGAGACAAAGAAAGTCATTCGTATTCGGCAGGACCTCCTTGGCAGCCAGTCTACAATCACAGATCGGACCATCCGCCTCTCCGGGATCCCTTCGGATTTGAGATCAGAGGAGAAGATCAAGGAATTCGTGGAGGATCTCGAGATTGGGAAAGTCGAAAGCGTTATGCTTTGTAGAAACTGGAAAGAGTTGGATGATCTTATAGCAACAAGAATGAGCGTTTTGAGGAAGCTCGAAGAGGCCTGGACCGTCCATCTTGGCTATCGCCGTGTAGAAAGAAATCTTGAGTCATTGCCCATCGCGCAACCTTCGCCACCTGGTCCAGCAGCCGACAGGGATGACGAGGACGAGCACGGCCTCCTTCTTGGCGGAGATCGCACAGAACAGAGTCATGTGACACCCTACGCTCGAGAGCGGCCTACGACTCGGATTTGGTATGGGTTCATGAATTTGGAGAGCAAGAAGATTGATGCCATAGACTACTATGAGGAGAAGCTTCGGCAGCTTGACGACCAAATTAAGACGGTCCGGAAGAAAGATTTCGAACCGACACCCCTAGCGTTTGTCACCATGGACTCAACAGCTACTTGTGTAAGCACCTATGATTTGCTAGGTTTGCGCTTGAACATGCTGACACTCTGCAGCAAATGGCGGTACAAGCAATACTGGACCCATCGCCAATGCAGCTACTCGCCAACCTTGCTCCCGCTCCTTCTGATGTTGTCTGGCAAAACACTTATCTTTCCCGTAATAGTAGGATGTTACGCGCTTGGTCAATCACCTCGATCATTGTGATACTTACTGTTTTCTGGTCTGCCTTGCTAATCCCGCTGGCTGGGCTACTCAATATAAAGTCCATCCACAAAGCCTGGCCACAGCTTGCCGATGCGCTTGACAGCCATCCCATCAGCAAGACTCTCGTCCAGACCGGCTTGCCTACCTTGCTAATATCGCTTCTTAACGTTGCTGTTCCATACCTATATGATTGTAAGTACCTCGACTACCGTCTTGCATAACAATCGCAGTTTCTCATAAGCAGTACAGGGTTAGCGAACATGCAGGGCATGATCTCACAAGGCGAGGTGGAGCTGTCGGTCATCTCGAAGAACTTTTTTTTCACTTTCTTCAACCTATTCGTTGTCTTCACCATCTTCGGTACTTTCTCGAACTTCTATGGTTTCATTCATAGCTTTCGCGAGGCCTTCAAGGACACGACGCGCCTTGCGTATGTGTTGGCGAGCTCACTCGAGAGGCTCGCACCGTTTTACGTCAACCTGATTGTGCTGCAAGGATTGGGACTTTTCCCATTCAGGCTGCTCGAGTTTGGTAGTGTAGCGCTATATCCAATCAGCTTGATTGGCGCCAAAACACCTCGAGGTAAGTAGATACTGGTGAGCCGCTGAATTTGATTACTGACCTGTATGCGACAATTTCAGACTATGCTGAGCTGGTCCAGCCACCAGTATTCAGCTATGGTTTCTATTTGCCCCAGACGATTCTGATATTTATTATCTGTACAGTATACAGCGTTCTACCTGGCTCATGGATGGTACTCTTCTTCGGGTTGATTTACTTCGTACTTGGCAGCTTTATCTACAAGTACCAGCTCCTTTACGCCATGGATCACCGTCAGCACTCTACAGGCAGAGCTTGGCCGATAATCTGCAACCGCATCATTCTAGGCTTAGTGGTCTTCCAGCTCGCCATAGCAGGCGACCTAGCGCTGAAAACAGCATTCAAAAGATCGATCTTGATCGTGCCCCTACTTTTGGGGACTATCTGGTTCAGCTACTTCTTTCGGAAGTCATATGAGCCGCTTATGAAATTCATCGCTCTAAGAAGTATCAATCGCAACGGACGTTTTGATGGCACCAGCCGTGGAGAGTCAAGATACGATACCGAGACGGACCATGGGCGTACAGTAGACGAAGTGTTAGAGACGGGGTTGGGGTACATCAATCCTAGCCTGGTCATTCCGTATGTTGATTCTCAACCATCTTGACTGCTGCTTGCTGACAGTTTTCAGGCTCGAAGATGTTTGGGTTGCCAAAAGGCGGGCCAACGGAGCCAATCATGTGGTGCCTGAAGACGGTCACGACAACGTTTGATATCTATGGAAGACAGTAAGCTTTCTGCTGGTGGCGTCATGGGCGGCATGTCCTGGGTGCGCAGGGTAGTCAGGCGTAGTGTCCATTGTTCTTTCCGATTGTAACAAACGGCTTACTCCTATTATAACTGAATTCTATTCCTTGTTACAGAAGGTACTTTTGGACTCGAGCTAGTCTAACGACTCCGTGCAGTCACCTGCAATACAAAGTCATTCCTGTGACATCTTTATGTCGTTCCCTTGACTTCTTCATTGCTGCACCTGTGCCATTACCTAGTTATCCAGAAACATTCTTTTCCGTATTCATCAGCACTGTTCACACAAGACGCGTCTGCAGCATGATGTGTACTGTGTGTAACAGCAATTGTTGGCTCACGGCATTATAGATATAGCGCACTTTGAGGCGTTCGCAGCCGCGGATTCACGGACTACATTCACGACGTCTTCTCAAATTCTTTTGTCACGGGGAGTCGCCGGTCCACACTCAGCTCCAACGTCTCCTACCTTTTCACCGGCGACTCCTCCAATACTCTCGATCTTTGAGAACGACTCCGTCTATCTAGTGAGCCTTGGCTCGCCGGCTCAATCCATTGGTTACAGACACACTCGCTCTACCACCTCTATATCCTATGATCTTGGAGCGGTCCTACCCTCCAGCTCCATAGCGAGAACAACACCGTCAAGACCACAAGCAGCCGAAGAGTTGGAAAGAGTTGGTACACCCGGGGCGGGTATTGCTGCGGAAAATACCAACATTGTGCCCACGATGTCTGGTACCTTGCAAGTTGAGCCTGCGAGTCTGTTCCAATGGAGAATAGACAATACGTCTTCGATGTCCTTACAACGTCATGATACGTCTAGCGGGCCATCGACCCGACTGCCATCACCTCAGAGCTCCTCACCAGCAACACCGTCAAGCGGCGCCCAGAGTCCGGTCAGAGGCAGGCCGCTGGATATGTCGGGCGTCCACCACGGCTTAATTTCTCACGCAACAGCTCGGCGAAAAGCAGGACCAAGCTCTGTCGAATTCGATAGTGGCTTGATGCAAGCGCGAGTGACCAACAGAGATTTCAATGCGGAGCCAGAAGCCTTTCGAGACAATACTTTCCTCGATCCATACTATACAGGACGTGTTACCCGAAGCGTCTCGGTAGCTTTCTTCGGCCACACTATCCACGGGTTCGCAGGCCATCGAGATACGTTTGCCTTGTTAGCTGGGCTGCCGAAGCTTGCTCCAGAATTACCTTTAGAGGTCGTCGACTGCCTTCGAGGATATATCAGTCATGCGGATTACTTGTCTTTGAGACTTTCGTGTCGTGCATGGTCCAGCGCCATCAGCTATGTTTCGCCTCCGAAGCTCCCGGCCGTGCACTTCGTCCCAGCCGAGCTCCTGCAGCAGGTCTACAGCAACCTTCGGCCTGCGGACTTTAACGCAGCCAGACATACTTGTCGGGCTTGGATGCTCGCTAGTCTGGAAAGGCATCTCTTGACATGTATCTTGAAACGAGGTGGATGGTCGGGAGACACCATTACAACCGCGCCTTTCCATGGTTCTCCGAACGACCGCGAGGAGGCGACTAGTGAGGAATGGGTATTGAGCAAGCGGCTTGCAAGGGAATGCTCTTTAGGCCCGGATTGGACGGGTAACGGATTCAGATGTCCCCCTTCCTGGTCTAACTGCCAGGCCGCTGTGGACTCCTCCGAGACCTTTTTGCTTCAAGAAGCTAGCAATGTGCCACTAGTGCCTGAGGATCTCTTAGATACGGCCTCAAGCCGAGGAAGAGACATGACGAGTCTTACTATGACCTCGCTTATAGATTTCTCTGAGTTGAGTTCCGGTTATGTTGGGGAGAATCAACAGGGCTCAGCCGTAAACTTCACAGTAAGCGTCTGCGGCAGATTCGTTCTGGTTGTTGAAGGCTGTATGATTTTCATCTACAAGCTACGTAGCGATGACCAGAAAGGTGCTGCTGGTGGAGAAGATACTACCATTGGCCTCATAGCAATCACTAGTATACTCTGTCCTCGCAGAGTACTGGCAGCTAGTATGGACACCTCATCACAAAGGTTCGCGATTGCTGCTCTTCTTGACGGGAGGATGGGCCTGGTCTGCGATCTTGACGAAGATCCCCAGCATTGGAATTCTCAATCACCGGCGCGGACTTTGAACCAGAACCCCAAAGGGTTCCATGTTGCCGTTAGTCCTAGTTCTTTGCGTTCGCCTCTTAATAGAGCATTCATCAGGAGCTCCGGTTCTTCTGGTGAACGTGAAATCACTGATCCGGCTCTGGGATACAGCCACCATTCTGATCCAAGCAGGTCTTGGGCGTCCGATAACCTTTCAAACGGGCAGGCATGGCATCGAGTTTCTGACTCTGCACCTGGAGAGCCCAAGAGTGTATTTGACGCCAGTTTCTCAAGAGAGCAAGGAATTGGTATACAGACTGGACCTCGAAGTATCTACAAGAACCTCTGCTCAGACGATGATCCCCCAAGAAGCGTGGCCATTTGCCCGCAGCGGCGGTGTGTAGCCTTTGGCTGCTCAGCTGGCATAGAGCTCCATTGGATCGACGCCTTGACTGGTCAAGACTTGAACCGCTGGTTTCCCTTGACCGCTCCTTCTGATTTCCTATATTTCCTACCACCGCGTAAAGGCGTCGACTCGGCGAAGAAGCTCCGTCTCATCTCCTCCGCTGCGCACCCGAACGAAAAGCCGGCCATACGCCACCACTTCTACCCAGCTCAGACAATGGCTCATCTGATGTGGGGCCGCTTGAGCTTTACAAGTCACCTTGCTGACGTGCAGGCGTCCTCTGATTGCGACCATTACCACGCCGTCCCACTGAGCGATGGGAATCATATCCTCTTTACGGACCCCGCAACTGGTATGTTATGTCTTGGAAACGACGCACCGTTCGGTGGACCTACCAAGTTGCTTCGGAAGATTATGATGGTGAGCCCGGAGGGTTGCGTACCGAGCGTCTATGCTGCTGGTGCGGAACTACGCTGGGGTGTGAGGGTCGTGGCTGGGTATAAAGACAGGGTCATACTGTTTAGTATTCCACCAGATGTTTTCAGGGACTCCAAAGCCGAGCATACTACCGACACGTCATCGCACGAAGATACCTGGCATGACTACCTCGATGCTTCTGGTGACAGAGAGGTAGGCTCCACCCGAGCATTATGGCCTGTCAAGATCCGTGGCGCAGAGATTGGTAGGGTCTCCAATCTCTCCGATCTTGCCATTGACAGTGGTCCTGACTTCACCGTTTGGGCATTTGGGGCAAATGGAGAAGCTTTCGTTTGGCAAATCGACGATGGATTTCCCCGGCGGATTGAAAAGATATCGATCCTCCAAGATGGAAGAGTAGCAGATGCCAGGGACGCAGATGGCGATATCATCATGAGTGAGGCTCGGCCTCTGGCGGAGGACCATGTTCGCCGTACTGTGGGCTTTGATGGCACTTCCTCTGTCTCATTTCCGTTTCTAACTCCTGGCGATTACGTTTCACCTTCTACTGGTTTTACGGTTGGTCTGCACGAGGACAGTCGAGATGTTGAGATGATTGATGCTGTTGATGATAGCGAGTTTGCGCAGGCTGGTGGGTCGTTTGCGATTTCTGTACCTGGTGTGTCGGCGCGCTGGTCCGAGGAGGAGGCGGATTGGGTCCCGGATTACTTGCAGGGCGAGGAGTTGAGTGAGGGTGCGTTGCAGATGTTGGGGTTGGCAAGGTTGGAGTGTGAGGTTCTTTGATGCATGAGCTGAGATGGCGCGGGCGCTTTCTTGCGTAGACATCATATGAATACTCATTGTCAGGCTTGTGCAACGCAAGTGTCTTGCTGTGTGTAATAATTGTTCTATTTTGTTGTGAGGGGTTATGCTAACGTCCACCCTGACTGGATACAAAATGGGTCTCGAGCAATTCCCATTGTGACAGTGCAGCGCTTCTTCCCTTCGGTCCATGCTGGCCACCATCACTCTCTTGAGACCGGTGGTTATATGCAGTGAAACCATAAACGAAACTTGGAGTACGGAAAGCAAAGTAGCTCCGTCACGTAAGGCTCCCTGTTGTACCATCGCAACCATCATAACCCTGCTAAGACCAGCGTCTGAGTACTCTCCTCCCAAGATTCCATACTCGATCATCATCACCCTCTTGGAAGACAGTTTATAACTGCTGGTGGATGATATATAGGAACCCTATTCCCAATGAAGTCGCAGCGTCTCTGATCGCAGTGACCATCCCTATGTCCGACAGAATAGCAGAAGAAAGAAAAAGGGCCATTATACATGATTCCATACTCCATCACCCCTCTTAGAAGCTAGTAATAAAGTGCACACAAGTGAATACAGGTAGAAGTCCAGGAAATATGCTTGGCAGAGTTGCGCGAAGAATGGAAAAGGGCCATTAAACTCAAGACGTTCTTCCCATGTTTCGCCATCCTACTCATGCTTGCTTTTCTGAGATCCAGTATTTGTTCACAGGTGCAAAGAATGACCTCTATCCATAAGGAACACCTGCGCTGGCCGAGATCGAAGTTGTTGTTGTCAACCGTCACGGCGGTACATTCTTGAAGGCGATCGAAGCTTGCGCTTTCCAAATTCTCGTAAACCAGGTGCTCTCTCTTGAATCAATCCATCTATCCCAACCTCGCAAGTAGTTGTAAAGAAACATCGTTCCATGCACCACCAGCTGAAAGTCGTTGTAGCTAAGATTTGTGCCTCTGGAGCGTATTTTCATGTGAGAGCAATGCTCCATTGAAACCTTTTATCACAGCTGGATATCGCCCATTCGCATCTCTTCTGGACGTAGTGTAGTTTTCAACTGATGTCTGCTATCTTCTCATCCATAATATGGGCCCAGTGGCAGCTCGTCTTCCTCGTCTTCAGCCTTGCCATCTTCCTCGAATCATCTTCGGTGTCTTCTTCAGTACCTTCTTTGCCTTCGCCCACGTCTTCTTCCTGTTCAACGGCTTGTCCTTCATTATCTGATGGACCCTTTGGACTTTCCAATACAAAGCAAGAGCGACCATTTCCATTATCCACCTTAGAGAATTTAGCGTTGATGATTACGCTGACGCATGCTCGTCTCTTGCGTCCAACGGTTTCGGTCCTGCGTTCAAGTCTCTTGGAGTCAGCAGCAAGAAGAAAGATGCTGATATGGATGCTTTCTGCTTTCAGCTTTCATTTAATTCCAGCCGTGGAGAAGAAAGACATTCTAGGTGCCACGGCAGGAAAGGCGCATCGTTTCGCTGTCAAGACACGCGCCCAGTGGATTGAGTGGATCAGGGAACTAATGCTCGTGAAGGCTCTGAAGCAGAAGCGCATGGCTATGAGATCCACGTTAACGGAAACATAATATAACCCTCTCACTCCTCTTGGTCTATACTTTGTCTTTGCAGATTTCTCTCCGTCCTATCCAACCTAGGTTTATCGGTCTCGCGCAAGGCAGGAAAAGACAGGATATCGGTCTGTCTCCATCTCAGTCCGGCCTAATGATGTCTTCATTTCTTATTGAGGTTCAACACACTTTCTCAAGGTAAACAATCTTCAAATTGTGCATTGCTTTTCTGTCTCTTCGGTGTTGCGCCTCCTCCAAGCGTGCCTTCAGAAGCTAATCGAGGGTTTCCCTCTTATGACGCTGGCGAGGGATTCAGGCGCAACAGCCTTAAGTAAAGGCCCAGACGGAATCCTTCAGATTTGCTTGAGCTGACGAGAAAGAGCGCTCTGAAGAAACAGGGGGGCGTGTTGAGAAAGGCATTGGTTTCTGGTACCTCGTTCATGGCGATCAGGTTGGAAGTTTCTTTGGATACTGCAAACGATACTCTCATGAGTCTTTCTTCCTGACAATCCTTGTCCTTCTGAGATCCAATAACTCTTGGACAGATGCAAAGAATCGATCCCGATCCGGGTGGGGAGCTTTGCCCGTGCTGAGAGGGCTGTGTTTGTCCGAGTCCTTCTGGGGAATGGCAACGGTTTGGTGTGCAAGGTGCTCCGTTGGCATTTCTCACACAGTGCTTGGGCCCTCCCCGGAAGCCAAGGTTGAAACAGTACTTTTGCATCTGGTGGAGTATATACTGGAACCCTACTCCCAACGAAGTCGCAGCTTATAATCCCATCCGAATCATCATCAAGCATCCTTCGGAAGATGCGATTTATTTGTGGGCCAATCCATTCAAGGAAAGGGAATGGCGTGGTAGGCCCAACGTTAATTCCTCCATTAACTCCATTGCGCTATCGCGACTCGAGGTAGAAGTCCGGAGAGTCGATCCACAGATTCAGAACAGAGGCCAAGTCCCCTAATATTCCAGACGCTGCTTGGATGGTTCGCGAAAGGGCTTCCATTCTTGGTGTACCGGTCATCACAGTCCGTCTAGCAGATGTAATGAACACATTGTCTTTACTTGAGAGGATGTTCTGTTCCGAATGCGATGTCCTTCGCCTAACACAATTCATCATTCTCCAGTACAAAGGAGAATGATTACCAAAACCCTCATTGATATCTTGCAACACCATGTCTCCGGCCAATAAATTTTGAAGCTCGCTGCTGAGCACCTCAATGCACGAAGGACTAGATCATTTCCTTCTCCGCAGTCCAGAACCGATTCTTCCCAGGTAGCTTTTCGAAGTATTCAGTTGACGCATATCTATCTTCATCTTTCGTGGTCATTTTCTGTCATGCAGAATACTTCTTCTCATGTCTTCAACATCGAACTCTATCTCGTTCTTCTCTTTCTCTTCAGTGTCTGCTCTTTTCAACGTCCCTCGATTTCGGTGTGTTTTCCCTCGGTGATTGAAGTCACAATGGCATGAAAACCCAGCACTCCCGACGGCTCACGTACTCACCATATACGGTCAATGATTGCGCAGTAGAGTGACTCGTCTGCAGCTGAGGATCGATCTCTTCAGCTGACCTCCGGAAAAGCAACAGCCCTGCAGCTCGCGATGACGTCTACCTCATTCAGACATCTGTTCGTCGTTCTCACCTTTGTAGCCTTATCGGTTTTCTTGCGAGCTCCTCGCGAGGGCAGACGCCAATGCATCGTCCCGTAGCTTGAGAGCATGTAGATAGCGGACGAACCGGCCTATAATTTGATGACAGAGGTTACAGCCATCAGCGTTGCTTGAGATTTCTGTCGACGAGAGACAGTTGCAGGTCCCCGGCTTACAGCCGCAGTGGTAGCAAAACTCGGCGCCGCAAAGTCCGCTGTTCCATCGACAGTTGCCCTCACAAAGTGGCCCTAAAACTTAGGTCTTCTAGTCGTTTCTCTCCTAATTCTTCCGTCCTAAATGTCCGGAATCTAGTAATCCGGCAAGTTGTTAAGATTGGCTTTCGAATATTCTTATAGCCAAGCCCTCTTATCGTTTCCCATTTAGAACCCAATGGATTCTTCCGATCCAGCTCCATCTCTCTTCGTTCCAGGTGTACGCCTCCGACATATGCTCCTTCATACTTGTATTCCACCCACCACCTGTGTCTTGAAATTCCAGCCTTTCTGCGAGTCCGGAGAATTGCGCGATTCAACGCGAAGTAGCAGTGCCAGCATCATCCCCTGCCTGCACTCTATCACAAAGAGCACAGCAACCGACCACGACTTAAAGATAGTGGCGATAGCGAGTTAGACTTGAAGCCCGCCTGACACGAAATTCCAACGCACAAGTAGCTCCTTTCATGCTTTCTCCATCCTACTCATCTTCATCACTCTTTCAACTCAGCAGTTGTACGGCTTCAAGATGTTGCTTCACCCACAAGAATCCTTGGTGTTCCCGATATCAACCCAAAGACTCTCCTGACTAAGACCGGGTGATGTGTGAAAGGTGCAGGAGCTATTCCAGACGCAAGCGGCGGGAACTGTGGCCTACCCTTCGTCCTGGAGGCTATAGCTCTGGCTTCTACCAAGACCCAATACCAGAAACTCTGCGTGCAGCAGGTACCTCGCTTTCGCTCTAGCTCTATCTCTGCTTCTTTTTGGTTTGTGTCTTTGTATAAGGCGCTTCTTGAACTGGTCAAGTTTCGGCTTCAAGGCCTTCTCGGATCCTTGGCTGAAGTGGCTGCTGATGAGCGAGTTGCAACCGCAGCTTGACATGGCGCCTTAACACTCGAGATGCTTCTCCCATGAATTCTTCCGAATGACATAGGCCTTGATCATGGCGTGAAGGAGGTAGTATAGCCGAGTTGTTATAACAGTCAGACATGAAGCTGAATGGATATGAAATACCGTGTTCCAATTTGTTAATGAAAAGCGTCGCCTGGTACTGACAGAACTTGATGGTATGACTTGCGTGGAGAGAAGGTCGGATCTCTCACGCCTGACCACACGGATTGTCGAAAGGGTTGGTACTCCCTTGAGTAGCCATGTTACTATCCTCGCAAAGAACGATCCTTGGACTTGGAGTTGGATGTGGGCGGGTTGCCCTTGTAGCATGCCTGACACAAGGCTAATCTATAAAAGAAGTGTTGCTTGGCCTTGTCGGAATGACTGCGATCAACTCATTCTAGTCCATGGCTAGAGCTATCACAAAAGTTTGCGGGGTCCACAGGGTGGCATGTTCATGTTTGTGACAAAAAAACAGCGCCGCCACCCTGAGTCTGGAGTTAGCAGTAGCTGAGTTGCCTTCAAAGCCAGACATGATGTTAATATATAAAGAGAAGTGTTGTCTGATATTGTCTGATCTTGATTGCGTCGAATTCCTGGTTTTCCTTGGCTCTGGCTATCACAGAAAAGAGTGGAGAATAACTCAGATCTGACAAGTTCCACCACAGTTGTTGTTGAACGGATTGACTGTCCCTTGCATAAATAACCAGAGAAACCCATAAGAGTGATTGGTATATGAGGGGTACTCTGAGTGAAAGCGCTGTGTGTCTGGTTGCCGCAGTGATTCATTCACTTTGTTCATTTTGGTTGCCAGTGATGCGGGGATTCTCCACCTGAACTAGTAGAGTGAAGTACCTCAGTATAACCACTGAGTTTTCTGAGTCTGAATGCTTCCTTAAGATAGATGATGCTATCTGTGTATATCATTCCTGATAATCAGCGATCAGTTTCTCCTCAAAGAAGATTGATGTTGTCAGTAACCTTCTTACCTTTTGGGTGGTTCTGCACACAGAGAGAGCTTTCTGAGTTCTGTCTGTGTTAACTGATGTTTCTGCTGTATCTGCTGCAGCTGTGACCGTAAGTCATCTCTAAGAATATAGTTAAGAGAATGTCAGACTATGTTCAGAAATTCTTTAACAGATTGATAATAACTCACTAAAATCAGAAGAGGCTCACTTGAATGAATTAATAATTGTATAATTGTGATGACTGAAGAAGACTCAGCTGTATCATATCAGTGTAATGTACTTTCTGCACACACAAGCCCTGACTTACTTTTGGTTTTTAAGCGTGCATTTGAAGCTTATGAGATTGTAACACTGTAAATAGAACTTATATCATATAAAACAACTGACAGGATGAGGTGAGATGAGGTGAGATAAGATAAGATTGCACGCAGAAAAGAAGTGTCTTATGAATAGACAGTCACAGCTCCTGCTCTAAAACAAAAGATGATATAACTGTGGAAAGTTGACCAAGATTGACCGTGAACTTTGATGATCCATGATATGTAAGAAAGATGGTGTTCTGTGGTCTAGAAATTTCTTAAATAGACGGTGCCAAGCAATATTCACCCAAATATTCAATAAGGGCAAGCGAGCGCAGACAAGATGTAATGCTGTGAATCACTGCAGTTTTCATTGTAGAAGCAAGATATTCAATGCTGCTAGGCCACAATGTACATTGATGGTGGGTACCAAAGCTTGATGATGCCCTTGTGCGATGTTGATGAACATTGCAGCCTGCAGACAGAGACAACAACCTTGCGTGCACAACATGCATTGATGAGAAACTGGACTTCCTTGACGCCAGGTATCGCGCTCTGATGCTACCGACAACATGTGAGCGCACAGTTATTACATCAGACACTGAACACAGGCATCGCATATCCTTGTTGATGATTATCATTTATGTAATGGATATATTAATAATCTTGATGTCCTCCTCCGGCTTCTCCTTGTAAACCCGGGTATTCTCAATCTTATGCACAACATCCAGTCCCTGGATCGCACGTCCAAAAATTGTGTGTTTCTTGTCAAGCCAAGGAGTCTTCTCTGTTGTGATAAAGAATTGCGAGCCATTGGTGTTCGGTCCCGCGTTGGCCATGCTGACCGTGTATGGCTTGTCGTGCTTCAATGTCGAGAACTCATCTTCGAATTCTTTGCCCCAAATTGACTCGCCGCCTGTGCCATCGCCGAGAGGATCGCCGCACTAACATGCGTTAGTATCAAGGCCTGCGGGGATGAGATAGACGGGGGAACTTGCTTGTATCATAAATTTCCGTATCACTCGATGGAAACTAGTATTGTTATAGTACCCATCCTTTGAATGTGTAACAAAATTCTCGACAGCCTTTGGTGCAGCTTCAGGAAACAGCCTAATATGTATATCGCCATAAGTTGTATGTAGTACCGCAGCTGTGCCCGACTCTGCAGGCTTGGCTTCGAGCTGCGGTCTCGCGTTCAAGAGCTTCGGCTTCTCATTTTGTATATCTCGTTGCGACTTGGTAACGTCCTCGTCATTAGTGAACATGTAGAAGCGGACCTTTCCTGAGCCTGTTGAAACTAGCATTGGGTCTCGTTCTTCGGCCTCTTGCAGGAGGGGGTTAGCGCTCGCAGCCATGGAGACGGTCACAATTCCCTTCTTTTGCGGCTGTCCTTGGTAAAGAGCAAGATTCAGAGGGCGGAAAGGCTCGTCTTTGCCGAAGACCTTGACGACACGATTGGTAAAGGTATTGATGACCTTTGTACCCAGTATCGAGCCGTATAATATGAAGTGTCCTGACTCGTCGAATATGACATTGATCTTGTTTCGTATGGCGGGATTTTCGAGCTCCCGCTCAACAGCCAGTCGTCTTCCGAATTCGACATCGTCCAGCTTTTGGAGTGCAGTACCTGCCTGTTGCATCTCGGTAATCGTGGCTAAGGACTCGTCATAAGTGCGATAAAGCTTGCCGGTGCGAAAAGCAAAGACTCGCACCTTCCGGTCAGGGAACGAGAAGGTTGCAAATTGCGAGCCTGATGGAGAGATGGAAATCGAGGTTGGTGTTGACTTTGCTTTCTTAAAGTCGAAGAGATTTGTAGAGCTTTTATATTCGAAGACATTATCGGGCTTCTCGTAGCTGCCATTCGGCCGCCAATACTCAATCATTCCCTGTTCATCTGCCGATATCATGCAATCATGGGCGTTATTATATTCCATCAGCGTGACTGGACTTCGGTGAATGCTGGAGAGCGTGTGCAGAGGCTTCTGGCTTTCCCCTCGTCCGTCATATATGCCTATTGAGTGGCCAATCTCCTCCGACACTGCCAATAATGGCATCGACGCACCTCTCCGATGTACCCAGCAAACACACTTCGGTATCGTCTCCGTCGTAATAATTGCCAAAAGATCTATAACCACCTTATTAACTCTCTGCCCCTTCCACGGACTTGCTTCCTAACCCACCGAAAGTAACCACGTCGAAAATCTTGACACTCTTATCAACTCCTGCGGTTGCAAAGCTCCTCCCATCAGAGCTAACGCTTACACTCCTTATTTCGCCGATATGCGCTCTAAATTCCTTCACGAATTCAATGCCCACAGCGACCTTCTTCCAGAACTTCACTACTCCGTCTACAGAACTTGTAATCAGAAAGTCCGTGAACGGTGTAACCGTCACGAAAGAGAGCTGATCCTTGTGCATAAGAGACTTAGAGTAGCGCGATGAGCTCGGAAAAGAGGAGATGTAGAGTTTCTCGTAAGGAAGCTTGCGGCGCTTCTTCTTAGGGAGGGAACTGGGGAGAGCGGGACCGATGTCATCTTCAGAAGATGAAGAGTCTATAATGTGAGGGTCAGGAAACTACCAGTAGAGTATGCAGAGCTTGGAAGGCTACTTTACCTTCATTATGCGCTTCTGGTGTCTTGCTCCCATTGCTTGGGTTGGTATCGTCGGCCTCGAGCTCAGATCGCGGCCGCTTGTTGGACCGAGGCGTGCTGGACGCATCGGCCTCCATGCCGAGTGACTAGATCGGGGATTTGAGAGGTGGAAGATGCGGGTGCGGTCGAGGCTTTATCAGCTACATCTAGCTACCTACTCGTACGTTATGGAGATCTTTGCACCTATCCAGTAGCAGCCGGATCTATTCTCGGCCCGCTGCCACATGCGGGTTAGAGGTACATTATGTCCTTCGTACCACTATCGCTTTGCCCGCCATCAACATCAGGCACCTACTTGGAGAAGGCCTACAGATTTCAGTTCGTTATTCCAGTGTCTCTTTTGGGAATACCTTTTTCAATGGAAACGATCTTCCACATCTGATGACTCCTGGGAATCTGCGACCAACCTTGCGCATGCTTAAGTTACAGTTCACTTGCTCTTTCCATGATATAGGCGCTGTTGGAGAAGTATCTCTATATTGCTAAATTGAAGCGCACAGAATGGCGAACAGGATACTGGTGTCCCAAAGAACGGAGACTCCTGAACGAGCAACGTGATCTACTCCAGAGCTTTTTAGCAGCTTCTCAACCCTTGGGAGCCCCATGAGGCATCAATACTCTGCGCCTTGGAATTCTTCGTTTTTCTCTTCGAACTATGTCCTTCCAGCGACTTCCTCAAGTCTGAACACCTTGCTGATCGTTTTAGATCTTACCAAGCCTTTGTTCATCGAGCTTCTTCGCGAGGATCCTCAGCTTGACCTTAGGGGTTGATTTGATAGTCTTCGTCAGCGTGATCTAGATCTGGCCGTTTCATCATAGCTAGCATCGTGTCGACAGGACGTTGCCGGGACTGCTGGCGGAAGATGGATCTCGTTCGTGTTCTCCTCCGCAAGTCGCTACCATGGTCCAATCAATTGATTTCCCGTCTTCTTCCTTGAAGCGCTGATGATATTACTTCGCTTCCCCGATCAGAAGTTCGAGAGCGGGGACTTGCTTTTCTTCTGAATGTTTGATTCCTAGATCCGGATCACTTCACTCGATACAACCTCGGTATAGCAGGAAGTCGCTTTACGGTGGACTTTGACTCATTGCGTTTTTCCAGCTCACCGCCACCCGACTCGATCTTTCTTATGTTCTCTCCAAGTGCGATCCTCCATGAATTGAATGTATTGTCCGTACTTTCTACTGGCTTCGGACCCTTCGTCGCCCGTTTGTCGATCGTCATCACTAAGCTCGCCATCGACATCGGTCATGAGTGCATTGGCTTTGTTCTGATATACATCTTCCTTTGGCGCAGCCCCACTCGATCGCACTTTCACTTCTGGACTGGCGGTGGCATTCTTTGTTACAGATGGAGAAGTTTCAGGCGAAAGAATCCGGCCGGGTAAAGCCTTCTTCATTTGGAGCTGTCTGGCCCTCCAAGAGTGACCGCTGCGAAGTTTCGAGCGAAGGACTCCCTCGGACACATTTCCTGCTGTACTTCAGCGGTGCTTGGATGCTGATAGATACACAAATACGAATCCAGCTGGCAACGACCAATAGGAAGCATATGTCAGCACAGCGATGGCGATCTATGATCCCACATAGTTCCGCTTTACGACAATATGGATATATACCAAACGACCGCCAAGGAGAACAAATCTTGATCTTCAACATCCGAGACAAGCATACATGGGATGAAGTCCCGAGAAAAGCGAAAATACAGTGAAGAAATAAGCTACTAATGCGAGGGGCTTCAGAGGTACAGTGCGAAGGATTCTCAGCATCGCGGGACACTATGCTACTGTTGTCGTCCCTCTGTTTGAGCTTCCACCCGCTGGTGATTCATCGGTGTTACGCGGAGGTTCGAAGTTGATCTCTGGGGCACACAGGGCAGTCGTTGAAACATTCTCCAGTGCTAGTGATGAGGCCTGTTGTAGCTCGCATGACTGAGAAACGACAACAGATTTTGGAAGCATTGGACACGTGCCTGAGAGCACCGGGATGGCACAGTGATGCCGCAAAATCTTTCCCTCGGACAAAAGACTAAACGATTTAACCACGGAGCTACATCTTGCGATCCCAACAGTGATTGACGGGATGATGAGTTTGCTGGTCGATGACCGGTTGTGAATTAGCCCTGATCCCCGATTCTTTTGAACCATCATTGACTGCCCTAAGTGAAACAAATCAGAGCCTTCCTTCTCGGGTCTCTATCTAAACAGAAGTTGGACAAAGAGAACAAGCTCGTGAACAAGCAAATGAAGGCTTTACAAGGCCGGCTTGACTACTCCGAATCACATGCAGGCGTAGAGGCAACCCTACCCTCAAAAGGTCGGGCTTTATGGTTAATGCCCTGTCCTAAGTTCCAAACCTGGCTTACTTCAGGGAAGCCCAAGTACTCCTTGTGGACGTTAACGCGGCTTCTGGTGCTTTGGCACGAACTTCGCGGATGTCCTTGGAGCGTCACAGTTGTCGGAAACTTGACAGCATCCCAAGCGGTCCGCGTTGACAGGACATGGGGAGCCGGCCGTGTGGACTCGCAATCGGTCATGCTGATGAGGGGAGTATATTACCCATTACTTCGCGCTTTTAATCTTCATACACATCGTTAGGCTGAGCCAACCTGCGACCTTTCCAATCTTTGATGGTGACGACATCTCCATCAGCGCTGCGGCCACCACAGCACCACTACTACCGTGGACCTTGCTTTCCAGGCCCATATCATCAACACGACAAGTTCTGGCTCTGAGTGACTCGAATATCATTCATTACACAACTAAAATAGGCCCGAAAGATACCGCAATTCCGAAGTGATTGCGTGATAAGGATGTGATTCTGCAATGGAAGTTCAACCGCAAACTTTTGTATGAGCAAAGGCTCTGAATGCGTTTCAAGAGAAACAGAAGTCTGCCGCTCTCAATCCAAACCCCCAATGCCGGATGCAAAGATCCAAAAGCCTCTTTCATGTCAGCAGACAAAGCAACATGCCTGAGTGATGATGCACATAGACGAGTTCCGAATAATGCAAACAATTCTACGCACGTAGGTGCCCTAATTACCTTATATGATGAATAACCACAATTCCTAGAATTTTCCTCATTCTATACTAAACGCATCCGTTACACATTCCAAGAAGATCAGCATCTAAAAGAGCCTATCCGCCAGAATACACACACCACTGTTCACTAGCTGCCCGCTTGCAAAGCACCCCGAGGCCACACTGACTGGCTGCATGCGTATGCCGGTTGAGAAATCGTGACATAGATTGTACATGTTGGGAATAGATGGACTGGGCGCATGGTAAGGAGAGATTTGGTCAGAATGAATTGGATGAGTCTGGCAATATGTCAGAGCAATGATGTGTTCTGCGTTTCAGGGTTCGAGTTTGCAATATTGTTCACTGGATTGTAGGTTGGTTTTGAGCCAAGGAGGTCGAGCCTTGTAGAGGATCGTGAGGATTGGAATTGGTGATATGAATATTGTACTTCTGGTTAGTCTAATTGACATTTAGATTGTCGGTGATTGCGTCTCTATTTTGTGTCACTTCAGACACTGCCCGCCGTTCTGGCCGGCCATGCTTCCGTCTCTTACCGATCAGTAGTGAGCACTACCGCGAAATGACTGCGCATAAGGATCTATCTGGCTCCTCAAACGCACCTACTACCCCTTCACAGCCCCTGGTCTAGCGCGCGGCGGCGTGCCTATGCCATAGCCATTAACACGGCCATACAACCACTTCAGCGTCGCAGTACTAAGCGTCATGACCAGCGCACTGCCCACAAAAAGAGCCGCGCGCCAAGCCGGCGTCAGGATCTCGAAGATCGGATACGGATACCTGTAAATTGTGAAGGATAAAGTAGTCAGTTTGGCCGCCGAGGGGCTTTGGTTTGTAAATGGGTGGCGAAGGGTGGTGATACGAACCAGCCGTTGTATTTGTAGCATCGCTCAACCCAGAACCAGTACGAGAACGCGAGGATGATACTCACGCCCATGGTAGGGAGGGCGGTGATGGTCCATGGGGGCGAGAGGAAGAGTAGGTCTATGCTTAGCATGATGGCGGGCATGGCGTGGAATCCGACGTCTGTATATTAGTTAAAGCAATGATCACTGTGGCGAGTATTGGTGGGCAATACCAGCCCAAGGGTCCAGTTGCACCCAGTCAGGCATGACGAGATTCTTGTCGATCTGCGAGAATATCCTTAGTCGTCGCGCCGTGGAGATGGTGGACTGCACGGTGGACATACGGCTCTGAGACTCCAGTAAAGTATGCTGATGAGCACCGAGAGCGGAGCACTGCATACTGATAGAGCATTCTTGATCAGGAAGAGCCGAGGGGATAAAGTGATGTCTGCTAATGAGCCAAATGCAAATGTGATGGTGGCCAACGAGAGCCCGATGATGGTCAGATACTGGAAATGCCAGCCATAAGAGTCATTGCTTCGGTTTCATTAGTGTTCTTGCACCGCCGTTCAGGGGCAGATTTACGGACACGGGATTCGGCCAATCGACGAGACTAAAACCCTGTCAGAACAGCGATATTCTGAAAGAGGCTTTGGGGACGACGACTTACTATTTGAACGATGCTGCGAAGCTGGAAAGGCCAGCGAACTTTTCATGATGAATTAGCTCCAGCCGTCTGTTGTTCGTGAAGGGAAGGCTTACGTGCACCAATGCTGAGATGCCTACAGAAGGAGAGCTCAACCGTTGTAGTGGATGCCTTTCAATGAGCATCTTGAACGGTCAATCTACGAGAAGTCTAGAATACAATCGGAAGAACGATATTGTTATTAAGCTGCATCTACTCGTGTTATAGCAATTCTAAGTGGCTATAACTAATAAAATATCCAGTCCTCTGACCTGAAGCGAGCGGTTACCTCGTAGCCTCCCCAACTCTAATCATGGCTACAGACACAACATCCTCATCTGCCTCTTCCGTTGCGAAGGTTCAAGAGAGTTATTGATCGGAATCCTTCAACGAGTCCGCAATGGATCTACGCCTGGAGAGTTCCTTGCTTGTCTTCAGTGTTGTCGGCACTGGCGTGATGTCTCGACGCCTCTGCTTTACACAGACGTGGTGTTAACCAAACGCTACCATACTTCCATCCATTTCATCCCTGACACGTAATGCCCCTTCCATTCGGTCATTGACTCTGCGCATCAATGCTGTCTCAGCTGAATTGAAGCCGGAGTCAATGGTGGAGGACAATCAATTCGTGGAAGACAAAGCTGAGATAACCAAGAATGGCAACTCGGGGTCGCGAAAGCTCTGGCAGGGCTTGCAAGACCTTGCACCGGTCTTGAAGCAGCTGACCAGACTTGGTAATTTCTCTTTCATTCTTCTGCCACGATCCATGCACGTATATCCAGTGGGATTCTGGTTGCGAAGGAAGGACCTCTATGATATGCTACAGGCCTTACCAAACTGCTGCAGAAACCTCGAGCTTGATACCTGGGGCAAAGATCGCAAGACTCCTGGCCCAGGTGGGCATATATGCAGAAGCGTCCAGCGGCTGTTACCTCATCTACACCATCTACGACTGCGTTTGGCCTACCCATGTGCCGCTAGCTTGGGGGAGAAACCACAAGTGATGAAGAGTGCGGAGTTTCCCAGTCTACTGCTGACTTACAGGCACCACCTCTTCAGACGGCCGTTATCAATCTTATCGGGAGACCATACTTCAAAGGTACTCTATTGTGTGGTAAATACGACGACCAATCTTATGGTGAGATGGTACAAGTCCCAGAGGCTCGTCACACCATAGCTACTTGGGCGCGACGCTTTTCTCAATCAAACTCCCTCCCGGAAATCCAGAGACTCAGCCTTATCGACTGGCAAGGTCGCGAAGACCAGCTGAACGAACTCGAGTACGACACATTCAACGATCGCGACGTGGTCTTGAACCTCACCTACAAGCAGCCCCACCAAAATGTGTGCTACGGGTCTCAGGGGTGGATGCTCCGATCTCGAAACGGTGAAGAGGTCTTCGGCGCTCTCCACGAGATCGAGACGATAGCCGAAGGGACGCCCTGGCTCGAGACATCGAACCAAAGCCGCTTTCCTGCCGCCGTTGCGTCGACTAGCAATGCCATTGATGCCGGCTACGAGTGGAGCAGTCCGCCAGTTGATGATCGGCCAGCTTATAGAGCGCGATCGGAATACTCCGCTAGGGTTTGGTCGCAGGAGGAACGTTCAGGTATGAAGCTTTTGAACGTACTAGTGACGGAAGGACTTACGGCCATGACGCCAATGTTCCAGATAGACACTTCGCAGACATTGTAGCACAAGTCTCCGGAATAGAAAATTATCATGTAAACACCCACAAACTGGTCACATACACAGCGAAGCGCAACAAGGTGTGGACTAGAAGTGTGAAACTGCTGAGCTAACACTGGTGATTCTTACCAAACCCGCTGTAGTCCCTCAGATATTGTGTCATATTTGATGGAGACTCAAAGCTTTTTGTGAGCATAACAATTAATACAAATCACTTTCTCTCGACCAGAGCGCACATTGGTAGAATTGAATTCATGCCGGTTTCCGAAAACCACGAGTTCAGCCCTATGAGGATGCGGCACATCTGTGTTCGGAGACCACACAAAAGGCAAATACAGTACATACAACACAGGAGGTGCTATTCCCGCTGAGGAACTCTCTCCATCGCCGACATTTGCAAAGGGAGCCAAATTCTATTCCATGTCGCAACTGCAGGAAAATTCCGAATGTTCGCCGAAGGTTCTTTCGCTAACGCTGATTTATACCCCGGCATCTGTCCCGCTCTGATCGGCAGCAACATTGGAGATGCGGATCCATTCTGCTCCATCTACCCGCCTCTTTGAAGAAGGAATCTCCTACGGCTGACAGATCGGTCTCTCAATCCTGTTAATGATAGCGGCGAATAATGGCGGCAAGATCCTGCGCGAATTGAACGCAAAAGGCTTCAATTGATAGATAAGAGAATGAAGAGCGGGATGGTACCGAGACTTCAAGATTGAGACCGTTGGATAAGTCAATCGTGGACGGTGCCATCGCAGATCTTATGAAGCCTGCCACGCAGAACATATATCCTCTCAATTGACTGGTCGACCATGCCTCGGCCAAAGAAGATCGGAGGGCCCGAACCGAAGAAGCGAAGTCGCAACGGATGCTGGTGAGCTGATGCCTTTCTTTGGTCCGAATCAGGCATGGCAGCTTTGAGTTGTGCTCATACATCACAGGCCTTGTAAGGCCAAGAAGGTTAAATGTGGAGAAGAGAAGCCGAATTGTCTGAACTGCGAACGACAGGGCGAGGCGTGCGACTACAGCATACGATTGAACTGGGCCGGCCGGACGAAGAAAAAGGCCGATAGTGGGACTCCAGAGCCAGCATGCTCCATACGGGCTTCGCGCGCCCTATGCCTGCCTGGTACAAACTCTTTCACGATCAACTTTGCTGGACCGACCGTCCAGGAGTCCCCGTGGAAGCTTGAGTCCACCGAGGTGAAAAAGCAGAGCAATGCGATATCAAGCCAGTCCGAAGATAAGGGCCGCAACAACGAGCGTCCACCGAAGCAGCATACTCATCCTTCGGCGATTACGACTCAGCGACCGTCAATTCCTACATTTAGGAACCATCAACCTTCGACGACAGCAGCTTCAGCTACTGAGATTACGGTGATAGATCCTGTACTTGCCCGCGTGAGCAAGCAGCCAATATCAAATAGCGATAGCCCACGGACACTGGAAGATTCTGAACTGGGACGCAATCTCGCAGACAATCGAAGACCAGCAAGCTCATACACGACTCGAGGTGGTTCCTCCGCAGTTAGTCCTCCCCGATTGAAAGATCTGGGCGACTCCAGCATCTACCCTTCTCCGACAGTCTCAAATCATGAGAGCCCGGGTTTGAATGATAGACCCACCTCAAATCACAATTCAACCCCACAACAAGCGTCGAATGCCATCATGTTACCGCCGTATCATGTGCCTCTGTCCAATTTCCATATCGTTAGCCGCGAGGATCGTGATCATACCTCATTCCCAGACAATAGCGCAAAGAGGATTAAGCTCAGTCCGGCCTTCGGCTCTGTCGATCCTGCGCAAACATCCGACATACATGCTTACGATACCTCATCCGCTTACAATGGATACGACGCGCGGACGAAATTTGCAGCGCCTGTGCCACCTTATAATCCGTATAACAGTATCATTGGAACACCACTCACTCCAACGTCGCCATCTGCAGCACCCGAAGATGCCCATCAACATCTCGATGCGGGTGCATCTCCTCACGCCCATCGAGACTCACTGGATCTCCGCCGCTTGTCGGTCAACTCCATACTTTCGGGACCTCCTGAAGGGGACGGTTCACGCACAGCCACACATGCTGAGCAGTTATGCACTATCTCGTCTTATCCATTCAGAGACCTTGGTACGGAAACTGTTACATATGGCCTAGACCGCGGTTTTCCAGATCTTGATGTATCAAAGAATAACGATATGAACGCCATCAACGGCATGTCACCCGCAATGGTGAACGATGACATGGAGGTGATGGTTCAGAACCTCTTTGGCGATGGTTACTACGTACCAACAGAATTCGGTTTTGGTCTTCAGGCAAAGGATACCGCCTTTGGTAAAGGTGGCTTCTATGCAAAGCCTGTTCCAGTGAAAATACCTCGGTCTTTGGAACCTCTTCCTCCGACATTACTCCAAAACCCAATGAACCTTCTCTACTTTCACCACTTCTTGAATCACACAGCCAGGATGCTAGTTCCCCACGATTGCTCGGAGAACCCATTCAGGAAGATTCTTCCACAAAGTATTGCTGCTTGAAGTTCCTCTCTTAGTACCTTAAGACTGACATCAACAGTGGCCCTGGAGAACATCAACCTCTTGAACCTCTTACTGGCATACTCAGCAAGCCATCGAGCCCGCCTGCTAAATCACCCCGAACCAGCCAACCGCATCGCGCTTTGGGTCCAAGACGTCTTCCCAGCCCTCCGTCTCGCACTAGACGACAGCAGAGAGAAAATTTCCAACGCCAACCTAGCCACAGCAATCATGCTCGCCTCTCTCGAGATCATGGCCCCCAACACCTTTGAAGTCCCCGTCCCATGGCAAAACCACCTCAACACCGCGCGCCGCATTCTCATCGCCCGCGGCGGCGCCCAATCTGTCCACCGTCAAGACAAAGTCTCCTACTTCCTCAGCCGCTGGTTCGCCTACCTCGACGTCCTGGGCAGTCTCAGCGGCAGCAAAAACGACCGGCCCCTCTTCAGTGGCAACTACTGGGCAAACGACGACCCGAACGACGAAAACGAGTTCCAGATCGACTGCCTCCTAGGCTTCACAAGCCGCTGCGTCAGCATCTTAGCCAAAATTGCAGAATTAGCCCGTCAGTGCGATTTCGAACGTATCGACCTCAACGGCAACATCCGCAGGGCCTGGAAACCCTCCACAGACACGGTCAACTCCGCCGAAAAACTCCAGCGCGACCTCCAAGATGCCCGCACGCACGTCTACAAAGGCTGCGCGCACCGCCACTCGCAGAGCTCCGAGAGTGAAGAGGGCTGGGACTCGCTTGAAATGGTCGCTACCAACGACGCGTTTCACTGGGCTGGCCTTGTCCATCTGCATCGTCGCGTCCTCGGCAAACCAACCTCCAATCCCGAAGTGCAAAACGCCGTCAGGGAGATTGTCGGCGCGCTGTATAAAGTACGCAAAGGCGGGACGGCAGAGGCGTGTTTGTTGTTTCCGATGTTCACGGGTGGGTGCGATGCTCGCGATCAGGGACAGAGGGAAAAAATTATGGAGAGGATTAGGAATATGGAGGGGTCAGGTATGACGCAGGTATGCGGCCCCTATTGTTTGTCTAGACTATGAAACAGTTGTTAGTTTACTGACTCTGCGTGTGTGGATAGGTACGGAAAGCGCGCACGCTGATGCAGAAGGTTTGGGATACGGGTAGACCTTGGGAAACGCTCGTTACGGGCGAGTTTTTTGGTTGAGGGTTGTATATATATATATTATATCTACCCCGAACTTAGGATTGCTGATTACCGTTTTTGTTCTCGGAAGGGAGCATGGCCGCTTTAATCAGGAGCATGAGGGAGCGGCAAGGGAGCATGAGGGAGCAGGAAGGGAGCACGCAGGGAGCACGAGGGAGCACGCAGGGAAGAGCCAATTTGGTTCTCCGTACTCGGTGGGGCACAGCATAAGGGATCCTGAACTGGCTGCCTTGGGCTCGGCTTGAGCTGCCCCCGTTATTTTTAAATTCATTAGCCCCGCCTGCTGCCTAAACTCAGCCTGCCTGCCGTCTATAGTACTCGGGGTTGCCCATGCCCAGGAGTACCCGTAACACAATCACCCAGGGGTGCCGTTCTACGCCGCCCTCCGAGTTTTACAGAACACCGCGTCTCCAACATGATGGCGGATGCACGTGATCCTGAATCGCTCGCCGTGAACGGACCCCTTACTGAAATTAGCACCTTTTTAAAGAGTCCAATTTTGACCCTCGAGAGATAGAAAACTGTCGCAAAGCAGGAAACGGTATGTGCAAAACTCACTCTGATCAAATGCATTGACTATTGATTGATGCGCAATAATTGTGTTAATATTGATGCCAGATTTAAAAATGTGATTTTTACTTATTCTTTATTTTATAATGTTTAAATGGTTGATGAAATGTATGTGCAAGCAACCTGCAAGAATGTTCTAGCTAATCTCTTATGTACAGCTGAGTCACCACAGCCTTCATGTACACAGTCACTGAATTCTTCATTAAAACATCTAAGATAGATGAACTAAACTAACATCGGCAAGTTGGGAAAGCAGCTCGAAGCTAGCTCAGGGTGCTCAGAGCGCTCAGAACCGGCGATCTCATCTGCCAGCTCAGGGCCGCTCTGAGCGCCCTCAGCTGTCACCTAATTATTACTGAGCGCTCTGAGCTGATTTATCACTATTAGAGATTTTATTTACTTTACTGACTTAATTTTCATAATATTGATTTAATTCTAATGTCTATATAATTACAGCTAGCTAGACAGCTAGAAAGAACTCCATGCAACAGCTAGCTAGACAGCTAGGAAGGACTCATTGCGACAGCTAGAAAGGACTCCATGCAACAGCTAGCTAGACAGCTAGGAAGGACTCATTGCGACAGCTAGCTAGACAGCTAGGAAGGACTCATTGCGACAGCTAGAAAGGACTCGATTCGACAGCTAGCTAGCTAGCTATGGAGGACTCGTTTCGACGTGTAGGAAGGACTCGATTCGACAGCTAGCTAGCTAGCTATGGAGGACTCGTTTCGACGTGTAGGAAGGACTCGATTCGACAGCTAGCTAGCTAGCTATGGAGGACTCGTTTCGACAGCTAGCTAGCTAGCTATGGAGAACTCAATGCGACAGTTAGCTAGCTAGCTATGGAGGACTCAATGCGACGGTTAGCTAGCTAGCTATGGAGGACTCATTTCGACGTGTAGGAAGGACTCGTTTCGACGTGTAGGAAGGACTCGATTCGATGTGTAGGAAGGACTCGTTTTTGAGCCAAGGGCTGCACCACTCATTTTTGAATGTCGGTTATCTTGCTGCCTTCTGGTCGCTGGCTACGTTATGTTGCTGGCTGATGATTATCTCTTCCACTGATAGCTTTATGAGGTCTTGTACGTACATGTGGTCATGTTGGCGCTACGTCTGCAATATATTCCTTACGCCCACTCTAGTTGCCTTCCGATCACTCCACGATGCTTCGACTCGGTGCTAACGGGACCTCTTGTATGTATTCTCAGGACGTCGCCTCCTCGGAGACTCTTAAGAGGCTGCAATAACTCGGATAGAGAAGCTCGAGAAGACTAGGAGTAGAAGAGGGCGATAGAATACGCGGTTAAGGAAGGAATGGAAGGAAGCGAAGGTGCGGACGAGGCAGTGTATCCTGGGAGGGCGGACGTAGAAACGATGACCCACCTCGAACCTAGATCCGTAGATGAGTGGGAGAAAGAGATCAGTACAATAAACAGGCAGGTACAAAAAGACTGGAAAGAAAGGGATCAGTATAACAAATAGGCAGGTACGAAGTGGCCGGAAAGAAAGGGGTCGGTACAACAAATAGGCAGGTACGAAAATCTGGAAAGAAGAGGCCTGTAGAATGGATGGCTGGGTACAATCGACTGGCAGGTACGAAAAGCTGGAAAGAAGAGGCGGGTAGAACGGATAGCTGGGTACAATCGATTGGCAGGTACGAGCGTGTGAACGGATCAGGCAGGTATAATCGACGTAAAGGTATATTAAGACACGAAAATAGGAAAGGTACAATTGTCGGATAGGTCCAACAACGCTCACCCAAGCTTGGGACTGTACAATGAAGGTACAGGTCCAATGAGTTCACTAGGGAACCCGTTTTGGCTCCCAGGAACCTAAATGGCCCCCTTGTGCAAGGAGGGTTGTGCTGCGATGAATGGGCGACAGCCAGAAATGGCCCACGCTTGGCAATTTTCAGGGTCTCACGGATGCCCACTTCGTCCGTTAGACCTTTTGAACGGATGGAGAGTTATACAACGGAGAATCATATAATGGTGGATGCAACGGGTTGAACCCTAGGTATGGCTCGGTGCCTAAGGCACACTTCGCTTTCGATTGTTTGGATGAACGCCAAGACATATGCGGTTGCCCCGTACGAACGGGTTGCCAAGTCAACCTCTTAGCCGTACGTCGTGTAGATTAGTTGGCAAGCTTGACGCTCTTCTTCTTTCCTTCAGAGTATTTCTCCTTGTGGATACAGGTTAGACTGCAATTGACTACATTCTCTCTAAACCCTTACACAATGATTAGCATTATCTTTTCCTGCAATAGCCCAGCCCGCTCCTTCCAGCGAGCCACATCAGACACTGTTCTGTTCTTCTTGGGGGACTCCGGCGTAATCCACGATTACTTGTGGAGAATGGAGACTGTGAAACCGGCTGCTCCCTCTCCCGCTGCTCTCGTTCTCCCTCCCGTTGTTCCCGCTCTCTCTGCCGCTGCTCCTGCTCTCTTTCCCGCTGCTCTCGCTCCCTCTCCCGCTGTTCCTGCTCTCTTTCCCGCTGCTCTCGCTCTCTTTCCCGCTGCTCTTGCTCTCTTTCCCGCTGCTCTCGTTCCCTCTGCCGCTGCTCCTCTCTTTCCCGTTGCTCTTGTTCTCTCTGCCGCTGCCACTGCTCTCGCTCTCTTTCCCACTGCGCTCGTTCTCTTTCCTGCGGGTCTGGCTCCCTCTCCTGCTGCACTCCCTCTCCCCTTCTCTGTGCCTCTCTGGTTCTTGTTGACGCTCCGGAGGCCACATCTGCATCGTAATAGTCGAGCCCGCCCGTATCGTGGACTGCCACACTCTCGGTAAGATAATCCTTCCATCTGGCTCAGTCAGGTCAAACTGATCTTGTTCAAAACGTTCGTCGATAGGGTCGCCACGAAGGGTATCTTTAATAAGGGATTTTATCTCCTGTCGTCTAAGTATTTAGTCTGCGTCCCTTTGGCTGCTTGGGTGGCGGTGCTCAAATACGAACAAACCAGGTCTGGCAATTTTGGAAAGGAAACCTATACGTCCTGCCGGCAGCATTTTGAAACGCTATGTAAGGGGTTTCTGCCATGGGATAGACCGCTTTGGCAATCTGCTCTCTCCGATTGTCCGCATTTGTCGATGTATACTATTGGTTCATGTCTTGAGCAATGAGAATCATGGCGATGACAACGGTCCATAGCTGAATTGCGGCTCTGGCGGGAGGGCCGAAGCTTGGGAGAGTCGCATGCAATCAATTTTCTTTGGCCAATTGAGAGGCGTTCCCCGCGATTTGGATGAAGATGTTGATCAAGGCTTCGACCAACCTCGCATAGGCCAAGACACCGGTTTGTGAACGTGTCGTGCGCTGACTAGTGAGAGGGACAAAGCGTCAGAGCACGGGCCGTGTTCTCGATCGATTTCGGCAAGGCCCGAGCCTTTGCCGAGGAGCATGAAAATTGACAGCCCCAGCGCCTGCTCTCCTCCAGCGCCTGCTCTCCTCCAAGATCCTGCCATTCTCGAGATCTTGCCAAGTCGTGGACTCGCTCGCTACGCGCTGATCACCATGGACACCAACGCGCCCAACAAGCTGTTCGTGATCTGCATCTCATGTGAGAGGGCGGCTGCATACTCGTTCGTGACCGACCTCGTAGCCACGTTCGAGGGGACGACGCCGAACCCCGTGACCATCGTGATCTGTGCCGCCTGCGAGGTGAGGGCCCCGAGGGCGCACCAGATGGCGGAGCCACGCACCAGGGTGAACGCGTTGATCAGCATGACCGCGAACGCGATCAAGCATTGGCCCGCCCACAAGAAGCTGATGGAGATCCACGAGATGGACTTGGTCTTTCACACAACCGATTTAGCATACACGGTCATCCCCATGAGCATGGTGAAGGGGCAGCTCACGTCCGCGTTCGGGATGATGCCGATCAATCTCAACACGGACACCCCTGTGGACTCTTGGATGACAAGTGGATGTATACCGACTTCATGTATCTTATGGTGATATTTTCGAACGTGGGGTGAACCTGGGCAGAGAAGGAGATGTGTCAGGAAGGTTCTAGCCCTGACAGAGATATTTTTCCTACCTCATAGTCTTCCCTGTTTCCCGAAGACAGGCCCTTCATTCTATTCTCCTCAATGGCGAGCTTTGACAAGAACATTAGTTGGACATCTAGAAGCCCCTCACTTTTCTGCAGTTCCTCTACATAATCTCCTTTGTCATTGGTCTAGTCGCCTGGTCCTGCTCCGTATCAGTGCTTCGCGGTGCTCCCATTGAACTCGTTGATCATCCTGCGTGTGTCCACCAGGATGAGAGAATACAGTTCGCGGTTTTGGTGGCATGGTACTGACAGCTTTTGAAAGTTTGCTATGGTTAGCTGGTCTTTCGCATATTTTGTCTGCCCCAACTGCTTGATATTTCTTTAGGCGAAGCTACAAATGCATTGAGTCAGTAACGGAAGAAAGAGCATTTTATACCACAAATTTTCAACACTGCTTTCGAGAAAATCGACAAAGCTGACATCCGAAATGGGCCAAAAATGGCCCCAGAGACGGCCAAGAGTGGGAACGCGCATAGAACTCAACACGGGCCTTTAGTCCAGGCCCTAAAAATAGACAACATCCGCGACCTGCGCAGGTCGCGGATCCAAGGTCACTCGTCCACTACTCTTCATCTCCTTCCCATGGTATCCAGATGGATACTATAATCCCGGCTCATATATAACATCAGTTCCTGTCTATCATCCAGGTCTTAAATGAACACATTGGCCAAGAGGCAACCAGATCCTATTTGAAGTCTCTCTGCACTGATGCATCACTAGACTCACTCCTAGGGGAACCTTGTCGAAGCAAATCTGGAGAACATTCACATCTCTCTATGATGACGATGTTGCTTACGACACAAGTTGCTTAGATGTCAGATCGCCAGCTATGACTTGTAATGGAACTGTAGAATGAAGATACAGGTCCAACGAGTCCGCTAGGGAACCCGTTTCGGCTCCCAGGGACCCAAATAGTTCCCTTGATCCTGCGCATGGACGAAGGCTGTGCTGCAAAGTATGGGAGACGGCCTAAAAAGGCTCCCTCTTGTCAGTTTTCAAGGTCTCGCAGATGCCCACTTCCTTCAGTCACTTTCAGGTAGATGGAACGGACAACAAGACATATAAGATGGAAGCTGTAAACTAGTATGTAGCCTGCATATCCCGAGAAGGGAGAGGTCGGGGTAAAAGACACACACGCACACACACACACACACATACAGACAAAGAGAGACAGTGGATAGCTTCTTCTACAACTACATGCAAATTTCCAAAAATTCTTGCTCGAGGCCGCCGATGCTTTCTTTCCCTCAAAGACTTGTCTGAACGTCGTTTCTGCCTTAGATAGCTTGACCCGAATCTCGACCCCATTTTCTCCCTTAGAGGATCCGCAGAGAGTGAACAATATTCTGCCTAAACATCTAGCTGGCGCCGCCGAGGCTCGTCGTCGACTCGAGGACTGGACAAATCCCCTTTATACAGGTGGAGGCCGGATGTGTCGGGAACTCCTTCGAACATGCTTGGCGTTGCTCCTAGAGCCTCTATCTCCGGGGTAGGCCTGAAAGTGCTCTAGTCTTGCATTGCATTGCAAATTCTTACACGGCGACAAGCAAGGGGTATTGCAAGCAAAGCCTTGTCCAAAAACAGACCCCAGAGAAAGAAGGAACCCATGATTGATTCTCTGAAGCAGATTGGTGTTGTCATTGTAAGCTCGCTGACCCTGCTCCGCTTAAATGATCTAGTTGTTTTCGGAGCTCTTCCAGAGTCTTCTTGTGGGCATCGAATTGGGCCACTGCCTCATCGTACTCCTCATGCGAAACCCACCCGTCCTTGCATACAATCTGAGCCCGCAAGCCATCAAACTCGTTGAACGCAGCTGCCCACGCTTGCGTTTGCTCTCTAGCTTCGCGGATCTCCTCCCTTGTAAATGATATCGGACAGGGCACATCTATGCCTCTGCGCTTAATAATCCAGTCCCATTTTTCATAGACCTGGATAAGAAGCTCTTTGAGGGGAATTGGTCCATCGACCCAGGTTCGTCCAACGATATCGAATATAAATGCGATAGGGTCATTCTCGTTCCTCATGGCATCCAGCGCCTTAAAAACGAGAGGGTTGAATTTCCTGGATGCTACTTCGTAAAATTTCTTCAGCCTTTCCTCCGAGAGTCTGTTCGATGCTGACTCTTTATCTGATTCTGAAAGCGAATCGAAATTATCGGGCAGCTTTGGCTCAACCGCACCCCAAGTGTATGGTCCATCACAATTGAATGCCGAAGGAAATCGGGCCTGGATGAAGAGAGGTGCCGCCCACACGGCCTGCCAGTCAATTATCCCGGATATTTTGGTCGGGTCCGCATCATCAACAAATATGTTTTGTGGATGAAGGTCATGATGCCACAGCACAGGGCTATCAATATCCTTCCCTGGAAGGAGGATATAAGGAAGGACGCATAAATATTGCTCAAGAAGTTGGATGTGTATTTCCGGGGTTGCTAGCTTCATCTCTGATAGCAATGGAATGCTTTGAAGTTTGCGCGATCCGAATTCCCTAATCCAAGCAATCTCACACTTCGCAACAGCAGAGAGATATTCCTCTGCGGTATTCCCTAGTTCAAGATCAGAATTAGTCCAATTTGGCCTCAGCCTGTGATCAGATAGGGCTGAACAGAGAAGAGTAAGATATGCACCTACATGGGCCTCGATTGATGTCAAGGTCTGACTTTTCATCTGTCCAAAAAGACTGCTGAGTCACAGGACCGATAATAAATCTTGAGGTGTCTTTGGTTCCAGAAGTGGCCAATATGGTCGACTCTTCACAGTTCAAGCCATCCGGATGATCGTTACGGTAGTATATGCTACCGTATTTTGACAATTTTGCTGTCGTTAGTTTTGTCTCTATTTCCACCATACTCTTCACCAAGCCAAAGCGGCTGGCCTCAGACATCGTGGGCCACACATCGCACAACTGACGACCAGTAATCCTTTCCATGAGTATATACTCCGCATCAACAAGATTAGGTGAAGCCGGATTGCGTGAACTCCATTCAATGACTCTAGGGACAGGAATTTCCAGGACATTCCGAAGCTAGAGTTTGCTCAGGTTAGGCTAATTCAAATGAATACATCGAACCACATACGAAATCCAGAGTGGCAACCTCGCTAGCAACGACATAATGTGGGTGACCAGCATTTGGATTAGGTATCCTTGCGAGAATTTCTTTTCCGTTCTCCATGCGTAGTGAAAGCACTTTGTTGTAGAGACCTTCCGGGAGTTTTCTCAGCTCCACACACCGAGAGCGAAGCGCTTGACTGGCAATCTGCTGCAAGGCTTGCACGTTGAATTTAACGTATCGTTTCGCCATTTGTGTTTGCTCATCGTACAGCCAGCGGCCGGATGTGTAGCGGAAGAAGTCCCTATATTCACCGCTAAGAGCTTAAGAGGCCTATGTTAGTCATTTTTCTCAGTGGAGGATGAGGGGACTAACCTTCAGAGGCAGCCATATCTACCTTTTTTTGCAAAGCACCGGAGAAAGTGAATTTCTGCGCTTTCCAAAGCTGAGCGAAAGAGATAGGCAGTTTCTTGAGCTTCCTCATCTTCGTTGCCCAGCAAGATCAAACCATGTGAAAGGATAGCATTTGCATCGTCACAGGCTGTGGAAAGAAAGGTGCTCGGGCCGGAGTCGTAGCTTGGCGGACGTAAAGCTAGCGCAGCGCTAACCTGTCTTTGCAACACCTGCATCACTCGAGCGTCTCGGCACCGGCCTGAAGCCAATCCTTACCTGCAGGGACTTGACCGAAGTCCCTCTGACTCATACATGGGCTCATGCATCGAGCTCTTTCTGGGTTGATTGCAATGCTATATGCTATCCGATTGCGTTCCCTATATATCCTAGCGAAGCTGAACGTTTCTACGTCGAACCTGCTCACGATTTTGTGCCTGACATATGCTGAGATTCTTCATCGCGTCAAGGCCTTCCTGAATAATCCGAAGGATCTGAGAATAGAATATCGACGAGTTTGGAGCGATACGACTCATCTTTTTCAGCCAACTTCCAACTCTGAATTTCCCTGACTGCAGCAAAGCGTCGAGCCTGGAATTCTGCCTCCGATTCCAAGTCCTCTTCAGGAACCCATAACTTGCCAAACTGCTGTTCTTTAAAGACCCCGACTGCAAAGAGGATGGTGAGGTAGCGCTCTGGTCGCGCCCTATCTCG
>JAABUP010001198.1_pt1 | contig 54773 bp, 76 predicted proteins | sample 5559201 | NCBI WGS metagenome assembly JAABUP01 (sample SAMN10711887, study PRJNA513373) | rock metagenome | isolation source: Antarctica rocks | place: Antarctica | reverse complement strand
GAGTGTGAGTATGAGTGTGAGTGTGAGTGTGAGTGTGAGTGTGAGTGTGAGTGTGAGTGTGAGTGTGAGTGTGAGTGTGAGTGTGAGTGTGAGTGTGAGTGTGAGTGTGAGTGTGAGTGTGAGTATGAGTGTGAGTGTGAGTGTGAGTGTGAGTATGAGTGTGACCATGACTGTGACTCCTGGCCCCACTCTGACCCCACTCTAACTGTAAATTTGATTCTGGCTGTAATTTTGATTGCATCAACCATGCTTGGACTGGTCGGCTGTAGACCAAGTAAATGAGTTTGATCACTATCCACACCATGCACATCAAGTACAGCACAGTGCAGCAAAGCACAGTACAGCACAGTACAGCACATGGAGTATGGGCAGGACTGGTCACTTGGACATCCTGGAGTATTTGAGTTTGATCACTATCCACAGCATGCACATGAAGTATGGGCAGGACTGATTACCTGAACATCCTGGAGTAGTTGAGTATGATCACTATCGACACCATGCACATGAAGTGTGGGCAGGACAGGGTACCTGGACATCCTGGAGGTATGCTGTAGACCAAGTGATTGAGCTTGATCACTATTCACATCATGCTCATGAAGTATGGGACCCATACTATGGGTGGGACAGGGTATCTTCATTTTTCATTTTCATTTTGTACCTAAGAGTCTGAGGTGTGGAGCCAGTTGTGACTCATCAGGCAGCCTGGCTTACCTGGACATCCTGCAGGTATGCAGAACAGACCTCAAGAGGCGGCAAGTCAGGCTCAGGAAAGTATCTGTAGTCAGCCAGGCCTTCCTTCTTCCTCATGCTCATGGTCACCTGCTTGCCCTCATCCCACAGCCGCGTCTCCTGTACCACTTGCTCTGGTCTGCCATCCTCAATCAAGTTGACCTGAAAGCACAGCAGAGACTGTGTAGAGCTGATGCTGGTGTGCCGCCGTGCTTGTATTGTTGCTGTGGCTGAGACTGTTTTTGGCACAAGATGGGCTGTGTCAAAAGCATGGACTGCTGCTGCTTTTGCCCATGGTGACTTGTTTTGAAACAACATGAATGGCTGTGAAGCTCCAAGGTTAAACAAAAAAGTGATGTATGCAGATTTATCGGTGGAAATTGGTTGTCTGCCACCAGGTAAAGGAAAGAAGCGATCCTCAGCACATCAGCCAGCCAGCATGCATCAGACAGCAGTTTTGACATGGCTGTACACATAGCAAGGTCAACCAGCTGGCCTTCAGCCTCAACTGCGAGTATATGTCATGGCTTAGTGACACGCCATGTGACCTGCAAGTGTGGAATACCTGGCAATCAACCAAGATGGAAATTCAATTTCCATGTTGGTGGCTTAGCAACATTGCAGAAGTGACGTTACATACAGAGGCGGTTCACGTCAACATTTGTAGCTTAGGAGCATGGCGTCTGACTAGCAGCTGTGACAAACCTGTCGGTCAATTTCAAAATCAATGGCCTTCTGCATGGCTGAGAAGGAGTTCATGTTCTTCACCTCCACTTTAGTCCCCAGCTGCTCCTGGCCTTGAGGCCGCACTGAGACATTGACGTCACACCTCATAGAGCCTTCCTGCAACACATCTTCAGCTCATTTTGATTATACAACAATAATTACAATATTGTCATCATCAATGCTAATCATAACAAATGATGATAATATCAACAATGATGATATATGACCTGATAGCTATACAATAAGTATTTGTAATCATGTAACTATGTTCTGTTACATTTGAGAGGAACTGACCGACATATTCTACCATTACACCTCATGAGGCCTACCTGTAACACAAGCAGCCAGGCAAGAATCTCCAGCTCACTTGAATCAAAGTTGCCAGCACACATGAGAGAAACCGAGCAGATGCAAACCATGCAGGCACGAGGCAGCAGCTGTGGGCAGAGCAATAGCCAGCAGAGATGAGCATGTCAAGCAGTATACATGCATCACAGCAGCCCTACGACCCAAGGATCAAGGGTGAGTGTAACCATCTCTTGCAATTTGCAAGGACATGGCCAACTGTGCTATGTGCACGCAATGTCTGACAGAAGTCGGAAACACTGTAGGCCATTGCCTTACAAAACAAACTGGAAATGCAGCTGGTTTGCAGAAGGAGAACTGACCGACATCTCGCCATCTGAGACTCCCAGGAACACCATGATGCGGCGTAGTTCAGCCCCATAAGCAGCTGCATCTTGCCCCGACCGCATGTCGGGCTCAGACACGATCTCCAGCAAAGCCTGGCCAGCACGATTGTAATCCACCAGAGAGTAGGCTGAGCCTGTTAGCTGATCTGATCCACTGTGATTCAGCTTGCCTGCAGAATTGCAGAGCTTCTTTTCAGCAGCTGAAGGTGCATCCCCTCTGATTACACAATTGTGCCCTGCTCCTCATTGAGAGCATGACATTGCATGCATGACATTATATGCATGATATTGTATGCATGACATTGTACGCATGACATTGTATGCATGACATTGTATGCATGACATTGTATGCATAACATTGTATGCATGATTTGGGTGTGAGTACAGTAAGCAAGGTTGATATTGAGAAAGGGAAGGAAAAGAGGTTGCGAGACTGTACAGGTGAATTCTTATATGCACACATGGCATTGTATACGAGATTCTGACCTGCATCTTCTTCAAGATGAGCCCTGGTGATCCCAAAGGTCTTGGTTTCCTTCCCCACCTGCACCTCCAGCTCCCCTGTAGGGCAAAGATTGTGAATTTAGCAGCATCAGCTGTGACACAAACACATCACACAAATGCAACGTAGCTTAGTCACATGTGACTGGGGTGTTGACGGATCACTCCACCACGAACTCTGATCAACACTGTAGATGTCATGGGAGGTATGCTCTGAGACTTTGAGCTACACAAGGCAACATTCAGTGGCTGGTTGGCAAGCACGTAGCTTAGCAGATGGTGTATGCGTGGTTGCTCTTACTGACCTGCCGTGCAAAGCGGAACATCGTACTGTGAGATCTGGTAACCTTTTGGCAGGTCTGGATAGAAATACTGCTTGCGGTCAAATTTGGAGTGTGGGGCAATCTTGCATTGCAAGGCAAGACCTGCAAGTACAGCTTGACGCACCACCTCTTTACTCAACACTGGCAAAGTCCCCTGCGAGAACAGACATGCCATAGCTGATCACCAGCAAGTGCTTCAGTGCGTGCTATGGAGTGGTTTGCCAAGCCTGTTTGACTACAAGTACAGGTGATAGCAGATGCAAGACACAAGAAGACTTACTGGGTGTCCAAGACAGACAGGGCACACATGTGTGTTTGGTTCTCCACCATACAAGCTTTTGCAATTACAGAATGCCTTAGTGTGTGTCTTGAGCTGAACGTGAGTTTCTATGCCTATCACCGCTTCGTACTTACTGGCCTGTGGCTCAAATGAAGGTGTGAGCTATTAGGTGAGCGGACAATACAGGTCGGTGAAGCCCTGCAGACAGCACCTGTTGACTGGTGGCCTTGGCAGGCGCTGCCGCTGCTGTAGAATCACAGCGCAACGTAGGAAGCGCACGGTAACAATGAGATCTCCTGACTGATCCAGACACTGTAAGTGGTGAGCCCAAAGCCAGACGAAGGCCGGATATGGCTCTGCTATATGTCGCCACCGCTGCTTTTCGGCTCGAGGAACAAAATGTACAGGGCGTGACGGTCAACACTGCGCTGCTCATCCCCTGAAGAACTGACAAATCGCGGGTGCAAAGCCGAGGCCCAGGCGAGTTGTCGCGACACTGCGATCGCGCAATGAACGTGCACTCCGAAACCAATCTAAAATCAAACGAAAAAGAAGACTGGAATTTCTCGAGAAGTGCACCCAACCAGGCAGTGCTGCCTGTATAAAACGCTCTTTGAGCCAACAATGCATGCACTTGCACCGCATACGGGCGCACTCAAAGATGTGCATTTTGCACGTCATCACACATCGCGCATCGGCAATAGAGGCAGCAGGCACGAGGGTCCACCGTGAAGACTGTATGCTGCTACTGAACAGAACCTAAGTCTGGTGCGAAAGCAGTCTTGCAAATGCTTTACGTAACACATATCTCAGCCTGGTCGTAACGTCAGATACACTGACCCGCATGGAAGCAGAAAGCGATGTCGCGTTACCCCGATCAACTATGGCTCAGAAGATTAGGGAGGCTTTCCCTTCTGAATTAAGGGTTGCTGGAACCACGATGGACTTGATGATTGAGTGTTGCACCGAGTTCATACAGTTGGTGACATCCGAGGCAAATGAAATATGTGCTGCGGACAACAAGGCCACCCTGAACCCCGAGCACATTATCAAAGCGCTGCAACAGCTGGAGTTTTCTGAGTTTGAGGACGAGTTGACTGAGCTACTGGAGCAGTTCAAGCAAGAAAACAAGGGTACAATGCGGAACTGCTTGGTCTATAATCACCCAAGTTACTTGCTGACATAAGACTGTGTCTCACAGATGCGGGAAAGCAAAAACGAGAACGCAAGAAGCGCAAGGATGATGGCTCATTGACAGAAGCTGAGGCCATTGCTCTGCAGCAGCAGCTCTTCAACCAAGCTAAAGAGGGAACTGCTGCTCCAGCAATCCCAGACGCTGCAGCTCTTGCTGAATATCAGCGCAAACAACAGTAGGATCAGCAGCTGTGAGGCCCATGTTGCAATACATCATTGCAGACGATTGCATCTGCACCTGCCTGGTCACACATGCAGGAAGTTGTGGCATTCATGTGAGGCTGTGTATTTTAGCACCCTTGTATTGTGTGTGCAAGTTGTCTGCCATATAATATATATATTATCAGGAACAATGTATGCCATATCGGCAATATAGCATAGCCTGCTAGTTGTAGGATTGCATCGACTTCCTGCCTGTCTATCAGTGACGACTTCAACCTCTTCTTCTATTCTAGTAGTGCAATCATTCACAGTTTTGTTTGATTGAAGGCAGGCATTGTGTTCAATCACAGCAGGCACTGTGTTATCATCCATTGTTGTGTGTGCTACATAATCAGTTGCAGCAAGATTATCGTCCTGCAGAACACACTGATTGTGACTATGCTGTACCTGCAACCAGACTTGTCATGGCAGGCTGGGTCGGTGCTGAAAAATGGGAGTAACACTCTCATATATTTGTCAGTGACATACATGCAGGCAGTAGTGATAAGAAGACGATACTTTAGTGCCAGCAAATATGGCAGTTGCACAAATAAACATGCAATGTTGACTTGAAAGCCACGGCATAAACCCACGTGCTGAAATGAACCATCAGCTTTGGATGAGAGTCACAGTTTTGCATCACAAGGCAGCTATAACCTGGGTTGGCAATCATAGGCATTTGCAATTGAGCCTCAATCAGTCGATTCATTTGCAGTTCATTTGCTGAACAAAGGAAAACACATCCCTCAAACTTGAATTGCCCTGCGTAACAACAGACAGCAGTCCCTGGCATTATGCCAATCAACACCACAAAGCCCAAAATATCTTTGAACTCAACTCATGAAACGTCTCTAACCTGCTTGGAGCATGAGCTGAAAACAGGGGTCCCAAAGCTAGTGTCAGCAGCCACTGGAGACAAGACAGAACCAGAAAGTACGTTGAACAGTGCACCAGAGCCCATTGGCGACAACACAATGCAAGTAGAATTCACACAGAAACAGGCCATACACACAATCTTGCAAGACCAACCCACTGCAGCACCTTCAACAACAGAAGGAACCGAAGCGAGCTGGGACAGAACAAGTACCAACAACATTGCAGTTGCTGCTCCGAACACATCAATAACTGACATGCTTCCAGGTCACAGAATCAGATACGTCCGCCATTGACCGTGATGTGGTAATGCATAGGCAGCGCAGAGCGAATCAGAGCGCCTGCCACATGAGCTACATCAGCTTTGGATCGCACGCTGCCATCCATGCCAACAGCAATGCTGCCTGCACAATCAGCAGCAATCAATCAATCAAACCTCCCAATAGAGTCTTCTGCTGCTGCAGCACCGTTCATGGACATGAGCGTAATAATGATTTGGCAATGCATGCAAATCTGCCACACAATGCAAGCACAATATGCTGTTTACAAAGGCAAGATTTAGGCACAGCATGCTGACTTTGCTGTCAATCTTGATGAAATGGACAAACTTTGTGCTGCTTGCCAAATGATCTGCTCACAAATCACACCAAGCATCAACACTGACATAAGCCTTTTGTCAGCGCATGGTCAGCTGCATACCTTGCATGACATCAATCTGCTTGTCCTTGCTCCACTGCATGACCCCACTACCCAGCAAACTAATGGACGCTGTAGGCAGCTTCTTCACAGCAATCTTCTCTGACATCTGCAACAAACATTCCACACCTCATTGCAGCCTCACTTTCTGCCTGTGAAGTTAGCCTCAGCCAGCATGCATGACATGATGTGTCGTGGTTTGTGCCCAGCTGTGCAACTCAACACACACCCCTTCATGATGACAAATATGCTCACACAAACTTGGTGGACTCTGGTCTAATGAATGAATGAATGAATGAATGAGTGAGTGAGTGAGTGAGTGAGTGAGTGAGTGAGTGAGTGAGTGAGTGAGTGAGTGAGTGAATGAATGCAGCAAGCATGAGCAAATGCATGCAAGACAAACTGTACCTCTTTCTCAACATCCTGCATGAGGGCAGCCTGGGAACAGCCCTGACGGCCTCTGACTAACAGCCGCGAGCTGCCCTGCCTGTTCTCTACTTTGACGAGGACAAAGGTGAACTTGCCCTGCACCTCGATGCGAACTGGATCCAAAGCCTGACCCAACCATGCTGTGCCACGCTGTGCTGCACCCTCCCACCTGCACCCCAAACATATCCTGATGACCAGACCTTCATGAGTGAGTGAGACTGCAGACATTCCACCTTAGTCAGCAGCACGCACGATTGTGTGTCATACATGAGCAGAGCTATGACTTCTATGAGTGAACAGACTGCAGACAGCCCATGTCAGTGAGCAGCGGGCAGCAAATGTACATCATGGAAAGCAAGTCTTGCAACCACAAATGGGATCCAGATCCGATGGCACAGCCAGTAATGGCCAGCGGTACTTTGACAATCAAAGGATTAGGCAACAGAACTGCAGCATTGTGCAAGCACACCTTGAGTTTGTCAGCAACTTAGGGGGAGCACTATGTATTGGTGCAATGACTGCATAGTACAGAGCACCGATGTGAACAGGATCTCATAGGCAATGATCAGGCTTGACAGTGGGGCATGCTTTGTGCAGCTGCGCCAGCCAAGCAATCTATACTTGAGCATACCTTTGATCGGCTTTCTTTTGAATCTCTTGCTGCTGCCTGTAGAGGTCCTGCGCTTTCTTGGCGATGGCAACCACTCCTTGAGTGCCGTCCTGCTTTGCTGCATCCCCTAGTGCGCTCTGCATTGCATGATCGTGGTTGAGCATGTCTGTGCAATGCGCACGTGCCTAACTCGTCATGAGCTGGCAAGCGTAATAATCATTTATTACTATCATTGTTGTTATTGTTATCATCATTGTTATTTCATATTATTATTACTATTATTATCATTACTGTTATTATTATTATTATTATTATTATTATTATCCTTGTTGTTTTCATTATGTCTGTGCAATGACAGTAGCATTGGCAAATTGTGGTCATTGCAACAGTGGGCATAGCACAATCTTTGTCCATTGCAACAGCTGACATGTCAAAGTGGTGCAAGCCTGGTGACCTCTCTACTGCAAGCTGAATGGAGGGCTTCAGCAAGTAGCAGGTGGACGACAATGCTCATGCATGTCATTCACTTTGCACTGGGTGCAGACAGTTAAAGCAGGTGTTGCAGGTACATGTACGGCATCTGCCTGCATGCTTCTTGCACACAAGTCCTTGCTCAGCAAGAATGTATGCAGCAATTACACCAATAAGTTAAATGACAAGCAGTCATGGCTTGCAGTGTGTTACTGACGACTGCTTTTCATATGGAAGAGCAGCAATGGTTGTCTCACCTCCCGGTGTGAATAGCTGCCATCCTCTAACAACAAGCTATTCAAGCTCTTGGAAACGCTGTCCTGGCTTAGGAGACTGGTCGTTCGTGGGAGTCTGGCCTCATTGCCAAACTCTGAGCTGGTTCTGGCAATCATGTTGAACCCAGGACCACAGGCATCCAGATACCCTAGCGCATCGTCCCATTCTTCTTGCTCCTCCTCACGGCCAAATTCAGGGTCAAACTGCTTTGCTTGTTCCTGAACCCACCGTCTGCCAAACCTCCATCGCCATGCTGCTTCCACCACCTTTGATTCGTCTTCATCGAAAGAAGACCGCCGGTCCATTGATGATCGCCGGCTGACTGTGGGCTGTTTATGCTGATCATCTGTTGAGGGCCGTCTGGGCGCAGGGGGGGGCTTCTGCATGCTGGGAGGGGGGAGGGGGGAGGAGATGCTGGGGGACCCCGGGATGTTTGTTGGGGTAGAGATTGCTGCTGGACTACCTACATCTGTCTTCGCTGTGCCTGAATGTGACCCAGCAGAATCAAAAAGCTCTGCTGTTTTGCGTGGCCAGGGGAATCTGATCTGCCTATTTGCCCAAGTGCCCAACCTAGCATCCTGTGCATCTGTAGCAGCACGCTGCGTGGTGCGCGTTGCTTGCTGATGCCCAGTGCTTGTTGGTACAGCGTCTTGCTGGGCTGCCTGAACGGTGCCTGTATGTCTACCTGAGCTTGATGCTCCATCTATTTGCCTGGTATGGTTGCTTCTGGTTGGCTGAGCTCCTTGACAGTATGCTTTGCGGAAATTGTGCTTGCCTGCCCCACTGAAACTGTTGGCACTATCATGTACGCTGAGATGGGTCTCAGAGCTGCGAGAGCTGGCGGCATCCGGACCAAACCTGCAGGATGCTCTGGCCCATCAGATGCTTGCAGGCAAAGCATAATCTTTCAGCAAGCCTGCCATGCATGCATTTGGCCAATGCTGAAAACAAGGCTCAGAGTCACATCCCATGCCTGCAGCAAGATGCCAGCCAAGGGTCCAGCCAAGGGTCAAATTTGAGCATACCAGCTGTTCTCCATCAAATCCAGCACACCCTGAGGCCTCGTGACTGTCGACTGGCTGCGTCTCGCAACTTCCGCCTCGGTCGCATCAGTCCCTTTGTGATGATGCTTGAACAAGTTCATCCAACCTGGATGCGCCCTTATGCTGTACGGCTCGTGCTCTTGATATGCGGGATTGCAGGGTGCAGCAGGAAGAGCAACTCGATACTGAGCTACGCGCATCTCTCGAATGCCTGCTGGCTCATGACAATTGAGCACTGCTAATGTTGGTCCACCGGCAATCGGCCGCCTGGGGCCCACGCAAACCTTGTTGCACTGAACAGAGCAAACAGAGCAACCTCGTGTCGTAAAGTCATGACAGCAGCATACGGAAACTCTATACGTGCACGTTGTCAGCGCGATGCGCAACCATGTTCATAACACCGCAGGCAACGGGTCAAGCGGATGGTCAGGTTGTCGCCAACAGCTTATGCCTTGGACTTCAGAAGCTATGCTCTTACACGTGCCCAAAGTCGGCCCGCGGAGATTGCATTGCACGGTGCAATTTGCACCCCTTTTTGACGAATTTCGCACTAATGGTGACTAATTTGACCCCCAAGATTTTGAAAATTTGAGTGGCCGATGGGTGCCTGGCAGTCAAGCAAGTATCTGGGGACCGGAACTCGATCTTACTAATAGCCAGCTCTCTAATAGCTTCCGGATTCAGAAAGTGACTCCTAAATCGTTTTGAGCCCACTTCAGAATACTAAACGGGTCACGGGTTGGATAAAAGTGTAGAAATGACGTCTCTGAATTAAAAGAGGAGAGACGCGCCTGCCGTGCCAAATTTTTATGGGGGGATTTATGGATGGCAGCAATCATTCAGATGCTCAACTCTACAGAGTCCAAGGCTGGAGTCAAAGCATGTGTGTCATGCTACCTTGATTGCAACCTTGATCACTAAGACCGTAGCCGCAGTTTTGGCTATCTGTATCTTACCCTACCACCACCGGTGTACTCTCAACCCCTCCAACTTGGGCTAACTAAGCTCTTACTTGCTACATCGCTACGTTTGCACTTGCAATACTGTCGCTAGTCTGTTACAGAATGAGGCATCAGCTCAAGGCAGAGCTGAAATGTGACATACATTTGCACCATGCTTCACTTACATAGCAACCGTGCATCAAAATCCTTTTTGCACAGAGCCACACAGGAGCTTTGGTCATGCTAAGTACCACGCCATTCATGCATTGCTTGAGTGGTTGCATTACAATTCATCCTGCTGCAACCTGAGCCCAGCTTCCTCCCACTACCGTTGCTACAGCAGGCCTGGTCTGCTGCTCCTGGGGTTGAGCCTGCACACAGACACTCCAAAATAAAGCCAGTGCTCCATCAAAAGTAACATCAGACTCTGTGCCTCACGTACACGCTGACAGTCTGCCTGCATGAAACTATGTTCATCTTGTGTGTGCACCATAACCAGCCCACTATCATAAATCAGCTAGACGTTCGGCATGCGCTCACCTTAGCAGGCCTGTACTGCGCCTGCAAGCCTGCTGCTTTCAGCTGCTGCTGCAGCTCAATAGGGCTAATATGCTCTGCCAGCACACTGATGGCTCCCCTCATGATATGCCGCCGGTGACCAGTCTGACTCATGGCCATGTGGCCCTGGCTTGCCTTAGCAGCTGCAGCTTTGATGACCAAGCTGTTGGCCTGCTGCAGGCTCAAGGGACCCTTGACAATAAGGCCTCCCAGCAGACCACCAATCTGCAGGATTGATTATGAGCGATGTCAGAATGTGGCAAGTCTGGACCTGATGCTGTGAAGTACATGACCAAGATATCACAGAGTGATACAGACTGATTTTGAACAGACCTGTGGAAAAGTGGCAAGTTGTCTTCTCAAGCACATCTCAGAGCCAGAGAGAGTACAAACATGCATGTGCACAGAAACCACTCAAGCTGCACACATTAGGTCAACAACTGCTTGTACAGAGTGGGTTCACAAAGGCATACAGTGACAAGAGCTCACCCAGGTGAGGCCCTCAACAGGGGGGGCTCTGCTGTCCTGGGGCAAATGGGTCAGGAATCGTGTGGTGGCCTCACACAGAGCTCCCAGTGTGAATAGAGCATCTGGGCCACTGCACAGGCCAATGATGGCGTCCTGCAGCACAGTTGCATTACTGTTATGATGGGGCCATGTTGCTGCAGCGCTCATAGGATCCTGTGATATGTGCAACAGTTTGCCAGTTGCAAGGCAGCTGCAGGCCACCGACCTTGCAAACATGACATGCTGCTGAAGCAAACGTATTGAGGCAAGCTTGCCTTAACTGTGACAGAGCCATACAAAATATGACCAGCAGACAGGACAACACGTAGATAGACAGGCAAAGCCATATAATGCCAGATACAATGGACATGCTGCTGGAGCGTCTGTTGTTCATTTGGTTTCTAGGCAAAGCTATTTGCAAGCAGATCAAAGTGAAACGCGGAAATAATAGACAAATGGAAAGAAACCTTGCATGCACATACAGGGACAGTCACGTAAGACGGACATGCTTGCTCACAGACAAATAGGAATGGATGCAGGATCAGTGCAGCAGGTGCGCATACCCTGGTCTCATCCTCAGCACCCTTGCCGGTCAAGATGGCCTTGTACCTCTTGCACCCCAACCCCAAGTGGCCTCCATACTGGTGGGTAGGAACGTACGGGTCTGCCCTGCCCTTTGCACCATGCCCCAGACCCTTCCCCTCTTCCCAGCCTTGCTTCAAAAGCATCTGGTAGCCTACATTGGAGAAGTGTAACTTGAAAGGCAACCGGTTCCTGGGGTTGGTGGCTGGGCCCAGCTGCAGTGAGTCCGCGTGTCTGTATAGTGCAGGGTCTGTTGGGCCGGCCTTCCTGAACACTCTGCAACAACAGCATGTGGTGTGAGGAGAGATACAAGGTTGTCCTTGCTGTTTGAGCTTGGGTGGGCATGTCATCTTTGAACATGTTGATGCAGGGCATGCAAATGACCTTGCTATTTGCAGATTCACCTGGTTTGTCAGGCCAAGTCAAAGGGAAAAGCCTATGTTGTTCATTGCAGGGTATGGCTGAAGTAAAGCTGTATCCATGTCAGAAGAAAATTGTTGCACATGTGAGGAAATGGGTGATCATTTTCACAAAGCGATAAGAAAATTAGTCAACGCACATACCTGCTTTCAGCGTGCTTGTCACAGATGTGTGCAAACTGAGGGCAATATGCAATTACCATGACATTTGCTGCTCTTGGTGGTCATGCATCAAACACATGTACTCAGCACCAGCACCCTAAGCAGATGTTTTGGTCATGTCTCCACACCTTTGAAGGCCTTCACGCGCAGCAGTAACGCGTTCCTGGGCGGAAGCCAGGTGGAGGCGTCCAACATCAGAGTGGGTGACAGGGCGCCAGCTTGCCCCATGCAGCTTGTGCCAGCACGCTGTCAGAAGGCACGGAGCATGTGCACATCATCATTGTTGCTCACGAGAGCCTGCAGGCAGCACATTGATTGTCTTCACTTGTGTGGATGTGTGGCAATCAATAAGTCCAATGCAATGCTTTAGGCATGTCAAAATCGCTTTAGTCATGCCATAACTGCTTTAGTCATGCCATAATTGCTGTGATCATGAAACAGCTGCTGTAGGTTTGAGTTGATGCTCTGCTGTTCAGCTGATTGGGATTCAGCATAGCATGGAGACACATGCAGCACATGCCAGCCAAGATTGTGTATCCATCCTGATCTCACTCGACACATGTGAGAACAAGACAGAAATCACAAGTGTCTTTTGGGACATGTGCAGGAAGCAGATTTGTTTCATGCTGCAGCCTACCTGAATTGACAGTGCAAACTCTTGTCGGTCTTTCGTCAGCAGCAGCTCCTGAAGAGCGTTGCTGAGCGCATCATCCAGACTGTGCACTGGCTCCTCCAATCCTGCCTGGTCTGAGGGGTCGTTGGGGTCAACCCCACTCCCAAGCCCTGGGTGCATGTGTGACATGGAGTCACACTCGGCTGGAACATCCTGTATGGGCTTGGCAGTCTCTGTCTGAGGGCTAATGTAGGGTCTGCTTGTTTGCTTGCAGCCCTGATTTCTGCTTTGGTGCTCAGTCTGGGCATCATGCCCTGGCTCAGCTGTGACTGATGGCACTCTATCTAGAGGTCTGCTTGCGTGGTCACGCTCGGCCTGGGCATACTGCCTGGGCTCAGCATTTGCTAAGTGAGAGGCTTGGGAAGGGGCTTTGATCTGGTGAACCCTTTGAGGCTTGTAGTGACGCTCGGCCTGAGCAGGTTGCTCAGGCTCAACGTGCGCTGTCTGAAATCTGACAGGTGGTCGGCTGCTGTGCTGGCCAACCTGTGCTACCTGACCACGCTCGGCATTGGCATTGTGCCGCTGCTCAGCGGAAGGTAGTGGGACTTGCATTGGGGCCATGCTGGCCTGCTTGACTCCCTGTGAGGAGCTACTAACAGCTGCTGGAGCAGCTGCGGCACTTGTCTAACCGGCCAACTGGCTATGGTGGTTGCTGGCTTGGCTGTTGCTGCTGGTCTGAGACCTGGCAGTGGTGTAGGAGGAGCTTGTGCTCGCCTGTGAGGGCGAGCTGTGTGGACTCGACCTTGATGAGCGCAACTCAGCCGCATCTGAGCTAGCTGAGTGGAAGTCATCACTAGAGTCTGAGCCGTAGAAAGGTCTTGCATTAGGGTCTGGCAAATTGAGGCTGGTGCTGCTAGTGTTCGCAGCAGCAGCATCTAGGAAGGCATTGGCAGGTGTAGCCGAGCTGGTGCTGGCTATGTTGAGGGCTGAGGCTTGTGTGTTGCGCTCTCGTGCTCCTCTGGCATCTTTGAGTGTGGCACCCTTGATGGGAGCTGTGGCATCCTTGATGGGAGCTGTGGCACCCTTGATGGGAGCTGTGGCACCCTTGATGGGAGCTGTGGCACCCTTGATGGGAGCTGTGGCACCCTTGACAGGAGCTGTGGCACCCTTGATGGGAGCTGTGGCATCCTTGATGGGAGCTGTGGCACCCTTGATGGGAGCTGTGGCACCCTTGATGGGAGCTGTGGCACCCTTGACAGGAGCTGTGGCACCCTTGACGGGAGCTGTGGCACCCTTGATGGGAGCTGTGGCACCCTTGACGGGAGCTGTGGTGCTGACAACTCCAGAGGTCAAGGCTCCTGCCAAGGTGTCCTTGGAGAATGGTGCAGCCTCGGTACTGATGTTGGCTGCAGCTGTGGCATGCTTGGTGGGGAGTGCAGCGTCTGTAGCAACAGATCTGGCACTCTTGGTGGCAGCTGTGGACCCATGGACAGGAGCTGAGGACCCTTTGTCAGGAGCTGAGGTGGCTTTGGTGGCTTGAGCAATTACTTGAGGGTCTGCTGCCCTCAAGCTGGTGCTGCTGGTCTTGTTTGCAGCGTCTGCGCTCTTGTTACTTGCAGACTTCTTGGAGCTGGCATGTGTGTGAGCAGAAGCCCCATGTGCAATGGGGCTGTGCCTGGTAGACTTCTTTGCTGCAGGTTGCTCAGTCTGTCTGAGCGTATCTAACGAAGGAAAATCGTCAGCAAGGCTAAATTGATTGAAAGCCACTTGACACGTAGGGTCAGTGCGTATGTCTGAGGCTGTGGCGCTAGCAGAGGCCTGCGGTGGCAGCTTGGCGCCTGGTCTTGAAGCATGTTGGATGCTGGTCATGCTAGGTGTTTGGACTGTGCTGGGGACTGGCTTGCTCATACCAAAGTCCGCGATGCAGTACTGCAGCGGCGCATCCTGGACACTATCTTGACCTGCAGACTTGGAGTACTGCTGTGCACTGCTGTGGCTGACCACACTCTGTGCAGAAGAAGAGACTACAGGGTGAACGGCGTCGTGGGAAGTCTTCCCATCTACTGTAGCAGGGCAGGTGTGTGAAGCATGCTGACTGGACATGCTAGAGGCGCTGACTGGACTGGGTCGTGGCCGGCCGCAAGAAAAGTCCCCCAAACTCCACTGAGGGGCCACAGCATGGCTGTCAGCCTGACCAGTGGGCTGCTGGAGGGTGGCCTTGACAGATGTGGGGGAGGGGGTGCCCGGGCTTGAGGGCTGCGCCCTGCACATGCCATGAAATGTTGTTCAGAGGAGTTGACCATGCGTACATGTCATGTGCTCAAAACCTCTGTCACTGTGTAAGTCTGAGCAACATTGCAAAGATATAAGCTGTCGGGGTGAGCCCTTCATGCTGCCATGCTGGTCTCAATCTGCAATCATGTACTATACACAGAAGTTCAATCATCTGTAATCATTTACAATATTTGGAATGCTGATCACATATCACGCAGTACACCTCTCTCAAACTTTGTTCTCTCTACGACATAACAAAGATTTGCAAAGGTTTTATACCAAAGTTTGCAAATGCCTTATGGTTTGCAGGGCCCCATACATAAGGAAAGGATGTTCTTGCCATTGTACACTACTGTTTGTGACGCCAGGCAGCTGTGAAGCAAATTTTAGGGGATATTCAGCTACAACGCAACAACTCAGGACAACATCACCATTCACCAAACGTACATTGCAGGCTGCAGCATGCTAAAGCAGCTACCGTCTGGTAAATGCATTGAAGCAGCAAGGCCCAGTGACAAAATGGCTGACAAAGCAGCAGCCGTCAAATCCGTCAAATAATGCAGAGCTAGGTTTCTCACCCTTTTCTGCCCTTGCTGATCTGTGCAGCATGGCCCTTCTCAGAAATGCCCTTGATCTTGGCAATGGTTGACACAACGTCCATGACACACATGTCCTGAGGCAGATGACCAGGACTGGGAGCACCCCTTGCAACTGCTGCAGCAGCACCTGGGCAAGTAAAACAAACACAGTCAGCAAGTACTATCTTGTTAGGGCAGGTCGCAACAGCCCCACAATGCGCTGCTGGCAGATGACCAGGACTGGGAGCAGCCCTTGCAGCTGCTGCAGCACCTGGGCAAGCGCAAGAAACACAGTCAACACATACAGCATGTGACATACTCTTACAGTAGGGCAGGTTGCAACAGCCTCAGATGCAGCGACCTTACCATGAGAGTGTTCTGAGACAGCCCTTCCAGCTACCAATGTTTCTCCAGGGCAGGTGGGTGCAGCCCTTGGTGCTGCTGGCCTGCCATACTTGGCACTGCAGGCGGTGATGGGTACAACAGTCTTTATTTGCTGCTGCTCCCAGATCCTTCTGGGCCTCACAACATCATCCTGCACATGGGCAAGAATTAATGCCCATCAATCAATCAATCAATCAATCAATCAATCATTCAAGCAATCAATCAATCAATCAATCATTCAAGCAATCAATCAATCAATCAATCAATCAAGCAATCACTGTACATTGCCTGTCCTGAGGACTCATCATGGGAGTCAACAGACAATAACCGGGAAAACAATATAGACTAAGCACTAAATGTTCAACGTGCATTATAGCTGCAATAATCTACCTGATGCCTTGTACAGTCACATGTGCAGACAGAAGGAGGAGCATGCAGACCACAGTGCACATAGTTGCAGCAGGTCACAATGCATACCCAGCTACTTATTTCTCCCCCCTGCTCAATTGCTTCTGATCCTGCTTGGTGAGATTCTCTGTTTGTCAAGCATTGGAGTGGAATGCAAAGGCATGGAATGAGAGGTTGCACAGGTCCACAACCTTTGATGTGTTTTACTCAAGGTACTGACACCAACATGCCTGAGGTTTTGTGTCTTACCATGACCCATTTGCAAACAGCAGCATCCATATGGCCAGCCAAGCACCAAGACTCAATGCAGTGGAAATAGTGCCTCAGATACAAGCGGCCTTGCAGTCCACTGGGCTGTCCAGTGATGGCATGCAGGTTGTGCTCTATGGCTGGGTCTATGATGTGCAGCAGATAGGCTGCAGCTTCGACGCGCAAGTCTGAGGGCTGACGCAACAGGTCCTGGAGGCAGGCATGCAGGATGCGCTCTGTGACAACGTTGCAGATGAACAGCTGTCCAAGGAAGTCCATCGTCGCAGACATCTTTGCCGCCACCTGCACATAAAAAACCTGCTGTTGTCAACTCAGGCCGGCATCTGAGTTGCCATTACAAACTGGCATCGCTCAAAGAAGAGGTTCCCTGTGGACTTCTGTGTATGCAAATTGACACAACGCATTTGTGTGCACGGCAGAAGGAACAAAGATCAGAAGATCCTCAACAGCAGTTTAAGCTGCTGACATGCTGGAAGGTATAACAAGGAGCAGGCACATGGCAGTGCGTGGTGAGTCTTTGCAAACAGGAGTGGCTCATACCTCTCCAGGTGTCACCAGGCTGTTAGCAATGCTGTCTGACTTCAGCAATGTTTGGAATTCGTGTGAAGTCGCATCAAAGAGAGCCCACCTGCAAAATGACAAGCTTGGCGTCTGTTGGCCACAGACAAACACAGGTGCGAGTTGTGCGTAAACGCGCAGAATACAAGTGTCCCCTCTTGCAGCAAGAACAGCCAGTGGCAGGTCAACACTGCAGCCAGGTTGGAGTACGGGAGCATGATCATCATGACAAGTACAAGATTGTACCATGTGACCCATGGAGGTGATTTGTATTCCGTTATTTGCGAGATGGCTGGTATGTCAGGAAGGTTTTCTGGAAGACGGCTTACCTCATACGCCACATAACATCAGGTGCTAGACTGTACATGATCCTGACAACCATCTCAGAGAAACTCTGAATGTTGTCTGGGCTCTGAAGTCCCTTCACAACCATCTGCAGCATCACAGGTATGCTTTGTCACATGAAAGACCAGCATAAGCATATGGTGTGCAACACACTACTCAATTTGCGCTTCAGGCATGTTGATGCATGAAATTGTCATGCGACTGCGCATCAAGCTCTTTGAAAACAACTCCAAATGTGGATGATACTGTGTGGCAAGGTGCATGAGGTATAGCTTGCAAAGAAGCTTACCAGATTGGCTAGCTCTGAGAGCTCTTCATCAGTACTCTGGCCCACAGACAGAATCTCGTCTGCTGTTTGGATCCAGTTGTCATGTTTCAGCCTAGTGAGGGCTTGCTGTGCCACAGAAAAGGGAGTCCTGACAGCGCTGCCCTCTAGATTGTCACTTCTGGACACACCACGCTCAACACCATCGTCTACTGTTCTGCTCTTGGGCATCTTAAGCGCATCTCTGCCCCTGTTGTAGGCCATCTGTGTCAACGTTTCGAGCTGACAGAAGTGAACGGTGGTTGAGATAGTGAGTCGTCAGCACCCACAACTGAAGTCGCCTGCATCAGCCACACAGTCAGTGCACTCAGCAGCAGCAGGTGGTGCTACCTCTGGCTGCGCCAGCTTGCTATATGCTGAACCTATGCTTGCGTCCAATATGCAGTCAATAGTCTACCACGCGGTGATGCGACACAAAGCTTGCGACCTCCGAAGCTAAGCAAACGCTGTAACTTATGGAAGAATAGAAAATGGTTTAAGAAGACTGTCACCCCGCACACGGCAACAAAAGATACAGAAATGAACTTGACAGGCTTTCAAGACATATGTGAGCACATGCAGGCGGCAGTATTCAAGCTTCGGTATCTGGTAGTGGTTCTGACCTTATTTGTTGATGACTCCGCGGGGGTTGTTGGACCGAAGCATGCCAAGGCACAAGGATCCTAGCAAGCTCTCGATGGCAACATTACATCTGTTCAGCTCATCGCCAACTGTCTGGGCTTCTCCGAGAGGCGCACGCCATCGAGAGAGATGCCAACAGGTGCATAGTTTCATTGCCTAAGGGTGGAATCTAAATCTCTTAGCAATTACAACAGGCGTGCTGGGCCAGATGCAAATTTCCAGGAGGCTATCTCCTTCATGACATCAGCAAGTTGTTGTTGATCTGGCACGAAACACCCCCATAGATGCTGGCCTAGCAGCAAGACGATGAGTGCGAGTAAGTCAGCCTGTACATGGCTGCTGCATGCTTCCATGTGCATATATTGGAACGCTCAGGACAACGCCCTGTACATGTGCATGCATTGAACATGGCATGTACTGCATGCATGCACATGCAGTCTTCATGCACAGCAAGAGTGTTCAAGAGTCAGCAAAACAGTAATCTAACTTATTGCAATGCACCTATCTAGTGCCCAATGTTGTCAACAGATTTGCCCAACTTCAAAACGCCTGATTGTGGTAAAGTTGAGTTTGCTGTCTGGATGTACTGTCAACGAGTTGTCATCAGCCAGGGCAATCACATTGACGAGACTGCTTCGAGTGTCTGTCTGCGCTGTTAAATGCAAATGGGGCTGTGCCCAGTAGACTTCTGTGTTGCAGGTTGCTCAGTCTGTCTGAGCGTATCTAAAGAACGAAATTTGTCATCAAGGCTGATCTGGTTGGAAAGCACCTGACGCATAGAGTCAGTGCATATGTCTGAGGCTGCTTGGCTGTTCACAGGGGCTGATTGCTCATTCCCTGAAACCTTCTCCTCAGCTGGCTGCCTTTCTGAAGGCTTCACAGTTATCTATTAGATGTTTTGAGTGCTCAAGGAGTTGGAGCAGCATCATTTGCAAAGGATTGCATGTCATGAGCTGTTGGCCTGGTGCATGTCTGTGCGTTGGTGTGACTGATCTTCGCAAAGGCATCATCTGCACAAGGAACGGTGGCGCTAGCAGAAGCCTGGTCCTGAAGCATGCTGAATGCTGGTCATGCTGGATGTTTAGACTCCGCTGGCCATTGCAATGCCAACTGGCTTCCTCATGGCAAAGTCCTTGATGTACTACTGTGGCGTTGCATCCCGGACAGTGTCTTGACACGCAGACTTGAAATGTAACATAAGCAGTGCCACGTCACTCATACATCGCAAGACTGGCATGACATTTACCCTGCTGCAACTTGAGCCCAGCTTCCTCCCACTACTCTTGATACAGCAGGCCTGTCCTCCTGCTTCTGGGACTAAGCCTGCACACAGAGTTTTCTAAAGTGAGCCAGTGCTTCATCAAAGCAAAACCAGATTCTGTGCCTCACATGCACATGCATGTTGACAGTCTGCCTGCATGGGACTATCTTCATCTTGTGGGCTTACCGAAACCACACAACTGTCATACATCAGCTAGAAGTTGCTCACCTTAGCAGGTAGGTTTTGCTAGTGCATGCCTGCTACTTTCAGCTGCTGCTGCAGCTCAGCAGGGGTGATGTGATCTACCAGCACACTGATGGCACCCCTCATGATACGCTGCCGGTGGTCGGTCTGACTTGCGGCCGTGTGGCCCCGGCTTGCCTCAGCAGCTGCAGCATTCATGACCAAGGTGTTGGCGTGCTGCAGGTTGAGGGCACCCTTGACAATGAGGCCTCCCAGCAGACCACCAGTATGCTCTGTCAAATGGACAACCAGCATACGCACAAGCACATGGTATGCAACACAATAGTCAGGTTGTGCTTCAGGCATGTTGGTGCATGAAGCCGCCATGCGATTGCGCATCTAGCTCTTTGCAAAACACACCAAATGTGTATTATACTGTGTGGCAAAGTGCATGAGGTATAGTTTGCACAGAAGCTTACCATATTGGCTAGCTCTGAGAGCTCTTCATCAGTACTCTGGCCCACAGACAAAATCTCGTCTGCTACTTGGATCCAGTTGCCATTTGTCAGCCTAGTAAGGGCTTGCTGTGCCACAGAAAAGGGAGTCCTGACAGTGCTGCCCTCTACATTGTCACTTCTGGACATACCACGCTCAACACCATCGTCTACTGTGCTGCTCTTAGGCATCTTAAGCGCGTCTCTGGCCCTGTTGTAGGCCATCTGTATCAAGGTTTGGAGCTGACAGAAGTGAGCGGCGGTGGAGACACAGACTCGTCAGCACCCACGGCTGAAGTTGCCTGCATCAGCCAGGCGGTCAGTGCAATCAGCAGCAGCAGGAGGCGCAGTCTCGGGCTGCGCCAGCTAGCTAACTGCTGAAGTTGTGCTTGCGTCGAACATGCACCAACAAGTCTACCATGCGGGGTTGTGATACAAAGCTTGCGACCTCTGAAGCTAAGCGCAGGCTGTAACTTATGGAAGAAGAGAAAATGGTTTGAGAAGACTGTCACCCCGCACACAGCAACAAAAGATACAGAAATCAATCTGACAGGCTGTCAAGGCATCTGTGAGCACATGTAGACAGCCGTATCCAAGCTTCGGTGTTTAATAATGGGTCTGACCTTATTTGTTGATGAGTACGCGGGGTTGTTGAAGCGAAGCAGATGCAACGGCACAAGGATCTCAGCAAGCTCTCGATGGCAACATTACATCTGCGCAACACATTGCCGACTGTCCGAGCTTCTCCGAGTGGCGCACGCCATTGAGAGATGCCAACAGGCGGAGTGCATATATGGGGATGAAATCTAAATCACTGTGCAACTACAATAAGCCTGCTGGGCCAGATGCAAACCTTCAGGAGGCTATCTCCTTCATGACATCAGCAAGTTGTTGTTGAGCTGGCACGAAGCATCCCATCTCAAGATGCTGGCCTGGCAGCAAGACGATGAGTGTGAGTAATTCAGCCACTCTGCTGCATGCTTCCATATGGAAGCAGACCATGCATGTGCAGACCATTGAAATATTCAGGACAACGCCCTGTACATGTGCATGCATTGTACATGGCAGGTACTACATGCGTGCACATGCAGTCTTCATGCACAGCAACCTTTGTCAAGAGTCAGCAAAACAAAAGTCTAATTTACTGATGTGGTGCATGGTCATACTTCTTGGTCTTTCAATACCACTTGCTGTGTTGACCTACCTGCGCAGCAGTAGTGTCAGCGCAATATTGAGGGCAACCGATGATCCAAGTTACGCACTACGAGACATGCAGACGATCAGGGTGACGGTCAGCAGCCCATCAGTCTATCATGAGCACTTTGCGTAAACGAGGGCGATGTGGTGCGACCATTGATCTGCACTTGTGAACATTTTAAGCGCAGTGCGATATGGACTTCCGCAACTGGATCTTAGATACGTTTACCCCTGTCGTTATGGTTGTTCCGTCTCCTGAAGCGGAAGCGCTGGTGGCGCAAAACAACGGTCTAACGATCGTGGACATGTTGCGCCCGTATGGTTACTTTCACCACTTGAGCGGTGGGTGCATATCTTTCCATGTTCCAAATGCAACACGCTCACTTGCGCGGAGAAACTGGCCTGCAGTGGTTGCTGAGCGCATATGTTGGTGCTTGTCTTGCAGTCCCTGTGCGGACTGTAGGGGAGCAGTCCTACCGCATCAAAGAGCTCAAGCTCCGCTTCTACAACTGTCAAAATATGTTTGCCCCCAAGGACAAGGTACTTTCATCTGCTGCATCTTTGGAAACAATCATCATTAGGCAATTGCGCTCAGCGCACAATGAAACATTGTTTGCACAGGATGCAAATGCATACCTGGATAAGGTGTTGACAGAGGCAGCAACAACCGTATCAGCAGACAGTGCTCCTGATGTTCCAACTGATCTTACCAAAGGTGTGAAAGGACACCAACTGCAGCTTTTGCAGCCCTGTCACTGCACGTAGTCAACACAGACTCTGCATGGATGCAGGGCAGCTGAATTTGCAGGCACCTTGGTTTGAGGCTTACAAGCGGGAGTTCCTGCGGACCATGGCCTTTGCAGACCATGAAACCTTTGACTATCCAGTCGCATGTGGGCATCTTGCACGCACTGAGATTTTGCATGTTAGATGTCTTCTGCACAATCCCAGTCACCCTCTCAAATCTGGTCCAGATTTGAGAGGCACTCACGACGTGGCATTGGAATGTCAAAGCATGTTGTTTGGCACCACAAGCAAGCCGGCACCTGAAAGCAAGCAGTGCAGCACATTTTGCATGACCAAAGCCTTGCAGGCTGTGTGAACTGGCTGTCTGCATATGCAGGTTTGCTGGTGATGCATGCACATGCAGCAGATCCACTGCAAGCATATGGAGACCTGTTTAGAACAGCCCCTCTGCCTCCGCTGATGCGGCAGGGCATCATGGAACCAAACATCTTGAAGCACTATCTGCTGTTGCATGATGATGCTGCCGCCTTGCCTGGAGGCTTTCCCAAGTAAGCCCACAGTGACAATGATGTGAAACAATAGCCCATACTTTTGTACTGACTCGATCTCATAGTCTGTCACATCTTTGCGTCTGAAACAAAATGGGTTGTCAGCTGCAAAGACACCTTGGCACCTTGGTGCCTTCACTGCTGATCGGCCTGCTGTGAAGCCATATCACCCAACATTGCATTGGTAGGCATGCAGCCATGCATCTTTGCAACGTGCGTGGCCAAAGCATGCATCCCTGGACCATGCATCATCACATGCTCAATCGTCAAAGCATTGGCAGGTCTTGGTTGTGATTTCCCTGAGCGTGATTTACCCAGCACTGTCAGTTGCATCACTCTTGCACTCCTAGGCATTGTTGCCCCACCAAGCAGAACTGAGCATCAGATGACATGTGTAGTAATGCAAACATGCTGTGGACCTTGTGTGTCTCTGCACATCAAGCATTGCCCCTTGCCTTGACGCTCTCTGCTGCTCGGGCGCTTCTGTGCTGCATGCATTTTTGCAACAGCCAGGCACCCAACTGTCCCTTCTCTAAAACAGGTCAGAGGAGAAACTGAGGCAGATGCAGGCTAGCCTAGGCTCAACCAATTGTCACCTGCTCAGAATCAACACCGGCAAAGCAGAGAGCAACAGCAATATAGGCTATGAAGGCTTGTGGAGGGCGCACATCAGAGGTACCCTGCCGGGGGGTGGAGCAGGGGAGCCTCAGGGCCGCCCCCCTGTGCCGCCCCAGGGGTACGTGGCCGGCCTATCTACCAATGACATGGAAGGCGTGGCCAGGTTTCTGGAGGAGTTTGCTGTCAGGGTGCTGCTGCCCCATCTGGAAGTACGAGTCAGGAATCTTAATCATCAGGTGGGTCTGCTGGCCATGGCACATGCTGTCATGCAATGCAATTTGACCTAGTATTTTTTTTACCAATCTCACAAAAGTTGCTAGGTCAAGACAGATTGGTATCAGTTTTGTGCTTGCATTGCTCAGCAACCAGGCTCCTCAGTCAATCTAGTGCAATGGAGAGTCAGACAGGATTGCCAGCATAGGCCATCCACGCAACACTTGGTCACAGAGACAGCGTGCCGAAGTAGCGCAGGACAGATCAGCTTGGCCGCCTTGCCGCCAGCATCCTAACGTCGCTCAGAAACAATAACAAAGTACATGCTTGTGTGGAACTAACAAATATATACATACACAATACATCATAGACATCAACACATTCAAAAGTGTAGTGTCTGCACTTTCAAGACAGCCTGCAATGGATTGTACAGGTGACGGTGAGCAGAAGGGGTCTGCGCAATCAGCTGAAAACATTCCTCTTCAGGAGCAAGAGCAACGCGGCCTCTGAGACCCCCCGGGCGGGGGCGGCCGCCGCAGGGGGACCCTCCCAGTATGGGGCTGCCACCACAGAGGGTCAGATGCGCCAGCTGGCAGACCTGGCGTTTGTCATGCAAGATTATGAGACTGCGCAGTCCACGCTGAAGCTGCTGGCCAGTGACTACAAGACTGACAAGGCTTGGAAGCATCTTGCTGGAGTGCAGGTGGGACTCTGCTTTGGCATGGTTTATCACACACACAAACTCCAAACTCAGACTGAAGCACAGGGTTATTTATGAGCTCTTGCTCACGCCTGCAGACACTGGTCTTTCAGAGCTGATCTTGTCGCTTGCTGCGACATGATAGAGCCTATACATGTGCAAAATTTTCGGATGAGAATGGTTTGTGAGCTTGCATTATACCTTGGATGTAGGTTTTGTCCCATAGCACTGCCAAAACCAGGTGACACAGCTGCAGTGCAGCTACCCTCCAGTGCAGGCAAACTTGCAAGTGCAGGATACACAGACAGCAGCACTGGGCACACTGATGTGCTGTTGGAACAGAAGCCTGCTCAAAGTATGCTGACTAGGACAGCAGTGACCCATCCAAGACATCTGTGTGGCATTAGATCCCCTGTTTTCAGATGACATCAGATCTCACAGCTCAGGCACTGATCCAGGATCATCTGCAGCTATGACTCCACACAGTGCTGTATGTGAAGCTCAGCAGTGTGGGAACATCATGTCAGGGGTTATGTCATGCAGAGCTGACATAAGCTTACCTAAGCTGGCATGACTGCATAGCATAATGTCTCTCTGTGGGAACCTGAACTGGGCTGGGCTGGGCTGGTTAAGCTGGCACCACTGCATAGCCTGTCTCTGTGGGGGGTTCAGGTGGCATGATTGCATACCAGATCTGCCTGATTTGCTTAAGCTGGCATCACTGCATAGTCACTGACTGTGACATGCTCAGTTGGCATCACTGCATAGCAGATCTGTCTTGAATGGCCTAACGTTGGCATCACTTTCTGACTACACACAGTAACCAGCTATGGGACGTTTTAGTTGGCATGACTGCACAGCAGATCTTTCTGAGTTGCTCAAGGTGGCATGACTGCATAGTCACTGACTGTGATATGTTCAGGTGGCATCACTGCATAGCAGACCTGGTTGAGTTGCCTTAAGGTGGCATCATTCTCTGACTATGCACAGGCACCAAGTATGGGATGTGTCAGGCGGCAAGATTGCATGGCAGATCTGTCTGATTTGCTTAAGCTGGCATCACTGCTCAGTCACTGACTGCAACATGTCCAGTTGGCATGACTGCATAGCAGATCTGGTTGAGTTGCCCAAGGTGGCATCATTCTCTGACTAAACACAGTCACCAAGTATGGGATATTTCAATTAGTCAACTCAGACAGATCTGCTGTGCAGTCATGCCAAGGTGACATGATTGCGTAGTCACTGGCCGTAGAATGCCAAGGTGACATGACTGCATAGCAAAAGCTGAGTCACTCAGGTTGACAGCCTTGCACTCACTAATCTCTGGGATCCCGTGTCTGGTGTTGAATGCACAGCAGATTAGTCAGGGATGCTGGACTCACCATAGGTCACAGCTCAGGCTTGCAGGGCTCCACTGCTGATGTGCCCCTGCAAGCCTGAGCTGTGACCTGGATGGGTCTGGGTCTGAAATGAATTTGGGTGTGAGTCTGAGTTTGAAGGGTCTGAGATATGTGTTTGTGACTCTATCAGGCCTAAGGCCAGGGCACTGTGTTCAGCTAGTGTCTCCTTGTGTGTGCGTACCTATTGATTACAGTCACCTGGGAGGCTTCAGCCTGTGAAGTGCAGACTTCAATCAGCTACCTGGCAGAAGCACACTGACAGACAGACAGACACAGCCTACTTATACAAAGCTGCTTGCTGTGCTAGTACTCAGTCTGCTCACTGTACTCAAAAACACCTGCTCTGTGAGCAAGTCCTCAGATAAGCAGTCCATTCTAGCTCTCCAGAGTGTGCCTACATGTCGAGCCACAGCCTCACGCACTCACTGCACTACATAACAAACCTCCACAAACTTTGGTCTTGCAGACTGGGGATCTGTCATGAGCCCTTTGTGAAGGCAGAAACGCAAAATAATTACCAAGCAATCAACCACCTGTGTCCTTGGTGCAGGAGATGCTGGCTCTGAGCAGCTTCATGACAGGTGGCGCAATGGGAGACGTGACATCCCTCTTCAGAGAGGCCTTCTACCGCTACAACTCTGTGAACCCCCTGCAGCCCAAGGCGTGTGTGCGTCTGGCCACCCGCAGCATGCTGCTGCTGGCTGAGTACAGCAAGCAGCATGGCCTGTTTTCAGAAGCTCACGCTGCTCTCATGAAGGCACAGAGTCAGGTCAGTCACGGTTGACAGGCTTGCGTCTGGGTGTTGTATCTTTGTGCGTGCATCCGGACTGTATGGCTGATAGGCATTATAATGATTGTCAGGCTTGCGTCTGAATTTTGTACTTGTGCATGCATCCAGACGTGATGGCTGATACACACTTTGCATGATTGTCAGGCTTGCGTCTCGGTTTTGCACCTTTGCTGCCGCATGCAGACTTGCCAGCTGAGAGATACTTTGCGTGAGACCTGTTCTGTGTTATGAAATTATTGCAGCAGTTCCAATTGAATTTGCGTGCAGGGCATACTTGGTATATTGTCAGCTTGGTACATGCTTACTACCAGTTGCTGATGTGCACTTTGTGTTGATGGCTTTGCATCATACAGGTTGCAGATGATACAAGATGTGTATGTCTCCTTGCACAGACACCATCTTAGCGCGCTCTAAGCAGCCCTACTGCCTTTGTGCATGTTGTAGTTACACGACGTGCACCATGTAATAACAATCATGTAACCAGCTTGTAACAGTACAGATGTGACACCATGTATTTGTTGGTTGCACCTTGTATCAACAAACACGTGGTGTTCTAATGCAGCAAGCAGGGCTGCCCCTGTGTGCCAGCTTGCCCCATTGTTGTGTGCCCTTTGTGTGTGCGTAATCTGCTACTGCTCAATAAACCAGAACCTCAAGAATCATTTCTTCAAAACAAAAAACCACCGTTTCTTGTCAAAAACGGGTCTTTACCTTGTGTTTGTGTGTGCGTATCTGCAGGAGTCTGACAGCGTGAGGGCAGGTCTGCTGATGGAGCAGGCAGCGCTGTTCCTGCTCCAGATTCCCCCGCCAGGCCTGCGCAAGTTTGCTTTCACGATGGTGCTGGCCGGCCTCAAATACTTCCAGCATGCCCAGCGCAGCCTGGGCATCCGCTGCTACTTGTAAGCTCCTGTCATGTTCTCCCTGGTCATCAAACCATTAAACATATCCACAGCATGCCCTGTGCCAAATCAATGGTGGTTCATTGTAAGTTGCTGTCAAGCACTGTCCAATGTGGTTCCATCTTTGATCATATCAACCAGTGTAACTTTGTTTGCGTTTCAGTGTACTTTGGGTTGTGGGTGTGTTCTTTGTTGGCCTGCAATGTAAGAGGTGCAGGCAGGCGTTGCGTGTGTACAAGGGCTGCTCTTTGTTGGCCTGCAATGTAAGGGTTGCATGTTGTGCAAGGAGGCGTTGAGCATGTGTAAGGGCTGTTCTTTGTTGGCGTGCAATGCAAGAGATGCAGGCCAGCGTTGAACATGTACAAGGGCTGTCTGTTGTCAGCCTGCAGTGTAAGAGGTGCAGGCAGGTGTTGAGCGTGTACAAGGGCTTTTATTGTTGGTCTGCAATGTAAGAGACTGCAGCATGTTGTGCAGGCAGGCATTAACCCATGTAAAAGGGCTGTTCTGTTGACCTGCAATGTAAGAAACTGTAGCATGTGGTGCAGGCAGGCGTTGAGCGTGTACAAGGGCCGGTCCTGGCAGTTCATTGAGGAGCACATCCATGACAACCTGGGGCGCACCTTCAAGGAGATGGGCGACCTGCAGTCTGCGGTACACCATTTCATGGCCGTTCTGCCCTGCCCTCAGGCCACAACAGCCCTACAGGGCCGGTACCTGCAGCAGTTCCTTGATGCTGTGCATCAATTAGGAGCTGCAGAGGTGAAGACTGCTGTCCTGGTTGCAACAGTCTGGCAAGACACTGTGTGTGTTTGCATGCCGTTCAGGCTTCTACGCTGCATCAAGGTGGTGTCAAACTGCACCAAAGGCGTTGTGGTACCGGCTCGATACCTGATGTTCAGGCACTTTTCGAACTGATGATGACTCGATGCAAAGCTTGATGAATTAGATATTCAAAGCTGCAGCACAGCAAAGCATGGCAAAGCATGACTACTGGCAGAGTGCGCAGCACAGGATCTCCAGAACACAGACAAACACGTCTGTAACATCACAACACATGCAGAACTGTATTCTTATTATAGCTGTTGCACTGTGACATTGAGGAAATGCTTGCCCAAGCTTTGTATCCCTGTGATGTGTAAGCACTTGTTGCTGGACTGCATCATCTTTGCACAACTGCTCAACTCAGGTATGAGGCGTTTAGGGTCAACCATGTCAGAGCAGGCATCTGAGAGAACAACAGTGTGTGTTGCACAGGGCAAGGCTTTGGAACTAGAGCTGCCACTGCCAGTTGTGGATGTGGCTCACGCCCATGCTGTCTTTGATGACCAGTTCTCCCACGCCAATGCAGCAGCCCTCTCCTTTCCTGAGGCCCACTGGAGGCCGCTGGAAGGGCCCTTCCTAGCAGGTGAGTCCTGCACAGAGCCCTGCACAGTACTTACTCTCACGGGGCAAAGCAAATCCTTGATGGGTGCTATGTTAGGCGCATGATCAGAGAGCAGATCTTTGACACACACATACTGAAGGGAGGAGTTGGGGGTTGGAAGGGTTGGAAGGTTCATCTGACCAAAGGGCAGGTGTTGCACAGCACGCAGGCAACACTGAGCTTTGGCAAGTACAGCACTGCAGGGCAGCAGCGAGCAGAATGAAGATCTTAAAGTGTATCTGCTGTGCAGTCATATGTGCATTCATCATGGCCAGCATGCTCATTCATCATCAATTTGGTGATGCAGCTGGTTGTTTCCTGGGAACAACACAACCAATACGCGTTTGTACCTTCCTTCCTTTTCCCCTTCCTTCCCTCCTTCCTTCCCTCTGTCCTTTCCCCTTCCCTCCCTCCTGCCTTCCCTCCTTCCAACCTCCCTCCCTCCCTCCCTCCCTCCCTCCCTGCTCTCTTCCTTCCATCATTCGCTGAGTCATCATTTGCCAAACATGCATCAGGCCATAGAGTCAGATACATTCAACCAACATTGCTAGCTGTATGCTTGACTCAGGCTCAGAGAGCAACCTGGTGTCATGGTTGGATGGCGGCACCAAATCCAGTCTGGTGACTCAGCAGCACAACACAGCTGTGGCGGGAGAGCTGGTGGGTGTTGACGTCCAGATCAGTAATCCCATGGCAATTGGACTCAGCCTGACTCAGCTCAGAGCTGTGTATGAGCATGAGAGTGGAGTCACGGGGACTGTGAATGAATACGTCAAGGTAGCCAATGATCTGATTTCTTACTTATTGATCAGTAATATCACTCATCTGCCTTTGCTTACTGGTCAAAGTAGCCACACAGCACAGTGAGCTGATATCCCATCAAAGAATTGTAGAACACACTGCAGTGATGGAATGGTCAACTTCCTGCAAGCATGCAGCCCAGCCTAATTGTGTGACAAGTGTCATGCCATGTGAGTTTATCTATGGTACCACATGGCAAATCTGCACAAACAAACTGTCAAAGACACAATGAGAAGAGAAACACATGTCCAGCAAGCATGCAAAGGCACAGACACCCAGACAGACATGATCATTCACTTGTTTTTTTGTTTTGCGGCAGGTGATGGAACAGGAGATTGTTGTGAAGCCTGGTGACAGTGACATTGTCCGTCTGAGCATCCTGCCTCTGAAGCCTGGCCTGCTCAGGATCACAGGCTTGGAGTGGGTGCTCAATGGGCAGGCCCAGGGCAAGAGGCTCTTTGCTGCAAAGGCCCCTCAGCATCGCCGCACTGGCTCCAGGTCAGCTTCTGCGTTGCATTGTGTGAAGCCTTAGACCAGTATTGTTGTTTTTCAACCTTTACCTTGTGTACTCACTGGACGCTCTGTGAGCAGATTTTGTTTTTCTGAGTCTCAGCTTTTGGACAGTGAGACCATTGTGCGCCTCTGCACAGCAAGTGACATGCAGGAGCACTTCATTCAGGTTACACCGTTCCATTCCATACCACAGGCTGCAAGAAGCACACTGTGTCATGATTTGCTTGTGACAACATCCAGTCTCTTCATGAATGCCTGTCTATACTCATCAAAGCCAACAGCATGTGCCCCTGCATTAGTAGTCTGAGGTTGAGAGCAGCCAGGAGCCCCTTGCATTAGTAATTTGAGGTCGAAAGCAGCCAACAGCCCCCTGTGCATTAGTAATTTGAGGTCGAGAGCAGGCAACAGCCCCTGTGCATTAGTAGTTTGAGATCTAGAGCAGCCAATAGCTTTTGTGCTTGGTGTACAAGCAGGAGCAGTCTTGTTGATGCAGGATGCCCAGCCAAACAAAGGTGGACAGGTCTGCCAACCAGTGCCTCTCATTCAACATCATTCCTGCAGCTCCCAAGCTTGAGGTCAGACTTCCCAAACATCCCTACACACTTCCCTCATGCACTGCTCACTGCTGCTTTGACCTGCTGCACCAGTGTTGTGTGTTTCGGTGCATATGCTGCTGTTCAGCTTCAGGAGCCTGTTGTCAGCATATCACATCTACACCCTGTCATCATCAACAATTTGGAAAGTGAGTCATGGCATCAGTTCAGCCAAGGCAATCACTCATGCTGCTCATCAGCGCCTACCTGTGTCCTACTGCTGCAAAGTGCCAAATCCTGTTCTGCTTGAGTCGTGGCGGCAATTTCGTTCATGCATGCACTCACACTGATCATCTGTCCCTGCTTGTGTCACATCCTTGCAAGTCTTGAACCTTGTGCTGCTCCAGGTGGAAATGCACCAGAGACCTGGAACGCTGCTGGAGGGTGAGCTGCACAGGTGCCGCATGGTCATGCGCAATGTTGGAGCCTCGCCCTTGCACAATGTACGAATGGTTGTCAGCCATCCTGATGTCTTCTGCCCAATGAGCAACCAGGAGCTGCAAGCTGAGCCCATGTCAGCACTGTCTGGTAAGCTTCCCTTTGATGGCATAAATGCATGTGTATAACCATTCAGGTCATGTGTTCAGATTGTAATCTATCAGATCCAATCATCATCAGGTCGGATCAGATCACCATCAGAGCAGATAATTGTCAGATCAGATCAGATCATCATATTCAGGTCAGATCATGCTCAACAGCATGGTACATTGGCACGCTTGGCACACATCTTGTCTCAGTCGGCCCTCCAAAGCTGTCCTGTATAGTCAAGACATGCAAACAATGCTGGTGACTTTTGTCTGCCTGACTGCAAGTACTTGCTGACGAGTGTAATGTGGTCGCTTGTTTAGAGATGCCCATCTCAAGGTGTGGTCAACTTGAATCTGTCTCAAACAGACTTGGGACTGTTGAGCACTCTCTGAGAACACCCTGGTCATGTGTCTATGGTCCAGTCTTCTGGGCTTGCTGTTCCTTTGCAGCTGATCCATTGTGGCTGCTGATCTCAAGGACGCAGTCATGTTGTCCCCCAAAAGCACCCCAGTTTGCTGACATTGGACATGTTTGCTTGCAGCCTCAGACAGGTCATCTGGGGAGGTGAGCACTTCACAACACACAGAGGAATCCTCCGTCACCCTGAAGGGGGGTCAAACCTTGTTTGTCTGGGGGTCCCAGTCCAGTCTGGAAGGGCAGGGCACTTTGGAGTGGCCCCTGTGGCTGCATCCCAGAAGCCCTGGCATGCTCACCTTCCATTGTGTATGGTACTATGAACCAACCACTCCTGTTGAAGGCATGAAGTTCAGGTGATACACCTGCTCCATGTCTAGCTCAGAGTGGGATCATGATGTTTCTAGAGCAACAGCATGCACGATTTGCAACAGATGTGATTCGAGCAGATCACAGCAAACTGAATGTATAACAAGTGTATCTTGCACATGTTTCTGCTGCTTCCAAGCGAAGTTCAGCACTTTGTTGGACAACTTCAGATGCCAGCTGCTTACTCCAGACACACCTTTTTGCCATCTGATGCGCAGCTAAGTCACATGTACACAACTGTGATACTGTGATTACATTGATCATGATACTGTGATGGCTCAGCCTTGCTGCTCTCCGCAACACCTGAGACATTATGTAAGGCTAGCCAATGCTTGACCTTGAAGGTTCCAAGCCATACATTGTGCTGTCACGTCACTGTTTTTTAGTAGTACTTGAAAATGTCAACATCATGAGTGTATTGGCATCAGCTGCTGTGTCTCACAAAGTGCCTAACTCTCCCAATCATTGCTTAAGCCTTCACTGTTGCTCAGGCTGCTTCGGATGACGCAAGCTGTGGAGGTTCTGCCAAGTCTTGCCATCAACCCTAGCATCACCATGTGCCCTGACAGCCTCCACCGGGACCTCCTGCATGTGGCCCTCACACAATCCCAGGTAAACACAATCATGTCTCATGTCCACTTGTAGCAGAGCGGTCTTACCAACTCCCAGGTGAACAATCATTCAACAAACCTCATGATGCAGCAACATGGCGCATACAGCTTCACAGTGCAAAATGGTTGGCAAGGCCATGGGGCAGCTTATGCGCATTGCTTGTTTCTCTTCGCAGCATCACCTAGCAGCATTGTCTTCCTTCCTTTTCCTTTTCTTTCTTTCTAGGCAAAGCTGCATTCCTGGCCATGCTTGATATCTCTGTTGTGTTCAGCAAACTCAGTGTGTCACGAGAGGGCACAGTGTTGGCAGCCATGCAGATTTGCCACATCAGTTCAACTGGCCTTCTTGCCAAATTGCATTGATGCCAATCTGCATCCGTGGTTTGTATACTGTCAATCTGTACAGTGCCCTTTCTACACAGTCTGACATGCCTTGAACTTTAGGGACATTGTACCTTGTATTTTTCAGAAATCATGTATGATAGGGAAGGCTGCAGCAGACATGTATGTTTTGATTTGTGAGTGAGAGTTGCTATCTCATCATGTATCGTGAGAGTTGCATGTATCACAAAAGTGTGTGCCTGCCTGCTGCAGGCCTCATCACCCCTCTCCCTACACCATCTCACTTGCACCACCCCTGCCTGGAGTCTGACTCACCTCCAAGCCTCAGCTGAGTCAACTCCTGGTCAGAGTCCTGCAGACAATGACACACCCACCACATCCGCAGTGTCGTGTGACACGACACTGCAGCCCAACGGCAGAGCATCTCTCTTCTTCTATCTTCATCCATCCCCTTCTCAAAGTCAAGCATCAGGTCAGAGTCTTGGGGGTCAATGTCTTTGGGAACAATGTCTCTGGGATCAATGTCTTGGGGATCAATGTCTTTGGGATCAATGTCTTGGGATCAATGTCTTCGGCATCAACGTCTTTGGGATCAATGTCTGTAGTGTCTTTGCTGTTGGCCTTCACTTACAGCAATGTGCTTGGAAAACGGTAGCCAATGCTTCAGAGCACCCACTCAGTGGGTGACACAACTAATGTTCAATTACTTTTGACTACCCCAGTGCTGAGGCTGAGGCCCTGCATTGCTGACTTGTGGCTCACACTATTGTAATCAAGCTGTAATGTCTGCATCGCATGAGTGAATTGCCCCTTCTGCATGCAGCATGCTGGCAGTGACATCAACATGGTGCATGCTGGATGTCAATGCTTGATTGTGATGTAGGTGGTTGCCCAGACAGCCTCACATGCAGTCAATGCTGCTGCTCAGGCATGTGAGTGATGAACAGTGACAGTCATGCTGCGCATGTAAGGGTGTCAGCCTGTGCAAGGATGCAGACAGCAATGAGAAGCTGTCTTTTGATTTATGCATAAGGGAAAACAGCAGTGTTGTTTGCTGCAGGCCATTCAAGCATGCTCAATCCTGCTTCGGCACCCATACAGCATTTCCACGCTCAAGATAATCTTACTCAGCCAGCGAGACCGCCTCCTCGGCGAGGGGCTGCTGCAGTTGGCCCTGCAGCTGCCACCCCCCAGCAGGGGCCAGACCTGTTGCTGGGGTGGAGGACACAGCAGGGTCACATGGGTGTACATCATCTGTACAACTGCCATCTCAAGGTATACATCAATCGAGCATGCTACAACTGGAAGATCTATTTCGTAAAGACCGGCTCTTTGGCATGTAGAAAAGACTTTAACCTGCCACGAAAGTCCAGTTGGTGAGAGTCTAAAAGCATTGGCGCCGCTGCTGAAATTCTGTTGAACTGAGGGGAAATGGCATTTCTATACTGGTAAGAAGTGTGAGGTGTACAGTGGCTGTTGCCTCCACCTCTGTGACTGCCAGTTTTACAGTGAGACACTGTTGTGTCCTGCCTCCATAGATCCTTCTGATTGTGGACAACATGAAATCATTATTCGTGCAGGCTAGGTATTGCAAATGTTGCAACATTGTGCCTGAGTACTCCAAGCACTGTTGGCCCCATTGCTTGGCAAAGGAGAGACTAGCAACAGCTTGCTATGCTGAGTGCAGACACAACCGCCGGTGCGAGTGCTAGTGAGAGTGACAGCTCCAGAGCAGCATGACTTTGACACACAGCCGCTGTGTGAGGTGTCAATCAGGCTCAGTTTGCGCAACTGCTTACAAAGTCCCGCCTCCTTGGTGGTGGAATGTGGCAGTCGTGATGGACCACAACATCAGCAGAGTGGTAGTTTGCCCTGGCCTCTTTGCAGCATTGCCATGGTGTCGAGTGGCAAGTCATGCATGTCGCTTGACTTCGAGTACAAGCCAGTCGTGGGATCTGAGTTCAAGCAGAAGTCATGCATGATCCTTTGGCTTGTGAATTGTCCTGTATGAGCCTTGATGCAATGGGCGTATTCATTGGAGCACAGTTTTACTTAATATAGAATTGTTACCCTACTGCACAGTGAGGCTGATTTGATGCAGCTGCACCGCAACAGTTGTTCAAATTTTGCGCTGTTCCCTGATCATCTTTGACAGTAGCTACAAAGTGCTATGTCTGTCAAAGCCAGTTTGAGACACCTTGAGTTGTCTTGCGCTTTGACCTGCAGCATGTAAGGTTTGCCAAGGAATCTTGTACTTTCACCATAAGCTGACATTGGGCAATGTGCTGTGCAGTGCCTGGTGCTTGGCAATCCATAGTCAGGCAAGATCTGCCAGATTCAGCATCCACGCCGGGGAGGCAGACCCCCCGCCCCTCAGTGGATGCCAGCCCCCAACCTGGCAGGGCTACCCCCCGGGGCACTGCTGATCTGGCATCTGGCAGAACCACCCCTAGGGCCTCTACCGGTGGCCCTTCTGGCACCTCAACCCCCAGACGCACCACTACAGAGAGTCCGGTCATATCTGCTGTGATGCCACCCATATTGGACGCATCAACAAGTCAGCAGGATCTCACACCTACTTCCAATTGGGTCTGGAGCGGGCAAACGCGCGTGAATGTGCCTGACGTTGCTGCAGGACAGTGTGTGGATGTGCACCTGCATGCTGTCTGCTTTGCGCCTGGTACCTTCCGCCTGTCTGACTACTTTGTGTCTTGGACATACCCTGAATTGGAGAACTTGACAGGTAGTTTGGCAGGACCTGTGTCTGCCTTTGTTGTACAACAGCAGTCAGTGTAGTGTAGCTACTTGATCACATACAAACAAGGCAGTTGTATATTGCTGTAAATTGCACTGAGTCATGTGCAGTAGCACAGACAGCTGGTGGATGAGTCGAATAAACAATGTAGCTCTTCTTGCACTCTGCATGGCAGACTGCCATGAATGCGATATGCCCTCTCACGTTGCTATGAATTGTTGCGCGACGCCGGGAGGGACTGAACGTCTGTGCTGACGCTGTCAGACAAGAAACACTCGTTTGCGACTTTAGCAGCCAGGGCAGGGTCAACGGGATCCAATCGTGCGTATCTAGTTCCACGCAGCAACCGCTGCAGTGGTCTGGGAATCTGCAGCTCGCTAATCGGCGACTATGACTAAATACTCGCAGATCAGGCACAACGTCATTTCCTTAATTGTCATTTTTCGGTTTTGTCGCAATGCGATCAACTAGAGCCATAGTAGCAGCTAGGGCTTTTGTCTTCAACTCAGATCAACTCCAAGCAGCTGCAGCTTTGCCCAAACTTGATCGTCTCCAACTCGAAGGATCGTCTCCAACTTGGAGCCTACACAGACTGATCCACATGACATGCATGCAAGCCTTGCATAATAGGTGGACAGCAGTACTTGACTCAAGTGCTGTGAAAGCACTTGACAGCTGCTTGACCTTGTGTCATACGCGTCATGCGCGGAGGTTGTAATGTATGCATCAGGGATACTAATCTAGGGTAGACAACCTAATTTGCAGCTACCTGCAGGTGCAGGGGTTCATTCGAACATGCAGACAATACGATGGCAGAGAGATATGGCAGACCTTTTGTGTACGTCAAACCACAGCAGCGTTTTTTGACGGACAGCCCTACACTGAGTGTTGCGCTCAAGGAGCTGTCTCGCGTACTTTACTATAGTGATCTTATCGCCTGCAACTTGTCAACCAGTGGTCTGACCCTGGAGCTGGCAAGAGAGTTGCCGCAACACTCAAAGCAGCTAAAGAGGCTTTATGCGCTGGATCTATCTTCGAATTACATCACGGCAACTCAGTGGCAGGACGTGTATGACCTGGCTGCCACCTTCCTCCTAAACGGTGACCTCGTGCAGTTCCTGGATTTGGGCCAAAACTATTTGCCACAGCTGCAATCTGTCGTAGAAGACCTCGCAGTGTTCGAGAAATTCAAGGTGTTTGGCTCTAGACTGGGCCTTGGAATGGGTGGCACCCCCTGCACAGGCAATAAAGGTATAGACTTCTGGATCTTGAAGAGACGTGTGTATGAGCTCTACACTGAACTTGATGGTGAGTGCATTGATGACGTTTGTTGAGCTATTACATAGAGACACAAGCAGTTTTAATGTAGCATGTTGTGATGATGCGCATGCTACGCAGCATTTGTCAAAGAATGCAATAGCTTATGTCTTTGCGACCTGTCTTTCAATCACAGCAAACATGACAGCTCCATCTCGTGGATATGCCTTACTGGCTTCTGGAATTGCAATCTGTGGTACATGGCCAAAGTAACTAGAGTCAGTACCATGCTGGGACAGCAGTGCAGTTGATTCTCCCTGATCAGCAGTCTTAGACTGCCAGACTGTGGCTCAGCAATATTGTACCATCCCCTGTGAGCTGTGCTAAAGTTGACATTTGACAACAGTCGTTTAGATCAGCCAACTCAAGGCAAAGGTCATGGATATGCGTCACGGTAGTAGCAATGACAAAGGGCTTTTTTTGTCCAGCTGTTGGTTTACGGTGAACAGGTTCAGTCAAGTCAGCCTGCAGTGGGCTGGTAACAAGCATTGTTTCAAGTGATGGTTATATGTTTCAATTCTGGCCTGACAGTCAATATCGCATGGGCCAACCAGGGTGACCAGCTGTTTGTGCACACTGAGGCCGCTGTTCAGAGACATATGATGTGACACTGTTCTGTAATCCATGCTGGCCTGACTGCTGTGTCCACCTGAGTTCCAATACTACCAAGTATCAACTTCATTGTGAGCCTGACTGACAGTGTCACTGCTCATGTATCAATGACAGCTATGACTGAGCTAGGACGTTGTTGACTGCAAAGGGAGGTAAGCTTGGCTGTGAACACTGCAGCTGCTGTAGACACAATCAGACATACACACCAACTAGCATAAAATCTGGATGATGGCAGCTTACATCTCTACTATCAGTGACTATCAGAGAGACACTATTCAGCAGTGGCGCAAAGGTGAACATAGACACAGCACCTCAAACGAGCGCAGTCTGTCAGATTGGCTAAAAGCATACCAATTTGCCTATCAAATCCTAATCATTGCCAGCCAGCATGATAAAGTCAAGTGCTACAGTGCTGTAAAAAGCTCAAGTGTTGTTCAGAAGCTGACTGATTCTGTGGACGCTGACAGTGGCACCTGCAATCACTTGGATTGGAGTGACCATCACGTCCATCTGGCATCAAATCCAAGCAAATGCCAGGGCACATAAGGTCCACTGTGGGTTTGCAAATGCTTGCTGTTGTATGTGAATTCTGCAAACCGACGATGTCTAGCCAATGCACAGACAGCAGATAGCAAAAGCTCACAGCAGTGCAAATCAGCAGAACAAACATCAGCAGAGATAGTGCAAGCGAGCTCCATCAAAGTTAGCCAGGTGCAGGTGCAGGTGTATGTGAAGCAGCATTTTTAGTACCGTTGCAGCCTTGCCTGGCTACTGCTTATGTGGACATGAGTTGGGAGCAATTCATTCAAGCAGTGCTCTTTCTCTATGGCCCCTGGCTTTGTGGCAGGGTCCCCCGTAAGTTTACTCCTGGGCCCTGGCTGGCTTTGTTCCAGGGTTCCTCCTGACATGTGGCCCAAGGTGTTTATTTTGGTGTTCTCTGTATGCCTTTGGACGCTGCTCTGACGCTGATGGGCAAGTTACCACCTGCTGTTGCTTTGTAGCTGGATTTAGGTGTTGTTGCTGACTAACCACTGTCCAGCTGAATGTCTATTCCCATTGACTGACCAGCATCAGTAGCATATTGCCATGCCCATGCCCCGCCTAACAGGATAGTATGTGTTCCTGACTCACAGGCAGACAACGCATCAAAGTGTCATGTTTGACATGAGACTGCCGATCTGAGCTGACTGTCTGAGCTGACTGTCTGAGCTGAGACAACCACATGGCTGTTAGCTGCAAGATCATCCAGCAGCCAAAGCCAGGTCAATGATTGAAACGATCCATTTGGATTCGGAGCCAAGTTTTCTGTGTGAGCTGAGCCTGTGGCATCATCGCTGCTTGCTCAAGAAGAGACTCTGCCTGCTCCTGGTTGACCCATACTTTTATGGTGACACTGGTGTGTCTACTGCATCTGGAGCCACCTCCTCTGACTGGGCTGTTACTGTTAGGCACCACTGCATTCCCAAAGTGTCCACCCGTGCTTTGCCTGTCACCCACGCTTTGCCTGTCACCCACGCTTTGCCTGTCACCCATGTGCCTAGCAGGAGGTGCGCCCAGTATTCTCCCTGGTGAGCACAAAGACAGTGTAGGGGATTACTTGCACACGCTTGTAGGATGTCGGGGGGCTGGACTCCCTGTGAAGCCTCACAAGCATTGCCAGAGCTAACAGCAGATGTGTGCGCACTAGCTGACAGCATGTGTGTGCATGACATGACAGCAGACATGTGTTTGTGGGTTGACAGCAGGTGTAGTGTTTGGGCAGTACTAAAGGTAGCAGCGCAGCTAGGCTTCCTTACCCGTGACTAGCTAGTGCTACTATAGTGCACATCCACACAAGCTGTCATGCAAGTCTGCCAAACAGAGTCTGAGGGGGTCCAGCACAGGCTGGGCAGAAGATAACATCAGCACATTTGCGAATGCCTTGTGAAAAAGTAGCAGATGACATGATGTGGCTGTCATGTGTGAGCAAGAGACTGTGCAAAATGAGTGATCAGCAGCAACGTGTAACATGGTATTGAGCACTCAATCATTTGACATTCAGGACCCGCACAAAGAAGGAGTCATCCTCTAGAGGATCCAGAGAGGAACAACGCTAGTGGTCTTGACCTTGTGGATCCAGTGCACTTCAAGTCATTGATGTCATAGTAACAGGCTTGCACATATGCATAGTCTCAAGTCTGGAACAGCACATGCCTTGGGGAAAAGGGTCAAAAGGGGTCTGACTGTGCATGATAGTGATGAAAGCACACATTATGTGAGCAATAGGCAAGAAAGTATGTTCAGGCATCTGCTGGGCTGAAGAGTGCTGATTGTGATCCTGCAACTGCCTGAAGTGGTCCAACCATGAGTTTGAGAATAAAGCTAGTTTGTCAAAACAGGGTTGTGTGTGCAAGGTTGCAAATGACCCTATGCAACCTGTGAAACCTGATGCCTCGTGTATGCTAAGTAGATGAAGAAGATGACAAGCTTAGCAACGTTCAAGTTGCATGACAAGGGACGACTGAAACATGGCCAAACCAGTGCATTAGTAATCGCTCTTCCACATGAAAAAGAAGCTGATTGACGAAGAACCCCGCTTTCTGCTTCCTGTTGCGTCAGCCAACTACGTTTATCGAATATATATATACATATGATGACGCATATGCGGTTGATAGGCCAGGACCTCGTATCACCTCTTAGCTAAGCCTCACGGGCTTGGTTTTTCAGGTATTACTAGTTCATCACTCCTTTGCGCGAGATCATACTGTTGCCTTCCTCAGCGCTCGTGGCCAGCGAACATCCAAACATCTGAGTCACGACGTCAAGATTCAGGTAACGTGCACGCGGCTCGGGAGCGACCGTGCGACATCACACGTGAGTATGATTGTTTTCGCTATTTCGCTCTCGGGCGACTTTTTAGTCGTTTCACCTCTTAGCTAAGCCTCACGGGCTTTCGATGCTTACGCGACTAATCTGCTTATGATGCAATTGAGCTCCGCGGTTTGTCAAGCCTCAATTCGTTTCGCGAGGGGCCTGGGACTGCTGATCTGGGGGTTCGGCGATCATGTGTCATGATGCATTGAGGTGTCTACGATCATGGGCGCCGAGGCGCAGACTTGGTGTTGCATTTGTGTGTTTGAGCACCGGGTGCGCGGAGAAGAAGGTCCATTTCTCCCTCAGGTCCCTTGTCAGGAGCGGCACATGACTTCATACGCAAGGCATGCTTGTCAGTGACCTGGCCAGCAGGCCTGCCCGTCCTGCCCGTTCGCGCGTCTTGCGGCTTCGTGGTTTGCCGTATCGAGCCCTCGAAGATGAAATCTTTCGCTTTCTTGAGCCATTGATCGTAACAAGGGTACACCTCTGCAGACGAAACGGTGAGCACATACGTCAGATGTTGTTGTTTGTCGTAAGCGCTGTGAACCACGCATCATCTGCTTTGTAGGAAGGACTACTGGCGAGGCCTACGTTCAGTTTGACAGCCGGCATGGGGCTGGCGAAGCTCTCAGAACCAAAAATAGACAGCACATGGGAAACAGATACATCGAGTGAGGCTCGGCTTGAATAGTCAAGACCTCTTGTCCTCACCCATACCTTGCACATTGCTTATGCAACTTCGTCTGCGCGACTGCAGACTATTCGAGGCTGGTGAGTCTGACATTGGTCACACAGACGACGGAGCCGGCGGCAATGCCCCAGGCAGCAGCGATCTTGCACAGTATGCTGAGCCGATAACAGCTGTCAAAGTCGCTGGCTTGTTGAGCACAGCGATTGCACAAGATGTTGTTAGTTGTCTCGACGGTGTCGAGCTCCGCCGTGGGCTGGACAGCGTTATATTTTGTACTGATCAGGGAAGTGGCAGCAGAGCTGCGCTAGTTGAACTAGCAGACGACACAGCTCTGCAACTCGCCCTCAGAAAGAACAATCAGGTCTTCGGCAACGCCCGATTGCAAATATTGCAGCTGACAGCTTCAGAGACTGCACTATTCCTACAAGCCTCTGCACCTAGCTTCAGCTTGTCAGAACGCCAACAGCACGCAGGAAATTGGTCACAGCAGCAACAGCTGCCAGCAGTCAGAGCTCAACAGGCAGCACCTATGCAAGTCAGCACAGATGGCTCTACCCTCAAGTTGCGTGGACTACCATACTCAGCCAGCGTCTCAGATGTACTGCAGTTTTTTGAAGGTGCAGTTGCCACCGCCTGCATGTCAGAAGAGTGTGCAGACAACACATGTCTGTGCTGATACAGGATGTTCACCGATTGAGGTGTACATGTATGCTCACTGAGTGATGCATGCAATGCACCGCTCTGCTGCACCTTCTGCCTACATGTATTCCTGCAGCACATGGGCCCTTTGCGGCTGGTGCAGCTGACATTGATACAGCTTGTGATGCTGTCAGGGTTCCATCTGAACACAGACAGTGTTCACCTGGAGACCAAAGATGACAGGCAGGGCAACCTCACAGGCACTGGCTTAGCATATGTCCAGTTTGCGCACCCTGCGGAAGCTGAACAGGCCAGACAGAACAAGCACAAACAAATGATGGGAACCCGATACATTGAATGCATGATCTTCGTCCCAGGTCATGCTCTACAGGCTCACATTCATACCAATGCATCATCTGCATCATGGTAGATAGCTTGCAGCATGCTTTGGACTGTCTAATCTGTGTGATGTGTCTTGCTTGCAAGCACTCGAGCTGTTTGAGCTAATGTGACAGGATCATGTTCCTTCACTGCTCTATCAGGCTCAAAACGGAGCGCAGCTTGCAAGTTGAGCTTGTAGCATGGCATACGTGCGCAGCAGACATTATGCTTGATGTGTGTCAAGTCCAGTTTACTTCGCTGCTTGTGATGGGCATCATGCTCAGCGCCTGCTAAATGACCAAAAGCAGCTATTCAAGCTGTATCAGATCAGCCAGAGGTGGGATGCAGGCAGACCATATGTGTCTAGAGCAACAGCAGGGCCTGGAGCGGATGCTCAGATTCCCTCACCTTTCCACATGCAGCCTCGCCCAGATTCCTCAGGCCCTCAGCCTGCAGGCGCAAGCCCAGTGTTTCCCGCCAGAATGCCAGATGTCAGCATGGGATCCCTTGGCTGGTCTGGGCCATATTCCCCCAAGCCGCCTTTTCCCGCCAGAAGTGCTTTTGAGAGCCGCCCACCACCTGCTGCCTTCCAGCAAGCTTCTGACCAGGTTTGTTGACTCAGCAAGCTTGTGACTCAGATGGCGCCTTTGAAGCTTGCTTTGTGACCAGCTGCAGTAACAGAAACAGCATGGGGCAGTCATGCTGTCTGTGACGTCATCATAGCTGCGTTACAACTCGTGCTCATGTTCATGTAAGCAATGACAGCCTGAGCCACAGTGTGCATGAAGACTGCACTTGGTCCATTTCACAGAAAGGCACGAAGAATTGACAAGAAAGCACAGACTTCACTTCTTTTGACCTGTTGTGCAGTATGAGGGGGGTGTGCCTGAAAGGCCCTTGCCAGGTGGAGGGCCTCCTGCAAATGCCCCTCCTTTCCGGCCTACTCAGGCAATGCAGCAGATGGGATCAGTCACCCCTCGGGGGGTGCAACCGCCTCTGCCTTTTGGCTTGCAGCAGCAACAACAACAGCGGCAGCAACTGCTGGTTCAGCAGCAGTTTGCTATGCAGCAGCAGCAGCAGCTCATCATGCAGCAGCAGCAGGTTTGCCACTGCTTTGTTGATGGTTTACTACTTATGACTGTATGACCTTTATTTTGTGCTTTTGCCACCCGTGTGCTGGATTTGTTGGGTATGTCTTTCAGGCCATACAATGGCTTGCAATGCTCTCCGCTTGAAACACTGTCAAATGGCTCCCTTGGCAGATGGTCTTGCCACAAGTCTTGGTTCCCAGGCAGTGGGCACACAGAGAGACATGTTTTGCTGATAAAAGGGCGCATTACTTTGCACAGGCAATGCAGCAGGGGTGGGGTGGGCAGCAATGGCAGGGTGGGGTGACCCCTCTTGGCTTGGCACAGGGCTGGATCAGACCATATCCTATGGGAATGCCCCAGGGAGGGCCGTTGCAATTGCCCTCCATGGTGTCCCGAGGGCCAATTCAAGGTGATTGACATTGATTGTGACAACCCCCTCTTTTGGTTCGATAAGCAATCAAAGATGACTGCTGTGTGTAACATAATTTTGCATGTCCTCAAGGCAGGGGCACCTCTGACCCATCATCAGTAAGCCGCCAAAAGCTTTTGTAGCTGGCAGGAGCAAGATGTCAACTGTCAGCAAAACGCAGTGGCAAAATGGGATTGACTGTCAGAGTGCAGACTGTTTTGCTCATGGCTAAGAGCTTTCAAATCTTTAACATAAGGACCATCATACAGCATCAATGTTTGAACTTCAGCAGCTCAAGTGCAACACCTGCTTAAAGCCTTTGACAGAACCTTGTCTGCTACCTTGTGTAGGAGGTATGGGACTGGGCATGTCAGGAGAGGGTATGGCGTATGGGTACACACCTGGGCCAGGATATGCTTGGGCTCCAGTGCACCCTGCCAACCCTCCCAGTGAGACTCCACTTGTCATATTCATGTGTATACAAGTATAATCAGACAACAACCCATTGCAGGGTGGCACATATTTACCTCCACCCAGCAAGATGAGTGCATGTCATGTGCATCTGGAGTCCATTCCATTGAGACATGTGCGTCCATTCCGTTGAGACATATGATGTGTATATGTGTCTTGATGTGGAGGTGATCTATGTAAGACATTGCCTAAAGCTTTGTGCATTTTTTGTTGAGCTTTGTTTATGGGTGCTATCATGCAATCCAATTTGAGCTTTGCTTATTGGGTCCTTTAACACCCCAGCTTGGGGTATTTGTTATGACATGTTGTCTGTTTTCTGCTATAGTGATGGGAGCAGGTGTGCAAGCGTTTGCCACTGGACAGCAAGGGGGGGTTGGGGTACCGTACCCCCCCGGGCTGAACCCTCTGGACAGCAGGCTGGCTCAAAGTCCACATGGGGGTAGAACGCCTGGCAGGGGTAACTTCAGGACGCCTTTTTCTTATCAGCCTCAAACAAGATTACCTCAGATTCACTCAGGCAGCATACCTCAGCGCTCATCAGATCCTCATGTTCCGAGCCAGCTTGCAGTGAGCGCTGAGGTGTCATCTGCTGAGTCAGCTGGTGTCATCACTAGCCTGGAAGCTCTGTCAGTAGCTGATGAGTTGGGCGGGAGACGCTTAAGTCCAATCATGACTCATGCTGTGCTCTCCCCCTCGGATGTGATTCTTGCCTCTGCAGCAAGAAGCAGGGCTGCTGAGCTGACTGCCGTCACTCTTGCTCAGATGACTGAACCCTTCCCGCCTGATTCTGCTCCAGTGCTTGGCAACGTACAGTCAGAGCTGTCTGCAACGCCTGCTGTGATCTCAACAAACGCATCTGAACTCAGCAACGAACCTACTGCCACATCACAAGCAGAAACAGCCTTTGCAACAGCCGAGTCTGTGTGAGTCTACGATCCTTTTGTGGATGCAGTAAAGCACTTTTTGCTGTCCAGCTAATTCAGTTCAAGACGGCAACAAGTAAGCATAACTCATGAAGCTTGCAGCAGCCAATCCTCACGGCGATGATTGTGCACAGTCGGTGAGAAGAAGCAGCAGGAAAGCTGTTTCTGGCATCTGCAGGCGCTGTGTGCTTGGCAAGTCACCAAGCCATCTGTTTCTAGGCTTGAGGCCTTTCCAAGTTGCTATTCTTTCCTTATCTTTTCTTTTCCTGCTTGCAAAATGATTTATGACTCCAGTTGTAAAGTGGATCATGACTAAATGGGTTTTGTTTGAAACACTGCTTTCAGTGTACACAACCAAAGGGAGTTTCAGTGACATTTATTCGTGAATTTTGCATGGGCAGAACAGCAAAGTCTGCAGTGAATCAGTGACTTGCCGCAGAGCAGTTGCACTTGGATGTAGAATCCATCTGGTATCTATGCTAAGCAACTCCCTCCACCATGGCCCATCACCTTTCCCCCCGGGGCCCCCTTCTTTCTGTTCTTTTTTCACCAGCACTGCCTTTTAGACACTGCGTCTGTTCTGAGTTGTGATTCCCTGCTGCTTTGTGTTTTCGCATCATGTGCACTGTATATCTGAGTAGGTCTTGAGATGGTGACAGTTCTTCGTGGATGAAAGTGTGCAGCTGTCATGAAGAACATCATGTCCAGTTAGTGATGTTCATGGGACAGTCCTGGGGGCTTGAAACAAACATCATGGGGGTGTTTGCTGATAGTAACAGTTTTTTTTGTTGTAGAATCTGTGCTTTATGTCAAGGGAGTTTTCAGGGAGTTCAAGTTTGATAGGCAATTTTGTTAGGGAGCATTGTGATTCTGTGTACTCGACAGCTGTATGCGTGAGAGCTTGCTATGTTTAGGCACAGAGTGGGAGTTGATAGTTTGCTGTATTGCATAAGAAACCCCGAACGACAAACATGTCCCAGCAGCTGTTTTGTTCGTCATGCATTTGTGAGCTTTGTTACCAACAATGACAGGCCCTGTGGATGTTTTTTATTGTGTTTTTGACTGACTCATAGAGTCCATTTGAGGGTCTGAGCGGAGACAGGAACGATCCACAAATACCAGGGCCGAGATGCATGCATGGCATTGGGTGCAAGATAGATGGGCAGACTGTGCAGCTTTGTGTTATCAGACCTTGTACATGAGGAGAGACAAAGACAGTCGATGCGCTGAAGCTCCATCAGCTATGCACTCGTTATGACACAGCAGGGCACGGCTGTTGACAATGTGTGTTGCTGCACTTTAAATGCGTGTTTGGTCGGGTGCAGATAATATAGCTTTGAGCCCATCAGCAAACACCAATGGCTTCAAGCCTGCCTTGACATAGGGATTGTCCAGCACTACCATATTCACTTTATGGCAGTGGCTGTGCTGTCCTATGCTTGTGACCTCACTCATAATATTTTGACCTGCATTGCAAGATCCTGTAGAGTTGCACACTGCGCTTGAAATCGATTTCCGATCAAAACTGGCCAGATGCTGATCCTGCACAAATATGTGCTCTAGCTAGGTGGTCATTCTCCTCTCGATCTTCTGAGAATAAAAACCAGGTCTTCAAAGTTTGAGCCTGTGTGTGAGGCAGGCAGGTCTCTATTTCAGGACCTAGGGTCTGCACCCAAAACGTAGGGTCTACATCCTGAAACAATGACCTGTCTGCCACATGTACATGATCACGATTTGCAGACATGATGCAGTTTGTAACTCTAAACCATAGGTCAAAATTGAGTTGATGGGACTCAATATAGCATACGCACACACCACCGACTCCTGCTCATTCAAACTTAGGTCAGCTCAGCAGAAAGTCAACCCCCTATTTTGGATACACTACAGTACAGCCCCCACTCGAGTCTTTCTCGAGCTCAAACCTCGACACCTGTGAACTTCGCTGTAGGAATCGATGTATTTCAGTGCGCAACTTGCCCGTACCCACCCCATGCACCACAAACAGGGCTGAGCTGGCAGAGACTGAGCTCAATCCAGACTCGACTTGAGACAGAGCCTCATCACTGTTTTGGCCTCGCACATCTACTGTGTTGGCCTCTGTCTGAAACGTCACGACTTGGCTGCTTTGGCTTGCTTCTGATGCAGGCGGGCCTGCAAGGCAGGGGGGGTGCGAGTCAGTCATGCAAGACAGGGGAGTGCTGGTTAGTCATGCGGGGTCAACCCCAGGTGACAAAACAGGTGGCTATGCCCCCAAGAACATGTCTCTGGATCCCAGTTTTCAGGAAACATAGGGGGGCCAGAGCACAATGCGTGATCTCGCAGCATGAGAGAGGAAAAGGCGACAAGCGAAGGGGAGGGGGATGTCGCGGGGGGGGGGGGGGAAGGGATTCAAGTGCAAATCTGGAACTGTATCATGGCAGGCAGAGTAGGATTGCTTATGCTGAACTGCATGGGCAGCATACACAAAGCTGTGTCTGCATCCAGGCCAGACATTGAATCAGGCTGAGCTACAGGCAAACACATAAAGCACTGGCTGACTCTTCCACATCCAGCCAACAAACAGGCTGCTGTTGAACAACTCACAGTGAGCCAAGCCAAGCATACATCAGGCTAGCAGCCTACCTTCTCTAGATTTCTTTGAACTAGCCCCCGAGGCCTTGGTGGCAGCAGCAGCTCTGCTGGCCTTGCTCTGTGACACTGGAGCAGCATCTGCTGCATCAACTTGCATCGAAAGTGCTCCCATCTTGACAGTAAGCTGGCCATCTGAGCCCACAGCTGTCACCTGCAGGCACAACATATTCATGCTGAGGGTCTACACTTGCAAAGCCTACGTAACCACACAAAACAAGGAGGAAAACGGATATAAGGGGGGGGGGAAGACAAAAAAAGGGAGGGCAAAAAAGGTGACCACATCCTGCCCACCGGTATGTGACTATGCAGCCATGACTAGACCTGGGACCCTTGCAAACCCTACACGCTGTCAACCACAGCGGGTAGACAGCAAAAAGCAGTCACACCTGATGTTCTCTGTGTGTCACTTGCCTTTGATGTAGCGCCTTGAAGACAAGGACCAAACCTCCAAGAATGGTAAACACAAGACGAAGCAGTGAGTAAGGAGGAGACAACCAGCAGGAGCAAGCAGAAGAAGACAACAACAGTAGCACAGAGAGCAAGTGCCATGGGGATGATGAGAGGAGGCATCGGCAGGGGGCAAGAGGAAGAACAGGGGTGACATGAAGGGGAATGCAGCATGTAGAGGGCAAGAAGGTGACTCCAGAAGGAAGAAGAGGAGGGCAAGGAAGAAGAAGATAATAAAGAAGACAAAGAAGAGCAGGAAGAAGGGGAGACACATTACAAAGAAGGCGTATGTAGATGTAACACCTTGCCAGTTTTGCCTCCAAGCTTGATAAGTCTGACTGGCTCGTCCATCTTTGGGGTCCACCCCTCTGCCCCTGCCTTGACCCTTGCTGACTCCAATCCCCACAAGTCTTCTTGACCCCTTGACTTTGCTCTCTGTACTGCAGCTGCTGCTGCAGTGATGCTGGGTACTGAATCTGACACCTGCTGGACGCACTCCTCTGCTTCTTGCTGACTCAGCTTGCCTGCTTTGACCTCAGACACCACCCAGTCCAGGTCTGTCCGTGCAGCTGTCAGTGCTGTCTGTAGCTGAGCGTCGCTGTTCTGCAAGACACATGACGGCTCACTAGCATGTTCACACATCCAGACAGACACAGAGATATATATATATGCATCCAATGCCCGCCTGACATGTGTTGGCTGGTAGCATGTCAAACACACTCACAACCTGAGATGATTGCAATGATGTAGGACTTTCAACCTCTTGCTCCCATCTACTTTCACAATGCCACAACTGCGCACAGCTACGTTCCAATACCGGTGATCCTCATGCAGACTTGTCCTGCACATACCTAGCTCATCATGAGTTGGAAAGCGTATCTATCATTACTGTTGTGATTCCTATCATTATGCAGACCGTGCCTGCATGTGTGACCTCCAAAGTCAATTCAGTCAGAACAATCGCTAACGATTGGGGGTTTTCAGCCATTATTTTGAGGTCCTCCCCCCCCCCCTTTTTGGGATTGCCAGCTGCGGCTGCTCTACCTTGAAGGCTTCAAGTTGGCGAGCAACCTCGTGCGCCTGCGCTTGCAAGTCTGCAAGAGTCTGTTCAGCTTCCCGTCTGGTGGCGGCAGCAGCAGCAGCCTGCTGCTTGGCATCATGTAGCTCCTGCTGCAGAGAGCGCTGCAGCTCCTCTGCTTGAGCACTGGGGCTGCCGCCCTCCTGCAACACCACAAGAGGGGCATGCTGAGCTTTTGGATGCAAAATCTCATTGGATGCAAAATCTCATTGCAGACCCCGGGGCGTGGCATTACACTAGCAAAACATGTGGAAGCTGTTGCTGCCTAAACTATCAGCTGGGCAGCAAGAAGGTTTACGGCTGCGCCCAGTTTCTCAGCATCTGGCGGCAACGCAAACAAGGGAGAAAGCCTTGTCATGACACAAAATGATGAGCAACAAAGAGGAAAATAGGAGGGAAATCTTGGGGCAAAAGGGTGGAAACAAGAGCAACAGGAGTGGTGCAGTTTATTAGGCACTTGTGCTATCATATCTGTGTGTATCAACTGTCAGTGAGCTCTGGGCTGCCGCCTTAGGAGGGCTTCTGTTATTATCGCTGAAAAGCGTCAACTGTTCTGAATGTCTGTGGCTACTGATGCAGATGGAAAATGGTAGACAAGTCCCTAATAGCAATTGATGCCAGATCAAGCTGAGGCATAGCAAATGAGTATTGTGTAGGTGACATGAGACTCAGACCACAACAACCTACATGTTGGTTGGTATGCTGACTGCCACAGCAGGGCCTCATACAGGCAGCTACCGACAGCACATATTTGAAGCATGTGCAGAAGCAGACGCAAGCATTTGGCTGCACAGCACTAGGTCCAGCCTTCAGTGTTGCCCCCAAAATTGCTGTGAACCTGGAACAGAGTTGTATCTGACCCAAGGGACAGTCATGTGCCTGAGGCTTACTGCCTGAATGTAAATCTGTGCAAGCAGATAATGGATAAGCTGGAGGAACAACATACAGCCTGTACCCAGTTATTGTCTTTTGACTGCCCTAATGAGTCCTAAAGACAAGCAATGTGATCGATCGATTGATTGATTGATTGATTGATTGATTGATTGATTGATTGATTGATTGACTGATTGATTGATTGATTGATTGATTGATTGACTGATTGATTGATTGACTGATTGACATACAGTCCTGAGAAGCTTTCCAGATGAAGACCCTACTTTTGGCTGTCAGCACACCAATAACAACCTGTGTTGATGTGCTGCAAACCAGACTATGCAACAAGCCTGCCCAATCAGAACCAGCAAGAAGAGGAGCAGCTTCACATGTCAGCTGGTGTCCAAGCAATGTGATACAAGTAGGCTGTCTTGAGCAGAAAGCTATCAGACTGAGACGCCCCTTGTGAAGTCAGCACAGGATGACTCACCTGGCCTTTGACTGCAATCTCACGAGCCCTTTGCACAACCTTGGGGTCAAAGCCCAACCCCTGGGCCACAGCCAGAGCATTGGAGAGGCCCCCCTCACCCCACAGGAGCCTGTAGGTGGGCTTCAATGTGGCCAGATCAAACTCCACGCTGGCATTGATGAAGCGTGGGTCTGAAGCCTGGATACACACACACAGTTGCTGCTGAGGGTACTCTGTGATGCATTCATGCGTTCCATTGTGCTTTGGAAGAGCAGGGAGGTGGTAACAACCCCGGGGTGTACCAAGTTCTAGGGGGCCAGACCCCTGGCCCCCTCACCTTGGTGTTCTGTCCAGCAGTCTTTTCCCCACTGCCCATGTTGTCAAAATCAGCGCGATCCAAGGATAACGACACCAGTGTTGAGGACTGTCACAACAGCAAAGATGATTGTAATGATAGTGATGATGGTAATAACCATGATGATTGGCATTTGTGCCAGCATCACCTATGTGGGGGTGAGGTCAGTCTCATGCAAAGCTTGTTTCAAACCAGCTTGTCCAGAATTTCTCCTATGAGAAGTTTCTCCAGATAGGTTGTCTTAAACCAGCTTGTCCAGTAATTCCTATGGGATGCTTCTTCAAAAATGGCTTGAGGGCAGAGCCAGTGCCAACAGGTTGTGAACAGACTCACTTCCAGACACAAAGCAGGGAGCAGACTTACGGGACGGTCTTTGAGCTGGGCATGGTGTGTGGTGGCATAGGTGAGGCAAGCGGTGTCAGCCAGTCTGTCCAGGAGTACGCCTGCCAGTGCTGCCCCTTCAGCAGGGTCCGTGCCACTGCCTACCTGCACGCACCATGCAACAGACTGCCCTTGAGTGCCATGAGACAAGGTGCTTGAATCAACTCATGTCTCAACTCCCCAACACACCAAATTCTGCCTCCAATCTTTGGGCCCACGTGAATTTGTAACAGTGGGGAAAGAGTAACTGAAATTAAGCCAAATGACTCTGCCTGAAGGCAGCTTCTGAGCCCCAAACTCAAAGTGGGCAGTGGCAGTGGTTGTAGGGCTGACGCTCAAGGGCTGACAGCACCATGTAGCGTCAGACTCACAAGTGGGGTGTTTCCAACATAGAACGATGATAGGTGATGGTGAGAGTCATGGTTGAATTTGCAGGCCATGGCCATGCTGTTGGACCTTCATGCTTTGGCACCATCAGCATGGCTACGTGACAGCATGATGACTGTTGTCGTGATGAGTGACAGCAGTAAGAATAATGTTATTGACAGAACTGATAATAATAATAATAATAACAGCAACAGTAACAATACAATAACAACAACAACAACAAGCATAACAACCCCAATACCAACACCACCACCACCAACAACAATAATAGTAACAATAACTCGTTCCAGCTCATGATGAGCTAGGTACATGCAGGACAAGTCATCATGACAACTAGCAATGATACTGTCTGACTCACATGCTGCTTGCAGCGCTGCTTGCATGTACCATATCTAGAGCAAAAGACGGTGGAGGCATCTCAAGAACAGGAGGCAGAGATCAAGCGGTCAGAGCCATAAAAGAGAAGCAACAGAAGAACAGGAAGCAACAGACAGACAGACAGACAGACAGACATCTGACAAGAAGAGGCATGCCAACCTCATCAAGGAGGACAAGGGAACGTGGAGTGGCTTCCTGCAGTATGCTGCGCACGCGCCTGATGTGGCCGCTGAAGGTGGACAAGCTCTGCTGCAGGTTCTGGCTGTCGCCCACATCCGCCAACACCCTGTCAAAGAACACCACCTTAGGCGGCTGCTGCTGCTGCTGCTGCTTGTCAGATAATTGCGCATCAGGCTGTTGTGAGTCCTGCTGCTGCTGCTGCTGCTCCTGCTGCTTGTCAGACTGTTGCGCATCAGGATGTTGTGAATCCTGCTGTTGCTTGTTAGACAGTGGCACATCAGGATGTGGTGACCCCTGTTGCTGCTGCAGGTTGGACTGTTGGGGATCAGGATGCTGTGACTCCTGCTGCTGCTCCTGCTGCTGATTCTGTTTACTGTGTTGCTTACTGTGTTGCTGGACGGAATTTAAATTGTATTCAGGGGGTTGGTGGGCTGTGGGGATGAAGAGGCCAGCTTTGGCCATGATGGCTGTCAAGCCAACAGCTTTTAGGGATGCTGTCTTGCCGCCTGCACACACAGAGCAAGGTATTCATTCAGTTGATGAAAAAGTGAGTCTTGGCCTAGGGCTAGGCAAATATAGTCCTGAGCAACTCCGTGTGTGAGAAAACTGTGTAAAGAGTCACAGTTGCAACACAAATCATCATGAAGAGCATCACGAATGGCAGTATGAAAGAGTCAATGTGACACAAGAATCAACATAACACTAGGCAAGCAAGTACATATACAGCATGTTGTGTCATATGGTCCATATATCCGCTACACTTCACCCTCTGGCTGTGCCCAGCCTCTGCTTTTGGTGCAGCTGGTCCGTGCCATCCTGAGGCAACCATTTCGTTTGCGGCTGTTATGTGCTAAACACACCATAGCGCAATTGCACACATGGCCAAACACGCCAGCAGTCAGGCAGGCAAAGGTGCTGACAGGCAAATGCCAGCCACAACAGATGAGTGCAGAACACACACTGAAAGCCTGGCTTGGGCAAATGATTGACCATTGTCGGAGGCACTACATGAAGGCTTGCAAGGGAGATAACCTGTGTTGGGTCCTGTGACAGCCACCACCTTGACGCCAGCAGGCACCAGAAGGTCTACAGGGCAGGGGGCTCTGCCTTTCGGCAGGCCACGTCTCCCATAAGTCTGCCTTGGAGGCTGCTGCGGCTCCCAACTGGCTCTGCCCATCGAGTCTGCAGCAGCGCTGCCAGAGGGGCTGGCAGCGTAGCTGGCGTCGTAGTTCACTTCCTCTGTTGCTGGAGGGTCCTTCAGGGGAGGTAAGGATGGCTCCAGAAGCAAGGGATGGTAGACAGCTCTTGCATGGATGCAGCCTGTCTACAGTAAAGTGACTCCATCAGAATTTGCTTTGGAACAAGTAACAGTGGCAGTCCCAAAGACTGCTTTCTGTTTGAGTCCTAGGCTTATGGCTTGCAGAGACATCAAGCTGGACTTGCACAAGAAGGGACTTGTGCAGAAGCAGTGCTGGCTGCTCAGGCAATGTCAACATTCCGACATGCATATGACTGTCTTGCTGCAGTGCTTGCTGTTGATGCAGTGCGCAAATTTGCACACGCATATGACTGACTTGCTGCAGCATTATAACCACCACCAGAGCACATATGCTGACTGCAATACCAGGAAAAATACGTGCTGAAAGAGACAAGGTTTGCCCTGCGCATACCTAGCTCATCATGAGCAAGCAAGAGTCAGCACTTTTGTTTTTGTGATTACGTGTATGTGTACCTGGGCAGCTTCATCAGTTGAAAGGAAGACTGGCTTGACTGCCTGCAGCCATGCTGCATGCCTAGCACGAGCTGTAGCAATGTCTAATGCAGTCACTGCCTTCAGCAAGCGCTGTAAGTTCAGCGTAGATGCCTTTACCTGAACAAACACCACATGGCATGCTCAGTGGTTTTGATCAGTGTGTGTGTTGGTGTTGCAGTGTGTGCATGCATGCCTTTGACAGTGCCAGGCATGCACTTACATGTCAGGCACATTGCCTAAATGCAGCTGACGGCACAGTTACGCAAATGCCATGAGTCCATGCATAGCTCCAGGAGCACTGTCTGCTAACATATACAATGTATATGCATGCATCTATACTCATGCATCTGCAATGCTGTTCTTTACAGACTTCATTTGGAGTCAGTGCATGAATCATGTGCATTTGGGTCAAGCTTGTGATGCGTACACAAAGCCCCTGTGTGCAAATGCCATTCACAGATCAACA
>JAABUP010001197.1_pt1 | contig 54778 bp, 83 predicted proteins | sample 5559201 | NCBI WGS metagenome assembly JAABUP01 (sample SAMN10711887, study PRJNA513373) | rock metagenome | isolation source: Antarctica rocks | place: Antarctica | reverse complement strand
CCTTCATCATCTGACGGAGGGTGGCCAACTCCCCTGTAATCCAAAAAAAACAACCAAAAAGGGAGCTGTCAGTGTTTGTAGCCTCCATAGATTGTACTGACCGCTTCTTTTCTGCACAGACAATCGAACGAAGCTCACTCCTTAACTCAGCTGTCACGCCCATTGCTCACATTAGGCAGAGTCACACTTGGAGGTGGCTGCTGAAATCCTATGAGGCGTATCTTGCAAGATTGGCTGCCTTGGCAGCTGCAGAATAATCTCCATCAGACAGCTGTTGAATGCCAACAAGGTCGTAAGCCAGAAACTTGGCTTGGCTAATCCATGCCTGCAGAAGAAGGTAGTCGTCATCACACATTGAAGCTTGACCACAGGCAGCCTCTACTGTAGCAGAACAGCACCAGCCCTACCTGTCCCAACATGCGGTGAGTAGTGGTTGTCTGACTTCCTACATGTAAGTAATAACCACGCAGCTTGTACACAACATGTTTCGTCAGACACTCTGGTCAATCATTGGCATGCAGGATAGGAGTGTGCCCATGCTGCAACTGTGCTCAGCATGGTCCCGGTGGTCGGACCTTAGATGACTGCTGGCTAGTGAGTGAAAGGTCTCGGGTCTGCAGACTTTGACTTCTGCCTATTTCCCTCTAGTCGAACCCGTGATATACTTCGGAACTCCGGTCGACTGGTGGTGGCAAAGCACGTGATGCTCGAAATCTTACGGCTTAACGGCCGCGGGTTACATTCAAGACGTAGTGCGCGTTCCCGATATCACGCCCAACGGCGTAAGTTTTTCATTTTCTTCTTTTCTTCTGTACTCAGCACTACAGAGCATGAAAGCTGAGTTTTGCCAGAGTCTCGTTAAGCTGCAGGCATCTTGGGATGGTGATTGTGCACAGTAAGCATATCAGATGCAACCCAACTGTGCAGCACTAGGGCCTTCTGCTATTAGCATAAAGATGTCAGCTGGTTGTGCGGATCAAGCCACTAAAGTTTTAAAAGTTCAGATTTCCAGCAGTCACCTGAGTTGCAAGATATGGCCATCCACAAATGCGCCCAATAGAGGATGCACCGTTTTTCGAGCTGTTACCTTGATACAATGGATCTCAGATATACTTTCCCAAGGATACACTGATTTGCAAAACTTGGTGAATTGCCTGGATCATAGAGATAGTGTGTTTTCGAGGCTGTTGATTCAATGTGGTGGTGTGAGCTGATGATAGCGTCGAAGAGTGTTTACAGTGTCAAATTGAATATAAGGCTGGTCTGACTTATAGGTCCTGATCAGGAAAAACCAAAGGCAACGGGAAGCAGCAAGTGCAAGTGGGAACTAACAGAAAGTTCTTGCAATGACCGTTTAGCCAGTCTTTCCACGAATCTTGCAAGCAAACTTGTTACCACTACACTAACGTTTTACAAAAGGAAACCTACATGTACGTATACAGAATGATTGCAAATGGCAACCATATGGATATACATGCAGCAGCCACAACACAAACATACTTGCAATTGAACAGCTGAGCTGCTGACTGTTGCTGCGATTGCCTTCTGTCAACAGAGCCATATGCTCATGCATGTTGGTAATCACATACATATGCATGACTATGAATGCCCATAGCTACACAAAACACAGAGTGCCTCTTGATTTACCCATGACTAAATCAGTAAGTGGAAATTGCATATGCCTTCACATCATTTGCCCAAATATGCTCATAACATGAAGTTAAATTGCAGCACATGGTTGACATGCTTGTACACCAGCTGCTTGCTTGCAATTTGGTACATTGTACAGCAGAATTATTGACACCGACAGGTTTGTGATGACCCTGTTATTGCATGCCAGAGGTGCCCCAATCTGGCCTGTTTGACAAGTCCGTACTGATAAGGATGCTGGAAAGGTGATTGGCGAGCCAGCTGGAAGACAAGTTAGGCTGCCAGCCCAATGGCTGCTGGAAAGCTGACATTCCCATGAGCGCTGTCATCACGCTGAGGCTTCTTGCCATGCTCCATCACTTGCTTCTGAAGCTCTGGCAGCTCTTCTGAATCATCTGGCTTAGGCCCCAAATCATTTGCAGTCGTGTTGGGAATCCCAGGGATTGGCTTGTCAGCACGGCGACAAAGAAGCACATGGCCAATGACGTTTGCCAAAAGCCCTCTGGCCTCCCACAAGGGCAGAACAGTGCAGACAACTGCTGCCAAACAGCCCCAAATGATGGAGATAATGACCCACATGGTGAAGTAGCCCTTCGAGAACACCTTTGCTGGGGTTGTCAAAATAGGCCATAGCACCACCAGCACCAGTGTGATCAAGCCGCCATATAGGAGAATGTTCTTCTGTGCCTTCTTCATCTTGTCTGTGCTCTCAAAGGTGAAGGAGTGGTTCATAGCATCCACATCATCCAACATCTGCAGTCATGAGCCCGAAGATGAAAGATCCTCATTTTCAAAGGCTCAACAAGGATTGAACTGCTATTCACAACAAAGGGCACACTACTCTCATTAGACACTTGCTGCTTGAGTTTTGCCCAGCTATGCTAGCGTAGAGCATGTCATAGAGCGGGTTTTGAATCTGAGCAGCACGTTGTGTGTCAAAGACAGCAACATCTCAGTGCAAAATTTGGGCACAGCTGCAGCTGATCTCACCGAGATAACCTTCATTCCAGCCCAGTCATAGTTCTGAGGCCTGATGAGACTCATCAAAACACAGATGAAGAGTGACACAAGCATGGCTACTGCTGCTCCAGCCAAGGTCGGTGCGTACTCCTGAAGATTATCCAGGTTCAGGTTCCCATACTGGATCTTGGTGCAAGCAAGCCAGGCTGTGATCCCACACCCAAGGCCAACAATAGACCCTGCACTTTTGCATCAAAAAGCTCAAACTGCATCTAGAGAGACAAAACTCCAATAATGGTGGCCCGCAGACGTGCCAGTCTTGTAAAACAAAATGTTCTACACAGCATACCTTGTGTAATTGGCATGTATGCATGTGTCATGCATGTACAAACTGTACACACTGTCAGTGCGGTACTTTTCCAGCATGGCCAGTTGGAGGTAGGCATGTGCAGGCTGTACAGATTGTGAGCACCATCCTTTTGTGCACGGCCAGTCTATTTGCTCTGAACACAGGACTCGCATATGCAACGCCATTGTCACATCTTGATACAGCAAAGTGAACAGCATCAAGTGGTGTTGTCGGAAGATGGGTGAGTCATTGGCGCACCTGTGATGGCAGCTGCCTTGCTGCATTTGTCCCAGAGGATGGCAAAAGAGATGGGAGGTACAGCAGACACGATCAGGGTGGACCCCACCAGGAAAATAAAGTTCAAGGACACGTTGGCCACACTGAAGATGATGGCAATGACTGCAGCACAGGTTGCAGTGTCTGCTCCAATGCACTACTTGCCAATGCAAGGCAAGTTGGATGTAAGTAGTCACTGTCACCTCTTGTGCAACGAGACTACAAGGCCAGACTTAGCAGGCAGTGATCAGTGGTATTCAGGTGCGTGTCATGACAGGCCGGGGGCAGGGGCTGGGGCAGGGGCAGGGGCTAGGGCAGGGGCTGGGGCAGGGGCTGGGGCAGGGGCTGGGGATGCACACTCACCTCCCATGCAGACAGCAAAGATGCAAACAGAGATTCTGGAGCACAGCAGCATCTGCTTGCCAGTGGCTTTGGGGTTGATGTACTCCCGGTAGATGTCATACGAAATCAAGGAGCTGACAGCTATGAGCTCTGCTGATCCTGAGGAGGTCACTGCCATAAACAAAATGACCACCTGTATACAAACATACACAACCACGTGAGGGACATAGCCAGACAGTCAACCAAACCTTGAGAGAGTGGGCATGCAGCATTTTTGTCAAGCTGGACATTTGCAGCTTGAAATCTGCATCTCACAGGCATTGCCCCTCCAAACACAGGCCCAGGGGTCAATGCAAAGCCATGCTCAAGTGGACAGGGCTGCCATACACAGCCATAGGCAAATCTAGTGCTACAGTGTATCTGAGGTCTTAGATACAGGCAGCCATCAGAAAAACAAGCCATTACCACAAGAATGGCTCCCCCATTGCCTAATATGGCCAGGGCAGCAGCAGGGGGCACAAGCCCCAGATTGCCCTCATCAATCGTGAGGGGCAGGTCCAGGGCTACCACAGACAGCCCCAATGAGGTGGCCAGGGCAAAAGGGATACTGAACCACATGAGGCCGCCTAGGAGATACCCCTTCCATGATGCCGAGGGCTTGGCAGCAATTGCTGACTGCCAGTAAGACTGGTCTACAAAGACAGTACCGAACCCCCCTATTACCTGCACATATGTTGGGTCATCAATTTGTCGTGTTGCCATCCTGCAACAGCTACCATGGCTGCATTGTGCATATACAAAAGGTCTCGGGACCAAAAGCTGCAAGCAGACAGGTACCAGAAGTCCTTTGGAGTCCTCTGGAATCTAGGTGCAGACACCTGCAAGCTTGTGTTGCTGTCAGGCTCGCTTTCAGGCACTTTCCATGTGCAAATACACATGCACATGCGAAACAGGAGTGCTTAATTGTGGCTGCATCATTCATGCAGTACATGAGTCTGTGTAACAGACACATGCACTGCATGCTGAGAAGGATTTCATGCCTGAATGAGGCCAAACATGAGACCGTTGGCACTTAGGATGGTCATGTAGCTTCCATCACGGTTTCCAGAGGCAGGATTGGCATGCTGCATTGCTGTCAGGTGCTCCCACACCACTGAGGGGCTGCCTAGCTTTGGACTGGTGCCATAGACTGTCACACAGAAGAGGATGAGGGTGACGTAGATGATGACGGTGTGGATGTATGAAGATGTGAAGGTGGCCTTCAGCCCACCTGCAGGCAGAATCATGGTCATGTCAGCAGCAGCAATCAGGGGTGAACCAGAACATTCAAAAGCAGGGGCATGGGGGTGGAGGGGAGACAATGTGTGGGGGGGGGGCGGGGGGGCTGCATAAATGAACAAGTGAATGTGAGGAAGCTTAAACCAAGAGGCCTTGTTGTGACAGTCCCCTACCTGACGGAACCCCTACAGTGTGAGACTTGTCCAAAGGAAGACAGAGACGTAAAGGAGCAAACTAATAAGCATTGATCACACTGCGACGCTGTGTTGATTTTGCCAAAGAGCAGACAACATGGACAGTCAGTTAACCTACGGCTATGTAGGCAGTGGTTCCACCATGGGGTGGCATGTAACAGTGCAGGAAATTAGGCTCCTGACATGCTAGCACTGCTCCTTCTACCTCAGCCCTGCTACACAGCATGAAGATATACACACAGACTAATGTGCGCACACAGAATATGGGCCTGTCTAGGCACAGACATACGTGGGTGTGATTTACTGACCTGTGGCTGTGTAGAGAGTGATACCCAGAGGTATGAGCATGCAGGCGGCATACACTGACATGCCTGTCAACGCGGTGATGACTGCCGAGCCTCCCAGAATGAGCTGAGTGGACACCACAATGTTGGTCACGATGCAGAAGAAGAACATGACCTGCATCCATCAAGCCAGTCCACCAATCTCTCAGCATGCTGTGTCTGCACTAGCTGACCGTAGTGTACCTGCCTACAGCATGCATGCCCAGCATAGGACCATGCAGAGGTGTCAAGAGATCTGTGGTGTCTGTCTATCAGCATGTGCATATTCTGTTGTCTCAATACATTAGAGCAGCGCAAATCAGCATGCACACAGCTGTGCATAATAATGACACCGTGTGCTTGCACCAGGGTTCAAGCGTAAGCCTAGACATACAAGTAATTGTTGGCGTGGTGAGCAGGCGCAATTTGCCATGGCTGACTTTGTGTACAGTATGTTCAAGTATGCTGGTAAGACCTGCAAGTCTGGTAGCATGCACATGGTTGGGACAATTGGGTAGAACACTGTACAGGACATGATTGTCTCTACAACAGGTTTGTACAAAGTGCAGTTGAGCACCATGGTGCTGAGGAAGTGCAAGCACCTTATGTCACAGATGCAACTAGTGACTTGGACTGTAGCGAGTCGTAACAATGGATATGCAATTGTGTGGAGTGGGCACCTTGTGAGCTGTGCGGCCCCATCTGGCTTTCACAATCTCCAGAACGGTGTGTGCAGAAGGGGCTTTGCGCTTGATCTCAACTGCCAACACTCCAAAAAGGAGGATCTGTATGGTAGCACCAGCAGCATACCAGAAAGGTCCTGCAATTCCCTGCAGTCAACAAAGTGTGAAGTCTGCATTGGGCATGTTGCTTCAAAACAACACAAACTTGCGTGATCAGCGTATGCATCATCATCATAGCTGTGCAGTTTGCCACTGCAGGTCAAGATTTCGTTGTCACACAAAGTCGCTTGCATGAAATGCTTTCCAAGACAGATGTTGAGGTTTACACCAGCAGTGTCACCACGTACATATTTGAAGGCTTGGTTTGAGGACTGCAGCAAGGTTGAAGACCAGGTCCAGTGCGAGACAATGTCAACAGCTATCAGGCCAGTCTTGATGGTCCTGCCTGCTGTGTTGAAGTCCTGTGCGCAACACATACATTTGAGTGGTCATGAGCTGAACAAGAGGGAGAATTGAGCAAGCAAAGAAGTCGGCTGGGACTTGATTAATCAAATATTCCTGCAAGTTGCAAGTGGGTTGAAGATAACGTCATTTGAGTCGGCACTTGCCTCGCTATGATACTTAGTACCACCGTATTTGTAGTCCAAATAAACTAGTGTTGTGGTCAACACCGCGAAAGCTGCCCCGAAGCCTACAACAATGCCGTAACCCACTCCTTGGGACAGTGGAGGACCATCGCCGAAAAAACTTGTAAGGCCGTCATATTGATGCAAGCCAAACAGATTCAGGCCTCCGACTCCCATTGTTTCCGGTGCTCAGATTCTTGAGCTCAACGGCGTGTCTGCAGCACGCCGTACGGTAAGTGCACTTGAATTATTCAAGCGTGCATGCGTCTTTCACATCAACTTGCAGAGGTTGACCATGGCGGATGGCATACGTTACAAACGTTGAGCCAACAACGAGAACAGTGCTCATCATGCAGGATTCGCTGCAGGCACGGCTTGAGGTCCCGCGCACCTGTTTTATCGAACCTTTTCGGTGATCTTAATCAAGAGACAACTGCAGTCAGCTGATACGTGGGTGCTGTTAAGTGATCAGAGCTCTGTCCAGTACTCTCGAGAGTACTGGGTCGGCAATGATTGTATTCGTACGAGGTTGTTGTCCGTACAGACTGACCCTGAAAGGACCTTGCGGAGCGTTCGTTTAGCTTGATGGCACAACCTCATGCCTTGACCTTGCACATGGACCCCACATGCGGAGGCACATGATGCAAGTCAGGGTCCAAAGTGGATGTGGTAATTGACCATTCACCTGAAGGCAGGGCTGTAGGAATGTAGTGAGCAGCCAAAGCATTGCAATCCCTCTTCCCTCAGGTAGGGCTGACTCCGTGTCAGTGGTGAACTTAAGTCCAAGCTTGGCAAAGGGCTTGCTCCTCTAGCAGAAATGGACTGTCGAACAGGCAGTGTGAGGCACCTCTAGAGACCTCAGAGTCTGGCATGCCACAAAGGAATATCAGAAACCAGGTACACATTTCACCTGATGAATGACACACTAGCTATAGCCTAGGTGCCAGAATTCAGGGGCTCACATGACAAGCACATGACGAGTTACACTTGTGCTGACTACAATGAGTTATTCCAGTTCTGCAAAAGCGTGTACGTACAGCGTATACGCTGTATGTGCTATATATGACAGAGTTCTGCTTACACACAAGTTACCTGAAACAGCCAAATTCAAAAACAAGTGCTGGTGACATTACAAGCTGCATTTACTGGCAGGTGGCGTGGTCACATGTCATGATGCTAGTATATCCTACATAGCATATCTACATGTTGCTAGCAGCGCTGCACCATATAGCCGTACTAATTTGTAGTCATCGATGACGATGCCCAGTCTAGCGTGCTGGTCATGACTGTGAGTTGACTCATAACTCTGCTATTGTAGTGTTTATTGGTATGCAAAAACCAGGAAGCAAGCAAATGGACTGCAAAGGGTCCAGCTATCATGTTGTGCAGCAATTTGCATCTGAGCATGCTCTGGGGCACAAGCTTGCTTTTGAGTTGCTGTCTACACCTGGAAAGCTCCTAAGGCTGGTACCACCTTTGCTGCAGCAGTATCGGCTGCTTGGTGGGCAGGCTGTGCTTCGATCAAAGGCTCCAGATGCACCCACAGAACAATCAGTTGATGTCAGCATGACTGCAGCCAATGGAGACTATCATCAACAGAGTCTAGATCACAAGCGTGAGCAAAACAAAATGGAAACGTCTTCCACGGTTGTCTACATTGCTTGAGCACACAATTTCTGCTGTTTGTAGATCAGGCAGGATATTGACACGTACAGCAGCGGCACTACATCTGGCAGAGAGCCGTGAGCCCGACTCAGCTGGCATCTTCACAGTCTTGGCTTAGTGCCTTCGTTACCTGTTGGATTGCCCTGCCTGTGCTTTCAGAAGCACAAAATAGTGGGCACACCGTGATGGCTTCATGCAGCATTCACTTGCCAAGGGGGTTAGCAGCCTGGCTTGCACCTGAAGTAGAAGTACTGGGCAGAGGGCTAGCAGCTATGGTCACAATCAATCCAGACAGTGGTCACTTGAATGCTACGCAAGGCCAATATACCAATGCTGTTTGTATTGAGATGCTCGTGAAGCCCTCACCAATGACAGCAAGTATATGAGATGAGCACATCACTGAAAAACCTGTTCAGCCATGTTCATTGTCATCGGCATGCAAGACTGGTTTGCTTTGGCCAACAACAACTATTGCCAAATAGATGGTACCTCAAGAGGGAAAGCTTCTCTCGTCTGATTGGGCAACAGCCTTCTGAAGGTTGATCACACCAATTGAAGTGCAACAATACCTGAAATCACACACGACTCACGCTGACCTGCATCTGTGGGATGATCACCATCGTAAATAAGTGTTTTTGTTGGCCAAGTTGATGCCTGCCTCATGTACGTCCTGCTTGGTCACCTTTCTGAGCAAAACCTCAGTATCAACTCCCTCTTTCCACAGCTGACTGGCAGCTAGGCCCAGGCCACAGTCAACGCTCTTCAAGAGAGCAGAGAATTGCTCAAGATTGCTTCTCACCAGCCACTTGGTTGGTGAGAATGGCTGCAGGCAAGTACTTCTCATGAGTGACATATAGTATTGGGTTCGCTACTGTGACTGGCAGGTCAAAAATGCTGTGCAAACTTGCTTGACAACTGGCTTCTGGGAGGTCAACAGCAGAGTTGTGAGGGTACAGGTGAACTATGAAAGGCACATCTCAAGCAAAGGTCTTGCGTGCATGACAACAGCCACCTTGGGCTTGAGTGCGGAGATGTTTGTTTAAGATTCCTGAACATGAAGTTGACTCATTTAGGCTGTTGCAACTGTCTGCTGCCTGTTTGCAGGTAAGGGTAACTCAGCTTGTTTTGAAAGCTAGATTGCGCAGGCCAGATTTAAAGTATTCAAGCTGCGTGGGTGCAAGCAGATAGGTCACGCTAAACAACTTGCTTTACCAGAAAGCACGGGCGTTATGCATATGCACGTGTTTCGGCTGTATGGAAGAGCGGGCGATCTTTGAAACAGGCGTGAGGCGACTTGACGCATGGTACAGCTGATTCCTCCGGTAGACATGCGGTGGGTTCAACGATGCTGCATGGCTATGGTCAATGACTCTGAAGACTCTTCAAGTTTGGTGATAGCATGTGTGTTTATGTAAAATGTAGTCATACAGTCAACAGTTTCGGCACGCAGAGCTGCAGCTCTGTACGAGCGGGGAATGCCGGCAGGAGAGTTTACTTTGTGAATCGCGCTTGACCCTACGATCGCGGCTATTGTGGTCGAGCTGCTGGACACCAATCGGGTTGTGGTCGCAGGGGCGGTGATTGCTCTGTGATCGGTGAGAACTTCGCAGCAAGCACTGCTTGACCCCTGTGCTGTTGCAAAACTGCAGAAACATGCTGATAGTTGCGCAATCTGTAAAGCACCTGTTGTAAGGCTTAAAAGCACTTGAGGTTTGCATACTAAACTTCCTCAGGGCTGTAGGCTCAGCAGTCTCGTCAGCAAGGATGTCATTGTTGAGGCATCTGATCCGTCCCCGTGTCGGCAACGGGATTATCCAGCCAGTCACGGCCCTCAGCACCAGCTATATCGGTGGTGGTGCTTCTCCTTCATCAAGATGCCGGGTGCCAAGCTGCGCCACCTCCCCTTCAATGTCTGAGCCGCAAGGCAGCAACAAATTCTATGGTCATCAGCACAAACGAGTGGCCCCAAGGCTGACAGCAGGTGCTTGAGAGGGTTTAACAGATAGAATGTCAATGCTGCTGCGAAAAGTGCTGGCATGTTCAAAGGGTGCAACACGCTTGCAACGTGTATGCAGAAACATGGCGACATATGAGCAAAGCTGTGTCTGCCTCTGACAACGCTGAACTTGAACGCAACAGTGAGGTGGATCACAAGGCAGCAGCTGCCTCAAATGGTGCGTCTCTGTCTCGAATCTTGACATCAGCTCAAGAGGCTGCTGCATTCATGCATTTGCAACACTTGCTGCTCTGGCTGGTATGCAAGCTTGCTGTCTGCTGCAGGGACAGCTGAGTCTCCAAAACATGATGTCATTGACAAGTTGCTGGGGCTTTTCAGATGTAAGAGGTCATGTTCTTCACGTTGGTGCTTCTGATGTGAACTGACAAGCTAGCTGGGACTTACTGTGGCACTTTGTCTGCAGTGCAACCCCTAGAAGCAGATGACAGACCAAAGATTTTGTGCGAATTTGTCACCCAGGTATTTGCATGCATCTGCTTTGCAGGCATTTTCAGGTGCATGCCAGCCAACTAGCCTGGACTCCTGCAGCACATGCTGAGAAAACACACATGGCGTTCTGTGATCATTGCATGTGGGTTCCATCTATGGGTATTGCTCATTCCTTGATGCTCTGACTAGCCCTACCGGACATGTGCAACCTTGAAACACCTGCTCACCTGCAGCACACAATACAAAATGGTTGTGTGTATTGCACAGGCAGCCTTTAACTTCATGTCATGTGGAGCTGTGGCCATGGCAAAGATGTATGCTGGATCAGATGCGGCACTCACCATGGGCCTCATCATGGGAGCACATCTGGTCAGCTTGCGTTTCTTTATTTAAACATAAGTCAACTTGACAATGATAAGTTTACAAGACACTTTGACGGTCCAATCAGGGCTACCTTTTTCTTGTTGGCCTGATACTCGTGCAAAGGCCATAAGCGAATCCGCCCAGGGCATTTGGCACCTGCTTGTTGCACACAGCTGCATATTCACATGGTGCCAGTGATTGATTGATTGATTGATTGATTGATTGATTGATTGATTGATTGATTGATTGCTTGCTTGCTTGCTTGCTTGCTTGCTTGCTTGCCTGCCTGCCTGCCTGCTTGCTTGCTTGCTTGCTTGCTTGCTTGCTTGCTTGCTTGATTGCTTGCTTGATTGATTGATTGATTGATTGATTGATTGATTGATTGATTGATTGATTGATTGATTGATTGATTGATTCAAACCTGTGCCAGCCTTTGCTCTTGCATTAGCCAGGTAGGTATCAGGTATGCCTCACCCCGATTCAGAAGGCCATACAGCAGGCTTATTGTTATCACCCAGTGCCCGTAAGGGACAATGCAGTGCCAAAAGGGCAAGCATGTCTCTGCAGCAGGGGTGACGTGTGTAATACACATGCTGGCTTGGTGCAGGTTTTGCTGCCAGTGATGATCTACACTGCTGGACCCATCAGCGGCGCTCACTTCAATCCCATGGTCACCTCTGTCTTCATGATGGCGCGCATGCAGGTGCCCCCCCTCACCACCCTCACTGCACCACGCTTCTTTCTGCACCCACATGCTGCTTATGTCAGCGATCTCCCTCCGTACTCAAGCACGCAAACATACTGAAAAGAAGTTGTGGCTGCGACGTGATGCTGACAACACTGGCCAAACTTTGACGGGGTGTGCAGAGTGTGAGCAGCGGTGTGTGCTACATCGTAGCCCAGTGCCTTGGTGGCATCTTTGGAGCAGCAGGAGCCTTTTACAGTCTACCTGGTCAGCAGTAGATCACTGCAGATGCTGGACCTGCTTGCACCCTGTTTTAGCTGTTACAATGCATGCGTCCTGCTTGTGCATGTTCCATTGCCAACATCGAGTGCATGCCAAGAAAGCACAGCGTTGATGTGTCAATGCCGCATATCCAAGCATTGGCACAGCACAAGCTGGTGGTATGTGACCCTGGCCCGTTAGAACCTAGTCAAAGCTGTAGCATCTTCCAACATAAATTGAAGTGTGGTGTACTGCAGTCAGCATGCAGAACATGGGCTTTGCTGGTGTGCAAGGAGTGCCTCTGGACCGCACAGTTGCTCAGGCAAGCCCTCAAACAAAGTCCGAGTGACTTTCTGCTATGGAGGATGTCTGCTGATTTTGCTGTCGGCTGCAGAGTGCATGCATGCATGCATGGAAAGCTGTTATAGAATTTCTGTTGCAGAAAATGGGTGCCTTGCAGCAGAGTCGCTGTTTGCATGCCTGCCAGTTTCATGGATGCATTTGCTCACAAGTGCTGTCTATCGCTGAGGGTCTGACACTCTCAATGGACTCAATCAATGTCATAATTGTGCAATATGCAGGCGTTTTTAGGAGAAGTGTATGCCTCTTTCTTCTTCATCTTTGTGCTGTTTGGCATGGTGGTGGACAAAAGGTGAGCCTTCCTCCTATCTGACTGCAGCTGTGGCCGTCAAGGCAGTCCTGAAGTCTCATGTTTGTGTATGTACAGGTATTCAAATTTGTGCATCAGTGTGTCAATCATGTGTCAAGACGAACTAACCATCAACTCTGATGTTGCAGGGGTTGGGGTAAGCTAGGGCCATTGGCTGTGCCCCTGGCAATTTGCCTGGACATGTGGATCTTGGGCCCTGTCAGCTCCATGTGCATCAACCCTGCCAGAGCTCTGGGACCAGCAGTTGTCACTGGGTAGGCCCATGTTGCCCCTTGTCACACTTGCATGTCATGTCTGGTCGGTCTTTCTTGTGTGCATTCAGTTGTCACAATGCTACCAAGCCCAAAAGCACCTGATGTTGTTTTGTATGTCAGCCCATGATGACCGCAGGTTCTGGGACAATCACTGGTTGTGGTGGACTGCTCCATTTGTTGGTGGGTTGACTGCTGGAAAACTGTATACCAAGTTCTGGCTACCAAAAGATCAACTGCCTGACCTGGCAAAGAAGGCCATGAAGAAGGTGTTGTGAGAATGCTGTGATGCCTCCCAGAATATACAATAGCTGTGTGAGAATGATACTGAATGGGTACTGCAGCTGCGATGAATGTCACTTGAGGCAATTTCAGATTGCACATTTGCTACGATTGTGCAGCAAAACCCATGGGCATGTACATTTGCTCCAAATTTAATTGGAGAACAGAGTGACTCGCCACCGTCTAGAAATGTAGTGGATACAGCTTTTTCCTTTTTCATGCATTTTGCGCTGCATTGTTTGACACCCTCTATGCAGGTTCTTGTTATGACAAAATTCTTGATGAGGATCTGAGGTAGCTTTGGCACTACTCAATGAATGGAATAAGTATGTTTCCAATGCTTCCTTGGTGCAAGGGTAACAAATGTCACACTTGTGCATGACATGTCATCAAAGCTTTACAGCCTTGCTGACAATAGTTGACGACGATCATTCCAAAAATTGACTGTGACACAACTGTAAGCACCAGTGGTGCATTGTGTTGGTTCTGATATGGACCAGCCTCTTTCAACGTGAGGGGTTGGTACTCAGCTGTTTCTTGATTCACAGTTCACAAAAGTGCTGAACTAAAGGTTTTGTATGAAACACCTGCTGCAAGGAGCTATGATACTGCAACACGGTCTTGAGTGCCAGCCTGAGAGGCAGTGTCTGCTCCGGGATTGTGCTAGTGTGCTAGGGTGCTAGGGTGGTAAGCTAGCACATCAGCAAACCACCTCATCATCAAACTCCGAATTTGGAGTCCTCCTTTAAAAAGGAGCTGAGAATGGCTTTGTCACAGCATTGCTTTGTCAAGGATAGGCCTTTCACACTGGCGGTCAATCCAAGTCAGAAAAGGAGCCAGATCCACTGTCTTCAAAGCAAAAATTGCCGGCAACAACAATGCTTTCATCATTGCTCTGTGAATTTCTGCTGAAATGGGTATCAGGCTTAGGTCCTGTTCAAAAGGGATCAGCTAAGGGCAGCAGTGATGAAGTAGAGGAGCGGAGGGTTGCTGCACGAGACCAAGTAAGCTGTTGCTTCCGTGATGTCTTCTCTTATTGAAGCTTGTGCTGCCTACATTTTGGCTTCAAAAGTTTTGAGCATTGCATAGTGACTGAATGATGTGTCTGCATGTTGGCAGGAAGGTTGTATCGCATAGCTGCTGGGATGAATCAAGCAGATCTCTCTTGTGATGTTACATCATGCACATATGCCTGTCCATGACAGCAAAGATACATGGACACAATCAACCTCTGCCTCTGTACATAATGCCTTCATCATCAGCTGAGCTGCATGTGTGCGTTTGGCTTTGAGTTTATTGTCAAGCCAGCTCACCCTCCTGCACCTCAGCCCAGACACTGACATAACCAAGTGTCACTACACCCACTGAATATTCATTGATGTTAATATGCTGTGGTGCCTGCACTGCTTGAATGTTTTGTCTTGAGCTCAAAGATCAGCAACACATGGTCTGCTTGTCATTGGGCCCTATGACATCTGGGATGGCAGGCCTTTTTCTGCCAATCTCTGACTGGCTCTGGTGTCATTGCATCATGGTTCACATCTCTGTCAATTTGGTTGCTGCTGATTTGTGGAAATAGAAATGTAATGTCGACTGCAGTTATGCCTTGAGCTGCCTTCACAACCTGCCCTGCTGTGCTCTGATTTCTCCTGTTGTCTGCAGGAGTTTGACTTTGTGCCATCAGACATGGCGCTGGAAGTGATTCGAGACTCTGTAGCTGTGTGGCTGCAGTCGCCAAGCAGGTCCTTCATCCCAGAGCCAAGTCAGGCTTGGCACGCTACATCAATGCCTTGCCAGGTCATGCCCTACAGGTACCCACAATGAAATCAACCTCACCCCATACTCACTTCAATCATATCTGTGGTTGTCATCACCTTTGCATCACAGATCAAGTACGCTGTGTATGACAGCAACATCCGTCACCATTGACAGTGATGCTATTACTTGTCTTGGTGCCGTCACCCACTTTAGCACAGGCTAACTGTGCTGTCTATGATAGCAACATCTGCTACCATTCTCAGTGATGTTGTGGGTCAGAGCTGCCAGTCATTCCTGGAGATGACCCTTTTTGAAACACCAGCCAACTGATAAAGCATCAGACGCTGCAGTAGTCATGGCAACATGCTGCAGCATTGCAGCTGCTTCTGTCATCAATGTGGCGGTGCACTTCACCGTAGGAACACATGGCAATGTGCTGCAGGCATTGTCTGTCTGAGTTCCTTACTGTTGCAAACTGCAATTGCACTGTACTGTGCTGCATGAACTCATCACACCAAGAGTTCCACAATATTACAAACCGCAATTGCATTGTACTGTGCCGCATGAACACATTACACCAAGAGTTGCACAATGTTGCAGACTGCAATTGCATTGTACTATGCTGCATGAAGTCATCACACCAAGAGTGGCAGCAAAAATAGTGTGTGTGTCAATGCATGCATTGCTTTGAGCTTTTGTGAAACACAAGCCAGCTCTTTCAGTGACCACGGCAGCCTGCAGTTCTCATTACTGTCAGAAGGAACCAGTCCTTGCTTGTACTGCCGAGTCCAAGTCACTTCTGCCATCAGCAAGCACATCATCATGCTGGTGACGCATCTGATCACAGTGTGCAGGTTGGCAAGCAAAAAGCAGCACAGAGAGCTGCAGTTATAGCCTACAGAGGGGCCCACTTCTTCGACGTCAGCTTTGTTGCCAGCATGGTTAGTCACAATACGAACAAGTACACGGTAAGCTTCAGCTCTGTATTGTCTCTGGGCCCGGTTGTATTTCACGGAACGCTTGGCACCACAAATGCGGTGATGCGTTTCGTACACAGAGCGACAGTGTAGTTCTCACTCTTTGCGAAATCTATCAGATCTGCCAGTTCAAGACACTGGTGGGACAGGCGAGCTTTGTAGCACCACTACTCCGTGTCGATCGGCTTCGCAGTTCTTCTCTGCGCGTTTCTTCCAGACCGATGAAGGTCGTCCCTTTCATCGGGACGAAGCGCCTGTGGCGCCGCATAAACAGTGGCGTTGACTGTCATGACCTTTGACCCATAATCGCAATATGAATTAAATGCCCGTCTATAAGAATGTAACAGAACAGGCATCATAGTACCGGTCTGAGTGGGGGGTACACCCAGTACAGCATAGACGTATGCTGAAAGGGGAATACTGGGCGGGCTTGCCAGTAACAAGAATTGACGAAAGGCCAGTAGTGCCAAGGAAGCAAGGGGAATGCGTTGAGGCCAAGTGGGCATGTTGGCCTCTGATCCATAATGACTGGGCCCTTCAGAGATACGCTTGAGGGTGGTGCCTTGATTGGCTGAGGTGGCCCGGTCATATGAGGTCAAGGGGAATTGACTGGGCTCATTGCCAGTCAACCCATGGATGAGGGCGGATCTCTGATACAGATGATGGCTGGGTTTCCCAGAGATACTTCACCAGTATCAGAGACCTCCGGATGTGGGCTAATTTTTTTGGCTCTTGCTTTCATGAATGTGACTTTGGAGAAGCATCGTAAGGGGTGTGCTAGTGGTTGTTAACTCCACAGTGTATATTACAAATAATACAAGGCAGAGGGTGGGAAAGCTGGACTGTTCACAACAACAGTAGTCAGACCACATGTATATCAGCATTCAACTCTTCTAGCCACCAGGGTTTGCCCTAATGACAGGCCATAGGACACACAGCAGGCACAGAGAGAAGTGATTTGCATGACCACATCTCAAACATGACACTTGATTGGCTTGGATTCAGGTTGACAGATCAAGAGCTCAGTCAATGCATGTCAAGGCAGAGGGTGACGAAGCTGACAAGGAACTCGCTTCAGTGCTGGACAGCAGCATAGCTTGGGGTGGCTTTGCAGCCAGCAGTACCGACCTGAGGTACCAGCTTGTCAAATGGCTCTGAGGAGCAAGCGCTAGTAAGCAACTGCCCTCTTCTGAGGACTGCCCCTCTTCTGACAACTGCCCTTTTCTGACAAGTCACATTGTGATGCACATGGTATGTAGCGTTGCGCCGCGCTGCGCTGCACTGAGCTCTGCTGTGCTGGAGAAGAGCTACTGTGTTGGAGAAAAGCTACTGTGCTAGAGAGAAGCTGCTTTGAGATCACACAGATCCGCAAATCCACCTGTGACTAGGAACTGCTCTTGAAAGACTGCTGCTAGCTAATTCAGAGCGAGGCATCTGAACCAGTCTACACTGTTAATCCATGAACTGCCCAACATACAAGCACTGGAATCCACACACCTGCGATGGCTGATTAGGGTGACTTGCTTTGTGCAGACAGCTTGTGATACTTATGCATGTGCTTCTGTCTCTTGAAGACTGAAATGCTCTTGTGCACCTGTGGACAGTACTCAACAAGTGTGCACAATGCCTGAAAAATGAAAGGCTGCCTAGCATTGGACAATTCTATGATACTTCGAATTTGCATGAAATATGCTTTAGCGGTGCCCTGACACAAAGTGACGGAAAGTGCGTTCGTTTCAATACCCAGCTGTGGTGTTGCCATCACCATGCTGGCCTCATGCTGACACCCTGCTTGGTCATTTTGTTGTTGGGTGTTACCTCGTTCATGAGCCAATAAGAGCAGTATTAGTACGACACATGGCTGATCCTCAATGTTGCCTGTAGGATGATGCCGTGGGTAAGGAGTCGAACAGCAGACGGCAGGTATCAGCAGGAGTGATCAGCAAGGGAGTGACACGTTTTGAGTGCAATGAAGGAAGAGCATCGCTGCATGCAGTCTGGTTCTCACATCTCCAACATGAGTTGTGGCAACATGTTACCACCACAGTGGTGTCCATTTTGACCCGAAGTGTGTACAGTGTACAGACAAAAAAGCCTTTGCCGTGTTGATCCTGCTGTGCACTGCTTACCATCAGCAACCTCAAGTGCTTGCAACGCACAAACTGGGCGGATAGCAAGAACGTTACAGAGATACATAGCTTCTCCTTCAGCATCAGCTCAATGGCATGGTAAATTACGCTCGCATGCTTGCTGATGTCGAGCTGCAAAGCAAATCAGCCTGATGACTGAAGCTAACACAGAATGCCATCAATCCTGTATGGCACGGCTACTACACAAGCCAGAGTAGGCCAAGAACACTCGCTTTTACTGCTGTTAATTCCTACAGAAACTCGTGGGCTGACACTGCTACATGAGTTGTTTGGACCCATATGAATGCAGAAACATCAGCGCAGGACTTGTAACACAGCTGAAAAGTCAGACACGTGTGTGCCTCATGCTATGCGCCCTGAAAATCCAGGAGGGGGGACTTGCTTGCGCACAGGCTGCTGGTAGCTGTTACTGATGTCGTTCGCCACCTGCCCAGAGTCAATCCTCATATGAGGCGGCATATATCTTGATTTGGAGCTGCCATCATCAGGACTGTAGCTACTGCGTGTGCCTGCAGCACCATTCTGGGACCCATACTGTGCCCCATCATACGGCTGCTGACCTCCATTGGGAGCCACTACAGAGTCAAAACCTCCACTACTGCTGCTGTTGCCCTGATTTTGAGCTGGTGCGGCCTCTGGCCCAATGTTTAGCTCAGCTAGCCAGGCATCCATATCAAAGGCAGCAGCTGGAGGATCAGCCTTGGCCACATGAGGTGCTGTCTGGCTTGTTACTTGGTGCATTGACGTGGCATGCTGAGATGCCAAGGCATGGTGTGGTGTGAACTGACGGGTGGCCGACTGAGGTACAGGTGCTGGTTCAGCATACTCATCTGGCACTGATGGCTCATATGTTTCATACGCTGACTCTTCATATTGTACAGGCGCTGCTTGGTCATACATAGGCTGATTATATCTGGGCTGTACTGATGCTGGCTGAGAATTCACAGAAAATCCTGCAGCGCAGAGCAGAAGTAGCTGAATACTTTGTGTTTGGGCTGGGGATGACTGTGAACACGTAATATGTAATTGTGAGATGATCATCGCAGCATCAGCCCGCTAGAGCAATGCGATTATAGAAAGTGCATAAGGGGCAGTTGCGCTGCAGTTGCATCCAGACCTGACAATGACACATGACTAGTCTGCACTAGAAGTGAGGCAAACACCTGTAGGGGCTGCTGGGGTGGGGGCTTTGGGCAGCCTGGGGTGGGTGGAGGGGGCAGGCATGTTCATTTCCATCTCCTCCTGTCGCTGTCTGGCAGCATTCTCCTGGCTGATGCGCGCTGCAGCTGCAGCCGCCCTCTCCTGTTTGCAAAAGCAGCAACACTCAATCAGTCAACCCTAATTCACACAGATGTGACAAAGCAATCATGCAGGCTTCACTACCCAGTGTTCCCATTGTGGTTTTGAAGCAGTCACCGACAAAGTGCGGCTGTTTCCCTGCCACTGCCAAGGACAAGAGATACAGAGGCAGCCCATTGCAACACTTGCATTGGAGTGCCAACAAGGCACCTTGCTGAAGGTGATCAATCGCGCTGCAAGGGCCCATGGGGCCCGTGGGGGCCATTGTGATGCAGGGGCAATGTCATAATGAACAGACGGCATACCTTGATGCTACTAGCTGGAGGGAGCTCAAAGCTCTGCATGTACTGGGCTGCTGCCGCCTGCTTGGCTCCCTTCTTGGTCCCACCGCCCGCCTGGCTGCCTTCCCATTGGTTGCCACCAGTCTGGTCATTGCCCCATGCACTACTGCTGTTGTGCTCCTGGCCTGATGCGTTGACAGCATTGTATGGCTCTCTGTCACCCCATGCATTGCCGCTGTATGCCTATACAGCAACAATATAGGTTCATGTGCAGTTTTGGTCAACTGCATATGACTTGCAACATTGTTCCATTGCTACTGAAGGAGACATAGCTTCTGAAGCTTTGCCTATGAGCCGCAACATGTGAAGCTCCAAACAACTCTTGTCAATAAATGCAGCAAACATGGCTACTGTGCAGAAGTGCAATTGCTTGAGATAACTTTCTCACAGTTGCTGTAGATATATTTGCTGGACCCTTCAGCAGACAAGGGCAGACAATGCACTTCAGGTGCAGAGGAGGTATGCCGAAGAGCAAACAGGGATAAGACCAAGCTTTGATTTTCTGTGCTGACCATGATTGAGCAGTTATGACAAGACACACTTGCACTTCATGGCCAGAACAGCGCACCAAAGCAGCAAACTGCAGCTGCAAGTAACCCAGACTTGCCTGATCAGGCTCTGCCTGGCCCCACCCCCTGCCTGAGGTGGCCTGCGCACCCCCCAGCCCACTGCCTGTATCTTCTTCCTCCACGCCACCATCATCCCAGCCACCGCCTGCAACAGTGTCATCACCCATTCAGAAAATGGTATAAAGACAACAAAAGCAGAAAGAACTGCAATTTGCCTCTTGCTGCCAATCTTGTGCTGCCTGCAAAGTCGCTGCTAAATGCATGCCTGTCACAAGCTGTTGGTACAATAAAGTGTGCCCAATCTGTACACTGCCGGCGCCACCAGCATGCTGCGTGAGGCTTAGCTACTTTGCCAGCAGGTCACATGCACTGTGTGACATTGTCGGATGGTGCCTAAACTTTCAGACATGTCAGACTCTTGCAGTCATGACATGTGGGAGCACAAGAGTCCTGGTAGTCACATTCATGCATTGCATACCTTCTGCAGTGTAATTCTTTCCCATATTCTGGGCAGCAGGCTGATATTTGCTTTCTGCATCTCCCCAGCCTTCATACCCACTGGCTTCTTCTTCCTCGGCCTCTGCTGCCTCACCCCACTTCTGCCCACCAGAGCCTACCCCTCCCCAGCCATCATTGGCAGCAGACTCACTCCAGCCATTGGATTGATGCACCATTTTGCCTGACTCTCCTTGATAAGAGTCGTAAGTGTGGCCAGTAGTGCTGTTGCTGTGGACAGCAGGGATGTGGGAGGGTGAGTCAGATTGCCTGTCCCAGCCAGTCTGAGCAGCATCCCAGCCTGATGGGGAGGCTTGCTTCTTCTTGTCCCTCACCCTCTGAACAGGCCACTTGGGGGCTTCTTCTGCAGAGGGTGTGGGGTTGCTGGTGGGTAGCTCAGGGAAGTCTGCATCAGGCAGCTGCACTGCCTGCATCAGCAAAGAAATATGTAGTGCTGTGACCATGTGGGCTGCACTTATTGGTGTTCAGTGCCAACACTTGTGATGTCATAGCAGGCATGGCTGAGAATGCGCTCGCTGGAAACACTTATCCTCACATCCCACAGGTTCACCCATATGATCAAACTGACATTCACCTGCTACACGTTCAGCCTAAGAATTGTTTACACTTACTGTGCTGGACAAAGTGTGTAAACAATTCGTCAGCACATGCCTGCCATGCAATTAACATGTCCCTCTGATATCCAGCTAAGCCATAAACAGATGCAGCCATGAGTGTATAGTAGCAAACTGAAGATGAAGGGATGTAAGTGGCACACCTGTACAGGTTGTTGGGGAACGCCACCCATGTCCTGAAGGCTCTGCTGCCTGCGCTGCATCTCCTGGTAGTAGGCCACCTGGTGGGCAGCAATCTCGCGCTCCTGGCGCTGCATGCGCAGGGCAAAATCCTCGTCTGCCTTCACCTGCTGGGCTGTGCGCCTTGTAGGCTGGAAGTTCTGGCGCACCCTTCGCTCCTCTTCTTCCTGTGAAGGTCATCACAACTGTCTGAAGGGGTTTACAAGGGGTCTGCTGGACAGTGTGCCAAGTATTGATACACCTTTAGCTAGGGATTGTCAGCAATGTACTGACACAACACACATGCAACTACGTATGCCAGCAATCACAAGCATATTTTGCCACTGAGGATGGTGCACTCTCAGCTTGCGCATGGGCAAGCCATGCCCAGCAAGTTTGCAAGGCATACATGAGGGTTTCAGCGATGTCTGGGTCGCAAATCACTACTGAGGCAATGAGTCCTTGTAGTATGTGATGTGAGTCCTTGTAGTATAAGTTGTGCACCAAGCAGCAGTGCATAACAGGAGGGAAGTATGACGTGCCTGAAGCCTGCGTGCAACAGTCACACTGTCCTCCTCCAGGCTACTTACGCCCCCTGGTGTACCATTCACCTCTCTGTCATACTGCTGCTGCAGCTGCCGGGCAATGGCTTCATCATCCAGTTTGGGGCTGGAAGAAGAAGGACCCCGGGATGGGGTCTCACCCCAGTCTGGCACTGCCCTGCGCACACGGGGCTCCATTGTGAGGGCTTGTCACAGAAACCAACATCAGAAAGGAGGACTGCCCATTTGACATGTGTGGGGAGGTGAAAAGTGCACTCTGGGTCACTTCAGACACATACAATATGTATGGCTGAAAGCAGGACTGCCTGGTCATACATGCATGCATGTATTTGTTTTGTCTTGACGTAGGTGCTGCAGCAATATTTGCCAGGATTGCCACTGCCATGGGCATCAGGTGCGCAGATATTAATGCTTCTAAATGTATTGGGAAACATACACAATGTGAAGCAGCTGCGAGCAGGTTCACAATGTGTACGAATTTCCAATACATTTATAAGCATTAAGCTCTGCACACCTGATGCCTATGGCAGTGAACAGGTCAGCATTGAGTCACAACTAGAAGACAGATTGCAGATGTCAATTGCAATCTGAGGTTGGCAAAGGTCATAACCTGGTCTCAATACTTAAGCACATTGTGCAGCAATGTATTGTGACCGGTACCAGGTCATTCTCAATATAATAATAATAATAATAATAATAATAGTAGTAGTAGTAGTAGTAATAATAACAACAACAACAATGATAATCATCATAATAATAGTAGTAATTATGCTTTCCAGCTCATGACAAGCTAGGTACATGCAGGACAAGTCTTGTTTCCCCAAAGCTGTCTGTCTTGCTTATTTCTATAAGGTTCTCCAATTCGACAGTTTTGACAATCACGCAGCGCAACACCATCGCTCCTGTGCCGCATCTATTACCAGTATAACGCAGCAGATGACACTTGACCAGGCTTGTATTTCCTGGTTAGAGTTACGCCAGCACACACATACCTGTCTTGTGTAGGCCTGGTGGCAGAAGCCCTCTGACCCCAGGCAGGGGGCGGAATGGGGGCCTCAGAGGGCTTCCTGATGGGGATGGGCACTGCCTTCTGGCGGGGCACGGACAACACTGCTGCTTTGCTATATTGACCTGAACCCCTGCATGCCAACACAGGTGTGCCAACACAGGTTCGCGCATTGCATGTAAAGGAAACTGTTGCCTTCACTGTTCTGCCCCTGTCAATGGACCCACTTTGGTTTGCTGCAGCTAGCAATCACACAAACCAGAAATGTGCCCAGATGCATGTTTTGTATCTGCATGCACGTCCTGCCATGTGCATACTGCCACAAGTCAGCCGCAACACAACTTTGATGGCTGACATGACACGACCTGCTGAGCACACACGGAATTTGACGCCGCAGCGCTGCCTAGAAGCTGCATATGATTTGAGGCATGACAAATTTAACAATTCCTGACAGCAGAACAGAGAAGTTGCATCTCACCTGGCAGAGAATCCGCCTCTGGCATTGGCATTAAATCCTCTGCCACCACCACCACCACCACCGCCGCCACCACCAAAGCTGCTGCCACCCCTCCTGCCTCCCCCACGACCAGCCATGAAGGGTGGACCAAACTTCCTCTGCTCTCTCTCCCAATCACGCTCAGACACAACAGCTGGTGGCAGCTCACACCCTGCATGCACACTCACCACTTGCAACCATCGTTGCCACAACCTGACTGGACATATAGCTCAAGACCTGACATGCATGACCTGCTGGCATGTGACTCCCTGTAACAAAAACATGTATGTGTTATATACAATATATGCATTATATAAATTATATTAAATCATAAATTATATTACAAATTATATATGTAACCTCTAATATATATAATTTGTATATATTTCATGTATATATTATAATTTAGTATAATGTAATATATGAATATACTGCGACATACACATATCATATATGTAAGTCGTATGCATAGTTCGCATCCATATATATAGGCACCTGTGATACAGACAGCAGTGATGTCAGAAGTCACCTGGCAGTCACCTGGCATCAGTTATGTGGCAGTTGTCATACACATGCAGTTGATGGCAGCAGCAAATGCCGCTGTAACAAGTGATGGCAGTGGTGTTAACTGCAATGATATCACCTGCCAGCAAGGACGCAGAGAAGGGAGCAGTTGGGACACCAGACAGATCCATGCCGGCAACGGTGACTGGCATTTGCTGGCCAGGGGGTGGGGTGGGTTCCTCCTCTGGGTGCACACTGGGCACCAGCAGCCTCAGCATGCTCAAGGATCTCTTGCCTAAGCAACCACGTCTCAAGGTACAAGCCCGTAGCAGTACATGACATACAGTACATTGTGCTCAGGCAAGTGGTCTTGCAAGGTGTAAGGTTTGGTGTCAGCAATCATGGTGCAATTTGCCAGAAGTACGTGCAGATTACTTTCTAGCATGAGCTCATCAGCATGTTGGCTATGCCAATGTAGCAATGCATGGTTGTGAAAGTGATACAGGTGATACTGCCATTGTTATGGCAATTTTGAAATGTGCATTACTACCAAACAAAACAGAATGATTTGCTTACCTGGTCTGGCGCTCCAGCGTGATCTTTTCTGTGCTGTGAGCTTGGTCCTGGCCTTGTCCCAGGACAGCCCTTCTCTGGCGATGAGGCGCAGGGGAGCAGCACAGGGATGCTGATCGTGTGTCACAATGCTTCCTGCCCGCAGCTCATTGCGCTCCTGCATTACACATCTTGTCAGAGCAGCCAAACACACATGGGCCTACCAGAGTGCTGCAGTATGGGTATGCACATTGTTGCCTCAATGCTTCCTGTCCATGGATTGTTGCAGCAAGTGCATGTAGACTGCATAGCTTGTGATAACGCATCGCTATGCATGCTGTCAGGTGGCAGCATTTTCACTGCTTGCCTGGCAGTCTAGGGCATTATGGAGGCAAAGAGTCAACTCTTTGCCTTGTGGCTGCAAGCTTCTGCAGCATCAGTGTCTGCATGCATGCACAAGCTGCAAACGGCATAGAAAAGAAAACAAAAAGGAAAGAAAAGACTGCGCCTGTTGGCGTCAATGTAATGAAAAGCCAAGTGCTATACCGGGCTGCCCAGGTGCAAATGAACAACTGCCCATGCACATACGCAGGTAGGGCGGATGAGCAGGCTCACCTCATCAGCAGGGGTGAGCTCCTGCTCATTGGGGTCAGCCTGCTGAGCAGCAGCTGCCAGGCGCTTCACATTGGCAAAAGGCAGTTTCACAATCGCCTGCAGACATGCTGCACAGTGAAAGGCATCCAGACAGCAGCACTGCTAGAATATTCGTGACAACATGACGCAGCCAGCCAGACCCTGCCAGACCAGCATTGCATGTATGTTTGTTTGTTCATGCACATTGGGTGTCTGTCTATGGTTTGAAACAGAGATTGCATCAATGCATGCTTGCAAACATATGCTGCCCAGAGGCCCCACATCACAGTCAGGCTGGCAGGTCAATGTGTGGCCAGGTTAGGAAGCTCACGTTTGCTGACAAGTGGTGGGATTGCTTTATGATGGCAGGAGACAAGCTTACTGTGTGAGCAAACATCTTGCCAGACATGTCAATGAGGGAGGTGAGGTCAGCAGGGAACATGTCTGCTAGGGCAGCAGCAACACTGGTCTGCTCCAAACCGCCCTTGGCCCTGGTGCCCTCCAGGATGAGGGCTAACTTCAGAGGCAGACATGCCCTGGCACTGTACAACCACATGACACATGAAGTCACCCCTCTTGGCTATCAAAGCATGCTTTTGATGATTTTGATGTCTTGAGTGAGTTCAAACGTGGCTGCAGCACCATCTCCTGACACTGCCATCACAGTCAAGCAGTCATTGTGTGTCACTCATGCAAAGTCATAAAGTGAGTGACAAACATTAGCTGCACCCAGCAAGCAATCCTTTTGCACTCCACATGTCATTCAGTGAGTGCACGATTTTTGTTAAGATTTTGATCAATATTTCCTCAGGTCTTGTCAAGATTTTTGCCGGAACAATTGAGGCAAGCAGAAAATGCTGACAGCTTCCTGCTTCAAATATGCTGAATGCCACTCGAGCTCACTGAGCAGGTGCTTGGAAGCAACTCATGTGACACTAAACCTGTCTGACGCAGGCCAGCATCACTTCAGTTGACTTCCAAACATCTACTCAGCGGGCTCAAGTAAGGCATTTTTGGTGCAGGAGGCTGCCAGCATTTACCGCTTGCCATGGTATGCATGTGCACACAATCAGTGATGTGTGGGTGTCAACAATACATGAGCAGTGCATAGAGTCTGAGAAGGGACAGCAGCTCAGAAGGAATTGGCTGCAACACGGTGAACTCATCAGCCCCTGTGCTTTCTGAGACACATGCAAAGTCCGCTGCTAGCTGATGCCTGTTGAGCATGCAACGGTGCAACTAAGCTGCCCAACAAAATTGCAAAAAGAAATAGATGTCACCGAAGAAGGGGCTCGAACCCTTGACCACAAGGTTAAGAGCCTTGCGCTCTACCAACTGAGCTACTCCGGCCCGTGCCTGGGGATACCAGGCCTTGGGTGTGCCGATTGTTAATCGGTTCGGGTGACAGGATGTCGAAACGGCATATTTTGCCCGTCATCAAACTATAATTTCGTGCGGCCAGCTATGCAAAAGGTACCTTTCGGGAGGTAACACCGCCATCAGCTGCACCAAAGGACGCACAGGTCCGTTGAGAGGTGCCCAGTCGTCGTCTTCGGTAGACAGGACCTCACTGCCGATAGTAGCCTTGTTCCTCTTACCGCCGGTGGCGTGCTTTGCCAGGTCCGAGATGAGAGGGGCATAGTGATAGGGATAGTACCTGCGTGCCGGCGGCAACCACATAACTCACTATATGCAAGCTGATTACAAACCAATGACCACTGCAAAGGCTCAAAACACTGTCAAAGTCTCTGGACTCCGACGGTCATAACGCCAGCCACAGCATGCATATAACTCGCTGTTGTGCACACATATATTTGCACTTGGTACAGGGAGTGTCACTCACCAGTCCCAGGTTGCTCCCAAGCCTTCATTAGAATCCGCAGCACTGGACTGCTTGCCTTTGCCATGCATCTGATTCTCTGCTGCTTCAATGGCAGCTGTGTGAGTGTTGCTGACTGGCACAGGTGTGCTGCCATGAACGTAGTAGGCCAGAACCCATGTCAAGCCTTGCGCATATGCATGGCTCACTTTGCGACACATCTTCTCCACACCCTCTCCTGCAGTAGCCAGTTTCACTGGCTCAAGAGTGACCAGCATTTCCATCAAACTCAACAGTTCTGTCCATCTGAGATTATTGACGTGGCCCGGCAGCTGATACTAGTGCCAATGATGTGCGATGATATCTTATGCAGCGCTGGTAGTAAACCCATCAGCAGCCACACCAACTGTACTGATGGGTTGTCATGCAACTCAACAATACAATGATGCAGACACAAGCCGCCAGCTCAACATTGCACATGCTGTAACAAGATGCATAGGCAGAATGGCAATGTCACCTTTGCACCTTTCCTAGACAGCAATAAATGCACAGGGACATTGAGCAAGTCATGGAGGGACAAGCTAGGGAAGGTCATGGGAGGCAGAAAATGTACCATGTGCCGACGTTACCGGCAGTACACACAGCTGACAGCAAATTAAGTACAGGCCTGTTGCATACCTGGACTGGCTCCAAACCTCTGCTCATACATGCGTGCTCTGTGGCCTGGGGTGCCTAGCTTGACAGGGTCGGCCTCTGAGCTGCCTTTCAGGGTGTCCTCCAAGCGCTTCATCACCCTCTGTGCCAGCTCACGTGTCAGCTCCTCTGGGGTAGCTGTCAGCAAGTCAAACACTTGGGACTGCACTGCACCATCTGCAACCACAGACTGAAACATGTCAATATCTTACGCCCATTGCACTGGCATGTACGAAGTGGTTATGACCCAGGAATAAACCCAAATGACAGATCCACAAATCACAGTTGTTCACGCAACCTTATTTATGAGTCAGTGCGGGTCTAAGTTGCTAAGACTTTGAGGCAGCAGCTTGGGTTGAGTGCCAGAGTCTAGAGCAATGGACTTGTATCTGATGCAATTCCAGTTTTGCATTGTCCGATTGTCTGTGAGCTGCTCACCTCCTCCCAGGCTTCCCAGCACAGAATCCAGATCGTTGTCACCCAGCTCACCCATGCTCACCCACTGTCCAGAGCCATCTGGGCCTCTGTAGCCGGGGGCACCCCCACCCTGCCCCTCATTCTCTCGCTCTGCCAGCCGCTGAAAGTCACGAGCCTTGCGCATCTGCATCACACAGCCACACATTCTGTCAATTCAACAGAACGCTGCACAGGCATGGCAGCATGCATGTACTGCAAAACAGAGCTTGAGACAGCCCATTTTTGCTCCTGTATGCAATGTTCCACTGGCTGTTACTTTGATGCTGTCTTGGCAGAGCATTGCTGCCGTGCTCATTAATATTGAACAGCCAACAAGCACAAATTTGACATGAGAACAGCACATCGTAGGACAGTGTAGCAAGCATTCATTTTGAGACCACAAACTGCTGCCAGAAGCATGGCAACTCATCCATCGACATGAGAGCACTCATGACAGTGGGTTTTTGCTTGCATGCAACACAGAAGAACCAATGAAACATGGCAAGACTTACTGCCAGTCTCTGAAAAGCATCTTCTTCGTCTTCTGCCAGCTTGGACAGAATGCGTTTGAGGCGGTCAGGGTTGATGATGGAGCCATTGGTGATGGGTCCACCAAGGGCAGGCAGCAAATCCTTGTACGTCCGCACCAGCACATCCAAGCCACTGGGGCGGCCATAGATCTCTAAGCTGGGAATGCTTGGCAGAAAGTCATTGCCTGCCTGCATCAGGTAGCAAACTGCTGATTAAATGGCTGAATATCAGCAGCAGCAAGTGCCTCTGTCTTTGAACGGCAGGCAATGTGGAAAGCTTTGCCAGCCTGTTGACAACACATCACAAGAGCATAACATGTTATTGCAAGCATGACATTCCAGAAGAGCATTGATGGTTTGCGCCTAAGACTAAGGTCCATTAGAGCTTAGCAAGCAAGAGCATGGCATTGGCTGTGTTGCTGACGTAGACTACAGCGCGTCAAATAATCATGCATCCTCAAGTAACAGGCTTCCACATCAAGATGCTGCTGGGTTGCTGACAAATAACCAAATAGCACCACAAGACTGCCAGCCATCCTGCCAATGCAATTTTGCTGCTGATACTTGTGCTGTATGCAGGATCAAGTAAAGACCTTGGCTTACCAGAAACGTCAACAGCACAAAGTCTTGCAGGACCCGTTCAAAGTCAAAATGACCCTCTGAGTTGGCCCCTCCAGTGGGCCTTGCAGACCCATACCCTCTGGAGGACACCTCCTCGGGGTCCGCAATGCTTGGCTCTGCGCTGCTGTGGCCCGACGTGACACTACTGGCTAGGTCTGCACCATGTGCTGTCTCACCATCATCATTGCCTTCTGCTCTGGCCTCTGAGGCATTGTCACTCTTGTCATCTTCAGGGGCTAGCTCAGGTGGGTCTTGTTCTGCTTGGTGCCAGGGATCATACATGGAAGCCTCCGATGCAGGAGGTGGGTCTGTTGGGGGGCCCACAAGGTCCATGAACTCAAAGCGGAGGTACTCCCTTAGAGTGCTGACATTCAGGAACTGTAATGGCTGATGCTTAGCCTGCGCAAAAACCCATCAAGAACTCAACTCAGTCAGTGTTCACGCACATGCATGTATCCATACGGAGATACTCTCGCAGAACACTCCCACAAGTCAAGATCATGCTGCAAAGGTCACCCTGTATCACTGTCTAGAGATAGGTCTGCTATAGCAAATGTCTGAAACCCACAAATGAATTGCTGACCTCACAAGTTGTCCCAATCATTATGTAAGACATGGATGACAGAGTGGCTTACCGCTGACCAGTCTGCTGGGTCCAGACCCATCTCTTTGACAGCCTCCTCCAGGCTGCCGGCCTCCCTCAGCAAGGAGAAGTGTGGCTCATGAGTCAGCAATGCCAGCAGAATCAAGTCAGCATCCTGGACATCACAAGCACGCACTGTCAGACAGGCCAGACCCATTTCGAAACCATCCTGGAAATAGACCAGGGCAACCCAGAACACAGGCCAGGTGGATGGTTTTGCACGTAGCACTCAGAACAAGAAAGAGCTGCAGCAATTTTGACCGTCATGATTGACATGTGAAGGCTGGGGTAGGGCATGTTGTCACCTGTCCATAGATGACATGCCTTGTGTTGGGGTCATACTCTGGACAGGCACGCTGGTGTCTGATGAAGCGCATGATCTTGTGCTCACCCTCACCTGGCTCATTGGAGTCTGACAAAACCACCTGCAGCAGCAAATGCAGCTGGATTCAGCATGTGGGTGTCATGTTCCAGGCATGAGATCATGGCACACATGGAACATCAGGCCCATTCAGCACCATTGCTAAAATCTGCAGAAAAGCAGTGCAACTCGTGACGCAAGCTTTCAAACACCTTGTGGGTGTTAGATGTCCAGCAACTGGTAGCACTATAACAGTCAAAGCACATCCATCAGCATAGTAGTAAGTGGCATTGCACATTAGCACATGCGGTAAAGGCCATTGTACCCAACGTACTGTTTCATGAAGCACACCCACAGTAATAAGAAGAGGGGTGGTCTACCTGCATGCCCTGCCAGTCTGGGTTGCTGGCAACCTTGTACTCCAGCCAGCGGCGCAGCTGAGCTGCCAGACGAGCCATGAAGGGTGTGCCAGGGGTGATGACATTCCCATCAAAGGAAGTCAAAGGCGGAATTATGATGGCATTTCTTGCCTGGGCCAGCATCTCCCTCCTGATCTGCAAGCATGACAAGCAATGATCTTGTGCTCAGCCCCAGCTGGAGGTGTCCTCTGATGGGTATGTCAGTCTTTTTGCAACTATCAACTTGTGGGTGTGCAAGAGCATGTAGAGCACATGGCAAGAGCATCTGGATGACCTATGTACAACGCTGCAGATGCTGTTGACTGCAGCAGTAACAAGGAGGCAAAGCTCAATAGGACGTCAAGTCGCGGCCATGCACTGCAGATACCTCATTTTCAATCCCCTTGCGCAATCTCTCTGTGTGTGCACTCATGAACCGTCTTGTGCGCTGCTGACACATCTTTGCCTGAGGTGCAACCCCATCGATGGCAATCATCAGCAGCCTCTGAGGCCTGCATTGCAGGACACAGTGTCTTGCAAGCTGCTATGCCCAGGCTGTGCAGGAACGCAACCACCTATAGTTCTGTCCACATACCTGCATGTATGAACTAGCCTCTCCAGGTAGGCTTGTATGCCTCGGAAGATCTCTATCTCTGATTCATAAGCAGAATCACGCCACCTAGGATGGCTGCAGCCGTGGATGATATGGTTCATATCTGCATGCACCAGGGTTGACCCAACAGATCAGTTGCTGGATCTGAGCGGCCCTTGACCGGATTGCTGCAGACGATTGGATATGCAACACAATGCGTTGTTGTCCCTGCCGACTGGCTCCGATTTTGCAAGTCCAAGGCAGCAAGCGCGGCTCTCGGTCAAGATCAAAGCAAAGCACATCGGAAATCAAAGGTTGCAAATGGCAAAACCATCGTACTAGGTGCAAATGCATAGACACAGTGGTTCATTGAGGGTGATCTGACCTATGTAAAGGTTGTCGCAGACTCTGTCCTCGCGTCCCTCCTCCTGATGACCCTGGTCCTTGGCGCACTCATCGACGATTTGAGGATATTTGCGACGTAACCACGAGAAGAAGCCCGGTACACCCATGTCAAAGCACGTTCCAGATCACGCGATCTTAAAGACGCCCTTCACTAGGTACGCTCTACGCGTACACAATGAAGTTCGGCACCAATGCTACGGTGTACCCAGCCAGACGACATAGCCATGCGAATCAAGCTACAGATCATGTTGGGCTCAAGAAATGCAGCTTCGTTTGGGACAGCGCCCGACCATTTTGGGCACAGCTCGCTGGTGCAAGCTTGTGAAGCTTTCAAGAGCACGTACAGACGCAACGTTTTGACGCAACGCGTACGGTGAAACGCTCAATCAGTTTGACCTGGGCTCAACTTTGCAGTTCAAGCTTTGAGTAAGGCAGGCTGCAGCTCTGCATGGTCAGTCTGCCCAGATGTGCTGCACGGGTTTAGCTACTTTTCCACAGTGGATTTGAGCATAATCACATCTTTTGTCAGACGACCCTCAGCTGGTCAAACATTATTGTCGGTGATGACGGAGCTTCCGCCCCGAAGCTGACCTATATCTGAGAAACGCCAGTGCCAGTTGACCACAATTTGCGGCAACAGGTATGGGGAACTGTATATCTGCACCGAAGGAGGCGCACACACAAAATGAAACCAAAGGAAAACCTACTACCAACCACGTCGTCGCCGTGAGTCTCTGCAGCTGACGCATGCCGATGGCACAACTTCACACCTGCTCTGCTATCTTTTGCTGCAATTCTCTGCATGATGCGCTATGCTAGTCGTCCAAAATCAGCAGCAAGTCAGCATCTGCTTCGAAGCCAACTTGCAACTCACACACACTGGTTCAGTGCATCAGCTTATGGACTGCTTAGCCTGATTTGTCACACACGCAGAAGCCAGCAGTAGGAGGTACAGCAGTGAAGTCAGGCCACACTGGCCTCAAAAAGCAAGGAGTTGCACACAGTGTTCTTGGGAAGCAAACAGAGGTGCGCACTGCTGTCATAGTGATTCAGTGACCTCATCGTGCTTGACTTCAGATAGCTGTTGAACATGAACAACATTTGAGTCACAGGATGTCACAGCGTTGTACACTCTTGGACGTGTCTTGGGACGGGGCCAATTTGGCACTACAAGACTTGCAGAAGACAAGCTGACAGGAGAACAATTGGCTTGTAAATCCATTTCAAAGCGCAAGCTGACGTGAGCTAGTACTCCTGACGCTACATTCTGCGCATTGCCATGCCGCATTGACATTGGCTTCACTCTCTTGGCTGAGCAAACACACACATCATGCACACTTGATGACACCTCAGCAAGCATACTCAGTGTTGGATTGTTCAATGATCAAACGCACAGATGCTGCATATGTCATCATGAGATTTACACAACACATATGGCTGACTGCAAGGTCAGAGTGCAGGCTTTGCATGCTTGCTGTTTCCATTGATCTCGTCAGACAGGATGAAGGGAGAACTCATCATGTGGTGAGTTCTTGAGTGAGCTTTCGATTGTAGATCAACAGAGGATGTGGAGGATGTGCGACGCGAGGTGCAGATCATGCACCATCTGGCAGGTCACCCCAACGTCACCCTGCTCAAGGGCGCCTATGAAGACCGGCATCATGTGCACCTGGTGCGTCTAGCTCAAACTGCCTAGGCGTCCAACACCAAACACATTATTGATTGCACGCTCATGCATTTGTGATCTCTTCATTTCATTTCCGTGAGCAAACTCATACCTGTTCTGCTGCTGCACAGCAGGAGGTTTGCTTCCATTTGCTTCCAACTGCTCCTTGGCTCACAAGCCTGCTTGCTCCTGGCAGGTGATGGAGTTGTGTGCTGGCGGAGAGCTGTTTGACCGCATTGTTCAGAGGGGTCACTACAGGTAGAACCCCTTGCACTGTACTCAACCGACTGTCACCCTTGGAGAGGGTCGCAAAGTACATGCAGTGAAGCAGGCCACTTAGGGCATGTGCAAACATGCATTTGATGCTCACACAGAATCACAATGTTGGCAAGCAACTCAACAAATTTTCAAACCCCTATGTAGCCTGGCATGTTCAGGAGCATTCAAGGCAGCAGGCTTGCTGTTCACCTGTTCGACTAAAGCTCTCAATCTCTTGGCTGCATGCACAATCGGCAAAGAGCATCGCTGAATGATGGAATGTGCCTTGCAGTGAGAAGGATGCAGCTGAGTTGGTGAGGACCATTGTCAAGGTGGTGGCGCATTGCCACTCACTTGGTGTCATTCACAGGTAACTCTCCTAGGGTGCTCTAGGTGTGCATGACAAGCATTATGTATGTCAGTCAAGCTGCTTTGCTTACCTCAGTAGCTGCAAGTGACTGTGGCACCCCCAAAGTCTTGACCTATCAAAGGCCAATTGGGCAGAAGAACATGATGCAGTGGCTTCTTTGACACAGACAGTCTGCTATGTGCAATCAGACAGAAAACAAATTGGCTTGTACTGGTGACTGCGTATGCTGTGACTGCTCCCTCCATACCCACCTCTACATGCTGTATGGCAAAGTCATGTGCATGTAACGCAGCACAGGGGACAGCAATGGAAGCATCAATATGTCATGCTTAGCAGAGTCAAATTGCAAAGGCTGACAGGTGGTATGTGTCAGGGATCTGAAACCAGAGAACTTCCTGCTTTCCAACAAGGACCCCCATGCACCTCTGAAGGCCACAGACTTTGGTCTGTCTGCAGGCAGGCCAATATTGAACATGCTGACTGTTTGACGTCTGCCAGCTCATCTCCAATGCCTGCAGCGCCGCCCCCAACAGCTGAAGCCTCACCCCCACAAGCTGATGCTTGGTCCCCAGCTACCATGACTCCATCCCCGACAGGCATGATAAAGCCCACAACCGCTGTCCCCTTGCTCCAGCTATCCCCAGTCGCTCAGATCGCATCCCCACAGGAAAACCCTGCATCCTGGTGCCCTGCAGTGTCCCCAGCTGCTGATGCATCCCCACCACCAGCTTCCTTCTCTTTTGAAGGCACCTACCAGTCACCCTCACCAGCTGGCACTGCATCCCCAAAAGACCACCCAGCGTTCCCAGCAGCTGGAAGGCTGTCCCCTCAATTCACATTTGCAGCCCCCACAGTTGCTCCATCATCCCCAGCAGCGTTTGCTTCACCTCCACAGGCAGACTGCCTGCTTCCAACACCTTGCCACACCCCCAGGGGGCCAAGCCCCAATGGCCTCCCCAGTAGGGTGAAGAGGTTTGACCCCAGCCTAGACCCCAGCTCTGAACCACCCCATCATGCTGTGGGGCCTATCTTCAAGTTTTCTGGGCTTCCTGGCAGCTTCACTTCCCCTGTCTCTCTGCATGTCGGCGCTGCAACATCTAGTCCAATCAGCTTTGTCTATGGTGGAGCAACTCAAGCACCAGTAGCAGCAGCTCAGCTGCAGGCACTGCCACCAGTCCCAACTGTCACCACGCTACCTCCAGCTGGCACTGCTGCTGCTGCTGCTGCTGCTCCTGCTCCTGCTGCTGCTCCTGCTGCTGCTGCTGCTGCTGACAGTCTCTTTGATGCTTTTGGCAAGGCTGCTGCTGCAGTACCAGCTGCTGTACTGGCTGCTGACAAGGCTTCAGAAGGGGTAGGGGGAGGTGGATGGTCTCTTGAGTTGCCAGCATGCATGGCTGACAGACCCAGTGGCCTCCACCAACAGGAAACTTCTCCAGCACGCACTGCCAGACAGAGCCTCTACTCCAGGGCACACAAGGGCTGCAGGCAGTTGCATCCTCAGAGCCTTGGTCCTGATCAGCGCAATCACAGCTTCAGGAAAGGCAAAGGCAGCAGGCTCAGTGAACTGTCCTTGGGAGACCTATGTTCACCTGACAGGCTCAGGTACCCATCAAGCAGGACAGCCAGACACCAACGCATGGGCAGGGGCAGGTCTCTCTCAGAAACAAGCAGCAGCAGAGATCTGTCTCAGAGTAGGAGCCCAGCGAGGTCTGAGTCAGCAGGCAGAACAAGAGTCAGGTCAAGGCCAGCAGGCTCTGAGACTCCAAGAAGAAGAGGACGGTCAAACTCAAGCCCTAGCAGGGACAAATTGCACAAGCACAAGATATCACCAGCCAGCTCAGAGTCCTATGGCCAAGCCATGGGTGCCTTCAGAGCACGCCAGCTCAGCAGGCGCTCCACCCAATACAGCACGTTCCCATCAAGCTTTGACTCATTGATCATGAGGCAGCAGATGTTGCAGACAGGCAACAGCAGAGGCGCTCCTGGAAAACATGGTATGCCAGAGGCGGCCTCTCCCAGGAGAAGCAGGTCTGACTCAAGGCTGAAGGACAACAGCAGGCGTAAGTCCAGAAGCTGCATTCCTCTTGCATCCCCTACTAGAGGCAGGCCTAGAGGCAGGTCACGCAGGAGGGGCAAAGGAAGCAAGCGCAGGCCGTCAGTCAGCTCTGCATCCCCTACAAGGCACAAGCGTGCTTTGATGACAAGCAAGAGCACCAGAAAGAGGGGGTCTGACCTGTCTTGGCCGAGGCCAGGATCACCCAATAGAGACCTGCAGCACCTGTCTAGCTCAGGCAGAAGCAGGACGGGTCTGTTTCTAGCAGACACTGACTTCACAGGTGGGCATTTGTGGTTGTCAGGCACTGCTAGTGATTGTCTGTGTGCTTTTGCATCCGTTGCTGATCAAGCACAGCCTGACATGGCTTTGCATGCTTGCTCCTTGATTGTGTTGTGTGTTGCTGTGCCCTAACTCTGGGTGGCAGCTTCTAGCTTCTGCTCACTTTGCCACCTTGCCATGCAACCCTTATGAATGCTTGCTGTTATTGTGCCAGCGCTGCAATTAAGTGCATCTGCATTCAACATGAGCTTGAAGCATGCGCTGCAGGTGGGCTCAGCAGCAGGCCGTCGCGCATGTCCCCTGATGACCCTTCCCCCATCTCAGGCATTCAAGGCAAACACCTGCCTTTCAGAGACTCCTACCCGCCAATCAAACACCCTTACCAGCCTTTCCCACGACCTGATCAAGGCAGGTTCCAACCAGCACGTATCAGCCCTGGCTACCCTTATGGCGACAGAGGTCATTCAGAGCGGCCTCTCACCATATCTCACTTTCCTATGGCCAGCTTGCTCAGCTCAGACATTTCCCTGGCCGAGTCCAAGAAAGCCAAAAGGACAGTCCATGCACTGCCGGCCCATTTGGGGTCCAGCCCAGACCCCAAGAAGACTTATGCTGGCTTCAGCTTGTCACCCATCATGGTCAGCACCAAGGACAGCATGGTACCCACACCCAAGTCACCCCACGCCAAGAAAGCCAAGGCGCACAAGGGCAAGCATGACAGACATAAGCACAGCAGCCACCATCAGAAGCATGCTAAAGCACACAGAGACATAGGCAGTACAGAAAAGGACACATGCCCCAAGGTTGGCTCAGACTTGCTTACTCTCAGAGGCTGTGCACTGTCAGCGCTATCAAAGTCTACAGCAGCTGGCAGAACTCAGCTGCAGGAGCCTCAGCAGCAGGAGCCTCAGCAACAGCAGCAGCAGCAGCCTGAATGGCCTGTTGTTTCTGCAGCTGAAGGTCAGCCACCCACAATTGCCACTGGTCAGCTGCATCCACAGCAGCAAGGCAACTGGCAGACAGCTGTTGCTAAGGGTCCTTACCAGGCAAGCCCATGTGCTGGGGCAGCCCCAAACAACCCTGAAACCTGCCAGAAAACCCTGGGACTCCTTGCTCCTGAGCATTCTGCTCTTGCAGCGGCACATGCATTTCCAAGCAGCCTCCAAGCACGAAGCCCTCAGGCACAAAGCCCTCAGGCACAAAGCCCTCAAGCACAAAGCCCTCAGGCACAAAGCCCTCAGGCACAAAGCCCTCAGGCACAAAGCCCTCAGGCACAAAGCCCTCAGGCACAACCACAGCTCATCACTTCTACCAAGGGCTATGCAGAGACCAGCTCAACACCGACCAATGCCGCAAATTCAGACTGGCATGTGGCGACAACGGCAGGACTGTTTGGTGACAAATCAGTTCTATGTACAACAGACAGCCCAGATGCAGGCACCAAACCAGATCATGACATGCCAGACCTTGGCATACAATGTATTACCAAGCCCTGGCCTGCAATCAAGCAGGTAACAGATGCATGGAATTGTGGCAGCTCTGTTGTTCACCGCTTAGCTGTGATGCATTACATCCTTGCATGATGGGTTGTATGGTCTGCAGTTGTGAGATAGTTTTGGTATGTAGGCTTTGCAGTTTGTAAAGTCAAGTTGTGCAAATACAGACGCGGTGTAGCACAGAGGTTATCTGACAATGCCTAAAGTGTTTCTAGCACTCTTTTCTGAAAATCAAAATCAGTGACTGTCGTCTGTAGGCATCAGTGCCAGTCTTGGCACCAGCATCCATGACTGGTGAGAAGAGTCATGATGAGGTTCCATGGCCTGAGTTCCAGAACACATACCTCCAGCTTTGCACCCAGGAATTCTACATAGCTCAATGCTGGAACTTTGACAGGCAGCTTGGCACAGAAGAGAGGACAATGTTACATGCATTTCAGCAGCAAGTATTTCACATGGTGAATGTGTCTTTGCTAGACAGCAGCGAGTGAACCTTTGTACTCCCATTAAGTAGAGCCTTTTTAGGACGCCTGCATCTTGATCATTTCATGGTAGAATTATTTGGTCATGTTCATAATATGCAGCCAGATGTGACTCGTCAGACATCCTGTTTTGAAAGCGTGAGTGAGTGTGGTGTGAACGCACATGCGACAAGGTCAAGCTGCGTTAGAGCGATTGATGCTAAGCTGCTGAATGAAGGTTTTTCGCGCAGACTCTTTGGGTAAGAGACGAGCAATTGCTCAAGGTCACAGCATGGTTCTTGTAGACATGTGTTGCCCATCTTGTGTATGTATGTTGCAACACCAAAGATTCCCCAAAGCCTGACGACTGTAGCATGACATGATCCGTCAAACTGCTTCAGTACAGATGATCCTCTCAAGTCTAGAATTTGCATGCTATAGACGTGTAATCATTGCTGCATGCCAGCAGATCATAGGCACTCTAGCATGCTGCGAGAGCATGCATCTGGTAAAATCGCTAGTTGACATCGAGTACACCATCAGGAACACGCCAAAAGCGATTGGGGGGACTGGAGACCACCCATAGCAGATTTTGTGAGGTTGGGCTAAATTGCTAGCCAATTTCGTCATTCCAATTTCGTCGTTTATGCCGTGCTCTCGTTTTTCAAAGCACAGCAACTTGCGGTCGGACAATGTCAAAGCAATCCGAGAACGAAGCGGTTCAGAAAGCACAGCAGTATGACCAGCGGCCTTTCATACAGAATCTAGCCCAAGGAGCTGGCCTTGCTCTATCATCAAAAGTGGGTCTGCAATCTCAGTGGGACGTCCTAGACTTCGGTTGCGGTACCGGTCTGGTGCTGCAACGTATAGCAGACAATGTCAGCACCGCAGTCGGCGTTGACTCCAGTCAAGGCATGATTCACGTACTCAGCGAGAAGAAGCTCAGGCACGTCACTGCTTGCTGCTTGCAGCTGTCCTCAACAAATACTCTGCAGAAACATTTTGGTCAGCACGCCGTGGCCGCCAGCTCAAAATTCGATCTGATATACTCTAGCATGACCCTGCACCATCTGGCAGATATGGCAGCTACTGTCAAGCTACTGACAGCGTATCTCAAGCCTGGTGGTACCCTAGTGGCCTTTGATCTTGAGCAGGGACCTGAGTCAATGTTGTTTCATCCTCAGCCAGTCAGCCCATGTGTACACCACCAAGGTGGTTTTGCACCAGATGATTTGTGTACAGTCTGGAAGGGCGCAGGCCTAAAGGATGTATCATGTGAGAAAGTGCACAGGTTCACAAAAGATGTCGAAGACAATGGGAAGCCCAAAAAAGTGGTGTTTTGGATGCTGATGGTTAGGGGTACCTGTTAATCCATTGCCACACCTTACATGTTGGTTCCTGCTTATCCAGATGCATGAACATCTCCCTGAACAATGGCAATTTTGCTGTAAAGTTGTTGTGACATGAGCTATACTATTTCTTCTTTTTTGTTTGTACTAAGCAGAGTTTTTGGCAAAACGGCCATCATACCCTGATTGCACATGGCAGTGAGAATTTGGTAAAGTTCACGCAGCCCATGAGCGTCAATGACTTCAAGGAACATATATCGTATGCCATTCATTGTCTTTCATGCACAAACATATTACTGTATCTGAGATCCAATCTATCAAGGAAACATATTACTGCATACTTGTGCTCGACATTGTGCAGCAGAAGCAAGTCAGTCACTCTACGGTTATTTGGATGTTGCCTGTTGCCAGCATTTCACAATAAATGATGATATAACATCATGAGGATTGTCATCAGAACTCGTTTGCTTGATAGATTGGATCTCAGATACACTTTCCCCATCAGAACTCGTTTGCATACAGCCCAATTGACGCTATGGGTAAAATGCTACTACACCTGTCAAAAGCAAATCTCAAGACTTCACGGGGCCGATGTTCTGGGTCTCAGTGCTTACTCAGGTGAAACCTGCATGCTCCTATGTGGAACACCATTCACACCATGAATGCCTGCTTGATGTCTAAGCCAGATTAGCTGCAAAGCAAACCCGTGCTAGAAGGTGCACTGCAAAAGTGCTGCCAGACACGCTGTCCTGTTTCCTGTGCTGGGGACATGCATGCCAAAGTTGAGTCTGACAGACATGCTGGAAATCGCAAGTCAGCCCTGCTCAGGCGTTGATGCGCCGTAAGCTAGTCTTGCCTAAGCATTGCAACTGGCCTATGGTGCACATGGTCAGAACCATGATTGTCCTGCTAAGGGTCATGTAAGCACTGATGATGAGACCATGAGCAAGCTGACAAGTCCATGACTACTTCAAGTGGCGCAAGGCAGCAGGGAGTCCACCAAATGCATCGCCGTACACAGTATGCTACCAACAGCATCTGCCAGCAGCATCTGCTCATTTGTTCGACTCCGGGCACTTCCCTGCAGGTCCTCAACACTCTGTCTGTATCTCAGTGCCTCCGTAACATCCCCTTTGGCCCCACTTGTGGCTGCCTATCAGGGGTACCGGACAGCAGGCCGTGAATACCCAACCTCTTTTACTGGCATCTTTGACTTGGCCTTTGGCATGCAACTATGCACCCTCAGGTCAAGCCAGCTGTATGAGGACCTGTGTCCAGTTGCCTCTCTGCAGGACATCTTCTGTGCAGCGCCTCACATGTAAGGGCACATGTGTGCCAATGCAATGTTGGCTTCACCTGCCCTCTCACGTCCCTTGCCTTGTGCCAGAGTGCACTCGCAGCTGTCACACATGCCTTGTACAGAGTAAGTAAGGCCTTGCACCAGAGTGCACTCACAGCTGTCACACATGCTGTGCCCAGCCCTTAGTCTGGCAGGTTAGGGCTTGCAGGTCTGCCTTCCTGATGTTCTGCTTTCTTCAGAAGCAAGCTCTGCAGAGTACACCTGAAGGTCATAATCACAGCTCTGTCAGCATGCAATTTTTGTGCACTGTGCATCAACGGCTGTGACTTGGAGGGGCTGCAAAGAAGCTGATTGAGCAGATATGACAAAGTGTTGCATAACGCTCCGTGATCAATCTTCTGCTTTTGATAAACTTGATCTTTTGTGTGGACCTAGCTTGTACAGTCAAGACGCACCAGATTTGCAATGGCAGCAGCAATGCAGGAGTGGCGCACAGAGTCATTCCCTCTCAGATACACAAACATTGGTAGGGCCAAAGAAGGACGTCCACGTGATCAGAGCAGTTGGCAGGTGATTGAGTGAGTCAAGTGGTTGAGTACGACGAGTGGGGCAGGTGGAGATATGAATCCTGCAACATACCTTGAAAGACACAGAAACCTTGTTCAGGCATGCTGAGCTGGATGTTTCACCACACCCCAGGATTAGGTACATTGGAAGCCTGATAGGCAGCTTCTGCGTACAAACAACAAGATCCATTTCTGCAAGGCTCAGTGCTGCCTGCAAGTAATCTGTGCCAAAACGACGCAAAACATGTGCCTGTGCTGTTGATGTTACAACGCATTCTGCAAGGACACATGGGCATTGCAGCATGAGCAACATGCATGCGCCCTAAACCTTGACTCCCCTGATGAGTCCTAAAGACAAGAAAGGTAAGTTGATTGATTGAAGTGATTGATTGATTGATTGATGTGCACAGTCTGCATTGCACCATGCCAAGCATCACCATATACACCAAATTGTCATGACAATTCATCCTGGCTTTGCCCCAGGAATTTGAGCGCACATGCAAAGTCACATGCATGCCATACCCCACGCAAAAGCTACATGCATGCATCATGCATACAAAGCAACATGCATGCATCTGCATGCCAAGCCTCATGCAAAGCACACTTTGGCATTACCAACATTGCCAACCTGTCAAGTGCTCAGCTTGTTGCTTGTGTTCAAAGTCATCCAGCCAGCTCCAGCTGTCAGCTGCTGCTGGTGAAGGGCTGTGGACTGATGCTGATGGGCCAGCTTGGGGCATGCCCTGATGGTGCAGCCCTGCTGGTGGACCTTGCAACTGCTGTTGCTGCAGCTGCTGTTGCTGCAGCTGCTGTTGCTGCAGCTGCTGCTGCCAGTTGAGGGAGCTCCCCTGTGGCTGCGGAGGGTTGACAAAGCCTTGTCCTGCATCATCAACACCCAGGACTGTTGGTGACAGTGAGAAGGTTCAAGATTCACAATCGCAACGATCCAGGCCTTGGTGTGGAAACATCTGACACTAGCTACCTCATACTGTTTGAATCGTGCTGGGCTACATGCATCGTACTTCCTGTATAGAAAGAGCCCTTCTGGCTGCCACACAGGGTACGTATTTGTGTGGGCCTGAAACTAGAGGACAGCATGTACTTGTTGAACGAACAAACGAACAAATGAAGAATGCATGCATGACTGACTGAGTGACTCAACGAATGAATGAATGGGGCGTAAAATGGATGAACCAACAAACAAATGCATAAACAAAGAAACGAACAAACAACCGCGGAGGGTCCCCCAATACAGACTGCGATTTCTGTGAAAGGCCACGGCATCTGTAAGATCATGTTTTCTTTCTCAAGTAATGTCTGTTCACTAATCATTGATGTCCAGGGCACACAAGTACGTAGCATTACCGGTGGAAAGATACATGACAAGGCTGTGTGGTGCTGGTAAAACATTGTGGGAAACAATCTCACCTGGCCCCAAAGAGTCAAGCTGCATGGGGTAGGAGCCCTGCAAAGGCTGAGGAAGAAGACTGGGTGAAGCAGGGTGACCAATGTGTCCTAGGGCGGCAGCAGGGTTTTGCTGGACGGAAGTGGTAGGGTTCTGCCACCTGGGCACAGCCGGCAGATGATGACTGTGATGGTTCTGGAACCCGCCAGCTTGCTGATTCTGAAACCCATATGAGTCATAGGGTGACTGATGCTGCTGCTGCCAGGTCAGCTGCTCCCTTTGCGGAAGCCGCGTCTGAAGCTGATTGAGGCTCTGCAGGTTAGGGTTGCTGCCAAATCCCATGTGAGCTGCTAGGTTTGTGCGTCCAAGCAGTGAGGATGGACTGGCTCTGTCTGACCCAGCAGAGCTCAAATTAGATGAATACCCTAAGCTACCAATCAAGGATGGGGCAGCCTGGCCCGGGTATGGGAGGGGAGCCCTCTGCTGGGTGTTCAACTGACCCAGATGAGGGTGTGACAACCCTAGGGCATGACCACTTGAGGAGTGGCTTAGGGTATTTGAAAAGCCTGGACGTACAACACAGAAGGTTATACAACAGTAGCGGGGGAAGGAAAATATGCTGTCTGGGAATTAGGGTGTAGCAGAGGCAGTGGCTAAACGAAGCTCTTGTCATGCTTGAGGCTGCATGAAACAGCATCTAGGACCAAGGGACTGATGCAAATCTTCTTTGCAAATGCTGCTGCTGCTGAATCGAGCAAATTCTCTTGCATGAAACATCATCAACTATGTGTACATATATATATAAGTTTTAATCTGGAGCTTCCCCTGTTTCAGACAAGAGAAACTTCCTAAGTCAGCACAAGCAGCAGTTGCAAGGAAGACTTCGGTGCAAGGGCAATGCGGTGATCACAGGTTGCGTACCGTGATTCAGCCCATTGTTATGCAGCCCAACATTCAGACCCCCTGATGACCCAAATGGGTGATAGCTGCCCGGCTGCTGGCTCCCGCCAGCAGGGACTGCTTCTTGCCGGGAAAACAGAGTCTGGTCCCCACCAAGCTGGGGATTCATGGCAGCGCTGCTGACTAGGCTGCTAGGGTTGGGCCCAGGCCCTAGGAACTGGCCAAAGCCTGGGCTGCCCACTGCAGATGTGCCCAAGCCAAATGCCATGGAGCCCATAACCTGGAGGTTCCCACTGGAGCCTATTTTTGGTCCATTGCCATTGGCGCCAACTCCTGCAATAGATGGCATCAATGTGCTGATTACTGCATGCATAACACATGAGAAGACAAGCAGTGACCTGACTTGTATTGCAATCGTGGTGAAAGCATGTACAACACATGGGAAGCCAAGCAGTGACCTGATTTGTGTTGCAAGCGTGCATGCTTCATTGCTGGTCTCTGGTCCACAGGCTGCTGCCACTTGTGGACACTGTGCTGGCAAATCACTGGCAAACTCTGGCATGCAAATTGTTGCCGTGCTGCCATGCTGCATCACGGTTCAACTCAGCGGACTATGTGTGTCATTTGAAAATCTGCCGCAACTTGGACTTACTGTCCAAGCTTGAGGAGTTCCTTGGGTGTATTTTTCGATGAACACAGCAGAGTAACACAATTGCTGTCGACCTGTAGAGCCAAACAGATGCTGCACAATCTCAACACTGCTCCCAGACCCATGTTGCAATGGAGCACTAATAACAAAGCAGGACTCAAAGTGCATACCAGCCTGTGACGCAGCAGGGACTGAGGCAGACATCTGCCTGGTCTGCTCTACTTCAGCAATATACTGCCTGCCCCCAATATCCTGTGAGGGCCACCCAGGGGCTTGCCCCACGGGCCCTGCCTGCTGTTCCTGTTCCTGCTGCTGCTGCTGCTGCTGCTGCTGCTGTAGCAGCACACCTTTCAGCGGCACTGCAGGCAATGCGCTGCCTGGTGCAGTATGGGCAGTGTTGCCTGCTGCATCTTGATGAGAGGTGTGATGCGTGCTGAGCAGGGCAGATGAAGGGGGGAGGGTGGGAGGGAAGGATGCAATGCCTGTAGCATAGGCAGCTGGCCTGGAAGCCTGCTGCTGCTGCTGCTGCTGCTGAGCTAGCTGTTGAAGAGCACTCTGCAAGTCCTGCTGCTGCTGCTGCTGGCTTGTAGGCGCCTGCTGAACAGCTGCTGAAGTCTGCTGTTGGTCTGGCAGCAAACCAGCTTGCATGTGCTGATGAGCAAGCTGCTGCTGCTGCTGCTGCTGCTGGGAAGGTGCTTGAGGGCCCTGGTGAAGAGGGCCCCGGTGAGGAAGGCCCTGATTAGGAGGGCCCTGGTGAGGAGGGCCCTGGTGAGGAGGGCCCTGATGAGGAGGGCCCTGGTGAGGAGGGCCCTGGTGAGGACCAGGGCCAGCAGCAGCAGCAGCAGCAGCTGCAGATCCAGCAGTGGCAGCAGCAGCAGCAGCAGCAGCAATGTGGGCATAGCTCGCTGCACCAGACCCAGTTTGGTTGCTTGGTATGCCTGTTGGCCAGGCAGCAGCACCCAGAGAAGGCGCAGGGGAAGCTGCACGAGCGTGACTGCCTACTGTGCGCTGCGGCTGGAAGACAATCACCTGTCACAGCAGAAGCCTTTGATGCTACTTGCCTTGATGTTGTGACGTTGTTTTGCAACAGCAATGCATTTGCGCCATGTTTCTGGCGCAGCAAAGAATCGTTGAGATGTCAAGGTTCCAGCAGATCAGAATACATCTGATGGACTACAAGATAGTGCTGTGACTTCCTTGCACACAGCAGGAAGCCAGCATGGACAAACAGTGGACTGCAAGCAGCTGGTGGCTACAGGCAGAACAGAGGACATGTTCAAGGTGTCTTGTGCTGCTGCTGCTGCTCACCTCTTCATCCTCTGGGTCATCAGCCGCATCTGCTTTTTCGCCCATGCCTGGCCGCTCATGCTGTGCTCCAGTGACTTCTCCTAAAGCAGCAGCTGCTGCTGCTGCAGCTGATGCCGCAGCTACCGTATCTGGGACCAACGCCCCTGCTGCTGCTCCAGTTGATGATGCAGCTGCTGCATCTGAGATGAGTACCTCAGCTGTTGACTTGGGACCAACATCAGGCAAGGAGCTTCTGGTGACAGCAGCAGCCTGAAAGGCTTGCCAGGCGTGTGCCAGCTGTCTGGAGGCAATGGGTGCTGCTGCTGCGGTGGCAAAGTCTAGATTGACTGGGTGGGACGCAATGCCATGGAGAGCTTGCAAGGCACGCTGGGCCCATCTGGGGGTCTCGTCCTGCAGAATGAGAAAGAAGATCTGTCAATGTTGCGTCAGCCACATGGGTTCACTCAATCCATGAGACAGGTGTCCTCCCCTACGGTCAGGTATGTGCTGTCCTGAGTAGCTCCATGTGTGAGGTCCTGACATCCCTCAAAATCACATCACACCACACCAGGGGCATGAATAAAGCAGAGCAGCATGCACAAAGCCTGCAGAGAGATCTGATGTTGTACAAAGCCACACAACTGTACATATTTGCAGGTATAAATACACTGCAGCAGCTGATTGTTCTGATATGACAATACATTTGCATGTATGTGCATGCAGGCAGATCACAGAGTAGGCAGTGTCAAGGCCAAAGCAACATGGACCATCAAGACAAGTTTGCTGTGTCCCCATATCTTGATGAATGATATCAAAAGAGGTCACATACAGCCAAAGCCAACCTGATAAGCATGACTTGATTAGCCCACGTGTAGCTGGGTAAGATTTGGGAAACTGTACTCTATCACAACCACGGGCAGATTTCAGCATCACAGCAACGTATGTTGACGGATTTTGCTGTGGATGCAGGACAGCGCAGTGTGTAAACAGTGTGTACCAATCACCTGAACATCCTGCTTTTCAAACACAAGCTGGCGATGGCTCTGCTGCAAAGGCAGGAAACCTCTGAGCTGCCAGTCCTCTGTAAGGGCAAACTGCTGCCCTGATGGGCTGCCGACACCCGGCAGGTGACCCCCATCTGAGCCATCAGCAGTTTGGTGTGGGGAAACTTGAGCCTGGAGGGTGGGAAGAAGAGTGGTGAGGTGGTTGATGCAGTCCAGGCGAGCTGCAATCTCAGGGTCTGTTGTCCCGACAGGCTGGGGTATGTTCACAGGCCTGCAAGCAGAACATGCAGTAACAGTTTACAGCTCAAGGCAGATATATGTCTGTTGATCATGCATGTCATACAAACTATGCATATCGTCCCAACTTGTGTGTGTAGGTTTCACCCTGATGTGCGTTTATAACCATATGAACAAATACAAACTCAAACACATTTATATATTCTTTCCCCACACATATAGTTATGGTTATGGTCTAGGATTTGCCTTCAAGTACACCCTAAACCCTAAGGTATGCATACTGATACAATTGCCTGCACCGGGTATGCCAGCGTGAGCACCTTTTCCCAACAGGTCACCGCCCCTTCAAGAAGCGAACATGTCACACAGCTCAGCTCAGGCATTCAGGTCTATAGCTGCCCCTCAGAGGATCGTTTCAAAGCACCCTATGAGAGAGATGCATGACACAGACTTACGTGGAATAGGCTGGGTGTAGTGCCCACCACTCCAACAGGATTGCCAGTGTGGGTAACACCAGGTTGCCGGTTGGCTCACTGCCTTGCATGGGGCTAGCCTGTGCCACAGCTGCAGCCAGAGCAGCAATGACGCTCTGCACAACCCTCTGCACTGCTTGCTTCAGCACATCCTGCTTCATCACCTCTGCATACCTGTGCAGACCACACAGGCAAGTGATGGCTTCTGGGCTGCCAGGACAGAAAGAAGCGACAAGGCTTGGTAGGTGGTTCAATGTAGGGAAAACCCAGGTGATCTTGAGTTGGACCCAAGCTTCGTTTGGCCTATCTTGGCTGGTGCTACAGCCGGATCACAGGTATGTGTATCGTACAAGCTCAAGTATGCCACAGGGCCTGTCACCTGTATTGCTGGTCAGCAGAGGCGGCAGCAATGTCATGCATGCTGAACTGCAGCTGGATCACAGGTATCTGTATCGTACAAGCTCAAGTATGCCATAGGGCCTGTTACCTGAGTTGCTGGTCAGCAGAAGCAGCAGCAATGTCATGCATGCTGAACATGCTGAGCACGGCCAGCTGCAGCAACACGTGTTCACTTCTCTGCTGTGTAGGCCCCTTGTGGAGAAAGGCTTGAAGAGCCCCTTGCCGGCCCAACAAATCATTCAGATCTGCCATAGCAGCTGGCAGAACTTCGTCGCAGTCGTTGAGGTTCACCTTGGAGAAGAGGATACCTACAGACCCAAAGACATAGCAGTGTCAAACAATGGTAGTAGCTAGGACCTGTAGCAGCGTCAACTAGGTAGCTGCAAAGATGAAGCTGAAATGTACGGCTTGCAGCGGCGTCGCATTGTCAGCTTACATAACAGCATGTAACCAGAGTGTCGTAGACACCCCTGCACCACACAAAAAGTTCTGAAGAACAAACGATTGTGAAACACAGTGCATGTAATTCTGACAACTGCCGTGACAGATTAATATAACCAGCGTATACACGCTGATGTTTCCATACAACACTGTTTTGTCAGCTGCTGATCTGTGCATACTTAGAGGGTGACTGGTGTGTCAGCTGGCAGGCAGCCTCAAGGTGCAGCAACAGCTCTTTTCATCCTGAAACGTCTATTTTAATTCAGGAACGTCATCCCCACACTGGAAATTTAGATAGAGAAACGTCTGGGGACAGTAAAAACGCGTTTCTACATTGGAGAGATGTTTTAGGTGCTGACATCAAGCTTGTCTCTAACCAAAAGCATATACAGGCAGATCAGATGTGTGACATGCACATCTCTTAGGATGGCAACGACAGAAGCTTTGCACAAAGAGGACAGCTAAGCCCCATGCGGTAAAACATAGGTCAGTCTGGTATCAGAAGGCAAGATCAGCAACTGACCATGTACATGTGCCAGGCGGATGGACAACTCCTGCATCAACACGTTTACTGGCCGCTTGCTCTTCATTGGAAGCTTCTGGGTCTGCGTCTTTGGCTGCACACGCTGTGGAAGCTTGTTGTACTTCACCCTGATCTGCTCTAACAGCAGCACAAGGTTCTCCCTGGCAATTGCAAAGGGCTTGGCAACTGCAAGACTCCTGAAATAGTAGTAGACAGCTGCAAGGTCGTCCTCGTTGTATGTGGAGAGCACTGCCAGCTGGTTGTAGGAGTTGCCACCTGCAGACATCAGCCCATTCCAAGCCTATTTTGTGACAGTTTTTACTGCACCTGACCAGCGTAAATGCAGCAACTGACAAAAAGAACGTCCAAGAGCTTTCCGAGCAAGACAAAACTGAATTCACATGCAGAGAACCCTACCCATGACAAAACATTGCAGCATGAAGCTGAGCGGATCAGCAGATCAAGCAGCAGGGTAATCACGCAGCAGAAGAGAGCTTGCAGGGAATAAGGATGACAGGTATCACCTGAGGGATATGCACTCATTGCAATACGGTAGTGCTTAGCAGCTGCGCTCCAGTCCTTTTTGGGTTGTGACTGCAAGACACTGGTCTCGTACCTGCATGACCATATGTGCTCATCAAGTATGCATGTGGAGTTGGTGAGTCATCTCATACAAATGCAATGTTGACAAAACCAAGAGAGTGCTGCTGGCAAGGAGGCAGTTTGGCAGATGTTGCTGGCTGCTGAAGTCAGAACTGGGACAGTTACTCACCGACAGGGGATTATGATGACTTGCGTACCTGAAAATGTCCCCCAGACAGATCAAGCATCGGTACACAGACGGCTTGCAGTCTTTTGGAATGTATTGGTGATCAGGTACGGCTGGTGCGGTTTTTAGCTGCGCTTCTTCTAAGCTGAAGCCGGCAGCCCCATATGCTGTCTGAAGCTTACAGGCAAGCTGCCTGTAAAATAGCGCAGCATCTTGCAAGAATCTGCCAAATGTCAACTTCACCTGCAAGAATGCAAAATATTGTCAGTGAGTATACTTACATGAAATACTGGTCTGAGAAACCTACAGTTGAGTGTGACTGGCATAGCATGCAAAGCGCAAACCTTTTGCAGAGGTGCTCTGCCTTTCTCTCCAGCAACAGCAGCAGCTTTGATTCTGCGTCTGAACTCTTCAATTGGCCGATAGAACACAGACTTCCACAAAGCTGGCTCCACTTCCCTTTCCTGTGTGCATGTGTCATACACGCTTGACGGTACTGAAAACAGCGACAGCCGATCTACACTAATTCATGGTTTATACCTGAGCTCCAGTATAGTCCAAGAACAATAGACTTTCATACGCCAGGCGCAGATCCATCCTGACAGCGCGCACGTCGGGTTCGTAGAATTTCTTGTGCTTCGACTCTTCTCTCAGCTTTTGCTCTAGCGATATGCAGTTTCTATACTGCTGCATCACTGCATCGCTTGTTGTTTGCTGTGCCATTGCCGCCAACTCCGCCGACGGGTTTTGCTGGAAGGATGTGGTCAACAAGGCGAGTACAGGATCAGTGAGAAGCTATATTGCCTGCCAAGCTTGCCTATCGCTTCAAGAGATACCACAAGCGGTATCGACATTGCAGCTGAGTGTTGCTGCAGCAGCGACGGCTGACAAGCTCCCGCGCTGCGTGATCGCCATAACACTGGACATCACCTTGTGTTGAAGAAGAAGCATGCTGTCGTGTTCGAACTCAGAGTCTGTGAGTGCGTGCCTCAGGCCGCCGCGGCAACACATCAGGAGTCTTAGTACCATCGCAGGTCCTCTTCGGTAGGCTGCAAATCTGTTAGCAAGACCTCGCCATGGTGAGAGTCCTTTGATCTTGTTGTAGCATAGTCTGGTGCATGCCATTTCTCGTCATGACGTGCAAAGCACAACGAACCGGCTGAGATGCAGCTCTTGAGCACACTGTTTTTCCGCAGGGTATCGATCTAGAGGCAGGAGGACGTAACAAGAAGGTCAGGCGGACAGCACCAAAGAGCGAGAATGTCTACCTCAAGCTGCTAGTCAAGGTAATGGCAGCTGCACCTAAACAAACCAGATGTTCAATAGCTTTTGGGCAAGCAGCAGCTTCAGCATACGCTTGTTCAGCAGACAGGACGGCACATTATTCCAACTGATGTGATAAATATCACGTTACAGCAGCAGATAGCGAGCATGCATGTCATAGGCGCTTTGCAGCAAAGTCAAGCAGTCCTGTGACTGCTCCGACATAGTGTAACCACAGCTGCAGAGCTATGCAAGCAGACAGCCAATCACACAGCTTGTGTGTCGTGCAGCTATATGGCTTCTTGGTCCGCCGCACAGACAGCAACTTCAACAAGGTGGTGTTGAAGCGGTTGTTTATGTCCAAGACTAACAGGCCACCTCTGTCCCTGTCTCGCCTGCAAAAGTACATGGAGGGCAAGGTGAACTTCTGCCCTTGAACAAAGGACCAGCTACAAGACATTGAGGCTTCTCAACATGCCTGGTCTGCTAGCAGGCGACCTTGCACCTTGCATCTACAAGCTGATCTTAGCTGCTGTTGCCGCTGCTGCTTGTGCTGTATGGTGGTCACCTTGCTAGGCTACAGGCACATCAAAGCCTTGTTTTGCATTTAACTGTGTTATGGGTCTTGCACAGAACAGCAGTTCATAATTTGCTTTGGCCCATCATGTGTTGCTGTAGAGTGCGCTGCACATTGAGCCAAGTTTTGCAAAAGACATCAGTGAGACAGGCGGCTGTGTCTATACAGGATGAGTCCATTGCAGTTGTTGTGGGCACCATCACAGATGATGTGCGTGTGTATGAAGTGCCCAAGCTGCGTGTGTGCGCCCTGCGATTCACTGCCACAGCTCGCGCTAGGATTGTCAAGGTGAGCTTGAGCTGTACAAGTGTAGTCCACTTTAAAGCACATCCAGCAGGGTTGCTATATATTCCACAGTGTTTCAACACCGATGAGCACTGCAACACATTGCCCAGGTATTTGCTACAGCACAGTCACACAGGCAAGCAGTGATACATGGCAGCTGTTGCAAATAGCAACCATGGCCTGCCCTACAATATGTGCGAATAACTTGCAGTACAGCATGCCTGTGTTAGCATTCAGGGCATAATGGTCCTTCTCATGACTCATGATGTCTTTCAGCAGTGGACATAGCAATTTATTGCAGCTGCATTCCTTACATTCAGTAACTGGGCTCACTGACATTGCACTACACAGTCACCACAAACAGTGTGATCTTGACACTGGGCACCGTCACTGTCTCGCTCAATGGCAACTTTACACAGTTGCTGCAGATTTGGCCATGTTGCTTTTTACAGACTCTGCTGCATCCTATTGCAGCACTCATAGCTGCAATGCTGCTGCTGCTGTTTGCTCACATGCACTTGGCTTTTCATGACAGGCTGGTGGTGAGTGCCTGACATTTGACCAGCTGGCTCTTCTGGCACCCACTGGGGCCAACACTGTGCTGTTGAGGGGACCCAAGAACGCCCGTGAGGCAGTCAAGCACTTTGGCAAGGCACCAGGTCAGCCACCCATCCTGTCAATGGTTGTTACACTGCACTGCACTGTTCTGTGCTGCATGGTGTTGGTGCCTGAGATAACGGTGCTGCTGCCTTCAGCATTTTTAAGTCTTGCTTGTTCACAGTGTTATGCTTGTGTGTATGGCAACAGCTTGATAAGTTGTCTGGATTCACTTGGGCAGTGGCACTCTATTGTGTGTACAGCAATAGTATATTGTGCTCTTTGGGCTACATCAAGCCCATGCCCTGCACTTACTTTCATGCGACAGCATGAATCCTGAGATCCATGCACCATTAAGTTGCACGATGGTCAATGGAGGAAAAGCTCAAGACAGATTTGTGGCTTACCGCATGTACAAGGCTGGCACTACACTGTGCAATCACGTAGTCTCTGCAGAATGTGGTCATATCACGTTGGTCGTAAGCTATGTTCATTACGTTGCTCTCTTGTGTGCAGGTGTGCCTCAGTCACACACCAAGCCGTATGTCCGCTCAAAGGGCCGCAAGTTCGAGAAGGCGAGGGGTCGCAGGAACAGCTGTGGCTACAAGGCCTAGACTGTCTGTCTGCTTTTGTAAACTTTGGCTGTACTGTAATACACTCATTGCAGGGCGGTCCAATGCAAGAGGATAACTCCTTTTTACACATAGTGCATTAACTGTCACATACTGGGTGGCACTGTACACATGTGCCCACCCTCCTAAATGTATTTCACTAGAGACCAGTCTGACTCTGGCTATCTTGGAAGTTTTCAAAGCCTTAAGGTTACTTCAAACGGCTGAAACTTTTGGCCAACACTCTCAAATTATTTGTTCGATATGTTCCGTGTACCCTGGAGAATCAAACAGTGGTGCTGGCACTTGCAGACAAGCCTCATGGGCACATGTGCAATGACTGCATCTGAAACCTGAAAAAGGTGTACACAAGTGGAGCAAATTCATGACTAAAGTTGAGTTTGTTGTGGATCACTTGTCTGTATCATACAGCCTGTATTTGCAGAGCAGATTGTCAAATTTCTTGTTGCATGCCTTCACTGACAAAAACATCCAACAAGCACTGTGGGGGTTTTGATACAGTGAACTCGACCTTCTCCGGACATTGAAATTTGATCCTACTTTGCCCGGCAGAATGCTGTTGTGCACACAGATTGAAATTGGCTTTGGTTAAGCTCGATAGCTCAAGGATACGATCGCCTAAGTCTTGTCCTTCGAGACTGGCAGGAATTATCACGTCCACATGTCTGATGTTTGGCAGTAGAGTGTTCAAACAGTCGTCCTCAGCCACAGTCAAAGTTTTGCCTACCAGCAGGTTCTCAACACGCAATGGACAGTCTAACAGAAAAGGACACAGAACATTTAAATCGGTTAGCCTTGTCAAACGCCTGAGCTTCGAGGCACACACCTTGCATGTTAACCATGCCTCGTAAGCTGAAACATGTAAATGTATTATCGTTTTTGGCAGAAGATGATGGTATCTGCTGACTGTGAGAGCTGCAACCTTCAGATAGGAAATTTCCAGATCTTTGAGGATCAAACACCAGGCCATGTCATGCTCTTCAGTGTCGTCCAAATTCAATGTCACATCACGAAGCTCTGCCATATTTCCTGAATCCATCTTGAGTTTGAACCAGTACCACAACTTATGTAACCGTCTGGTGTGGTCACCTAAGGAGTCACTCGAATAGGAGTCGTCACTCAAGGAGTCTTTGTCAGAGCCAAAGCAAGTGTCAATGACGAGTCTCTGTGGTTTAGCGACATGACTTGCGGCTCGCCAAGATCGACTGACTTGTGACGCCGATATGTAGTCTTCACCTTTGAATAGAAAGCTCAAGATCCTGGGCAACACCGGTGTCAAGCTGCTCATAGCCGTCTTCACTTTGTTTGAGATCCACCTTCGTGTAGTAGGAGTTCGGCTTGAGGCTATCGATATAGCTGCAAGAGGGAACCCAGCAGCAGCTGCTGCAGCATCTTAAACCCTAAAACCTAAATATAGTCACATCAGCAGTCTGCGACACCCCGCAGAAAACCCGGCGGGCTGGTTCCCTTGATGAGCTATGACTATGACTTATAGGTAGGGTTTTAAAGTAGTAAAATGGTGTAGTAATGTGCTTTCACAGTGCGCTTTCTCACTTTGAAAGTGAGCAGCTCTGAGC
>JAABUP010001196.1_pt1 | contig 54781 bp, 66 predicted proteins | sample 5559201 | NCBI WGS metagenome assembly JAABUP01 (sample SAMN10711887, study PRJNA513373) | rock metagenome | isolation source: Antarctica rocks | place: Antarctica | reverse complement strand
ATTCTCTTCAAGTCATTAATTATTTTCTCTTATCTGTATTAAAGTAAAGACAACAGCAAGACATGTGTCACTATTGCACTCAGCTGCATAAACAGTTTTAAGAAATTCATTAAGAATCTTAATGTTCATTTTATATGATTAAAGTTGAAGAAGTTGTACAAAGTTCAGAGATTTAATGTCTATTATCTGACATTTATCACTCTTCTTTCTCATCACTATAACAACTGCAAGTTAGTGAAGAATTATGTTGAACAGATTAAGACATCATTGTTACATTTAAAAGAGATGAATTCTATCTTTTCAGATTGAATTATACTCACAGTCTTTTTAAACAATCTAGAATCCTTATTTAATGCATTTACTACAGCTAAACAACAGACTATTTGAGTTCACATTTCTTTCTTTGATGCTTTAATGATTGAACTCATTGATGAGTCTCAAATTGACAGTAATAAGTCATCTGTCATCATGACCTTTCACAGTAATAACATCTTCACATTCTTTAAACAATGTTCTCATTGTAAAAGAATGAGTTATGAAGAACCTGTGTGCTAAAACAAATATCTGCATAAGAAGAAGAAATTTGAGATGATTAAGAAGAAGAAGAATGAAAAGTCTGATGAATTTAATGATAAATTCAGTGATAAATTCACATTAAACTTGAACTCAACTTTTAATTCAACCTTCAAATTGTTCTTAAATACAAAGTCTAGTGTATTTACACTCAGCTTTATGTCAGTCATTAATCAGCACTCTTTGAGTGTCTGAATAATCAATACTGAGACTTTAAATCATCTGTGTTCTATGTGAGAGTTCTTTTCTAGCTATCAGTCTGTTGTGCAGTCATTGAAAATGATCAACAAACCTGCTTAAATCATTAAAAAGAGTACAGTTTCACTGCAGTTTGACAATGTCATCTTCAACATGACTGACTGCACCTTACATTACAACAATAACATCATTGAACATGTCTTGAAAGTTAACAGACTATTTCAGTTACATCTTAATGATTCATCTCAGTTTTACACATTCACAGCAAGCAGAGGTTTTAAGATTTCATTTAAAATGTGACATCATTGTTTAAAGCATCTTAATCATGCTAACATTGAATGTTTAACTAGAATGACTGACAGTATAAATCTTACTAATCTACTCTGTCTTCACTGTGAGAACATCTGCAAAGCATGCATGAAAGCTAAGCAGACACATTGTTCTTACAACACTTTAATTGAGTCAGTTACTCAAATTCTCAGCCTTAGTTATTTAAATATTGTCAATCTCATTACATCTATCACATACAACAGTTCAAAGTACTTTGTTATTCTTATTAATGACTATATCAGGTTCATCTGAATGTATCTTATGAAGAAGAAGAGACAGACAGCTAAGCATGTTAAAAGCTTCATTGTCATCATGAAAATTCATCTTTCAAACCTTTCTGTTACTCATTTCTGTACTGATTATAAACACAAATACCTTAACCTTAAAAACTAATTTAGTTCTAAGAGCATTATTTAAAAACTCACAATAACATACTTCTCTGAGAAGAATGACATTTCTGAGTGAGTTAACTGCACTATTTGTAAACTAACTAAAGCTATGTTTAAGAATAGTAATATGAACTCTTTCTTATGACCTGAAGTTATTAAAACAACTGTCTTTCTTAAGAATTGTTTGTTTACTTGACATCTTAAGAATAAGACACTGTACAAAGTATGAACTGACAAAAAATCAAATCTTGACAAGCTCTGTATCTTTGATACAACTGCATGAACACACATTTTTAAGAAATGTTGTTAACAAAGAGCTAAGTTTGAAGACAGAAGTCTAAATTGCTGTTATTTAAACTCTGTCAGTGACTTCATTTACTGTGTCTAAGACTCTGAATTTGAAAGAGTTTTACAGACTCACAATTGCTTTGTTAATGAAGGTATAAAAGTGTATGAAAATATGACTAATTTACAGATTAACAGCAAGAAGAAGTTCTCAGTTGTTTCTGTCATTTCTGTCATTTCTTCTGTTTTAAAGAGAGTCTTTACTTCTATGTCTCAAACATCTTTATTGTTTACTTCATCTGCTTTTTTACTCATTACACTGATTATTATTTCACTGACTCAGCAGCATTTATTGCTACAGCATTTTCAGAGTCTTCATATTAATGATGCATTTGTTACATTTAATACAGCAAAATTCACACTGTCTGTTTAATATCTCTCTGTGAATTCTTTCTCACTGACTTCATTCAGCAATATTAATTATTCTTCACTTTTTAACTTTCAGTTATCATTTATTATTTCTACTTTCTTTAATGACAATTCAGAAGCACACATTTTATATGCATATGCTGCTGTCTCTATGAATGATGTCATCAAACCTACTACATACAAGCAGGCTATGAACTTGCCTTTGTGCAATAAGTGAAAGAAAGCTATGAAGAAGAAAATATGCTCACTTAAGCATAATAACACATGAAATGTGATGACTAGTTTACAGAATCAGCACATTCTACAGAGCTGATGAGTATACAAGATTAAATGCAGTGCTGATGATCAGATTACTCACTATAAGGCTTGTTGAGTAGTTAAGAAATATGAGCAGCAGTTTGATGTTGACTATGATCAGACATTTGTCTCAGTGATTAAATCTCAGACATACAAAGCCCTGTTTGTTCTAGTAACACATTTCAATCTTAAGATGAATTAAATGAACATTATTATGGTCTTTCTTTACAGTCTCATTAATCAAATTATCTATGTTAAATTACTGTATGATTACAGACTATCTGACAAGGTTGCATTATTAAACAAGGCTCTTTATGATCTAAAGCAGTTACCTCATCTATGATATAAGACTTTATTCAATCATCTTATTTTACTGAGGTTTTGATGTTTAAAACTGAATCACAGCATCTTTCTAAAAAACAGCATTATTATCACTGTCTATGTTGATGACTTACTTCTTATTGATAGCAGCAAGTCAGTCATTCAGTGCATCAAAAACAAGCTGAATTTAATCTTTAACATAATGAACTTAAGATCTGTTGCTTATTACCTGAGTATGCAGATTGAACAGAATTATACTGAACACACTATTCATCTTATTTAAACAGCCTACATTTGCAAGGTTCTACATACTTTTTGTCAGAATGAGACAAATTCAGTAAATATCTCTATGAATTCTGTTGAACAGAAAGACATCAAGTCATTGATATTATGACCTTTATGAAACAACTGTTTTTGTCATATGTTTTAACTAGAATGCAGAGTCTGCATCAACAGCATGACTTTTGTGTGAGCTGACTAAGCAGCGTCACGTGACACGGCAAGTTCTGATGCTAGGTCAGAATAGAACTGAAATCCCCTGCAAAGCCTTCTTATTTTAACACTCTTTCTCAGTTTTAAACAACCTGAATATTCATTCACTAGCCAGTATAGAGTTCTTCAATCTCATTAAAAAGTGAGTTTGACAGCAAGATAATGAGAATGTGAAGAAGATCACAACAGTGAGGTAAGAAAGTGAGAATGTAAAAGGTGACAAAGAAAAAAAGATCAACAATGACAAGGTTCAAATGCATGTTAAAGACAGGTCATTAATTAAATATAAAACCTGACTGAATAAGAGAACAGCTAAACTTGACAGCAGACAAAGCCTTAGTAAGCTCATCTGCTGCTTGCTTAATGATAGATACAATTTCAAAGTCAACAAGATGACAATCAACAGCTTCACAAACAAAGTGATATTGTATGTTAATGTGCTTGATACAAGCATGAAACTCAGAGTTTCTAGCAAGGTTCATAGCTTTGTTGTTGTCAGCTCAAATGACAATGACATTGTTGTCATGAAAATAGCCAATTTCACTAAGAAAACAGCGTAGTCAAATGGCTTTCTTCATAGCTTGTGTTTCAGTCATGTACTCAGCCTTCATCAAGAATAAAGCAACAGATTGCTGACATTTAAAACATCAGCTAATGAGACCTTCATATAGAAGAAAGAGATAAGCCTCAGTGAACTTTCTGATGTTGTGACAGCCATCTCAGTCAGCATCAGTATAGTTGATGAGGTCATCATCAGTAATGTCATAAATGACATCAAGATTCATAGTGCTGACAAGATACTTAAAGATTCACTTAACAATGTTGTAGTGTGATGTGTTAAAGTTCTGAGCAAACTGACTAACAGTAGAGACAGCAAAGATGATGTCAGAACATGTCTGCAACATAATGTACATTAGCAATCTGACTGCTTTCTAATACTGTCAAATGACAGTGATGTCAGCCTAAGTGATAAACTTCTTCATGAGTACTGCATTAAAATTCATAGAAGTGTCAACAGAAACAGCCTGCAACTGCTGAAAGGTCTGAAGAATCTTGTTGATGTAAGCTGTTTGAGTAAGACAGATTGTGTGTTCAGTGCAGTTTTGTTTCACTTTCATGTCTAAATAGTAGGACACAGAACTGAGATCTGACATCTTGAACATGTTATTAAGACATTGTTTAATGTTCTGAATAGCTGACTTATTCTTTTCAACAAGCAGAAAGTCGTCAACATAGACAGCAATGATGACATCATTTTGTACAAACATGCTATGATCAAAATTGAGTCAACAAAAACCAAGAGACATGAGAAGATCATGTAAAGTCTTATACCACAGACAAGGTGCTTGCTTTAGGTCATAAAGAGCCTTATTCAGCAAAGCAACCTTGTCAAGTAGCTCATAGCTGTGAGGTAACTCAACATAAACAACCTGATTGATAGAGTCATAAAGAAACACAATAGTGACATTCATTTAATTCACTTCAAGATCATAATGTGCTGCAAGGGTGAAGAGGGTCTTATACATCTGCAACTTGATGACAGACACAAAGATTTGATCATAGTCTATGTCAAACTGCTGTTTATAGCCTTTGACAACTCAGCAAGCCTTATAGCGACTAACCTGACCATGAGCGTCACGCTTGACCTTGTAAACCCAGCATTCTTTAAGGACATGCTGATCTGACAGCACATTGACAATGTTTCATGTGTTATTATTCTTCAGTGACTGAATTTCATTCTTCATAGCCATCTTTCATTTGTCACACAGAGGTGACTTCACAGCCTGCTTATATGTGATCAGTTTGACAATGTCATCAATAAAAATTGCAGCATACACATATGAAACGTGTGCATCAGACTCATCAACAACTGAGCAACTGTGAAGATTGTAGTGTAATGCAGCTGAGGCTGAAGAGTTCAATGAATCAAGCTCATCTAAATCAGACAACTTGTCTAGAACTCACAAGTCTGAACTCATGAGTTCAAACTGACAATGTGAAGAGGTAGATGCTCTCTCTGAAACAAAAGAAGATGAAGAATGCATGCTGACAGAATTTAATTGCTGTAATAGCAAGAATTGAAGCAGCAGTGTAGCTGATGCAGACACTTCCTCTGAAATGAAAGAAGATTGTGACAACAAGAATAAGAATGCAGAAGAAAGATCAACAGCATGATTGCTAGTGCTAGTTGTCTCTTTCTTGCTGTGAACCTTTATGTTAACTATGTTTTCATAAGCAGTACTGTCCTCATCAACAAAGCAGTTATGAGACTCTAGAACCTGTTCTGATTCAGAGTCTTAAACACAGAAGATTGAGCTTTCTTTCATGTCTAAATAGTGGCATTTGAGGCTGCAGTCCTCAAACTTAGCTTCTTGCTGACATTGTTCCTTAAAAATGTGTGCTTAAGCAATGATATCAAAGATGCAAAGACTTAAGAGGTTAAAAACGTTGCCTGTTCATGCTTCATAGAGTGTCATGTTAAGTACTTAAGTAGAAGACTGGTTCTTGATATAAACTGCAGTCTTAATGACTTTCAGTTAGAGGTGTGAGTTCAGGTCAGAGTCTTTGAGCATAGCTCATGCAGGTTCACAAATAGTGCAATTTAGTTGTTCAGAAACACTGTTTTCTTCAGGTGAATAGGGCACAGTAGGTTCTCAGATGATGTTGTTGACTGTAAACCAGTTCTTCAAGACAAGATACTCACACTTAAAGTCAGTGTGAAGGTGTTTTAAAGAATAGTCAGAATGGTCAGTCTTCATCAATGCAACAAAGTTCTTGATATGCTTGACTGTCTCATCTTTAGTTTTCATGAAAAACATTCAGGTAAATCTTGTGAAGTCATCAGTAAGAATAACAAATCACCTTGAACTGTCATAGACAGTGAGCATTATGAGTTCAACAACATTCAAATGAATAAGATTTAATGATTGAGTTGCTCACTCAATAGAAGCATTGTAAGAGCGACAAGTCTGCTTGACTTTCATGCACAGTTCACAGACATCATGTTGTTGAGAAAGATTCTTAAGATCTATGTCATTGATGATCTTAGACAGACGCTTGATGTTTGTATGACTTAAATGGCTCAAGCGTCAATGCCACATATCAAACAATACCTTAAACTCATGATTAGCTGCAAAGGCATGAGACTGAGGTGTATCATCAAGGTGTAGCTGAAAAATCCTGTTGACCTCAAAAGTGTATCTGATGACATTGTTTTTGTGACGTAAGGTGCAGTCACACATGTCAAAAAAGATACCATCAACACACATGTAACAGTCAAAAATGAGGTTTGCAGAGAAATCAAAAACATGCATAATGTCTTTGAGAATAACCTCTTGTATGCCACCGTCAAAATGAACTAAACATAGTGAAACCATGTTCTTTTCAATGATCTGAGCAGGTTCATTAACTGTTTTAAGAGATCTAGAAATAGGCTCATAGATAAGAAAGAATTTGCATGTAGAACATAAGTGATCAGAGGCTTCAGTATCAACAATTCACACACTCATGAGGTGTGATTCTATGACAAACATAAAGCTAAGTGTTGTGGCATTGTCATCAGTCTTATCAAAGATTGATTTGACATTGTTAAAGAACTTGCTCAAGAACTTATCTGACAACAATGATTTGCTCTTCTTCTTTGCAGCTCAAGCTGCATTGAGTTTCTTCTTCTTATGAGAGTATTTGACAAAGCACATGGGTTTCTCATGGTCAGTCTTCTTACAGTGCAAACACTGAAGCAACAATGACATCAATTTTGATTTGTCACAAAAGGCCATCACAACAGAGCTTTTATTATTCTTCATTCTAGCCTCATCAATCAACTCAGCAATTAAGAAATCAAAAGTAAAAGTTGTAACGTGAATGAACTGACGTTTAGTCATGACAAAGACATTGAATGTAAATTCAAGGTTGTTAAGAAGAACAGTGAGTATAACTCAGTCTGAAAAGATAGAATTCATCTCTTGCAAACATTGTGATGAAGTCTTTAGCTGATCAACATAGTTCTCAATGAACTTAGACAAATTGTAGTGATGACTTAAAAGTGTTGTAAACATAAGGTATCTGGCGTTAAAGCTCTGAACCTCATACAACTTCTTGAGCTTCAACCACATCTGACATACAGAAAGGTCTTGAATGAACCTCTTAAGGCCATTCTGACATGACAGTGCTATAGTAGCACATGTTCTGTCATTCTCTTTACTTCAGATGATGTATTCAGATGAGAACTTCAAGTTCAAAGTGTTAACATCATCAAGTTCAACAACTGGTTCAGAAGATGTGTCTGAAACAACAGCTCATAGATCTTTGTTCATAAGAACAAACTTGATGTTAGTGGCTCATGAGGCATAGTTACTAGCGTCAGCAAGACAAGAGAAGTTGAAAATGCTGTTCAAGAAAGTCATAATTATGTAAGTTGTCAAGAACAAAACATCAAAACACAAAGACTATTGAAAAAGCAAAGAGATGTCAATCAAGAATATCATAATGACAAGTCATTCAAGAATATTGAAACAACAAGGGTGTTGTTTAAGAAAGCACTTAAATAAGCTATTGAAACAATGAGTCATTCAAGAAAGCACTCAGGTGAGCTATTGAAATGATGAAAATGTCAAAATCAAGAATATCAAGTAATGACAAAAGGGGTTGTTCAAGAAAGCACTCAGGTAGGCTATTGAAATGACAAAAGACACTGTTAAAAGACAGTGACAGTGAGGTTAATGAATGACTGATTAATGTCTTGAGGTATGAAGGCAGAATGCTGAGCTCATAACCTGTTGAACAGAAAGACATTGAGTCATTGATATTATTACCTTTATAAAATGACTGTTTTTGTCATATGTTTTAACTAGAATGCAGAGTCTGCATCAACAGCATGACTTTTGTGTGAGCTGACTAAGCAGCATCATGTGACATGGCAAGTTTTGATGCTAGGTCAAAATAGAACTGAAATCCCTTGCAAAGCCTTCTTATTTCAACAAATTTTAACATTGTTTTTATGAAGAAGTTTAATAAACAGGCTGATGTCATCACTATTCATTGTTATCAGTGAGCAATTGACTCACTAATGTACATTATGTTATAAATGTGTCTCAATATTGCCTTCACTGTCTCTTTTGTTAGTCAGTTCACTTAGAATTTTAACATTACTTATTATAACACTGTCAAACAGATCTTTCACTATTTAGTTAAGATGACTACTTAAGGTGTTACTTATAAATTCACTAATAGTGGTTTACTGAGTTATACTGACACTGACTGAGATGATAATTGAAACTCTAGAAAGTCTATTGATGTTTATCTCTTTCTTTTATTTAAAGATTCTATTAATTGATTGTTTAAACATTAACAAACTGTCACTTTATCTTTTACAAAAGCTGAATACATGACAAAAATTCAGACTATTAAGAAAGTGTTGAAATAAGAAGACTTCACAGAGGATTTCAGTTCTATTCTGACCTAGCATCAAAACTTGCTGTGTCACGTGACGCTGCTTAGTCAGCTCACACAAAAGTCATGCTGTTGATGCAGACTCTGCATTTTAGTTAAAAGATTTGAGAACAACAGTTGTTTCATAAAGGTCATTATATCAACAACTTGATGTCTTTCTGTTCAATAGGTTATGAGCTTGACATTCTGTCTTCATACCTCAAGACATTAGTCAGTCATTTATTGACCTTACTGTCACTGTCTTTTGACAGTGTCTTTTGTCATTTCAATAGCCTACCTGAGTGCTTTCTTAAACAACTTCTTTTTGTTGTTACTTGATATTCTCAGTTTCAACATTTTCATCATTTCAATAGCTCACCTGAGTGCTTTCTTGAATGACTCATTGTTTTAATAGCTTACTTAAGTGCTTTCTTAAACAACACCTTTGTTGTTTCAATATTCTTGAATGACTTGTCATCACAATATTCTTAATTGACATCTCTTCACTTTTTTGATAGTTTTTGTGTTTTGGTGTTTGTTTTTGACAACTCACATAATCATGACTTTCTTGAACAGCATTTTCAACTTTTCTCATCTTGCTGACACTAATAACTATGCCTCATGGGTCACTAACATCAAGTTCATTCTTATGAACAAAGACCTATGAGCTGTTGTTTCAGACACATCTTTTGAACCAGTTGTTGAACTTGATGATGTCAACACTTTGAACTTGAAGTTCTCATCTGAATACATTGTCTGAAGTAAAGAGAATAACAGAACATGTGCTACTATAGCACTGTCATGTCAGAATGGCTTTAAGAGGTTCATTCAAGACCTTTCTGCATGTCAGATGTGGTTGAAGCTCAAGAAGTTGTACAAGGTTTAGGGCTTTAACGTCAGATACCTTATGTTTATGACACTTTTAAGTCATCACTATGATTTATCTAAGTTCATTGAGGACTATGTTGATCAGCTAAAGACTTTGTCACAATGTTTGCAAGAGATGAATTCTACCTTTTCAGACTGGGTTATACTCACTGTTCTTCTTAACAACCTTGAATTTACATTCAATGTCTTTATCATGACTAAACATCAGTTCATTCATGTTACAACTTTTACTTTCAATTTCTTAACTGCTGAGTTGATTGATGAGGCTAGAATGAAGAATAATAAAAGCTTCATTGTGATGGCCTTTCATGACAAATCAAAATTGATGTCATCATCACTTCAGTGTTTGCACTGTAAGAAGACTGACCATGAGAAACCCATGTGCTTTGTCAAATACCCTCATAAGAAGAAGAAACTCAATGCAGCTTGAGCTGCAAAGAAGAAGGGCAAATTGTTGTCATCAGATAAGTTCTTGAGCAAGTTCTTCAATAATGTCAAATCAATCTTTGATAAGACTGATGAGAATGCCACAACACTCAGCTTTATGTTTGTCATAGAATCACACCTTATGAGTGTGTGAATTGTTGATACTGAAGCCTCTGATCACTTATGTTTTACACACAAATTCTTTCTTACTTATAAGCCTATTTCTAGATCTCTTAAAATGATTAATGAATCTGCTCAAATCATTGAAAAGAGCATGGTTTCACTATGTTTAGTACATTCTGACAGTGGCATACAAGAGGTTATTCTCAAAGACATTATGCATGTCTCTGATTCCTCTGCAAACCTCATTTTTGACTGTTGTATGCACACTGATGATATCTCTTTTGACATGTGTGACTGCATCTTACGTCACAAAAACAATGTCATTGAATATGCTTTTGAGGTCAACGGGATTTTCCAGCTACACCTTGATGATACATCTCAGTCTCATGCCTTTGCAACTAATTGTGGGTTCAAGGTATTGTTTGATACATGACATCAATGCTTGAGCCATTTAGACCATACAAACATCAAGTGTCTGTTTAAGATCATCAATGACAAAGATCTTAAGAATCTTTCTCAATGACATGATGTCTGTGAACTGTGCATGAAAGTCAAGCAGACTCATCACCTTTACAATGCTTTTATTGAGTGAGTGACTTAACCATTAAGTCTTATTCATTTAAATGTTGTTGAACTCATAATGCTCACTGTCTATGACAGTTCAAGGTGATTTATTACCCTTACTGACAACTTCACAAGATTTATCTGAATGTTTTTCATGAAAGTCAAAGACAAGACAGTCAAGCATATTAAGAACTTTGTCACATTGATGAAGATCAGCTGTTCTGACTATTCTTTAAAATGCCTTTGCACTGACTTTGAACATAAGTATCTTGTCTTAAAGAACTGATTTACAGTCAACAGCATCATCTGAGAACCTATCACGCCCTATTCACCTGAAGAAAACGGCGTTTTTGAGCGGCTAAATTGCACTATTTACAAACCTGCACAAGCTATGCTCAAAGACTTTGGCCTGAACTCACACCTCTGACTGAAAGTCATTAAGACTGCAGTTTATATTAAGAACCAGTCTTTTACTTGAGTACTCAACATGACACTCTATGAAGCATGAACAGGCAACATTTCTGACCTCTTAAGTCTTTACATCTTTGATATCATTGCTTAAGCACACATTTTTAAGAAATGATGTCAGCAAGGAGTCAAGTTTAAGAACCACAGCCTCAAATGTCACTATTTAGGCATGAAAGAAAGCTCAATCTTTCATGTTTGAGACTCTGAATCAGAACAGGTTCTAGAGTCTCATAACTGCTTTGTTGATGAGGACATTACTGCTTATGAAAACATAGCTAACATAGAGATTCACAGTAAGAAGAAGACAACTAGCACTAGCAATCATGCTGTCAATTCTTCTTCTGTGTTCTCACTCTTGTTGTCACAATTTTCTTTTGTTTCAGAGAGAGTGTCTGCATCAGCTACACTGCTGCTTCAATTCTTGTTATTACAGCAATCAAATTCTGTCAGCATGCATTCTTCATCTTCTTCTGTTTCAGAAGAAGCATCTACCTCTTCACATTGTCAGTTTGAACTTATGAGTTCAGACTTGTGAGTTTTAAACAAGTTGTCTGATTCAGATGAGCTTAGTTCATTGAATTCTTCAGCCTCAGCTGCATTACACTACAACCTTTGCAGTTGCTCATTTGTTGATGAGTCTGATGCACACATTTCATATGCGTATGCTGCAATTTCTATTGACAACATTGTTGAATCAACCACATATAAGCAGGCTGTGAAGTCACCTCTGTTTGATAAATGAAAGACAACTATGAAGAATGAAATTCAGTCACTGAAGGATAATAACATGTGAAACATTGTCAACATGTCATCAGATCAGCATGTCCTTAAAGAATGCTGGGTTTACAAGGTCAAGTGTGACACTCATGGTCAGGTTAGCTGCTATAAGGCTCACTGAGTTGTCAAAGGCTATGAACAGCAGTTTGACATAGACTATGATCAAATCTTTGTATCTGTTGTCAAGCTGCAGATGTATAAAACCCTCTTCACTCTTGCAGCACATTATGATCTTGAAGTGAATTAAATGAATGTCACTACTGTGTTTCTTTATGGCCTTATTGATCAGGTTGTTTATGTTAAGTTATCTCACAGCTATGAGCTATCTGACAAGGTTGCTTTGCTGAATAAGGCCCTCTATGGCCTGAAGCAAGCATCTTGTCTGTGGTATAAGACTTTACACAATCTTCTCATGTCTTTTGATTTCTGTTGACTTGATTTTGATTATAGCATGTTCATACAAAATGATGTCATCATCACTGTCTATGTTGATAACTTTCTGCTTGTTGAAAAGGATAAGTCAGCTATTCAGAATGTTAAACAATGTCTTAATGACACATTCAAGATGTCAGATCTCAGTTCTGTGTTTTACTATCTAGACATGAAAGTGAAACAAAACTGTGCTGAACACACAATCTGTCTTACTCAAACAGCTTACATTAACAAGGTTCTTCAGACCTTTCAGCAGTCACAGGCTGTTTCTGTTGACACTTTTATGAATTCTGATGCAGTACTCATGAAGGAGTCTATCACTCAGGCTGACATCACTGTCATTTCACAGTATCAGAAAGCAGTCAGATCACTAATGTACATTATGTTACAGACATGTTCTGACATCACCTTCACTGTCTCTACTGTTAGTCAGTTCACTCAAAACCTTAACACATCACACTACAACACTGTTAAGTGAATCTTTAAGTATCTTGCTGACACTATGAATCTCAGTGTCATCTATGGCATTACTGACAACAGCCTCATCAGCTATACCAATGCTGACTGAGATGACTGTCACAACATCAGAAAGTTCACTGAGGCTTATCTCTTTCTTCTATATGAAGGTCTCATTAGCTGATGTTTTAAATGTCAGCAATTCATTGTTCTATTCTTAACAGAGGCTGAGTACATGGTCAAAACACAAGCTATGAAGAAAGCCATTTGACTATGCTATTTTCTTAGTGAAATTGGCTATTTTCATGACAACAATGTTGTTGTCATTCAAGCTGACAACAACAAAGCTATGAACCTAGCTAGAAACCCTGAGTTTCATGCTTGTATCAAGCACATTAACATACAATATCACTTTGTTTGTGAAGCTGTCAATCATCATCTTGTTGACTTTGAATTTGTACCTATCATCAAGCAAGCAGCAGATGGGCTTACTAAGGCTCTGTCTGCTGTCAAGTTTAGTTGTTTTCTTATTCAGTCAGGTCTTATATTTAATTAATGACCTGTCTTCAATGTTCATTTAAACCTTGTCATTGTTGACCTTCTTTGTCACCTTTTACATTCTTACTTTCTTATGTCACTGTCATGGCCTTCTGCACATCCTCACCACCTTGCTGTTGAGCTCACTTTCTAGTGAGATTGAAGAACTTTATACTGACTAGTGAATGAATATTCAGATCATTTAAAACTAAGAAAGAGTGTTGAAATAAGAAGGCTTTGCAGAGGATTTCAGTTCTATTCTGACCTAGCATCAGAACTTGCTGTGTCACGTGATGCTGCTTAGTCAGCTCACACAAAAGTCATGCTGTTGATGCAGACTCTGCATTCTAGTTAAAAGATTTGAGAACAACAGTTGTTTTATAGAGGTCATTATATCAATGACTCAACATCTTTCTGTTCAATAAAAAGCTATTTGATTATGCTGTTTTCTCTGTGAAACTGATTTCTGTGTCATGAATTCTGTTGTTATTAAGGCTGACAATAAGAAAGCAATTGAGCTGTTTAGAAATTCTGAGTTTCATGTCTGTATAAAGCACATCAATATTCAGTATCACTTTGTTTATAAGACTGTTGACCAACATCTTATTGATCTTGAATATATTTCTACAGTTGATTAAGCCATTGACAGTCTCACTAAATCTTTACTCACTGTTAAATTTCATCATTTTCTCATTCAATCAGGTCAACTTATCAAGTAGTTAATTGAGAGAATAATATCAGAGTGTATAGAGTGAATTTGCTATGAATTTAGATCTTTTAGGCCTGAGGAAGAGTGTTGAAAATTGTGCAGTTCTGCATTGAATTATTTTAGGTTCTGTTCTGAGGTCATGTGACCTCTGACACACATAAAACTTAGCTAGATATTATTCTAGCAACCTAAGCAATACAAGGACGTCCATTCTGACCCTATTACGTTCAACAAGTGTTTATACATAATTTTATCAACTACATATGCATTTGCTCAGTGACACACTCAATTTTCAAAAGATTAAAAGATCTATATATAAAGTATGATTCTGTATATTCAGATTATAAAACTAAATTGTGATTGTAAAGTAGTTATGATATCTGTGATTTTTAAAATCTTGAGCATCCAAAAAGAAAAGTGGTTTTTCGAGCATCATGAACGGCCCAGAGTTTTTGCCCCTACTGTAAGAGAGATGATCCGCTTATCGCTGCCTTCTTCGAACCTCTCCAAGGATTAAACAACACAATGTGATTGGCGTGCTTCTTGGTTTATGGACGGCTTTACCATGCAATCGACATTGCCATCCCCACCTTCGTCCATCCTCATTGTAGGATCAGGCGTTTTTGGACGTAAGTTAGTTCCACCTACTTCAACGTTCGTCGATCTGCTCTTGGTCTTGGACTTCATCTTCCCAATGACCACCGTTGACCACAATCAAGTGGCGTTGTTGACTCTTGATCTCCGCTTCAAGTATCGACGGCTCTAGCCCTCGCCCATCGCCCATGCTACGCCTGCACCCGCATAACCCTCCTCGACGCCTCGCCCTTCCCTAATCCCCACGGCTCTAGCATCGACACCTCTCGCATTGTCCGCGCCGACTACGCCACACCCGCATATGCCTCCTTAGCCGCGAGCGCACAAGAGCTATGGCGAGACACCAGTCCGTCTGGGTGGGGAGGGGAGGGCCGGTATGATGAGAGTGGGTTGGTACTGGTTGCGGAGAAGGGGGATGATGAGTACGTGAGGAAGAGCTTGGAGAATGTGAGAAAATTGGCGACGAAGAACGGGAACGAGGAGAAAGTACGAGAGTTGAAGGACAGGAGGGAGATTGAGAGGGTGGTCGGTACGGGAGGATGGAGTGGGGAGTGGGGTTACATCAACCGCTCCAGTGGATGGGCGGACGCTGAAGCAGCGATGAAGTTTGCGAGGAGGAAGGTTGAGGAGACGGGTAGAGTACAATTCCGAACCGGCGAAGCCAAGCGTCTGCTCCAGCGTGGGCGTAAAATAGTGGGCGTAGAGCTCGGCAATGACAACATAATCCAGGCCGACCTAGTGATGCTAGCCACCGGCGCGTGGACAGGAGCGCTAGTTGATCTGCGAGGTCGAGCAGAAGCTACGGGTCAAGTACTCGCCTACATGGACATCACACAAGACGAACAAGACCGCCTTGAGAAGATCCCAGTGCTCCTAAACACTTCCACCGGCCTCTTCATCATACCGCCCCGGAATCGCCTTTTGAAGGTGGCCAGACATGGCTACGGCTACACCAACCCCCAACGTATCCCACATCCCAACAGACAGGGCGAGGTAATCAACATCAGCACACCCTCAACAGGCGGCCCCATTCCAGCCGAAGGCGAGTCCGCATGTCGCCAAGCACTCGTCTCGATGCTCCCCCATCTCGCGTCCCGCCCCTTCTGCAAAACGCGGATATGCTGGTACACGGACACGCCCACAGGCGATTTCATCATCACCCATCATCCCGAGTACGACGGGCTGTTCCTAGCGACCGGAGGCAGCGGACACGCGTTCAAGTTCTTGCCTGTGATTGGGGAGAAGATCGTGGATGCGATGGGGGGCAGGCTTGAGCGGGAGCTGGAGGCGTTGTGGGCGTGGAGGGAGGGGAGGGTTGAGGTGGTGGTTACGGAAGATGGGAGTCGAGGGGGGAGGAGGGGGATGGTGTTGGGTGAGGAGATGGGGAAAGGGGAGAGAAGTAGGTTATAGCTTAGTTGAAAGAATACTCTGGCTATCGTGACATGTGCCATGTTAATGGTCATATTGCATAGACTACGGAGGATACATACTCCGCCCTGAAAGATCGACCTCAAGTAAACAATATCGGTCAGGGAACCTCGGTCCAAACACCGCATCAGCCCCACAAGAGGTATCACTCTCGATATGACATCCTCAAGCAGTATGGAACGTGTCTTCCCTGCTGCTACCTTCCCGCAACCTACCCTCCTGTTTACATTCAAAGGTTACTCTACGGCCTCGCTCAATCTACCGCGGTCATCTGAAGGCTTACCCTAACGACCGAAAATCTAAGGATACTAGTGAGCAATGTTGATTACACAGAAGCGTGGCATGGTCATATGTTGCGAGTACGCCAAATGATTTACGTTGAACGTCACATTCAAAGACAGAGTGCGACGTGCATATTGTGTGCCATGATCTGTTATTGATTGCTATCAAAGATATAGCAACAAGGACGGCAGCCTCCAAAGTCAAGCTGCAGAAACGCGTCCGCAGTATAGTACTAATGACCACGGAGACGTTGACCTCAGCAGGACTACCCATGGCAAGATATCTCAAGTCTCGATATCAACCGCCGCCGCTGACCGCTCTTCGAACCTTCCAACCTGCCAGCTCACCATCAATTTAGAATCTGCTGACTTCCTTTGCCATCGAAAGCATGAGCTAAGACACTCCATTTGTGAGTGCTACTCTGCGGGAAAAAACACCATTAGACAGCGCCTATCGACCAGCGCACGCACCAACGAGCTAGTCGGCGTAATGCGACTTTCTAGTGTGTAGGAAGAGACCATGGGAAAGACGATCGCTCATAAAACACCGCACATGTGAACACCATGAAAATGCAGGGACGAAGGTAGAATGTCGAAAGAAAGAGTACTAAAGCGAAGCGTTGACCAGCTGACCTAGGACCTTGAAGACCATGGAGAAGCGTTTGGAGGTCGTGCTTGCACAGTAGAGGATAGGGTGCATCTCCAAAGTTGGATAGAAACGCTGCGGTCGTAGTAATACACAGAAGGGCTGAAGTAGTTTTGTACACAAGGTCGGTTGGATGATCACCATGGATGATCTAGTAGGACGAAGCAGCTCACACCTTCCGGAAATCTGAACGATATTAGCATACGTTTATCTATAAGATATGACTGGCAACTTACCGGAAAGGACTGGATAGATCATTTCGAACGCCTGGTAGATCTCTTCTCGAACCTTTGCTCCAGTCAAGACGATCTTGCCACTCACGAATATCAAGAGCACGATCTTGGGTTTTATCATTCGATAGATAAGCCCAGGGAACAGCTCTGGCTCGTATGAACTAAAGTGGTGATGGCGGCTTGCAAGGCCTTCCAGGCGGATAGGAAACTTGATGTCGCAGGAGCCAACAATATTCTGGATCTTGAAGTCCGTGAATTTTGCGTTGAAGCCGAGTTTCTGGATAATCCTAGCATATTTTCTCGACGCTAGCTTGGAATCATCTTCTGATTTCGCGCCAGTGACGACCATCTTGCCGGAAGCAAAGATAAGAGCCGTAGTCTTGGGCTCGCGGATACGCATAATGACGGCCGCGAAACGCTAGAAAAGAACCTTAGCATCACAAAATAGTAGCTAGAGCAAATCCATGTCAGTACCTTTGGATTGTACTCTGCGTTTCTCGCATGCAGCGCGATTGTCTTGAGGTCCAAGCGACAATCAAGATTGACGGTTGCGACGATGTTTCTTGAGAAGCATGCCATTAAGCCTCGTAAAGATCAATCGAGGCGGCAGGGCTATACTCACTGCAAGGTTGGCACTATCCCACTCACACCTTGTCCAGCACCAGGAGTCGCGGCAGGAGTGGCGGGAGTCACCCCGTTGCCAGAGGTTACGGCATTCCCTCCTTGTTGCTGCTGGCCGTTCACATACCCATTCGCGCCACTTGTCTGCCCGGAGCTACCGTTCACCTGTGAGGTTCCATCTTTTTCAGAGGAAGGTGGCGTCAGATCTCCAGCTCCACCTGGAAAAGACAGCGACGATGGTGAAGTGAAGGCCTTCGCCTGTTGTGCGGTAGACGGATGAGTGGTGAGAGTGTCCATCCTAACGAGTGCGCAGGTGTAGATGTGATCCTCAAATAGAGGTGCGGATGAAATTTCTTCTAGTCGAGTGAGGTCAAAGATACGGCGGTCGGCAGTCTACGAGATTGCAGTTTGTCAGGATGCGCTCTTCTCGGACGGAGAAGGTTGAAGGACGACTGTGTTTTGAAGTTCGAGGGACGGGAAGTAGAGGCGCAACGAGGTATTCGATGTTGTCGTACCGTTTGTGGGAGATAAACAACTCAATGTCTCCCTCACAGCCACTGCTCAATTTTGAAGGCGACTTCAAGATGATCCACAACCAGTCCGAGCCGACGTTATTAAGAGAGTGCAGTTCCAGGACTGTACCAGAAAGCCTTGGATGTCTATACGACCTGGTTGAAGGTTGAGATTGTTGTAAGGTTGAGATCGGGCGCAGGAATGGAAGTCGCTAAAACAAATCGGGAAATCGCGATTTCGAATCTCGTAAGAGTGTGAAAAGTGCACTGTCGAGGTGTACTTTGAGAGATGGATGTTGCGGAAGAACAGAGAAGAAGGATGTGCAGCTTCTTTCTGTTGTGATGAGGATGGTTGGTACTGACGGTTCTGAAGACAGCCACAAAGTCGCGAAATGGTGGGGGGATGCGATGCTTTAAGTATTCACTGGAAGCGACTTGTGCGCTGAGTCATCGCCTAACACGGACTCAGGCGCTTCCGATACCATGTCTGTTGTGGAAGACGTTTTGAAGGGACCCATAGCATTCTGTATAATGCACACTGGCGGCTACTTGTAAACGGTTTTTTTTTGGGACTTAGCCAAAACAGATATAACAGTATTGCTTCCATATATGAGCTGAGTAGAGGAAGAGTCTTCTTGACAGGCTGGTAGATTCAAAATTCCCGGAATAATCATGAGACGCCTTCTCTCTTGTGGACTTCATGGCTACAGTGCTGCCCTTTAACCGTCACATCGTTCAGATTATTCCACACAACACTTGTGAGATATAAACGCGCGTCATGCCGATCGACGCCGAGGCTACGCAAAACGCTCGTTCCGAGTAACAGGGATTGACCTCCTGAAAGCGCGTGTTTTTCTGCGCTAGGCGAGAACACGCAACCAATTTGCTGCCGGATCCGCTAGTGCATCAGCCACTCTGTCGCGATCGATCACCTTTTCGCAACCATATCCTACCCTTCTCCTTTCTCCTTTACACCGTGTTGAGGAGAGGAGGTACTGGGCGCAACCGCAGTAGCATGGCCACATCAGTGTTTCACACATCTTCAACATCTGCTTACAGAAGCTCAACCTGGACACTGATGGATGAAGAAAATGAAGGATCAGCAAAAGGCTGAGAAGTTTCGGTCGCAAGGCTCGCACACCCACGCCTGGGTATACACAAGGCTTGCGAATAACCATCACTCCTTTCATCCAGATTGCATCAAGGCATAGTCTGTGGGCATGATGTGGTCAGGCTCTGTATCGCAAGAGCCGGGAGAAAGAGACGCTGCTGCACGTAGTGGAGAGACTTTCGGTGCAAATGGCCAACGAGCAAGGCAACGATGATGGATGACCTACACTCGTCCGACGCCTAATGGAATGGCTGCAAATCTAAATGCTAGGCTGGCTTTCGATCTCCACTAACGGTGCACTCCAGAGTCGTCGATAAGAGGATATTATCTGCTTAATGGACGTGCCCACGGAGGAAATTGTTGATACGCCTTTTCTTACCACCCAGTGTTGGCGCTTTGACTCTGTTGTTTACCTGCTTCTAACGAACTCCTGTGGTCGATCTTCCAGCATTCATCATCACCTTGATAGCCGCGGAGACCCGATATGCAACCGTAGGTATTTATCCTGTATAAAAGAGACAAGGTCTCATAGACCGTACCCGGCAATCGCTCGTCACCAGGTGGTAGCCGGAGCAGCGTTGAGCTCGAGATTCATATTATTCCAATCTGAATCATATGTAGCTAGAAGCAGGCTCGAAGTAAAGTGTCGATTATGATAGCATCAATGAGGTCCCAGCTACGTTTGATGAAAAGACAGCAATCTGAACTGCATAAGTGTCATCACCGTTTGAGGGTATCACAACAATCTGCATCCACAGTTCTGGAAGTGCAGAGTGTGTACCATTCTGCGATAGCTGAGGCGGCTAGATAATACAGGGCCATAATGACTCGCTCGTCATCAAAGCAAAGGAGTGAACTTGCTCTCACGACCCAGCAACCATGTAGAGCTCGGAAATCTACACTCATCTGCTCTTGGTGTTCTTTACCACTCCGAAAGAGCTGTGCCTAACAGGAATAACTGGGTCACAGGCATCTGTTGAATTCTTATTGGGCCCAGCAAGGCTGAGTGGACATGATGCGGCGTGCATCCTCCAGCCTTGTGAAAAGCAGAATTGCGAAGCTCGACTTGCTCACCTTCACGTCTGTTCTTCGCTTCAAAGCATAGTTATTTGATGACATAGAGATGTTCTCTTCATCTGCTTCCGTTCTTAGACTACTTTGTTCGATGTCGTATCCCTCTGCTTGACAATGGACGGAGTAAGCACAGCCGCATCAATCATTGCAATCGCAAGCGCAGGCGTACAGATCTCCCTCAAACTCATCGGGTTTGCAAGTCAAGTGAAGAGAGCGCAGAAGATCGTCAATGCCATTGGCAACGATGTCTCTCTTACGTCTGGAGTATTACATGAACTCGGGCAGCCCATGAAGAAGAAGAAGCCGGACCAGAAGGTCAGCATATTCAGCGATGGAGCATTACGCATCACACAATCGTCGGCGAGAACATGTCAGGGCATTTTCAACGAGATCGAGGCTGAGCTCATGAAGGCTAGTAGACAGGTTAGCAGCAAGAACAGCGATGGGGGAATGGTTGTGCTCTCGAAAGCAGAGCGGATGAACTGGCCTTTCCTTCAGCCGGGCATAGAAGTTTGGGAGCGGAGCTGGAGAAGTCCAAGGGTACTTTGATGCTTGTATTGCAGGTGACGACGCTGGGCTACACCGAAGCTCTGGCTAAAGCGTATGTGTCAAGTCTATCCAGGCTTCCTCTCCGCTGTATCTCTCTGACCGTCAATCATTTGCTAATACCATTACGCAAACAAGGGAGCAACCTGCGCAAAACTACGACCGTCCCAGAGGTAGTAAGGTGGAGCGCATCGACAACCAGGTGCTTGCGGAGCCTCCAAGCGATGCAGGCAGCGATGATGAGTAAGCTCCGACAATTCTCGTACTTCTTGCATCGGAGAATCCGCATGCCATTAACAATCTGATTACAGGGCCAACACAGGCCTTTTCACGCGTTGCATAAGGCGATGGCACACGAGAGATAGAGATAGATATCCAAAACCTCACTACGACGTAGAAATCCTAAGGAACACCCCGCTAGAAGCATGGACTATCAATCCCGTTGTCAGGTCAATTGATGAGGGCATCGAGCGTTTCCTGGTGTCAAGATTCATGGCACTTGAGGATCGAGAGGTCCTTGATTACCTGATAAGGGACCGACGGAACAGCAAGAGCACGGTATGGCAACGGTATGACGCTCTCAGCCCTGAACAAAGAGAAGCGCTTGAGGAAGATGTGCTGAGCCGCCGCGCACGACAACGTGGACACACCGGTCGTGCTATCTTGCTTTCTATCCGGTTCAAGAAGAGCGGACCATTGCAAGAGAACTTCGATCCGATAAAGGGCCGAAGCATCAAGATCATCTGCGAATAGAACAGACTCTAACCGATAGGGAGACGAATGCAAGAGCGACGGGATCCAGCTGGCCAGTACCCGGGGTAAAACCGAAAGGATCTGCGCGGGCCCGGTGCGGGCCGAGAAGAATTCATTCACTTCCGCTGGTAGAGATGCCCCGTATGCGAATATTACATGCGCGGCGAAAGTCTATACTGGAATTACGAGACCTGTTGGAGGGGCCCAGTAAAAATCGTGTCAGCGTTTGGGAGATTGTACCGCTGCGCACGGCATTTGCTCAGCAAGTGCAGCAATCGAATATCCAGGCACAACTTCTGGCGCAATGGCAGCATATGGTGCAGCAACACCAGCAGCAACACCAGCAACGTGAGCAGGCAACCCAACAAGTTGCAATGCAACAAGCGACAAGCCATGCAACCGTCCAAGGGCGAGCAGAGGAAGACCAAGAATCTGCGGCCCTGAGCTCCATGGGCCCCTCGGACGATATACTCGGTTATCCCCTTCTTGAGGAAACGGGAAGTCTACTTATGGCTGCCTATACATCCGGATCTAGCGGCTACCGTAGCAGATCTCATTCTCGGCCGGAACACCAGGAAGGCATTGACGAACCCGGGGCCTCTGGGAGACAGAGATCGCACGAAGGGTCTAGACTTGAATTCGAAGAAGACGAGTCTACGGAGAGTTATGAGGACACCGTCGGCACTCTCGAGGCTGTACCATCTGGGGAGAGCATCAAGGATCCGAGCGTTAGGGAGTCTAAAAGAAAGGTTGTGAACGAGCTGCTGGCGAGGTACACTACACTGTACGATTGAGTCACTCAAAGGAAAGAACCGGAAAGGGTTGTTTGCGCAGAGGAGGATTACGGCAAAGTATTTGATCAATTGCTGGGAATCATTGGGAAGTTTTTAGCATACCATCAGGAAAGCTTTTTCTCAGAATCAGATCTCCGCAACATTTCTACGTGTCGAAATGGAATCGCACAAATTGCTACGCCCTCCCATGGAGTTCTGTCACCATCGATAACGCCGACAAAAAAGCTGTCCATCCAATAAGCGTACCTGAAGAACACCGACCAGGATATCATACGCCGTCAGTTCTCGTTAACATCAGAGGTCTCATCCCGTCCTTCACCCTCCCCACCCAACTCCTGCTCCACCTCCTCAACGACAAAGCCCTCATAATCCTCCAGACTCTTCTGGATGTGCACCTTGAATTTGATGATGTCGTTGAGCATACGCTCGATCTCTGTGTGGAGTTCCTCCCGAAGAGCGTTGGCGCGGAGAGTCAGTTGTTCATACCTAGACATTACCGTTAGGTCGGAAGGGACTGCGATCGGAGAGCGAGAGGGGACCTACTCAATGTTTGTGTTCATCTCACGCTGTTCCATCAGTTGCACGCTCTCCGTCAAACCAGCGCGCATCTTCGCGAGCTCCTTCTCCATCTTTTCGATTTGAGCATCTGAGGCAAGCTTCTGCGTTGTTGTAACCTATGTCTTCGATCAGTATCCCACCCTTACCAGTGTGAGAGTGGGTAAAGACAGTTTACCTCCTTGGTTTTCTCGAACTCTTCCTCCGCGGCTCTAACCTTATGCTCTAGTGCCTCCACTTCGCTTCTCTTATCGTCGATGGCCTCCTTGATGTTATCAAGGAGCTCATGATTCTTCTGGTCCGCATCACTGGCCACAATCCGTCTTTCTTTGATCTCCTTTCTCAGACCAATCAGACTACTCTTTACTGCTCCTCTCAGGTCCAGGCTTAGAAGGTGTTGCGGGTGGTATCCAGTGGCGGTGTCTGCGAGAAGACGATCACTCTCGCCACGCTGTGAAGTGCCCAACTGGGAAGCTGAGAAGTTCAGACCTTCATTGATGCTCAGACGGAGCTCGTAGTCTTGACCTTTGGCATTGACAGCGGTTGACGGGATCAGACCGATTTCGTAGCCCAAGGAATTGTACTTCTCTATCACCCGTTCAAGTTCTTCGAGCTTACGGCTTGCCTCAAGCTCTTTCTCTGAGACCTTTCTCTTGGCTTCCTCTAATTTGATGACCGTGGCTTCGACGCCTTTCTGCAACCGCTCGCGCTCTGTGTTCATGCGATCGATGTCTTGCACGGTGATGCCTGACTTATCTACAGACTCCTGTAGACTCGCTTTTTCTTGCTCCGCTTCCCTCAGCTCACGCTCTGTCTTCTCGACCTCTTCTATCAAAAATCGGATACGGTTCTCATACTTCTCCACCTTGCCCTCCACGTTCGTGTTGTACTCTTCGAATTTCCGCTTATCATCCTCAAGGATCTTGAAGTGCTTTTCCAACTTGACGACGTCCGGTGCCGATTTCTCCAGCTCCTCTACCTGTGTTTGCAGTGCCTTATGCTCCGCTTCTAGCAACGTCATCTCCTCCGCGTACTTCTTGTTCCCTCGCTCAAATTCTGCTGCCATGGCCTCAACATGTGGGACAAGCAATTTATCAGCATCATCCTCATCATCATCTTCACCAACTTGAAGCCAATCTTTATAGGCAGCACTCAAGAATCTAAATATAATTCGGTCGCCAGAAACGTCGACACCAGCTTCGGCGCACGCTTCGTCGTACTCGCCAATCTCGTACTTATCCAGCATTTGCGCAAGTTGCATCATCCAATGCAGCATCCCCAAGAAAGTCGACCAATTCTGCCCACCAACGGCCGCGATCTGGCTCTTCGTAATGCTCTTCTCGAACGGATACCTCAGCTGCTTCAGTATTGGGGGGACTTCAGAGTCTATGTTCTTCAAAAATCGATACGCAGGGTCAATGCGATGGTACAGCCACTGGAAAATGTAATTGAAGTCCTTCTGTGTAGGTGACTTCATGGTATTCTGTCCCAAGCTGTGCTTCATCTCAAGCTCGAAGTTGTTGTGCGTCAGGTATTCCAGCAATTCCTGCCCTATCTTTGACTGGTAGGATCTATCTTTGAGCGGTCTCGGATCTCGCGGTACACCCGCCGGTATGGGCGCTTGCTGGAAGAAGCTCTGGTGGCCCATGGGCCCAGTCGACGAAGGGCGGGAGAAAACGCTACTCCTCCGCTGCAGACTCTGCGACGCGGACATGGGTGGTCCAGCGCTAGGTGGCGCATAGCTGGTCCTGGTCGTACTCGCGCTCTGGAAAATGCTGTTTGAGGCTGTTCTTCTGACAGTCGAAAGCCCGGGATCGGCAAAGTTGCTACCGGATGCAGAGCGCTGGAAGGTCGGCTGTTGGAGGCGGCCGGGCGCGAGAGACATCCGAGAGCCAGACGTTGAGCGCGCATGATGAGAGCTGGAGGGCGGGGGTTGTGATGACTGGTAGAGGTTGTTGATGGAATTTGAACGTTTGAGGGCAGATGCGGGTTGAGGAATGGCGGAGTTGTGGTTCATGCCACCAAGAGTCTGTGAAAAGTCTCAGAGATTATTATCTGTGTATACTCAAGCCTCTTCAGACGTGAATGGTAACAAACTCTTGATGCGCTGCGCGCACTGTACTCACCTCTCGGGGCCGGCGAACGCTGAAGATTCCAGTGTCTTGCGACATCTCTGCAACGCGCTGTAAGATCCACCCAGCTGTATCCTTTAATTACGCGCAATGCTCACAATGAGCTTCGGAACCCGCGAGAGTAAGCTTCAACTGAAGCCAGGCAAATCCGATGTGTGCAAAGGCGTAGCTTGCAGTTCGTTTGTTGATATGGAGAGCGAAAACAACAAATGCGCTGATTGGCACAACAGAGCCGTGTCAATTGAACCTCGGTCCATGCCGCCCGTCATTGTATGACGCTAGTCCTTTGCCCTGGGTTGCATCGCCCTGTTTAAACGCCTTCGGTACTTTCTGCTACATCTTGAAGCAAACACTTCTACGGACGTAGGTAGCAGAAAGAACCGTTCACAATGGTTCGGCAAGATCTGGTGTCATCTGCAGTAAGTGAGCCCTCTAGGTTCAATGATTGCAGTAGCTGACTTCCTGCCTAGGTGACTTGTAAGTAGTGTTCAACCTCAAGGCTGCGATACTTGCACTCTCCAGATTCGAAGCCTGACATTACATTCTGTCACAGTTCTTGAAGATCCTTCCGTAGCCGCCTCACCCATTGAGAAGCGCATTGCATTCCTCCAATCTAAAAATCTCACCCAAGACGAAATCGATACTGCACTAGCACGAGCAGGCGATGATCCATCGACTTCTAGCGGTGTCACTCCACCCACATCCAACTCATCATACAATGGATATCAGCAGCAACAGATGATGCGGCAACAGCCGCCAGGACGATATGAGGGGTATCAGCAGGGATATTGGGGTCAGCCGCCACCGCCGCCTGAGTAAGTCGCGCGACAAGCATGAAGGGGGAATTTGAGGAGCAACCTCTAACTAGCCATAGGCTACCACGGAGAGATTGGCGAGATTGGTTCATTATGGCTACGGTTATGGGCGGAGTCAGCTATGGACTGTATTTCGTTGCCAAGGTACACCATCTCTCCTACGCTTGGGAACCTGAAAGATCTCTATATTGACCTGAAACTTGCAGCGCTACATCTACCCAATAATCGCCCCACCCACACCCCCTCAACTAGAACAGGATAAAGCCTCCATCGACGCCTCTTTCAAAAAAGCCTTCGCCCTCCTTGATCAGCTTTCAACCGATACCTCTGCGCTCAAAGCCTCAGAGGCAGCACGCACCGAACACCTTGACACTGCCCTTCGCGATGTCGAGGAAGTGGTATCTGAGCTCAAGACTGCGAGCCGGCGACGCGAAGATGAAGGGAGGAGGATAAGTGAGGAAGTCAGAGCGCTGAAGGGTCTGATACCTAAGGCGCTGGAGGGGCAGAAAGATCTCACGGATGGGAGGATGAGGGAATTAGGAAGTGAGTTAAAAAGCTTGAAAACACTGGTCGGGAATAGGATGGGTGGGGGAAGTGGTGCGCCAGCCGCCTCTGCGAGAAACTATGGGGCATTGGGGGCAGAGAGGGTAAACGGAACTGGATCTACCACACCTCGGGAGTCAACAACTCAGAGTTCGTCCGGTAGTTCGGGACCAGCAGGAGTAGGAGCCAGCATTAGCACTTCAGACAACCAGGCAGCTGCGTCTTCGACTCTTATTCCAGCTTCACTTGCACCGAACAAAGAAAGCTCAAATTCATTCGCACCGGACCGTGCGTCAAGTGGGAGAGCGGCGATTCCAGCATGGCAGATGGCGGCAGCGACCAAAAACAAGAGCGTACCGTCAGAGAATGCGAGTGAATCAGAGAACGGAGCCGGGGTGGAAACAGTTAGCACCTCTTAATGTAGGACAATCTAAGTAGGGGCCTCTTTATGATTGATCCTATGAAAACCGTGACACACAATGGAATCAAGCGACCTGTATACTTCACGGCGGACTTTTCAGGACTGCGGTACCATCCCCTTCAGACTCACAGGTAGGGTGATGCACGATTTCATAATTTGACTCCAGGACTTCGTACGGAAAGTTCCGGATTGCCCTCTCCGCGAAACCCGTACTTCCACAGCTACTACTGAGTACTGCGATATATTCCAATTATTGCTGTAACAGTTCCGCCATCATGTCCTACCGCTCACACCATCATCTAGGAAGAGGGGATGACCTAGGCTCATCATTACACTCTCCATCGGCCCCTCACCAGCGTTCATCCCACCGTCATCGTTCGCGCTCACCCCATGGACACCACCACAAGCGCAAACGCTCGGCCTCCCCCAAACCTCTCGTTCTGCCGTTCAATGCTCGAAAGCTCAGCAAACATGATTTCGAGCCTTACAAGCCAATGTTCGCTCTCTACCTCGATATCCAGAAGCAGCTTGTTCTCGAAGACTTGGACCCCGACGAGGTAAAGGGGAGATGGAAGAGCTTCGTTGGCAAGTGGTAGGTTTGTCCGTTTTCCGAGTCTCAACTTTACAAGTTTGGTATTGGGTAGTGAGACGGAGCGAGGCTGACATCTGTGAGGAATCGTGGAGAGCTGGCTGAAGGCTGGTACGACCCCGGCACGAGACAGAAAGCGTTAGATCCGTCAACCACTTCCCAAGTTCAACAACAGACCAACAACCATGAGCGTCGAGGCTCGCCTGAGTATGAACCGTCAAGTCATCAGCATGCTCGGCGCAACGACGAGAGCAGCGAGGACGATGTCGTAGGCCCTGCACTTCCAACCAGCGAGCTGCAACGCGGAGGCAGGGGTCGGAGATCGGGACCAGCTATACCGAGCATACAGGATCTGGAGCTGCAACGGGGTAAGAAATACGACGCCCTGATTATCGATATGCGCTATTAGGATGCTGACCAGATTTTCCAGAACTTGCTGCAGAAGACGGCCTCGCCGCGCGCGACGACATGCGCGACGCTCGCAAGGCCGACCGCGCGCAACAAAAAGACGCACTCGACGATCTCGTCCCCCGCGCCGACGCAGGCACACGCGAGCGACAACTCGAGAAAAAGCGCGAGACGACTGAAACCCTGCGCTCGTTCGCACGCGCCAAGTCCCCTGGGGCGGTGGAGGAAGTGGAAGAAGGGGATCTGATGGGGGACGATGGGATTGAGGGGTATAAGAAGCAGAAGAAGGAGGGGGAGAGGAAGAAGAATGAGAGGGAGTTGAGGAAGGAGGAGATGCTTAGGGCTAGGGCTGCGGAGAGGGACGAGAGGCTGCAAGAATATAAGGTGAAGGAGGATAAGACTATGGCTATGTTGAAGGCTTTGGCCAAGCAGAATTATGGGTGATTGTGCATCGGTTACTCGAGACAATACCTCTGGCTCTATGACGTCCAGACCATCACCTCTGTGGGTGCGATAATTGTAATATAGTGATACATGAGGGAAATGGGTAAGGAAGCCTGCAGAAACTATGGGGTTCTTTGTAGGCCGAGAATGATTGCCGATCCCAAGTATCTGGGTGCCTCTATATACATACACAAATCGCATCAACACCATGTATCTAGATCTATGACTAGGCACTCCAAGGCTATGGTCCATTAGAACTCACAGCTATAGACCTCAACGACATATTGTTGTGGGGTTCTCCCTACATCTTGATTCTGGCGACATCGAGACGACATACACAGCGGCTTACTGAGAACCATCGTATCATGGTGGCTGGCACTAGTGGTCGACGGAGGAAAAATGCACAATCGTTTCGTAGTCGTACGCATGGATTACGGAGCGTGAATCCTCAGTCTCTAACCCCGCGGCCTCACAGACATCTAACCAACCCCTCCATGTCCGCCTCACACAGCAAGACCAAAACCCCTCCCCCTCACTCACCGTCTCCCCAAATCCAAATCCAACACCATTTCCAACCCCCCACTCCCACTTCTCTCCCTCCTACCCTTCCCACCCACCCCAAAGAACGGCCTCACAGCCACGTCCACAACACTCTCAAACAAACCCCCCACAACTCCCTTCAACTCCTCGCCCGTCTGCTTAAAGTCCGGAAAGGCATTAACCTCCAACAACCACGCCTTCCCCGTTGCATCGACCAGGAAGTCCACCCCGAAAATTTCAAACGCATTGAGAAGGGTCTGGAAATGAACCATCATGCCGCGGGCTGCGGCTTCGAAGACTTCGGCCGTGATGGCGCAGATCTGGGCGTGTACGGAGTGTTTCCAGTTGTTTTGACTGTGGTTTTGGGTTTGTGCGGCGCTGGGGAGGTCGTCGTCGAGGGCCCCGAAGCGGCGGACGGTGTTTTTTCTGGACCCAGTCTCGGTTTGGAGGCAGGTATTTGTTAGATGGGCGGTGAGGTCGATAGTGTCGTCGCTGTTGTTGTTGGGTTGGCAGGGTGGGGTGTAGGGGTTCGCGGCGAAGAGGGCGAGCATTTCTTTGTAGACGTAGACGCGCAGGGAGCCGGCGGCGAGGACGTAGGTGCGGATATGGAATTTGTGATGACCTGAGGAGGGGAGGAGGAGCGGTGGGTGGATGTAGGGCTGGGCGATGAAATGGCGGAGTTGGGAGATGAGGATGTAGTCTTTTTCATTGTCGTTGCGCTGGATATTTGGGTTGGAGTCGAGCACATTCGAGTCAGCGTCGTCGCCGTCGTCGGAATCGGGCTGCTCGGCTTCCCATTCTTCGAAAATGTTACGCAGCGCCTCTTCGCTGCTGAAGAGCCGTATCCCCTGTCCTCCATCGCTCATGCCTGGCTTCAGGATCCACCATTCCCTGTCACCCTCCTCTTGGCGCCCATTCCTTGCCCATGATTCTTTCAGCTCGTAAGCTTCTACCAGCGCCTCGTCCAGAAACTCTGCATAATCCAGTTCGAAGTCGACGGCAGGCTTGACGTGATCTTCTAATACGCTCTGAGGGTGTTTGGTGATCCAATTGGCGACGGTGGTGGAGAGGTAGTGTTTACGGATTAGTGCTTTGCGGATTATGTACGCGTTTGCGAGGGAAGACGTTGGGTTTGAAAGAAGGTGGTCGAAAGCGAGACGCTCGTATGCTGTGAATTGAAGGACGGGATATGATGGGTCTGGGAGGTCCCCAAGCGAGGATATGAGGATGTAGGATGAGGGCGGCAGTCGAGACTCCAGAGCTTGGAGGATGAGTGGTTGGACATAGGGATCTTCGTATTGGACTAGGATTTGAAGCCTAGGTGGTTTGTCTGGTGTTGTGATGTTGAGGGGGAAAGATTGAATTTGAGGTATCCTAGAAAGTTGGATAGTCAGAGTGCACAGGAATGGGTGAAAGTGATTGGACCGTAACGCGCATTTTCTAATGGTCTATGGTATGTACTTGCGCTGGAGACAAGATCTAGGTAGCTACTCACAGCTTCAGTTCCCCTTCTAAACCGGGAGAAGCATGCATGAAATTCGCCTTCAGAGGGGTAACACTGCCCATACAAGAGTGATCAGCCTATGCCACCTTCGACAATAATCTCAGTGCGCTGCATATGGAAAGTTACCTCGTGTATCCTTCCTTGATCGCCCAGCCATCATTACCTGGAGCACTGTTCTCAACGCTCTGATGCACGTCGGTGAATGTTGGTGCCCACTTGAAGTGCTTATGTGTATGTTTCAACGCTCTGTTCTCCTTGGGGCCCTCCAATGTTGCCTCTCCTTCCTGCCTTATCTGCTTCTCTTGCCCCTGAGGATCCGCATCTTCCTCTTCATCAGCTGGGATTTCCCGGAACGAACTTCCTGAAGACCAGTAATTCTGTAGCATGTTGGTGTACATGATTTTGTGCTGTTCAACATCCTTTACTAAAGGTACATTAATGGTATAAAGATCGGCATCCTTCCCCCAGTTGTTGTAAAGAGATTCCACTAGCTTTACGGAAAGTCGGGAGGCCCCTCCAATGATGTCTGGATCATGGTCTCTCGAGAAGAATGCATAAGAGAGTGCGATCGCTTTTTTCCCACAGATTGCTGCCTCCATTGCCCCTCCAAGTGTCCCGCTTGACAGGCTGAAGATTGCCGTCGAGTTCCTGCCATAGTTCGGTCCAGAGATGACCAAGTCCACTGGTCCCCTTTCTTGAAAGACATGGTAAAGACCAATTTGCACACAGCTAGCAGGCGTCCCGTCTACTAAGATCCACTCTTCAGCTTCAGACTCTGCCGGAAGAGGTCGTCTATGCGTGGTGCCGTCATCCTGGTGGAGCGTGCCGGGGCGGAAATATGTTGGCTTAATGGTCTGTCCAACAATATGCGCTTTCCCGATCCAAGACCGTTGAACGTGCGGCAGCACGACCGAGACAATATGGCCTGCTGATTGAAGTGTGCTTATGAATGAGTGGACATATGGTGACGACTGATTGGATGGGGGCCCATCGTCGTTCACAACCTGGACTGAGAGTCAATGATAAGTACTGATATCGACGAGTAAAATCTGCCAGTGTTTAGGTAAGCTCACCAGTATATGCATTGTCGAATCTGAATGGGGTAGATCAGGAATCCGAATGCATGTTGAAAATGGCTACATGTACTTTATCGTACACGCATCTTTGGCATCTGCAGCCAGCCGCAGCTATCGTTAAAGTACCTTAAGGGCGGATTGGGGTTCCCGGACATGGTCTCAACAGGGTCTCAAGATCATATTATGATTGTTAGCATGTCAATATATAGTCAAATTGAAGACAATTATCAGAGTAATATATCTTTGTTTGAAGATATTCTAGAAATAAAAGTCACTTAATATAATTTTAAAATTAAGCTGTCTCAGTGAGCTAAGACTCTTTTCAGTCACAATGATCTTAAGATGATCTCAGAAATAGAAGTAGTCTCAAAAGTAAGATTTAAATACCTATATATATTTAAATAAGTGATTTTGTAAACTTGACCTTGTTGGTTATTGTGCATCTTTAATGTAAAATAATCTGTAAAATAAATATAAATCTTAGTAATTTAATAATCTCTCTATGAAAATATGTAATTTATAATAAATAACATGTAATATATAAAACTGAAATGAGATAGATATAAAAAAATTATTAATTTTATTAATTTTTTTGTCTGAGACTCCATTCAAGACTATATCAATTCTGAAACTGTCTTGAGATCATGTTGAGATCTCTAAAAAATAAGACACTTTTGTATTATGAAATCAAGTTAATTCTGAGAGATCTCAGAGCTTCAAGATCATGTTGAGATATCATAAAATTAATAGATCTTGAAATCTTAACATTCCCGGAGGTACTTCAAGCTGATCTCAGAATCAAGATATCTCATTACTAAGCTAGTCTGAAGACTCTGCCAAGACCATGTCCGGGACCCTCCATGCGCCCTTAATGTATTGAAGCTGCCTAGCCCCTATTGACTTTAACAACAAAGTGTGAGCGGTTACAATCAGCTATTGTTCATTCATCATGATTAAAGGAGTCATTAGGGCAGCCCCAACTACTGATTGGCCGCCTCAGCGATCGCAGAATGATACTGTAGTAGGAAAATCACATCAAGTACACTCTGCACTTCTTCGGCATTTGAAGCTCACTGCACTATGATGGGATCTCTATATAATAACATGACTAGTTTTCAGAAGACCGGAGTTCATGTTGTCTAATATTTCTATGGAGAAATAGTCATATATGTAGCTCGATGTGGGCACTGAGGGCCCTTACCAGTATGATGTTCAAGTATTTGTAAAATTGTGTACAGGTATTATCGTGATACACTCAGAGATAATCTACAACCATTCTGCAATAGCTGCAGCGGCCGGATCAGATACGGGCCGGCCCTAATGACTCCCATGATCAAAACGGGTTGCGTTGGCGCAACCTTCTTATCGAGAGAAGAACATGAAGCCTGCAAGCCCAGTGATTGAGCATTTCGGACTATTACAACATTCCTTAGACTCATCACTCCAAGAATGCCCTCGACTGGCCCGCGCAACGGCGAGTTATAGTGGAACGGTAGAGGCTGGATGCGTCGATACCATGGTGAAGGATATGCACTGCGTCTCGAGTTGGAGATTCGATCAAGTCTCAGAGGCATAAAAGGTAGTACAAAATCCAACTGACTACCGTCCACCACCGCCGAATAATCTACTCCTCCGCCTCTGTACCCCCTCCTTCCTACTTACATCCTCCCCCAGGCTTGTTCCCAAGCCCGAATCTGTCCTACCGCCTCGCCTCTCCAGATACTCATCTTCATCATCCGCCTCGCCGATCAATGGCTGTATGCCTGTAGTCCGCTCAATCTCCTCTTCCTGACTTTCTTCCCTCTTGATTCCCTCGCTAGCTCGGCCTGGAAACCTCAACGGCATCTGCCTGCCGAGTGTGGGGAATGTGCGTTGTGTATCCGACAGGTCTTCCGTGGAGAAGGCATCGAAAGGTTCGTCTTCTTCTTCTTCTTCTTCTTCAGTCTTGATGGTGCCGTTTGCTTGACTGTCTGTGGCATCTTGGTCGTGCTTGATGGGTCTTCTGTCGGTGGAGGAAGAGGAGAAGTAGGCAGAGAGGGCAAGCCAGGCAAGGAAGGTGGACGTCATAGAGACGGACCAGAAGGTTGTGGTGAAGGCGAGAAAAGAGAGGATGCGGTGATTGTACATGATCCACCTTTGATCATACACCAAGTTAGTATGCTTGGTTCTCAATGGAGGCGAAGGAAGGCCTACCGTAACCCCGAGAACCTCGCAACGAACTTCACCGTAGCGTCATATATTTGCATCTGCTCATGGCTCTGTATCTCCAGTCTCAAGCTGCCAGGCACATTCCTCCATCCCTTAGCAAACTCTACTCTCTCCATCATGCTGACCTCGAGCGTTTCTGCCTCTTTCCGCCAGCCCAGTAGGTACCATGGTAGCTGGGAGACCTTGCTTGCCGTGTCGACGATTGGAGAGGCATATGTGAGGATTGCTGGGCGTAGAGAACGTGCGAGAACATCGGAAGACGTATCAGTAGTCATCAAGGTTTTGGAAGGTGGAGAAAGGAGGGAGAGCTCGAGCATGAAGTTACCGGCCGCAAGATTTGAGGGTGTGCGAGGGAGGTGAAGGTTCACAGTAATGTCGTAAGGTTGCAGTGATGTCAGATCGGTGCCAAGGGACACAATCCCACGAGGATGGCCATCGCTGATAGTCATCAGCACCTTTCAAAGACGGTAAGGGTGGATGGAAATTGATGTACCCAAATTGAAGATGTATCACTCGCTCAAGGCCCACTTGAGGCACGAAGTTCAGATAAAATAAAGAATAAGCTACTGTGGCAAGGCTGAGCAGTATCAAGCTTGTCGCGGCGAAGATAAATGTGCCCAGATATGCACGCTGCGCTGGCTTGGAGAGAGCGGCACGGAGTGGTGTCAAGGCTGTTTCCTATCAAGGTCAATGCACGCTTCGAGAATGTTTGCAGAGGGTTATACCACAGTCTTGACCACAAGTGATTGCTCTTCTTCAGAGCTTGCCATGATTAGGCGGCGATCGAAACTCACAGCGCACTTGTCCGCGCACTTTGGGTGGTGTGAAGAGATGACGTCACTCTGATTACATATCACATCGAACTTTGCAATTGACTATGAACATATCACAGCGCATACATGTAACATTGTTCTTATTTTTGCTTCACAGAGCTCAATTATGTGGGTGGTTCGGAGATCTATTAGTTAATGCAGGGCGAACGCTCTGATCTATAGCGCTGTTATGGAGAGAAGTGATAAGGATATCATCCACTCAGTCTTTCAAAGCAGCTTGATCCTCAAAGAACCCTAGAAATCCTTGGCAAGCGGATAAGGACTCTTGCTTGAAATAGTATGTCCACCGCATGACCCTATTGATCCTTCTTCTTCCTGGGCTTTCGTTTATGACTGTTCCGCCGCAAAACATCCAACACTGCCTCCATTTCTAAGTCGTTCTTCGTTCCCTTGATCACTACCCGCTTTGGAAGGCCAAACTTACGGAAGCTCATGGTGTCAGCGGCAGCTTCCGCCAAACGACAACAGCAGTTCGGACAGTATGCACTCTTCACATTGATCTCGAGGTAGTCAAGCTTGAGTTGCTGGACGATATTAACCTTCCCGACCCCCCAATATATCTCTAGCAAGAAATCGATTTCCATTTGATGCAGATATTTGGCTCTCGCCTCGGTTTACTGATATTGAGCTCCTGGAAAACCGCCTTCCCAGCATTCCTAAAAATCCTAACGCTTTTCCCACCAACCGTCCTGTGAGTGATCACGACAATGGAAAAGAATCTCTAGCGACCGAAGCCAATATTTGTGGCGAAGTGTCTCAAAGAAGTAATAGTACTCGTGGTTCGATCAGACGAAGGTGTTCTTCGAGTAGAGGACCATTTCTGCCTCCTCTTAGAAGTGAAGACTGATCCTGGCGAGAACAGGCAGCAAGGCCATGCTCGGCTCCTGGTACGGCGTACTTTCCTGGTGCTCCGACTGGAACTGCGAGCTCCCATATGGAAAGACTTTGCCAACGACCAAGCAATACTCGTAAATCATGATGCGGACCTCGGCCGGTAGATCGGTGAAGCAAGCCATTATGCCGAGACCCAGGAAACAGCTTGGCCTGTTGGCAATCTTCGTAGCGCGAGGATGAGGTCCGTTTAGTGATACGGTCTTGAGGCGATGATGAAGGTGAAGGTGAAGGTGAAGGTGAAGGTGAAGGTGAAGGTAAAGGCAGACGTCACCGTTGAGATTGGATTTCCAATGACAAAAGATGGAAGCAAAGACCTTAGATCCACTTCGATTGACAGCTGTGGCCAAGTGAAGGCGTAAGAAAGCAGAAGAACAATGAAAAGCGTGATAGGGACCATGAATCCAGGAACTCACAGTTTAGATGACGAACGCGATTGAAGCGTTAGCGAAGGCTCAGAGAGGAACGGATCGCAGTGATGGCGTTCAGAATGTTCTGCTGAGGGGGGCTTCAGAGGGTGAAGGTATGAGTGACACCTGTGAGTACTATTGAGAAGACGACGGACCGTCATGTACGCGCTGTATTTGGACTTCAAGGCTGAAGTGCCATGAACGGGATAGACAGGGTCTGGGCTAGCAAGGTTGAAAAGGATGCAGAGTGAATCAACAATAGCATCATCAAGGAAAGTATCTGTTCAAGTAGGGAGTTCTCTATACCATCAGAACGTGCTCGCTCCGCTGGTGGCCTAACTCCCACTATCTTTCATTCCCGAGCACATTGATATAATACAACTAAATTTAATAATATCCGCGCCTTTGACTCTTTTTAATCATGTCTGTTTGTCCATCATCAACAATGACCGTGAAAAAGCGACGAGGAATAAGCTTTACTCCGTCGCTGTCCGATGCGAGAACATATAGACATGCAGACCGGACCGCAATGCAAGAACGCTTGTCGAAAAAAGAATCTAAGAACAAACTCCACGACCTCGAAGTAAAAGCCGATCATAAAGTGAGTTTCCACCTAGGAAACTTCATCACGTGTATCGACGCCGTCAACAAGCATCTCCTCATCATCCCACATTACACACTGGTATGCCGAAGCCGAACGTCTACCCAAGGCTTCTGGGGCTTTGGTTGATGTGCTGGAACAGGGCGCTGAACAATCTTTCGATCTGTAGCAAAGAAAATGTAAGCATCATGCAAAAGAATTGAATCTTCGATGATAGGGTCCCAACAAAGAATAGTACATACTTCAGGCGCAGCCTTGATAAATGGCAAGTCCCAGAACATGTAGTTCGGATTCTTAAGCAATTCCAAGAGGGTGATGATTAAACCCCACGGGTGGGGACGATGCACAATCAATCTCTCCAGCAACACTCTCGTAATCTGTTGCCGGACATCCGATTCTTGTTGATCCGCGTGGTCGGTCCCGAAAAGGTGGAGAAGGGCGTAACTGAAGTAGTGGGTATGGCTATTGGGATAGCGGAGCTGATTCGCGATGGCGGAGAGGAAGTAGTAGCGGGCTTCTGGGCGTAGTTCTTTGGCAAGCTTCTCCATTAGGGAAGCCTGAGGAGAATTATTGGTGAAGGTAGGACCGCCCTTTTGACCGGCGGTAGATATAGCACTGTGGCAGATGTATAATACAAGGGCATTCAGAAGGACAGTATCCACGTTCACGGCTGTGAACAACATCCCCGTCTCGGTCCGTGGAGGGTTATAGATCGCTTCCGCGATTCCAGCGATGCTTTCCTCTGATATTTCATTGCTGCGTAGCACACGGTCAACCGTCTCTCTAATATTTGCCCGGCGAAGTGGACCCATAACATCTCCAATGATGCTTGGTGCCTTGCGGACCTCTTCCAGCCGGTCAACCTTCAGACCTGCAGTGAATGGATCTGGTAACTCCGTGAAAGACGACGGATAGGCACTGAGAATAAGATTCCGAAGCTGAGTGCAGTGCGCTGGAATGACGTTGCAAAGTCGAAAGTGGTTTTCAGCAAGAAACTCGGGGAAGTCATGGTGTAAGATTAACAAAATCCTCAAAACTCCTCGATAGATGTCTTTGGTCACACCTGCAATGTTCAGTGCTTTAAGGAGCTCACAAACGTAGGACAGCATGGCCTCCATAAGCTTGGCATAAGGTTCCCAACCCTATCTCTCATCAGTCAAAATCATCGACTCAGAGTTGTAGGGCTGATAACTTACGACATCGTCTGGCATCTTTAGTAGGCCAGGCATGAAGATACGGTGAGAGACTAGAGTCAACCAGCCATACACAAATCCAGGCAAGTAGAGCGGTTGTAGTACTAGGAATCTGTTCGCGAAGACAAGCATGATCTCCTGATCTTGCTCGCCGCCTTGTCTTCCAACAGCATGGTACTCACACAAGATGCTCGAGAAGAGTCTGAAAAACACTCTCTGGTTGAAATGTTCCCCACGCATTACGTGATGGTGATTCAAGACCAAGACTATCAGGGCAAGGACTGAGTTCAAGTAAGCAGGCTTACTACCTTTGACTGCTCCGTTGGCTTCGCCTTGATGCTTGACTAGGAGCACAACCAACTTCGCCAGAGCATCAATGTGGATATATGCGTCGCAAGTATTTCCTGCTGGATCCAGGTCTTCTTGTTCGAACATCTCTACCGATGCATCAATACAAAGCCGGAAGAACAGAGCTGACTCTTCTTGCGTGTTCATGATCTGCTTTTGGTGCATCTGTGAGATGAAAGCAGAGAACGTTCGGTCCGTTGAGCTGGGGTGATTGCAGATCCCCACCCACTCGGAGAAGATGTACTCCATCTGGTAACGCTTCATGCGAGATCGCTCGTCCGGCTCTGCATTGATGACTTCAGGCACTCCCGACTCCTTGAGCTTCTGCATCAAATCTCTAGCCACAGTAAGGCTTGGATCTTCAGAAAGCCATAAGCCCATGGCTTCCAAGCTGCTGGCAAAGTCTGCTCGTAAAGCGATCGGTCGCTCATTAAGTAAGATCTCGTTCATCAAGTTCGCCAAGAACTCTACAGCCACCACTTTTCGCTGATGTATAGCTTTCGTAAGAGTATTGTCCACGCGGTGAAGTTCCATCAGACCACTATCTAACAGAGCAACCGTGACTGGCACGTTGAATGCGCGTTCATCGTCGGTGTTGGCCATCCACAAAATGACTTCTTTCGCGGTACTCGATGAGATCTGACAGAGCTTACTGAGGAGCTGAGCAAGGACCTCAATCTCCAAAGCCTGCTCGGTCTGATTGTATAGCGTAACGCAAATTCTCTGGGCTGTTGCAAGCGCAATTTGCTCGATGTAGGGAGGTGCTGACACGAGAAGGTACAACAGCTGGTTGAGGATACCCATGGCCGGACTTTCCCCCGAAAGATCCTTGACATGGTGCTCTGGGGCCCCTTTGGCTACCCGCTGTAAATCTGAGAGCAAATCTAGAATCCGGTCTTGGAGCGTATTGACGTCCATGAAGCCATTAACTTGATGCTGAGGTGCAGGAACGGGTACTGACGGCGGCTGCATGCGTGGCTGCTGCTGCTGCTGCTGTTGTGGATGATGGGGAATGGCTGGCGGTTCAGCAGGCGTAGGAAAGCTCGGCAGGGACGGGAACGTCTCTTGTAGTACATCAGGCAGTTGGCGCCCGCTGTCTGTTGATGCTGTTTGAATGTGGTTCGCTGGACCCTGCGACTGGCGGGTGAACTCCTCATAAATTGCCATCTGTTCCTTGTTCAATCCACCAGGAATTTGCCGGTAAGGGTCTGGAATGAAGAATGCCCAACGATTGATCATAGGATCAATGTATGGCTCATTGGGCCGATTGGCGCGGTGCCGTCTACGTGCGGCTAGCTGATCTTCGATGTTCGCATCGATCTCTGGCATTGACCGTTGCTCCGCCGCCTTTTCAACCATACCGCAGGCGGTATCGAGGTTGTCGTTGACGCACATTAAGATTGCCCCCTCAGGAAGCGCCTGATCCGGTAGCTCCGCTTGCATCAACCGGATATAGTTGGTCATGCTCATTCTCAGTGGCTCTTTGCACGTAACCAATGCTAAGCTGCCGGCAAGGGACTTGACCATTGTCTGAGCAGATTGTCGAACTCGATTTTCATCCGCTTCCATCGCGAAGTCCTTGTGGATCAGTTGAGCTGTGGCGATGGCAGCAATTGTCACAGATCGCTCGACTACGGGAGATATTATCTCTAAGATGGCTCGTTGCACAGCACTTTGCACAATCTGTCTTAGGCGTGCAGGACTGATCATACCGCTCGACGACGGCGGGTAGCTAAGGAGAGGCTCGAGATCTGGCAGCGAGGATGTGATTGCGGCTGGCGAGAACCTCTCATTTCGGACACCCCGGTTGAGGACTCCAAGAGACAGGTCATCGAAGCCGTCCAATCCGTCTGGAAGTGTAGGTCCTGAAATGTCGTCATCCAGATGCGGTCGCTCCCTGATTCCAGTCGATGGCTCGATGTTCTTATGATCCAGGTCGAGGTCCTTGCACAGCACTTCAATCTCAAATTTGAGATTCAACTTGAGTTCCGCAAAGTAATACAGTTCAATCAACAAGCGAAGGATGTCCATGAGCCAGGGGTTTGGAGGTTTGAAAACCGTCGACTTTGCTGCTTGGATCAAGACTTTACAGGTGAATGGGATAACGACGAGCAGGCGCTGACTGTCGTAGGCTTCAATCAGCAAGTCTTTGAAAGCGATGTTCTTGTGCTTGATTGGCTTGTCTCTCGCAATCGTCAATGATCCCAGCCACCCACCAAGGTTCTTCAGATGCGTTCGTTCAGTTGTGGAATTCATCGTCGACTCAGCATTCAACATCCGCATTACGCTAACGTATGTCTCTCGCAATACCTCGGCCCAAAGTGTCTTGTCTCCAAAGAGGTCCAGCAGGTCATAATAGAGCTGTTGGAAGTTCGGCTGCAATTTGGCGCGCTCCTCGACCAAATAGCTGCCAAACCACTGATAGTGCTTGTCGTTCAGAGTATCTTTCAAGTCCTTAAGCTTGACGTCGATATTTCGCTCGGAGACATTGTTGAGCACGAAGAGAACCTTGTCTTGCACTTGTTCATCAGGTTCCTCGTAGATTTCTGCCCGCAATGGAGGATCCACATGCAATGATCTGAAGCGCTGCATGCTGGTGTCCGGGGAAAGAAAGTCATCGATGTTGCCATTAGTCAAACCGAGACCATCAGAAAGACCGTTAATGCCGTTCGTCTCGTTCTCTTGGTTTACTTGACCGGCTCGCTCATTCACGATTTCTTCAGCTTTCTTATAGGCTTCGGTACCTTGGAGATCAGCGATCTGGAGCAAGTGGCTACAGAAGCCTGGCCATTCTGGCAGTCGATCGATAAAGTTGAGAAGGGCTTGTAAACCAAATTTGTACATTCTGGTCTCAGGTCCGTGGTCTCGAACAGCCTCTAAAATCATCCCCAGGCCAACCCGCAAAGGGATGCCGGAAACGAGATCATAGTTGACGATGGCACCAAAGAGCACTGCCGTTGTGGCCAACGCTTCCAGGGGATATCCATGGTAGCAGACGTATTCGTCGAAAAGCCCTTGAATCATGCAGGCGAAGAGGTCTTGCTCGGCCGGCTCTCGGGAAGTTTTGTACTGTTGCATAGCCTCGACAACATCTCTAACCTCCATTTGCCCGCTGTACATCTTCTTGTAATAGTCTTGCATCTTTGCATCGGCATCATCTGGCAGTGCATTGCTGACCTCTCCGTTGGCATCGATGATGTCGTCAAATCCTTCTCCATAGTTGATGAGTCGAGGGTATGAGCCGATGCATAGTCGTTGGACTAGTGTCAGCTCCTCACGGCGATCTGCGAGATGGTCCTCCAGGATCTCTAATAGGGTGCAGACAGTCTTGATCGCAAGGCTTACTGTCCTCGGGGAAAGTTGCTCTTTTCGTACAGAGCGTTGTTCATCTTCAGCTTTGATGGTTAGAAACCTGGAAAGAGAACGAGCAAAGTCTTGAGGACCCCTTTGGACATTTCTCTGTGCCCACTGTTCCAGATCCAGCATTCCTCGGCGGTGTGCCAATGCTGCCAGATCTATCCCGAATCCGTTCAGAAGCATCACCAGATCGTCAAGCCAATGATGCTCCTGAGCATGATCCAGTAGCAGAGGCAATTGCATCGGGTCCTGCGAATGAGCTTCGACTAATCTCGTTGCCACCCAGTTCTTGTCTTGTTTCCAAAGTCCATGCAGCACGAAACCAAAATTGTCGCCTCGTTTGAAAAGGAAAGGATAGAACAACTCTAATATGACTCCTTGTTGTATCTCTGTCCAAGGCTTTGGAACGCCAAAGGCGGAGCATATGAAGATATCCATATTAGCCTGGACGACCTCTTTGAAAACCGCTTGACCTTCTGGCGTTATCAGCGAGTCTCTCGACTGGAGGAGAATATCGAATAGCGCTGTTATCGCATCGAGGGAGACGAGTGTACTCCTCTGAGCCCGCTCTGCGTATTGAGCAACGGCTTCAATGGCGTCGGAGAACTCAGCAAAGCCGAAACTCTGTCTCAGTTGTGGAATTGTCGACGCATCCAATTGAGTTGGAGACAAAGTCAGAAAGGCCATCAAAAAAGATAATTGAGAATCGGGATTTTTCCATCTTCCACCCCATAACGCTTGGATATCAAAGTTGTAGTCATCAAGGGCTATGGGTAGCAAAGCGTTATAAAGTACCATAAATTGATCTTTGCTAATCCTCAAGCCCTCTCGATCAAACCCTTTGATGACTTCTGACCATTTGAGACCCTTGATCATACTGAGTTCACGTACCGATGTCACGAATACAGCTGGTGCATATTGCTGCCAGTTAGGAGCAAAGGCCATGTACAGGAGACCGTCCGCAATCTGATCTTCGTCAAGTTTATTGCCGAATGACGAGAGAAGATCTCTAATCGCTTCAAGGCTGGATGTGCTTCTTGGACCAGTCTGCTGTATTGAACGCACGAGTGTATGTTCCGGGCAAAGTAGATCAATGAGCTGCAATGCCGTACTTACTTCTGGCGGCAGAGGGGCACCCTGCTTCTGATATCGTAATCGAATGGCATAAGCAACACGGGCCTTGCCTTCCTCGCCGAGATTGCGAGGTGGGTATTGCATAAATCGGTCGACAAGTGCGGCGATGAATGACGAGGAAAGGTCATTGTCAGTCATGGATGTTAACGGAGGATTCGCGAGAGTTTGTAGAAAGTACTGGAAGTTGTTGGAGAGGATTGCGTCCGCTGCCAAAGGTTAGCTAGAAAACCAAGACGATCTAGTCGTTAGATAAAGCTAGACTCCATGTACCTTTAGTCTTCAGATCTGATCTCGACACCGCCTTGAAAGCCAGTGCTAGCGTTGTCTTCGCCAATGGATCGAGTTTGAAGTGGTCCATGAAGGTAGACAGATCAAAGTCCCTAAAAATGTCGCCATCTGAAGTATCTATCGTGTCGGCAATCTTGTACGCTTGATCAGGGTCCCGGGACACCTTCTGCATCTCCTGAACAAGCAACTGATAGTTTCCAGGGTTTTCGACATTGCGGTTGATTCCAGGAAAGATCGAAGGCGAATTGCCTACAAGAAGGCGGCGGAAATACTTGGAGAATACTTCCATGCCGTTAGAATCAATCAGCTGTGCAAAAAGGTCAGCCTTGTGACGTTGACACAATCCAAGTGATAGAAAGTTCAATGATAACGGGGGTTCGTCTTCGTGTCCACATACTTTCTGTATCTGGTCCGCTTGGGATTCCCACTTTGTTTTGCCCTCCTTATCCGTTATCGAGCCCAGGAGTAAGAAGATTTGGGCGATAACAATCTTTGATACAGATGCTGAGTTGTTGCTGTTGGTATTGGATACAGACGTCGTGGTCGCGCCACGGTCGAAGGTTGTGTTTGTGGGCGAGTTTACGCTGGTCTGTGATAGCGACGGTGAGAAGGTAGCGTTTCTGGAGGCGCCTCCGCCGCCGCTACTCCCACCTCCTCCTCCTCCTTGAGATGCGGTGGTCGAAGCCGCGGCGGAGGACGCCAAGTGGGGATTTGATGACGGCGTAATGGCTCTGACTCTTGGAGATGACAGCAGCTGGCTTGGAGGAAGCTGCTGTGATCCAGATTGAAGAGTTGCGAATGGCGAGGCTGAGGAAGAGCTTGAAGAATTATTCCGACTATTTGCAAGTCGGCTCGAAGAGGTAAGGACGGAGGAGAAGGTTGAAGCGAACGGCGAGGTTGCGGACGTGTTGTCGGAAGTGTTAAGCCTGCGCGAGGGTGAACCAAGCGACGATGGTGGTGCAACGTTCGTCGACAGCGGGGTGAGTCCACGGCGGGCACCTGAAGGTTGAGCTGAAGGCCCCCAGGCAGACGGCTGAGGTCTTGCCAACCTTGCGCCGGGTGCTTTATTAGTGCTAGAAGCAATCGAATTCTGTGAAGAAGGGTGAGGGGGAGGGAAGGTCATCTAGGATCCGCAATCATTTGATCTGACCCTGAAGAGGATCCTTCAGTTTGGTGAGAGTGGTAGAGATTGGCCGACTGGGAGCAGCACTTAGATCTTGGAGTGGAAATCGCTGGAGTGAACTGAGGTGAAGTTAAGTTGGGAGTACCTGCGGCTCGGTGGACAGTTTGAAGGCTAAATCTCGAGGCGAGCGAGCGATTCGGGGCCACTTCACATGAATGCATTTATTGCTAATCCATACTTTACAATCTCAAGGCCAGATACACATCGGCTGCATCACTTGAGGAGGCATCTTATCGCCCAGAAAGACTCTGTCAAATATTCTTTGAGCTCCTCTGGCTCTCTCATTTGCCCGTTCTATGCTACAGTCTCCTCATCACGCGTATATGCAGGTACGAGTTTCTGACCGGATCTTGCCGTATTGTATTATCCATCGCAATTGCCTGTAATGATCTCCACCCAGCCGCAGCTACGATGCTCGCTCGTATTACTGCTGTTTGCTGGATAGGAATATGAATAGGACTATAGGGTATCTGCGGTACTTCCAAATAATTGGGTCATGGTTAAGGATTGGACTGCGCGGGGAGTTCGGAAGCCCAAACGAACCAGTAGCGAAAGAGTGAGAGTTGCTCTTAGCAACACAGCGGCTAAACATAACATCAGTAGGCCACCTTCCAACCTCGCCACTACTGCTCGTATCAATTCCTGGAAGCTGCTACCAACACTTCTCGATTGTCACTGCCGCGTACTGTAGCTTATTAGGATCTGTTGAAAGGGTACTCTGATCGCGGTAAACGGTCTTCGTGCACTAGCGGGTCGCCGGCAGCGCCTGTCGCCCAAAGAGAGCAGGATGCCTGGGACAATCTCGGAAGGGCCGACGGTCTCCCTTTCTTGTAAGTAAGGTGTCGCACTGATAGAGGAAGTACTGATAGTGGCAGTTGCGAACAATTTCTGGGGCAAGGAAGATGCAGGTGTTCATCCATTACTGGAGCGCATGCACAATGCCAAAGTCACTTGTGACGAACTGAAGTCCTTCTATAGCAGTATGTCTATCTTGACCGGCTAGGTTGGGAACGTTTGTTCTGATTATCATACAGCACGTGCGGCAATCGAAGACGAATACTCGCGCAAGTTGTTGACTTTATGTCGAAAACCACTAGGCTCATGCGAAGCTGGCACACTCAGGGCATCCCTTGACGTTATGCGCGGAGAGGTCGAATCGGTAGGCAAAGCACATCAGACGATCGCGGGACAAATGAAGAGCGAGCTAGAGGAGCCGCTGGCGGCTTTTGCAGGAGGCATGAAGGAGAGGAGGAAGATAGTTCAGACAGGGATAGAGAAGCTACTGAAGGTGAAGATACAGCAAACACAAGTTGTCAACAAGGTCGGCGCATGATTTTGAAAAGAACGTGTGACGCAAAAGCTGACAGAGTGATAAGGCACGAGACCGGTACGAGCAAGATTGTTTGAGGATCAAAGGTTATCTTGCGCAAGGACACATGGTCATGGGACAGGAAGAGCGCAAGAACAAGGCCAAGCTAGAGAAGACCCAGATCCAGCTGGCGTCTACGAGCAATGACTACGAGGCCGCAGTGAAGGCACTAGAGGAAACAACAGGACGGTGGAATCGAGATTGGAAAGCAGCTTGTGATGTATGTCCCTTATACGTCCAAAGACTAGAGAGCCACACTGATGCGGTGTCGCAGAAATTCCAAGACTTGGAAGAAGAAAGATTGGACTTTGCAAAGAGTAGTCTATGGAGCTTTGCCAATATAGCATCTACTGTCTGCGTTAGCGATGATGCCGTAAGTCTCACACTTCTGCCGTGGGAAATGGCTGCTGACTTTTGGATAAGTCCTGCGAAAAGATCCGTCTGTCCTTGGAAGGCTGCGAAGTCGAGAAAGACATTACCAGCTTCATCCGCGAGAATGGAACTGGGCAAGAAATCCCTGATCCCCCGAAGTATATCAACTTCTGTCGCGGAGATCTCAATGACGCTGCTTCGGAAACATCTGAAGATGACAACTACTCCGTGGCACAATTTCAGCGCACGATCAACCCTGCCTTCCGAAGCTCGTCACCGGCGCCTTCCACATACGAGTCTCATCACGACCCGCAGTCTGAGCTAGCAATGCGTCTAGGACAGCAGGTCCCACAGACTCCACCAAGTAGAGAGACCACCATGACTCCACAGAAGGCCATGCAGCAGCCACTCCCACCACAGCTTGATTACCGTAGACAGGCGCAAGGTCAATCAGTATATCAACAGAGTCTGCAAGGCGAGCTTGCAACTGTCCCTCACAATGATTACCCAATTGATGGCATGACCATGTTTTGTCGGACTGATCCGCCATCTGAGCGAAGCTCTGCCACCAGTCCTGCGAGACCGCCAAGCCGTGATTCACAGAGTGAATACTCGAATCCAACGTCTTTCTCCAGCCAGGAACCGCCGAGTGGAAAGCAGTCGCCGACTAAGCAAGGAAATCGTGCCATGGTCTCATCAACCACCGGCGAGAAACAACTCCAAAAGAGGAGAAGTGGCTTCTTCAGCAATAGCCCTTTTCGGAGGAAGAGTAAACATGACAAGGACGATCGAAACCAGCAACAGCAGTCAGTCACAATATCACAACCGGGTTCGCGCAACACCTGGGGTCCATCCGGCGGTCGTAGCGGCGGAGCTAACAATTCAGTTCCAGGTCGTGGCTACGGGCAAGGCAATCAAGCAATGGTGCTCGGAGGTGGTTCTCACACTGGTAGTCCTGAGCCTGTGGACCCTCGAGCAAATTTCCAACTTAATATTGGAAACAATGTGTTTGACGTTGCCTCGCCCGACAAACGCAGCAAGACAACTCCAAACGCTTCCAGCCAAGTACAAGAAGAGCTCGATCCCATTGCTCAAGCTCTGGCGGAACTGAAAGGCGTCACCAAGCAATCCTCCGTCCGGATGTCTGCTGATCGTTATCATGGCCTTGCTACACCCGCTCCAACGGGAACACCCAGTGTACCGTCGCCCATGGCCAACGGGGCTCTTACTGCTGCTCAGCGAGGGACGCCGCCGCCCTCGTACCACGACCAACCAGTCAAACGTCTTGATCTTCCCCAGCCGGCATTCACTTCTGCTCAGATGCAACAGACTACGAGGAATTATATTGGACAAGCACAAGACGTTTTCACTGGTTCTCAATCACGACCAGGTACTCGAGGTAATGGCCAATCCAATGATGTTCCACGTGCCACATCACCAGCTCCAATGAGAAGCACGAGCCCTAGGCCAGGCATCTATGGCGACCAGCAGCGGCAAGGTCAGTACAACCGATCTGTTAGTCCAAACCCATACGCAAGCCGCAACAGCAATGTACAGGGAAGACCAAGACAATCACAATCTGCGAGTCCAACCAAGAGAGGAAGTGATCAAGGATACGGAAGTCAGTACTCAAGGCATACATCGCCAAACGACATTCGTCGTGCTGTGTCTCCACAGCCACAGCCACAATATGCAAGGCAAGATAGGCCGGGAAGTAGTGGCGGCATGCAGCTACAGCTTGCACCGTCTGGTGAACAAGACGATCCATATGGTGGCCAAGGCAGGAGGAGACCTCAGGCAAATGGAGTGGGAAGGCCGATCAGCTACTATGGCGGTAGTGAACAAGAACAGCAAGGTGGAAGCCAGACCGGTAGGGTACGGAGTAGGAGTGTCGCAGACGGGAGACAGTTCACTAGAGACGGAAGGCCCGTCTTGCACTATGGTACGTGTTTTCACCCCTTGCGCCCCTTTCTTTGATTAGGAAGTCGCTAATACTTCACACAGCTCGCGCTCTATACATGTACCAGGCCGCAATTCCCGAAGAACTCAGCTTTGCAAAAGGTGACATTCTGGCGGTCCTTCGATTGCAGGATGACGGATGGTGGGAAGCAGAGGTCACGGGAAAGAAAGGGAGACCAGGTCTGGTGCCGAGTAATTATCTGCAGAATTGTTAAGTTATTATTGTTGATATTCAGTCTTTGAGCGAATTGCCATTAGATTTTCAATCGTGGTCATGTCAATGTGGTATTTCAGCGAGTCACAGGACCCCGGTCGTTTGGCGAGTTACGAAATCTCTGCTATCTTTTTCATGGAATGCTCTTGTACATAGCGACCGAAACACTTTTTTCTGCGCTTGCAGTGTCCGCTCGCGGAATGTCATCTGATACTGCGTATCGGAAGAAAGCCCACATCCCTCTCTTGACGATAGGAAGTTTATCAGCTGGTGCACAAGACCAGAGTTCACGCTGCGTGATATTTTTATTGAGACGTTCAGCCGTCTATACGCGCACTGTTGCTTGTTAAGCACAGGGAGATCACGGCGGATCGGCTATGGTATGACGGTGGCGAAACTGGAACGCACCTATCCTACGGCCATCAAGGTCGATGCATGTCTCCCAGATAATCTAAGGGACCCTTTCGACTTGAAGGACTGGTCCTACTTGGACCCAAAGCATTCGAAAGTCTCCGCTGAGTCGCCATCCCCATGATATCAAGTGTGGCACGAATCAATATCTCACATCACAGTGCTCGTCATTATACCATGGCGGAGATTGCAGTGAGTATAACAGTGAGAACCAAAGCAAAGAAGGGAGGGCTGGGGAGGTGATGAAACGAGGGTGTGTCGGTATATAAGGAGGAGGCATACAAACGCGGAGGCACTGGGTAGGGTAGTGTACTCTTCAGTTTACTTACAGACTGGCTCTTGACGTACCATCAAGATCCTTCAGTACCTTCGAGGTTGTCACTGTCTCTTACGAAGCTTGTGAATCATTTCCCTTAGGAGAAGCCTTATTTTAATAGGAAGGTTGACAGCAAGAGTGACAAAGATGCAGAAAGGAGATTTTGGGGCAGTATCGATAAGTCAAGAGAAATAAACCCTACATAAGAAGAGGCAATAGTATTGCAATGTGAAGTTTCCAATAGGGAGTACCCTGTTGCTCTACATGAATTAAACTTTGCGCCTCATACTAGCTGCCGAGAAGCCCCTGCAGTTGATGTCCGGGACAGTCAAGCCGCTGACGCGGCATAGTGCAACGTCGTGCAACGAGTCAACGACATCACAACAATATTACAATCCACAATCAACAATACACACTACATCAACAACACTGTCTGCTCCAGAGAATGGACTTCGCACCTTACCAAGATACCGCTCCAGAGACTGCCCGCACCGTATCCCCACCTCCGCCTACCTCTCCGCGCCCACGTTCACCTTCTCCAATCCGATCCTCAACAGACCCATTTGCGACTCCTGCACTTCCTCATCCGAGTTACTTTGGTAACGATAGATCAGGTCCAGCGAGCTCGGGCAATAATCCTGGTAATTTGGAAGGAGGGAGGCTGAATATCAACCTATTTGAGACGAGCTTGCCGATAAGACTGGATTATGAGGCTTTGCTAGCGTACCTTCTGCTACCACCAGCGGGCGGGGTCTTGTTGTTGGTCCTGGAGCATAAGAGTGATTATGTGCGGTATGCAAGGATTTCGTACTCTCTGTCGGACTTACAAAGGGACTCAGAGCAGCGACAGAGAAGCGGTTACAACCGTGATCATAAGCTGATGGATAAGCAGATTTCATGCCTGGCAATCATCTATGTTGTTTACTGCCGTTTTCGTGGGTTTCATATCATGGTCGAGCGGCTGCAACGCTGACTTTGGCTAGCTCGTACATTTGATGCTCTCGTGGTCAAGCATATTATCCTGGCTTATGTTCGTTGTTGATTTGGGGGCGATTGGTTTTCTAACCATGCACGCTTATCGAGACGGTGAATCTCCCAAAAGCTGTGATATGCACGCGTTGCTGACATGCCTTGAACAGCTGATACACTTGACAGATTCGAAGTCCCTTTCTTCGGTCATCTAGCGAGTTCCTTTGTCGATGGCGAATGACTTTTCATGGACATGCGCTGTCTGGTAACGATCTCAGATTCTTACTCTTCATCATACGTTGTTCTCAGATACCCCCGTGGTCCGGAGCTATCGCTCATTCCAGTCTCTCCTTCCAAGGTCTCAAGCAGACAGAAAAGCTGGCACGTGCTGTTTGGAATGACAATGTGTACATCAAGTTTGTACAACTTCCGGTGGCTACTGTTCTTCCGCAAGAAGCACGATCTTTCACATCGTGGCTACCGCGGCTCACTGCCTACTTCCATTCCGTTGAGACCATATACACGCCAGTCCACCGCAATCATTGACATGCGGAACATGAAGTGTGGCTCATCACCGGCTGCTAAGCGCCGCTCACCGAAGTGTGGTCTCTATTGAGAGTGCGCCGAGGCAGGCGGATAAAATCTCGGACATCAGCTGGCGAGTCCATAACAGTCAAGACCTCATCAAACATTCGACGGCTCGATAATCATGAATCAACAAGTGTAGTCGACAACGACTTTCTATTGTCCTTTTACTTCAGGAGGCAAAATTCACTATTTATGCTCTTAAGACCAGGACATTCCTGGGAAACCTCATATGCCTCACTTCACTTCACCGGCTGGGTCGCGAGTATCTCTCAGTTGGAGACCCCTCATCCTTACCAAGGAGACTCAGGCTTCACTCAATACTCTCACTGGTTTGCTCCAGTCTTCAGACTTTCTCCTTGTCCATACAGTAGAGTCTCTTCTTTTATCATACCGCGAGAAAAGAACATGAGAGTCGGGTACACACCAACAGCCCAAAATACCTAAGTACAAACCCGTCCCACCAAGGAGTGTAACCCCAATCATAAGCAATCCAAACGAAACAACAAACAGCAATCACAATATACGTCGACCAGTCTCAATTACACCCCCAACCAACAATGTGCATAGTCGACCGCATCCACCACCCCAACTGCAGTCACACCACCTACCACCTCCTCATGGCGTGCTGCCGGCCCAAAACTCCTCACCGCCAATCCGAATTCGAGTACTGCACCGAGCCGACCTACAGGAACGCATACCCCAGTTCAGAGTATACCTGTATTGTATGTAAGAGTGGAGTTTCGGCTGAGAAGGTGAAGCCCATGCCAGGAAAGGAAAATGTGAAGTCGGTGTCAGGAAAGGAGAATGCTGGCATCTAGACGGGCCTGGGGGTTGTCGAGTTATAGTTTTATGGGGAGTAGCTTTGGGGCGGTTCTGGGGAGAGTGGGACTAGGTGAGGGTTAGAGAATTGGTTGGAAGGGAGTAGGGTCTAGAACGAGGGTGGGCATAGATGAGTGTTAGAGCATGGCCGGAAGAGGGTTCGATGGATTTCTCTTTCTTGTGCTGTGTTAGCATCTTGTGCGGGAGTGGTGGAGTTCTGCAGTTTATATATTTTTTTCTTTCGGTGTTATAGGACATAGAGGGGTTGCTATATAGAGCATTGATATTTAGGTGTTCGTTGGTATGTCCACGAGCTGAGACGGAGTCACGTTTCTACAATCTAAGATTCATGATAGAATCTGCAGTCACATAAACGCGATCCAATGCCTAACATGGATTACAAATATGTTGAATCCAAGGCGAACGGCCTCATTTGATACAGATGTCTCACTTATGTTGAGAACCGATGATTATATTCCGGGTAGTCTATTCATTCTACCCTACATATCCAGACAACGACTAATCCCTCAAGCCTTCCCAGTCTCCCTCTCCAACTCCAACAACCTCCTCGCTGTATCCACAATGGTCTCATCTAAGCTCTTGAACGTCATGCCCAACTCCTTCTTCGCCTTCTCATTGCTGACCTTATACACATCCGCGCCCAGCCCACTCCCTGGCTTCCCAGCTGGTGTCCGGTCTTTGACCTCCGGGAAATTCTTCCGGATCACGTCGCACACCATCTGGTAGCTGTAATTGCCGGATGTAATGAAGTATCGCTGATCGGCTGCTGCAGGGGACTCGTAGGCCAGACGATGCGCTTTCGCCACATCGCGCACATCCGCAAACGCCCAGAATGCGGTCGTGGGCACCTCCTTCTCAGAACCGTTCATGAGACGGTAGATATCTGCAGAGGAGGTATTGAGGTGATCGAGGCTGGAAACCGCGTGTACCGGCGGTCCGTACACCATGGGAGGGCAGATGGTCGCGATGCTGAAGTTCGGGTGCTGCTTCTCGACGAAATCGAACGCCGCCTTCTCGGCGAATGTCTTGCTGGCGCAATAGGCGGTGGAGCCGTCCGCGCCCTTGGCGGCCTCGTAGGTGACTGGGTTCCAGTCGGCTTCGGTGTAGGTGTGGCCGGGCCAGTTGCCTTTGTCCATGTTGACGATGGAGGCGAAGGAGGAGGTGATGACGACGCGCTTGACGGACGGGTTGTTCTTCTGGATTGCTTTGAGGATCTCGCTCGTGCCGTGGATGGCTGGGTTGAGGAGGTCACGCTCGTTGTTTTCGACCTGTGTCTGGAAGGGAGAGGCGGTGTGAATGACCTATCCTTGATGTTAGCATGTTGGAGCTTTGCTGGATGAGGTATGGCACGCCTACCCCGTCGACGTCCTTGACGGCTTCATCGAAAGAACCTGGCGCGGCAACATCCTTTACGATGGCAAAGGAGAGCTTGTCGCCATACTTGGCATGTGTCTTGCGGACTTTGTTTGCACTCTCCTCAGATCGGACGGTGCCCCGCACTTTGTAGCCGTGCTCGAGGAATTCATTGAGAACGTGAGCTGCAACGAAGCCGGAGGCTCCGGTGACTAGTATTGTTCCGCTGCTGTGGGATTGTGTACCGTTGGTGGCGATGTTCATGACCTGTTGAGCGGTGGCTTTAATGGAATCCATTGCTTTGTAAAAGATTATGAGATTTAGATGTCTGAGAGTAGAAACTGTGTGATCGATATCGAACTGCAACAGCGGTGATTGACGTTATATACACCATACTCCCGCAACTCATCCTGACGTCAACCTTAGCAATCACCATCCCATGCCTCGGATCTGTGCGCAATTGAAACAGTGGGTCATTCTCATATTTTGACCGTTTGAGATGATAGAGCTTGATGTCATTATTGAAACTGAAAAATTTCGAATGAACACTGCCGATCATTGGCCGAATTTGAGCTTGGTTTCTCCGGAAGGATGTGGCGGCGGGCCGACCGAGCCCAGCTTGAGCCGCTAAGACAGTGAAGCTTCTTCGTCACTTCTTAAAAATACCTTATACATTGAAAAAACTCGTCGTGTACCCGGCCGCTATATGAGTTTATGGGCGACTCACTAGGTGCGAAACAGAACACATCGTGCGGCCCCATACATACGGCCAATTCACGAAAAAGATAGCGGACGGTTTCACCACAATCATAACATGGAACCGGCCGCCATCACCAAAATGATGCTTCCCACGCGCTCTGCATTGACAGCCAAGCGACCTCAGAGAAACCATGAACTCCCGCTTTCTCCACAAAATGTACACAGGGCCCGGATTGCCGGGATATGACCTCCTGGCAGACTTCCATTGCACAGTGCTGCAAGTCGACCTTTCTATCATGGTCAAGCGCCTGGCGATGGTTGGAAATCCCGGTCGACAAGCCGCCTTTGTTACATGTCCCCCATATTGAGCATAATCCGTCTGCTTTGGCCGATCTGAGGGGCATTATCTGGCATTCCCCAAATCATCCGCTGCCTAGTATCTGGGTAGTTGTCGGCAGCGGTTAACTCGAAACGTGCTATGCATGCTCCCAGATCAAGTTCCTCATACATTACTCAATCCCTGGGCCTGCATCCTCGAACAAAAGAAGCCATTGCATATACAGATACAGGCGCCTGACTGCTCAAGCGAGCTCTGCGAGATAATATGTACCCCAGCGTTCTGCTCTACATGCGTATTACCCGTGACGAATCTCATTCCTCACTCTTAGGGTTTGCATGACTACCTACATTACATGAAATTCATGGGTGTCGCGACTTCACTGCTAATCTATTAATGTAAAACTGAGTGGGCTCACGTATGAATAGTCTTTCCTATTCACTTTCAGCAGGGCCGTTTCATCATTGTTGTTGTGCCTCTCCTGCCTGTTCCAGTAGCTTCGCCTGACGCTAAGGCATCAACACTTTCTTCCAGACCTCGTCGCGTCCTCTGCTCTTGCACTGCAGTCCGTTTGCTCTGATGACACCAGTTTTCACTTGGGTTTGATTCATATCCAGCAGTGGATTTACTCTATCCACGTCTCGTCAAACTTTTCATCTATTCGCTTCGTTCTCAGTCATGCTCTCCATCGCAGAAATGCAGCCCAACTCGGATCATGAGAGTCTCCGGAGGACCATCAAGGTCTTATACTACCTCTATGCTCCGCTCATACTCAACTTCTACGTTCTCGCTGCCACTATAAGTGTGTGCACGCTTCAGACGATCTCATCTAGATTCAGAGATCAGAAAGCCCCGCGCAGATCTATTCTGTGGCTCAAGATTAGCGTAGCGGCTACTTATGTATGTCCGGTTTTCCAGTGCTCTAGAATTGGCGTTGCCAGCTTCTGCTCGCAGCTTCATCGTGTGATGAACGAGTTTCGCTGATATGTTTTCAGGTTGCCGAAGCCGCAATCCAGATCACTAGCTCCTTCGCCTGGCATACAGACATTGCCTCACATGAAAGAACTGTAAGAACGCCATCTGCCCTTCTGGTTTGCACAAATTAAACCTCATGCTCATCGAGACATGCTCGCTCGATCGGCGACTAATCGTCCATGTGTAGGT
>JAABUP010001195.1_pt1 | contig 54798 bp, 72 predicted proteins | sample 5559201 | NCBI WGS metagenome assembly JAABUP01 (sample SAMN10711887, study PRJNA513373) | rock metagenome | isolation source: Antarctica rocks | place: Antarctica | reverse complement strand
GACCCAGCAGGTGCCTGGGCGCCTGGATTCGGGGTGCTTGACCAGTAACAATAATAATAACAATATTAACAACAAATTCCAGCTGATGATGAGCTAAGTGCGTGCGGGACAAGTCTTGTCTTTCCAAAGCAGTCTGTCTTGCGCATCTCTATACGCTTGGCCAGTACAGGGGGGGATTGGGGCAAGTGAGTTACCGGGGAAATTCATATGTGCCAGCAATGCTGGGGTCTGGTCGACCAGGGTAGAGGGTCTGAATGGCAAGGCCTGGTACCCGGTGGGTACTGTGTGGAGGGGGCTGTGCCCTTGGTCCACTTGTTGGCAGCTGCAGGGCGGGTCTGCTGTGGTTTGACGTGGTCTGCCAGTTGAGCTTGATGAAGAAAGTTGCCCTTCTTATGCTGCTGAAAAGGGCGGTTGCCATCCAAGTTGGAAGTCGCAGCTGGTTCAGATACTTTCCACTGCAACAGCAGCATTTTGAGCGTCAGCAAGGTCAGTATATTCAGCATTAGTACGAGGGTCAAGTGCAGTGGCGGTGCCAATGACAGGCTTGAGACACTGGCAACACCAGAAGATGTGCGTGCCTTCATTGCCTGCATGACCAGCAAGTGAGTCAAAGGCAGCATTGTACACAGAGACTATGCTGACTTGCTTCAGGTTAGATACTGCAATCTTGGCCTGAGAAGACTGGTTAGCAAGATTCAGATTCAGTTCACAGCACTTGGTAAAGTTGTCCCAGTCAAGGAAATTTTCCAAGGCCTGTGGACTGGTTTTGCTGGCATTCTCTTCAGCAGTATCAAACAGTGTTTGAGGTGTGTTTTCCAGCAATGTGCTAGCAAAGGTTGACCAGTCACATTTAAGATAGCCAGACAAGCGGCAAACTTTGCCTACTTTGTACATTCATGAGCTGATATCAGAGTCAACCCTGATGTTGCCAAAGCTAAGAGGCTGAGGCAGGTTTACTTTGAAGTTGGGGGTGAGGAAGGAGCATCAGCAGCAGGGTGACAAACAATAGGTGAGGCTACCTCTGAGGGGTTGAGTTCAGATAGAGGCTGCGATCCAAAGCTGGGAGAGCTACTGACAGGGCTGAGAGTAAGTGCAGAATCAGCAGGCAAACATTGAAGAAATTTGTCACCGAGTGCAGAGATCTCCTGAACGCAGTTACTGAGTGCATCGCAGACAGCTTCCTCCTCAGAAAGGAGATGAGTATTGGCAAGGAGAGCCTCCACTCCAAACCTCTCCAGCACACGCAGTGCACCATCGCCATGTGACAGTGCAAAGGCGGCACGCTTTCTGTTGCCCTCCTGGGTGATTGGGACAATGTGACTCCTGCTTGGGCTGTGCATGCAAATCGCAGGTGTTCTTGCAGCCAATGCAAAGGATCTGGTTAACCCTGACTGGATCACTGGTGGGAAGGGACAGAGTGGTGAGGCTGCTACAGCTGCAGCTGGTGCTGGTGCGGAGGCCGTGTTTGCTGGCAGCTTCTGGTCAAGATACTGGAGACCTCAGGTCGTCACTGTTTTCCTCCAAGAGACGAGTCAGTCTTTTTATTATGGGAGGCCAACTTGCTGTCAATGAGCTCAGGGAGCCCAAACAGCAAGGCAGAGTCAAGTGCTACGCTGATGAGAAGCTCAGCAAGCTTGCGATCAGTTTTACCACGATCTTGATCCACAGACGACATCTTGTTCTCAAGATCTCTTTGCGTCTGTTTGGTGAAGGCTGTTGCGGTCTGAGCGTCCGAGTCGGACATCCCGGCAACTGAGGCAGTTGGCGTAACACTAGTAGAAAGTGGAACGTTGGCCGAGCCAGTGGCGTCAGACATGTTACGGTGCACAATCTGCGAAAGCTGTACTACGGTTGTGAGTATGCGCGGAAGCTGGTTGAACTGGAAGTTTTGAAGCTCCGAAACCATTTGTAACGTATTTGATGTCTGTGTCCGAGATCGTGAGCACTGAGATTGCGCTGTTGGTGTGTGGTTAGAATACCAGTGCAATGGTTTGGATTGCATGATTAATAAAATGGATAACAAAGATTGTCTACTCCACTCAGAGAGCAAAGGGCAGGAAATATACTTGACGCTACACAGATCTCAGTCAGTGAAACTCCTCAGCAGTGCTGTCTCGCAGTGCGGCTGTCGATTTATATTGGTTCCAGCTACCATATGGCTACCATATGCATAGCAATGGCAGCTGCTGACTGGGACAGTCACATGGTAGGGAATGCAAATTGCTGTGTAAGACCACAACAAATGTTGAATTATGCATTGCTCCTATTGTATCTGCCAGACTTCTTGCTTTGTATTTTCTACTGTATGGCAGGGATGCATGTCGTGACACTTTGGACATCATCAGGGCAACACAAAGATACTAGCAACAGCAGAGCAACCACTAAACTCATTGTTGCAAACAGTTTGCGCAGCTGTTTCCAGCAAACAGCACCTTGTGGGCGTACACTTGACCAGTGTTGATATCAGGCCTTGCAGATTTCTCTGACTTAAACATTCAAACAGGGTGGTGTGCAGGTGGTCGGAGCTATCTCTTGCACTTGCGTGCACTCTGAAAACAGGATTTAGGGGCAGATGGTGTGCCTTATGTTGCAGGCACGCACTGCCATTGATCCAACATTGAAGAGTATGATAGTTGCACGCGCCGATTGTTTCAAACTACACCTTCTTGTCGAAGCAGGAGTGAAATAGTAGTGCGCAGCCTATGTGAGTGTTAATGTTGAGAAAAGCTGTTGATGGTGCGGAGGTCTGTTATTCTTTGTAACTGAGAATGCACGAGTTGATACTCTACAAAATTCACAGTCGATCTAACGTTGTGTTTGAATGGCCTGACAAGCCTCCCCCAGCTGCGACGACGAAGAGTTGTCCACACTTTGCCTCTTCAGTCTGTGTTCGGAAAGTGCCGGGGCGATAGCTGCGCTGCAGCCGTCAAACTATTTCCACAAGGCAGACGACTTCAGCTTGCCCTGCTGCAAGGCACCACCGTGAAAACACTCTTGATCAAAGGTGTTCAACTGCTCTGCACGCTGGACTGTACAGGCCAGTATGAACCCTACGTAGGGTATAGGACCACCCATACTCGCTTATGGGAAGTGGATGATGACAACTCAGTAATCGCTTTTGCTGAGCATGATAAGTTTCTGCGACATATTATGGGCTGTGCCAGCCCAATGATATGACGCTGATAGGACTTCGATGACAAGGAGGAGCTCATTTGGAGGAAGCCCTGAAGCCCTACGACCAGGATCATGCAGTGTCAGTCGTAGTGATGGGTTTTTTCAAAACCTAGCTCGCGGGCTGTCCACTGCATGCAAGACTTTGCGCAGCTACAAGCATAATTGGTAAGCTACCAGGAGGTAAGTACATGCCGCTGTATACCGGTACTGCTGACATCGGGGCTTTCACGAATTTTGAGTTTTAACTTGGGGATGTAAGTGTGACAGTCTTACTATTGTGTCGAATTACACAAAAGTTCAGAATTTTTGCAGTTATTGCCTGTTGACTCCCCCGATGAGTCCTAAACGCAGGAAATGTTTATTGATTGATCAAGCAGCCCGAGCCCGACTAGCCAGTGCTACTCCAGCATTGCTGCTGATCATCTCAAGGGCTGATCATCTCAAGAGCTGATCATCTCAAGAGATGATCATGTGATCATGCATGAGCTGCCCACCCTTGACCAGCATCAACTATGAATATTACCTTCTGCTCAGATTGTAACTCGGTGATTTGCAGAGAGAAGTTGGAGCACATACCTTGGAGCTCATGCAATTGCAGCCCAGTCACCTGCACCGCTCGCACGGGCTGGGGTTGTTGCAAAAACAGCCATTTTGGCGACTTTTGAGACCTTTCAGGGCTCTAGGGAATTTAGTTTTTACTCCCGCAGGGGGAGTTTCCCGCACCCCCGGAGGATTTAATTTGCATCCCGCAGGGCACTATCGAATTATTTCTGCGGGAAGTATCCATTCTAGACTGCAATTCATCTACAAACCTTTGGTCTGTGCAAAGAGGTAATTTGCGAGAGGAAAGGCGAAAGTATTGGCAGGCAAAGGGAAGTATCGCCTAGATTGCTAAACACTCACGGTAACTTCTCAACCCCCAACCGGCAGGCAAAGTCGAGCACAGAGTCCAGCATGCTCTGAATCATAGCACGGCAGCTGTACACAAGTTGGCAAGCACAGCCAGTGAAGTGCTGGCCGCGGTCTGTCAAGTCGTCATCCGCTATGACAAAAAATGTCGCAGGATGTTCAGTCATCGATTGCGTGGAGCTTAATACAGTTTATATCACAGGTAATGCATCCGTGAGCACTTAAGTGACCATGATCCAGGCATGTTTCTAAGCTCTGCAAATCAGGATCCTTGGGGAAGTGTACCTGAGGTCCAATCTACCAAGGACATGCATGCATATGACTAGTTGAGCAGAGTCTTTTGCAAGGGCTGCCGCCTCAGGAGGCTCCCGTTATTATCGCAGAGCCTCAGGCGTAGACATCTGTTATGTGACATTGCAGCAAGTCCTGAATAGGAGGGTGCCATACCCTAGTGATAAATGCAGAGCTGGTTCACAGCAGTGATCACGGCAGGGTTTGATCTTCTGAAGATCAGAAGATCAAACTCTGCCTGAGCACTCCAAGCTTGGCTCATGCGCTCTTCTGCAGTTCTTGTTTGACTTGCAGCGCCACCCACCTATGAGAAGGCTTTGCAACATAGCACAACTGCAGCTGCATTGCATCTGCTGCCTTGTCTCTGGCGGCTCTCTGATGAGGCATGCCTTAGTCATGGTCTCATAAGATGCTCCAAAATTTGTGTGGTAGAGTGCCCATGCTTAGCAACCTTGTGCATCAGCTCACCTCACAAAAGCTATGCTGTCATAGCAATGAGAAGTTGATGATTAGAACCATGCATGTGAGGGTGGCAACTGACCTCAGCATGAGCCCAACACAGCCGATCACTCGTGCCAATTATGGCAATCATGTTCAAATCATCGTGAAATCTAGACAGTCTACTACTTAGTGGAAAATCCCCATATCATCAGGCTGTGCGAAAAATGACCTCATGGTGTCAGTGCTGCCTCTGAACAGCCTTGCGTACCGAGACCGCAAGAAGCAAGCTACTACCCTTAAGGTTAGTACACTCAAAAGTCAAGTGCATCTCATCCCCCACAGCACCACTATTGAAAGCCAAGCACACCCTGTGAGCCCTAGCAACATGAGCAGCGCCAGCAAAACGAACAGCAGCAACAGGCCCAGGCAAGCTATGGCAACCAAGCCTAAAATGCAGAAATTTCTTTAAAGCGCTGCATGCGCCCACCAGAAACAGGCAATTGACAATAACGCCTACGAAGGCTGTATGCCCTAAACCACTGCTAAGTGCAGAAAACGACACCTCGAGTGGGAGCTGCACGAAGACAATACAAAGCAGCACTGCCTATGTCATGCAACTGTTCAGTCAAAGGCTCCACAGCGCTGTCAATATCCAGCAAGAGCATTACATCAAACACACGTGGCATATCATAACCCACTGAACGCAAGCAACCCGCCACAGAGCTGGCCATATTGCAAGCACCCCCCAAAAGGCATCAGTAAGATTGTCAAAGCAAACTTTGTGGTAAAAGGAGCCCTGGCAATGCAGCCAAGCTGTTCCAAAATCGCAAAGTCTGCTGCCACCATAACACTTGCAAAGGCAACAAACTCAATTTTGCCAGCAGTAATCTATGAGGGGTTGAAGGCAGCAAACCACAGGTTGTCCTGAGGTAGTAATCATACAAGCGCTGCAAGTCCAAACGAGCACGTTAAGCAGCAGCACCACGCGGGCTGTGCATGCCCCACACCTGACATACAGCAAGACAGGCACCAAGACAGCCTGCAATAAATGTAAATGCAAGTTGATGGTTTTGCCACACTGCAGCAAAGAATGCCGTCGCTGAACAGCAGCCAAGAACCACCAGCCTTTGACTTGATTGGGCTGATCAACTGCGCAACAGCACCTGACTGATGGAAATTGAAGGCCCAAGTACTTATAAGTGGTAACCTGCTCAATGATATCTCAAGAATCCACACGATACACACTTGAGCAGTGTAACCATGCTCAGATCACGTAACTACTGTAACAGTCAATCACACGAGTCGATCACAGCCATCCATAAGTCCACTGATAGCCTAAGCCCACAACTGGTTGCAGCTGGCAGGGACAATCCCAAAGTGGCTTAGACCCCCTCAATTGGTGTGTCAAGATTTTGTGACAGGTCGTTGGCAATGTGACTTGTGTTGGACCATCAACAAGCCAAGCCTTGGGGCTGTGCCGTCGCCAGGGGGGCTGATCATGACTTGACGAGTTACCTACAGCAGCATCAATACTCAATGTTGCTCTCTGCTGCTATTTAGTCAGCCTGGTTGGTTTGGAGCATGGTTCTGGCCAAGAGGCTATACGTGCAAAACAAGCAGACATAGACTGACACACTCTGCACAGCAAGGCACAGCACAACACAGCAGGCATGCTGCGCAGACAAGCGGATGAATAGACAGACAGACAGGCAGACAAACAGACAAACAGAGACAGGTGGGTGACAGCATGAGGAAGCAGTGTTCTGCAAACAGCCTTCAAGCTGGGCACAATGGCTGGTACGTGTCACCTGGTTCTGTATTGTCGACAGCAGGATGAGTGTAGTCAGGCTCACAGGAAGTCACATGCCAGATCAGTTGCAGAATCTCTTTCTGTCTGGTGGCCAGCAAACGCCTTGGCATCTCTGAGATGCGTTGTACATGAAGGGGTCCAGCAGATCTGCAGCAGCACCATCAGCAGCAGCAGGAACACCACCCAGCGGCTGCGAAGTGGATGCTTCACGCATGGGCCAGCCTGCATATGCATACGTAAATCACACCACAGCAGATATTTTTTGGGCTTTGCATTTGTCTTCACAGTGTTTGCAAACCAAAAGATGCATCTTCTGCCTCGGAGGGAGTCCCTCCAAGTGACTGTCTCATACTGTTGGCATGTTTGCATGTTTGGCTGTTTTGGTCACTCCCACTTTCAGCCGAGCGGGCTGAAACAAAACTACTCAAGCGCAAACATGCATACTTCAGCCAGTGAGACATCCATTGGCAAGCGTCTGCTCTGACAATACCATGCAGATAGGATGAATGCCATGCTGCTGCTTATTAGTCAGCACGGCACTCATATCCTGAGATGAGATCAGTGCCATGCGGACCACCATGCAGCAGCATGGCATTCATCCTATCTGCAGGATATTGCCAGAGCAGATGCTTGCCATCACATCCAGCAGGGAAGATGTGTGCTAGACTGTTGTTTGCAAAACAAGTCCAGTCAAGCAGCACCTTTTACCCTGAACCAAAACACCAGAGACCAAAAGCTGTGTGGTGTGTGCGCAGTATAGCGCGACATCGTTGCAATGAAAGTGTGCTTGCCTTGGCTGGAAGGCACAAGCACGATGTTGCAACCTGTAGCATAAGCGTTCTAAAACACCATTGTTCAAAAACATCATTGCAAGCCATGATAATGGCAAGCTTGACAATCTCATGATTCCCAGTCTGTGAAGGGAACAGTTGTCTTAGGCATGGTCATGTGGCCTTGACCAATGTGGATGGACAACCTTTCTGCTATAACAACTTGAGCTGCCAGACATGCATAGCAGGTCTGAGTGCTGCCGCTCTTCAAGCATCACAAAGTCACTGGCTATCAGCTTGGTTATATTTGAAGGGGAGTTTATGTTTGCGGGAGCATGTTGCCAGGTAGCTCACCTGTTCACAGCTCCCCAGTGATCAGATAATGATCTGCCACACAGCTCCAAAGCTCCAGTCTTTGGCAATGATGCCAATGTCAGGTGAACCATATGCACCAGCTTTTCATCACATGCTGCACGAATCCAAGCCCATGTGATGTAGGGATGTACGACCAGTTTGACAGGGCAAATGGGTGTGCAGAAAAGACTGTACCAACATGTGCAATATGGGCAGCAAGAGCCGTTGGAAACCCAGTTTTGCATGCAAGCTTATACCTGCTTGAGAAAGCTTGTAGCTGCTGTTAAAAGTCAGCTGGACATGGTGCTGGAAGGCATTGACACGGTATGAGTCTTCCTCTCCTGAAGCTGCAAAGCCACAATCCTACTCCATGTTTGTGTTTAAAGCAAGAACACAAAGATTATGCTAGCTTCTGAAGACTTACCGTGTTCACCTGAGGCTGTAATCATGTTGGCTTTACACAACTGTTGAGCCTGGTCACATCATATACTTTGAGAGCTGTTAGCGTAGCTTGCCATTCCGTAGCTGCACCAAAAACCCCGTCATGAGACAAGCCTGTAAAACATCAGCAGAAGAGAAATACTGGACCTGGCGTCAAGAGATTTTTGTTAGGACTCATGCCATACCAAATTGCGAGACTTGGCAACAACTGCAGTGTGGGTGCTGAATGCAAACCATGCCAAGTTGAGACAGCAGCAATGCATACCACTGCCACCTTTGGCAGGCATGAGGACTGACCTGGGTTGCAGGAAGGAAGGAACAAAGCTGTGATAGACCCTCTATGTGGGGTTGTAAAATGGCAATCTTCCCTTTCATCATGGAACGAGTGTGCAATGAGCCATCAGGCCTTGGTAAGCAGCATCAATACCAATTGACCAAATGACTGATACAGCCAATGGCAGCCTGTACCAAGACTCACATCAGCCAAGGTAGTGAAGGTTGCAAGCAGCACAAAGCTGAGATGGTAATCACCCCATCAAGTGTTTTTAACACTGTCTGACGTTCTTTGCCTGCACCAACATGCAGAAGTAAGCTCACAGGTGCCCTTGCTTTTGTGATGCCGTGTGTCTATGCTGAGTGCACATCATTTCAGTCAACACACGACTCCTCACCAAAGTAGTGGTAACCATATAGCCCTTGCATGTAGCGCACTCCACAACAACACCTGCAGACCAGCCATGACATCACCTCAGTCTCGTGGCCACCGAATAACAGGGCAGCAAGGATTTGTTGCGCACAAGTACAACGACTCACAGCGAAATGAGCGCTGTAAAGGCACTTCGCTGAGCAAGCCTTGCCGTTTTCGCAGCCATCGCGCCTTCAGAAGCGGTTCAACGCCGGTAATAGTTGGTTTATGTCAGGCCATAGTAGCTGTAGGCAGCGATACTGTTGCTTAGCTCTGATATCATTCAGTCTACTCTGCAATGCTTCACATATCGAAGCCGTGGCCCCCAGAAGGTCGGCATTTGAGTGATCCAAAACTCAATGCGCGATTTGCACGCAAAATGACACAAGCTAAGCTGGCTGCAAGAAAGCACCGCAGAGACCAATTTGTGAAGAGAATTACAAGCTTTGGCCAGACAACACTCACCAGCCAGCCCTGCAGCCAGCCGGCACTTCATTGGTTTCATAATTAGCCGCTCCAGGGGCTGTTTAAACCCGCCTTGCACTCGCAGAGTTAGGGCATCTAGTCTCAAACCAACTGCAAGGCTTCTGCCAGCCTTGAACTGCCCAGTGTGCCAACACAACAGTCGCACTTGCGCGTGCTGGTCGCTGCACCCTTTGTAGCGCATTGCTCGGTCGATGATACCGTATGTGTATCCTTTGCGCACCATGAGTGTCTTAGACTTGGAAAGCCAGTAACGTTGCTCTTAGCTTGGGCGGTGAGCGTTTGTTGAACACCACAAGAGGACATGTCGATGTAGTAGTTTGTATGACTGCGCACATGGAGATTACAGCCCCAAGATCGGCAAGACACGAGAGGATCTTTAGCGGATTGGTAAGCACAGAATCAAGGTTGGTGTCCTGAGTGTCGAACGCCTTCCGTTATGTGTTAATTGTTGCATGCTATGTTGTCATATGTGCCCTTGCAGCCTCACCTCGGGCACATCCAGTCCTAATGCAGCGTCCCCACTGACCTTGCTGTCGATCTGCAGGAATGGACTGTTCTGCATAAGAACTCCAGACCCGGCCTGGGAGTCTTTCTGTTTGGATGGGAGCTCAGAAGGCTTCAACGCCCGGCAGCTCGAGTCGGAGTCGTCTTCGACTGGAGGTCTGCCACCAAGAAAGGGGTAGTGCTAGAACTGCTTGGTGCTTTTACAAGGATGCAGAGCCAACTTGACCCTCTTGGGCCTTCTAAGATGACTTCAAACTGCTTTAAGTTCTTCCAGCAGTTGGGAACTTCCCAGCTGCTGAAGCTGCACAGCAGGATTGGTAGCAGGTCAGAAGGCGGCAACACCTTGGACCGCTACGAGCTTCTGACTGCCGTCCTGCAACATCTTGCAGAGGTAGGATACAGAAAATATGGCTGCCTGTACTTTCAACGTATATTGACAGCATGGATCTTGCATTTTGATTGGGTTGATGCTCAGGAATCCCATGCAATCCTAGCTTGATTGTACCCAAGCCATGCTTGAGCTTTCGGCCTGTCTACAGACATGCATGCTTGCTCTTGATGTTGCATATCTTCTGCCCTGAGCTGCCACACCCATCTTCAATGTCCACCAGCAAAGCATTTTACTAAGCTTGTGCACTGAGACAGAGACTGATGTGATGATGGGGCTGACGTTGACATAATGCTTTGCTTCAGGGAGGAGCTGTACACATCCCACCTGAAGAGGATAGGTATCTAGCTGACCTTGATGAAGCTGACAGTGATCAACCTGTCAAGGGATCCCAGGTATAGTTTGTGTGACAATGTTATGTTGCACTTGCCATGTTTCCTCACATGCAGTCTGAAGTCGTTCAGACCATCTTGCTGTCTGAAGGCACCTGGCTCTCTTTCTTCAAATGCTGCATGTTAATACTGGGCTGCAAGAACAACAGCGATTTCACTGGGCCTGATACATCTGGTGTCTAGGCCCACAGCAGTATGCTGACAGATACAAAACCTAATGCACATGAACATGTGGAGCTTCCCTTTTGCACACATCTGCATGGCTGCTTGTGCCTGACAAAGGCAGGATCAACAGTGACCGAGCAATTCATCATATGATGCACATGTTATGACTATGCAGGAGGGTGGTGATGCGCTGGCAGATTTGACAGGAGTCACTGGTGGAGACAGAGGCCTGCAGTCATCCAGTCACAGTGCTGCAAACTCAAGTGGCGTAGACCAGGCTGATACTCTGTCTAGCGGACATGGCAACTCAAGTCAGCATGTGATGGTGAGCCTTTGTGTATGTTACACTTTATGTGGCGTCATATACAAGCTTGTAGGGTATGACAAACAAATCAGGGTTAATTGTGCAACATGGAACTTGCCTGCCTCCTTCAGCAGTTGTATGAGGCATTTGAAGTCATTCTTTTATTTTGTCGCACGCGTCCTTTGAATGTAGACCCATATGCAAATTTAGATGCGTCCGTGAAACCTGTCAGCGCATGCAACATGTTCTTCAGTGACACTTTCTTGCTTTAGTCTAGCTGTTCACCCCCCCCCCCCCCCTCCCCCCCTCTTCATGACCCAGAGAGTTTTGCAATGCAAAACGCTTCCAGTCTTGTTTGCCATGCTGTGATGACAGCTCCTGACTCTGCAGTATGGGGCACATGAAGGCAAGGAGCCACAGACATGCTTTGAAGGTGCCTTGTATCAGCATGCTGATTCCAACGCCTACGTATCATCTGCCAGTCACCCAGAACATGGTCTGGATCAGCATCGCATCAAGCAATTTCACAGCTCTGAAACCAGCAGTCATATGGGAGGCCATGAAGACGCTGGGGATGCAATCGCATCTGCGAAGGTGACTGCACGTCTACATTTGCTGCAACCTGCAGTGCTTGTTGCTGTCTGCAGCCACAGAATGCAAGGCACAGTGTGGTGTGTAGTTGTCAACGAGTTTAGGTTTCATGACACTGCAGATCTATCAAGGTTGCTTGGGCACCACTTCATTTGCTATACACTTTGCTTAATGTATTTGCGGTGCTGCTCCATGCTTTTGCTCAATGGCACAGTATTGACAATAGTTGTCACACCATTAGGGCTCTGCTGCCTTGACACAAAAACCGCTTTCTGTGTGTGAGATGTATGGCTGTGACTAATAGCAGCACCAGCATCATGTGCCGTATCACATGAGCAATTAACACCAGTCCTGACTGAGTTTCAAACAGACAAGCACAGACACGCATCAAGTACTGTGCATAGAGCAGTGCTTTTGCATGCTCATTAAGCGTATGTACTTCTACATGCTAGACAAGAAGCTATTTTCCATTCAAACACTCACATGCGCCTGTGACAACTTGCAGACATAGACACAGTGCTCTGGATCTCAAATTGCTGGTTGCAGATTGTTTGATGCAAAACATAATGCTGACGTCTTTCTTCTGTTTGCAGGTGTATGACAGGGTGCCAATGGAGAAGCAGGGTTTCAGTCATGTGCCAACAGAGACGCAGGCACAATCCATGATGAGGGACCAAGCAGCAATTGGCCACCCTCACCGCATTACCCCTCTCATCCCATTATTAATGTAGGCATCCTGCAGGCATGATGCCTGTCAAAGCCATTGTGCAAGACCTGTGTTTCTTGCAATCCATGCAACCTTTCTACCTGATCAACCTTCACCTCATTCTTCTCTGCTGCAAATGTTACCTCTGCATGTATACTCAACCTTCACCTGTCCTGCACACCATCAGTATCCAGTATGTCAGAACTGAGCTGTTACTACTGTTGCGATTGCGGAAGGACGCCAAATTTGTCGTCCAAAAGTGAAGTTATGACTGCAGCCTCTATGACTACCATTGTGTTAGTCAATTTCAGCATAGGAACGGTTGAATGCTTGAGCATGTCAACACATGAGCGGGTGTGAGTTGCAGAAGGCGTGCATCACCAGTCACAATACTCATGGCTTGCTGTGGCACCTGCAACTGCTGTCTTACAGTTTTTCTGTTTTGACTGTATGAAAACATGTCGACCACCTGCATGCAATTCCCTACCAAAGTACCTAGAGTGCTTTCATGAAACCCACATTGCTGCTTCTTTTGGCAAACAAAAACTTTGCAACTCTACACTTGCTTTCTATCAGCCTCCTTGCTTGCCTTTGTCTCTCAAGCAACTCTGAACCTCGAGTAACACTTTGAGCACAAGGGGTTTTTGACAACATCAGACATGCCAGTGTTTCCACCTCCACCTGTTGTGTATCAATGCTTGCAGGTGACAGCTCATGATCAGGCAGCTGCCCATTCAGGTCTGCAGCCCAGACTATCTCTGGGCAGCACCTTGTCACAGCCTGTCCTGCAGGCACCTGGCCTCGCAGGTCAGCTTGAGCGGGACAAGCAGGTTCAGCCGGTGTCCCCTGAGAAAGGTGGTCATGGCCGTGCGTCAGATGGAGCCACCAAGGCAGCCACTATGCCTTTGCCCCCCACACCATCACCCACCAAGGCAGCCACCATGCCTTTGCCCCCCACATCATCACCAACCAAGGCAGCCACCATGCCTTTGCCCCCCACACCATCACCCACCAAGCGCCCCTTTGAGGCTGCAGCTGCCACTCCGACAACGCCACAGGTGGTGTGCTGCCTGCGCTATGTTATTGTCATTAGGCGCATGGAAAACAGGTGTGCTGTGCAGAGCATCCTGCGCAGCATGCATACTGGAGACTAGCTGTACGACTGGAGACTAGCTGTATGACAAGCTGAAGGCAGAATGCATTCACCCTGTCTATACCACATGCTGCTGCAGCAGCTGTTCAAAGCACACAACTCCTTGTACCTGGTATTTCATCTTTCGGTCAAGCTGTGCTTCTGACTTGTGTGCTGAGGTGTCTGCAAGCTGCATGCTGATGCCTCAACAGGTACATGCCTTGACAAAGATCTGCAGACTCAGTCAGCGTCATGCTCAAGGACCTGTGCATTTGCTTGCAGGATTTGGAGGCCGCCAAAGCAGCACAGGATGTCTGGCAGACAGCAATGGCAGAAGAGTCAGCCCATGCTGCAGCATCGCAGCCTACCACTTTGGCACCTTCCAGATTTGATGCCGTCGGCCTGCAGCAGAAGTCAGCCTTTGGCGCTGCACCTGACACATCACATAATGCTGGGCGGAACATTCGGAGACGGTTGAACAGCCATGCAGGTGACTCTGTGTCACACATCTCTCAGTCGCTGGAAGTGACAGAGGGTACTGCGCTCAAGGTACGTCATCAGTCTCCCCTGCTTACGCTTGCATGTATCTCACTGCATTGGCTGCATTGAAGTGTGTTGCCTTGGTTGTGTTCAGCTGGTGTTCACAATGGCCCAAATTCACTATCACATAATGCTGCCATACTGTCAGAGACAGTATTGCTGGTCACCATGATCCAGTGCCCTGTGCTTCTCTTTCAGATCTGCCCTGAAATGCCTAATTGCTTGAGTGCTGTGGTCACTGCATAACTCTTTCAGTCGCATTAGCAGACACACACAATCTGTGTTTGGCAGGGACTCACGCGCCCTAGTCATGCCAAGAATGTCTCAGGAGAGGAGCTTCGCGGAGGGCTTGTGCAGCCATCTTCCAGGCAAACCAACCTACCTGCTGATCATGATGCAGCTGATGTCAGCAAAGCAAATGCAGCTGTATTCTGGAAACCTGTTGCGCAGTATGGTGGTACTCTGTCAGGTCCTGACCATCAACAGAGACAGGCAGCTCGTGCAGAAGGGCTTGCAGCATTGCAACAGCCTCAGCCAGCTCAGCCGTCAAACCCAGTTGGGTCGTCGCTGTCTGAACCCAGATATAGAGAACCTCATCATACCTTGTCTCAGGATCAGTATAGGGCCGACCTCAAGCAGCAGGCTAGAGACATCTTGAACCACATTAACCAGCTAGCTGAGGTGTACAACATAGCTACAGAAAGCGTGCGCGGCTTTGCAACTAAGTCCTTGTACAACCGCGTCCTAATTCAGCAATGGAGGCATGTTGCGCGCCAATCATGTAAGTTCCAACTATTGTTTTCGAAACAATATTCAAGATGCCAAGTACATATGACACTGGATGATTTAGCTCTCAACACTGCTTGTGCAGTTGCTTATCACCTGCTAGAGTTTCACTCATTTGGTTTTGTGTGGCAGTGAATAGTTTGCTGATTGCAGTGGACCTGAAGCGGGTATTGCTCAGACAAGCTGAGCATCTGGAGCTGCTGTGCATGTTTGAGGATGCTCGCAGCAAATTGGCTGATGTTGCAACTCAAGGGCAGTGGAATGTGGTCATGGTGAGCAAGTATAAAATGCATGTGGGCATGGCACAATGATGCATGGTTGTACATAAGATAAGCATGCAAGGTTTCTTATTTTGAATAGCATCTGTGGTGGTAAGCCAAAGCCTCTGACCATGCTAAAACGTTGCATCATGCCTTTCAGTCATGGCTTGACAGCAGGGTTGCCTACTGATTGCTGCTGTTGCTGCAGCATGACTTGCATGGCATGGATGAGAACTTCGCCAAATCTTGGGTGAAGTTCATTTTACGGCACTGTGGAAAGGTGTCACATTTGACACCCACATACATCATGGTAAGTCCCTTGAGGTTCTTCTGATGCTTTGCATGTTTATGAAGCAATGGGCTGCCAGCAATAGTCCTTGGTTACATGATTTTGAAGCCAACTCGCACAGTGTAGCATTCCTGGTCTTCATGAGTTGCCACATGAATGTTGCATGTATCAGCCATTCTGTGCAAAATTGTGTTGCTGACTCTCTGTCTCCCTGCAGCTCATTGTTGGAATTGGCAACCACAGCCTGAACAATGAGCCCAAACTTCCGCCGGCAATTAGGAAGCTCTTGAGGGCCTTTGGCTTGACCGTGATGTCCATCAAGCACAAACCAGGTGTCCTGGTTGTGCGCCTGGACGGACCTGTAGATTACACAGAGTCTTCAGAAGGGCTGGAGCCACCTCTGGTTACGCCCATCCCTTCCCTGCCATCTGAACTTTGTGACAAGTTCCCTTTGTTTCACGAGGACAGCCGTCACCTGCCAAAGGCAGCTGTTGCACGGGTGCGGCAGTGCATAGAGGATATGGCCCAGGCCTTCAACAGCATGGCACAGACTCAGAGGGCCTTGGGCCGGTCTTTGTACGCAGCTTTCCTGGACTATCAGGACCAGGCACATGATGCTCAAGAACAGCTGCACAGAGCAAGTGACGAGCAGAGTAAGTGGCCGTGCTCTATGACTTTTGCACTGCATTGCTCCCAAGTAGGCCAGGCTACACTTTTCATTGTCTTACGCCTCTGATTGCATCTTGCCAGGGTTTTCAGAAAGCAAAGTGAGCAAGTCAAAGTTTCTGCTGCTTACACTTGAGTGATTTTGGCAGTTAGTAACTCTAAACTTGACTACAGGCGCATGTGATCTGAACATGACGGTTCGAAACTTGGAGCTGTGCGCCAGAGTGTCCTGGGAGGACTCACAGAGGGAATTTGCGGCAGGATTCAATTTCGAGGTGTTCAATGCCGTCATGGTATGCGTCTTGGCCATGCCCTTGCTGAGTTAAAGCTTGAGACTACCATGCTTGCCGGCATGGCTGTCATCTGCATGTTGTGCCGTTCAAGAGCAATTTTTTTTGTGATCAAAGTGTTTGCAGTGTTTGCTTGCATCCAGAACAAATGTGAGATTGGTGTACCTCACCATATACTGTGCTGAGTGGCTGTGCACATGTTCATTATCTTGCAATTTGTCGAGAATTCCAGCCTTGAGAGACTGCTGTGTGCTGCAGTATGACATGAGGCAGCTTGATCACTCAGATGCACTGAATCAGATGAAGCTTGTACTTGACACCTTTGCTCAGCTGAGGACAGGTAGAAGAGTACGTATTAGTGTAAGCCCTTCTGTCTGCTGACCATGCAATTATTCTTCTGAGGTCTAGTTCAGTCTTCTTATACTTGAAGGCATTCATCCTCACAGTGTGGTGATGTGTCATGCACAACTTGTTGGTCCTGTCTTCTCATTTTGATAATGATTGTACAGATACTTCAAGTCTTGCCATGACCGTGCAAGGCCTTCCCTTTTGCAGTTCATCCTTGAGACAAAGCGGCAGGGTCGCTCCTTGTCAAAGCCAGATGCACTTTCTTACCTCAGCATGCAAAAGTTCCGGGTCCAGGACCCCAGGAGTGCTTCAGGCAATGGTCCCTTAGGCGTAGTGGACGTCTATCTGGAAAGGTCCTGGCATGTTTGAATTGCTGCCAGCAGAGCAGGAGACCACAGCATTGATGCTTGTCTGACCCAAGCAACAACAGCAGGAAATTTCAGGTCTAGATGTTACAGATTCGCTGCAAAGTCAGTCTGTGGCGTATCTTTTGATGCAATCAAGTCAGCCTGGCAGTGTTTGGGCTGCCTCAGGAGGCTCTTACTACCATTCCTGCAAGGCATAGGCTTTTGATCCTGTTTTTCGATTGTTAACAGCCAATCATGCTTGCTTTTTGTATAGTATATGTATTACAGCGAGTGTCAGTGTTCTACACCCATTATGATAAATCAGTTATGATGTAGAGCGTCCTGGATTTCCTAACGTTGCCTGTTGCGTAGTCCTTGCCTCACACCAGCAAACTGCTGTATCGAAGTATTGATGGGTTTCCCCCAGGCCTGCAGGTCTGCGAATCAGTACATCTCTTTGCAACCAACATTTGCGAAATTGGTTTGATGTACCAACAACGGGGAAGGCATGCATGACAGCATACGACTGATGCTGATTACACATGCACCAAAGTTTCATTGTACCCTAACCTTTCGAAAGTATCATTCAGCTGGAAAATGGAAGCCGCTTAGCATACAGAAAGCTGACAAGCTGTGGCAGGACAGACACACAGTGAGTCACTGCATACCGGTGGACGGCCTACATGGCGCCAACTGCATGTTCTCAGCAGCTTGCAACGCAACATGATAAGCTGCAGGCAGAACTTTATGAGGGACATCAGCAACACATGTTGCTCAAAAGTCAAATAAGAGGTATAATAAAACACAGAAAGGTACACATCCAAGCCCTCAGTGAAATCGTTTGGCTGTGGCATGACAAGGGGGTGCACAGCTCAATATCAGCAAGCAGGGGGAAAACAAGCAGCCGCAATCAAAGCAATTGAAACAAACAAGATAAAAATTCCTACTAGATCTGCAGGGAGATGTGCGTAAGCTCAATTGGCCATGCATGGCTTGCATGCCAAGAAGGTCTGACATAAATCTCAACAGGGCCTTAGGGAAGCAAAGGGATAGCAAACATCAGACTCTCAGTCCAGTTGGGACATGTACTGGTATGCCTGCTGAGCATTGTTGCAGCAGAGTTCCATCTTGAGGCGCATCACAATACAGCCATCATAGTAGAGCCGTTGCACCAAATGGGATTTGAGCTGAACTAAACGTACAAATCTTCGTCTTCATGAGCAGGGATTTGCTCCTGTGCATTGTTGTTGACATCAGTCTGAAGAGGCCCCTTCATCAGGGTCTCAAACAGGAAGTGGCCATAAACCATGACCGCCTTCAGCATCTCCACCTCCTTAAGAGCTTGCACCCACCTAGCATGCATCTGGAGTTTGAGCTGTTCCTCATGATCTCTGGCCTCCTGCAAGCCAAAATGCACCAGACTGCTGAGCTGGGCATGTGATTTTGCACAGCAACTTTCGAACTTGAGCACTCTGGCACATCATGACACAGTACATCTGCTTTGATTAAGCAATACATGTGTCTGCCAGCTCACAAGTGTGCAGGGTGCACAGTCCACTCAGCACAATGACATGGGCTCTATGTGTGCTGCATTGATAGACAGGCTGTGTTTGCTGATGACAGGTTCGGTTGATTCTGTACCTGAAGCTCCTGCCTCTTGTTTGCTCTGTGCTGCGCTTCGCCCATTGCATACTCACTCCTTTGCCTTTCCCTGGCCAACTCGTCCTCTGTCTCCTCTAGTGTCTTTTGCAGCCCTTGCTTCTCCTCCACCAGCAACTCCACATGGCTGTCAGAAGCAATGTGGTCCAACTCAGCCGCCTGCACCTTGCGTCTCCCCTGCAGCTTGCTCAGCAGCCTGCCGATGATGCTGGCATGCCTCTCACCGTGAGCCATCACCTTCTTCTGACGGTCAATAGTCTCGGCCTGCTCTTCAATCATGGCTGCCTGCTGTGCAACGGTTGCTCTGAGCTGACTGTCTGTGTCAACTAACTGCTGCAAACGCATTGCGTCCTGTCGCCTGCCAGCCATAAGTGCACTCTTCTGCAAGGCTGCTTCTTTGACCTTGGCGTCCAAGATGTGGGAGGACATAGGAAGGCCCTGCAAGCAATAGGTCTTCATGTTACCTACTGTTATAGATAGCATCTACCAGCAAAGACTCATTGTGTTCTGGGAACGACAGCTGAGGTAAGCAGCAACTGACCTGATCCAAGCTGTCGTGAGTTGATGACTGGCGATCCGTGGCAGCAGCGTGATCTGCTATGTTAGCAGCTTGCTGTGCGACTGTTGCAGTGAGCTCAGCATGAGCATCATGGAGTTCTTGTATGCAGGCTGCATCCTGGCGCCTTCCTGCCAGAAGTTGGCTGTTCTGCAATGCTATAGTCTTGGTCTTAGAATCAAACATCTCGTCCGACATGCGTAGACCCTGCGAACACCATCGCAAAGGATGCCGACGGGCAGTATTTTGGGAGTCATAGCAAAAGCAGTTGCTGGCATTGGACGCAGGAAAGGATGGCCGCTGACCTGTGTCAAGTCGTGCAGCAGGGAAGACTCCGGCTGAGATTCTGGAGAGTCCGGAGACTTAGCATTGCAGTGCAGAGCTGTTCTCTTTGTTCTCAACTGCTTTGCCCTGTTAACAGGCCTGGTGCTGGCGACAAATTCTGGCGTCAACTTGCTTGGGCGAGACGAATAATGAGTCCCCTTCGCAGGCTGAAAGCTGGTGACACCATAACTAATGGATGGCTTAAAAGCGTAGGCCATAATCACTGCTGCTGATTGGCTACTACTATAAGACCCAATCTGTTTGACCCTTACCAAGGCCGTTGCGAGTTATGACTTTGCAAGTATCAATCAAGATCAAGGCAAGGCATGGCGACCAACGCTTTAGAGCTTGAAAGCGCAAGCTGTGCAGTTAATCGCTGGTATGTGTGCACAAACTTGCAAGACAACCCCCATACCTACTTACCTGCGCCTTTGGCTGCGCTGAGGCAAACCAAGTTGCTATAAGCCCTTGCTGACAGCTGAACTCCGAAATTATTACTTCAGACTTGCTTGCGTGATTCCCAGTGATCAGCGCTGTCTCATGACACCAGCTCTGCAGAGCACTTGGGGATGCCGGCAATGCTGCAATGTACAGCAATGTACATGTTTGGATGCAGACTTCATGCCAGGACCGCACACAACCTTCACAAACAATGACACATGTACAGCACAGCGTGAGCATGTCATGTGCTCAGCACAATCAACGGCTTACATTGTGTTTCTCACTATCAGGAGAGCCACAGGTTTCAAAGTGGTCTTTAGACACGAAATGGTCTTTAGTCACTAAAGCCTAAGTCTTCTTTTTAATCTGTGGCAAGACCCTGTACACTCACAACCACCAAAATGACCAACCTCAACACCAGGACTGTACTGCTGTGTGATATGACACCGCAAATGAAAGCAAAGACATTGAGGGAATCATCAACATTCCAGACTAAAAATGTGGGTTTTAGTACGGTAAACTGCTCTCTGTATCTGCCTGTCATTCACCCTGAGCTGTGCTACTCACTGGTATATGCTCCCTGTATGCCAATTCCTTCAGCTTTCACACCACTATTCAACAAGCTGCCTGTCAACAAAGTCACATCCAAGAGCTACAGTCATCTCAAATTGATACTGTACGTACAGTTACTGCATGTGCAGCTAGCCTGCCACCTGTCATTTCAAAGAAAAGAAAAGACTATGCCTTTCGGCGTCAATGAGAAGCCAAGTATTATACCGTGCTGCCCAGGGCTGTCATTTCAAACTGGTGCTGTATGTACAGTATACTAGCTGCAGCTAGCCTGCCACAGCAGTAGATGGAGAAGCAGTGGGTGAGGCTTCGCTGGCAGGGCTGTAGGGGGTCTGTGTCTGTAAGTTGAATGTCCTCACATTGAATGGCAGTAGTGCATTGCTGACTAGATGGATGATGGAACCACAAGCTTGGATGTTTGGCTGGACAATGGTGGCTATGCTGCCAACGCCTAGCACCTACATGCATCAGCATTGACTCAGCTGTGCCATCTTGGATGTGACAATACATTTTGACATTTTATGCACACACATTTTTGCAGGTTTTGCAGCGGCTGGCATATTGGTGCATTGGTGAGACTCTGTTTTGTATGCACTGCAAGTCAACAGTTCAATCAGGTCACGGCCTGCTCTACTCTGTATTGCTGCCTGTATGGCACTGGAGCAGGGATGTGAATGAGTCTGTCTGAAATTTAGACCATCAAGGTCAGGTGTGTCCAGCATCACTGCACGGCAGGGCAGGGCACGCCAGGGCAGGGCAGGGTACAGTGCAGAACAGGGCAGGACGCAATGTCTATTTTGTCTGCAGCCCCTGCATGTGTTTTCATGTGCTAACTCAGCTCCGTGACTCAGCTCCATCAGCCAGCACTAGCAGTGCATTGCCTCGAGCCTTAGATTCCTGGAATCCCCATGCATTGATAATTCTCGCAACTCAGCATGACACAAAACATACACATTACAAGGACAGTGATGCTGTACGACAGCAAGTGCAGCAACAGACCTGTGTCATGTCAGTGGTGGTTTTGATGCCAATAGGGATATAGGCAGGAACACCATTCACACCACTGCCAGTTTTGATGACATTGGTGGTGTTGAAGGTGTCTCCTGCCAACAGCTGGTTCTCCTGAAGCTGCTGGGGCACAACAGAGTAGCCCAGCAGGTCGCTGATGATATCAGGAATCTGGCCGGTCAGATCCAGGATTGTCTGTGCATTGTCCAAACCAGATATGCCCTGCATGACCAAGAAGCTGCTTGACTGCATGCATTACAGTAAATGGGCAGAATATAGTGTAACAGTCTTCCAGTCCATGAGCAGCAGCACAAAAGCAATGGGCAAAGGGGGGGTCTAAAGGGCAACTGCAGAAGGCAGCAGGCAAGAATGATTGGCAACACGTAGTCGCGGGAGGTCAAGGCTTTTGCTAAAGGCATAGGCTATCAGCACCAGCAGGAAACAGTGGCACAGGAGGCCTGAACAAGGCATGTGCCTGTGCCGTGCTGTGCCGTGCTGTGCTGTGCTGTGCTGTGCTGTGCTGTGCTGTGCTGTGCTGTGCTGTGCTGTGCTGTGCTGTGCTGTGCTGTGCTGTGCTGTGCTGTGCTGTGCTGTGCTACATCAACAAGCAAGCAGCAATGAAGCATAGCAGGAAAGTGCAGTGGTTATCATGGAATGTCAGAGCACAAACTATTTGAAACAGGCGGCAAGCATCAGCGGGATCATAAGGCAACAAAAGCCAAGAGGCATTAGTAGGAGGCCAATTGGGCCTTGCAAGGGCAGACACAGAAAGGCAGCAGCTGCTGTGAAGGGGAGGCTTACTGCCAAAAGTGGCTCTGAGAAGGCATCATTGACAGGGGCAAACATGGTGATGCCCTGGTTGGTTCCATTCAAGTTGTACTGCAGCCCTTTGCTCTGCAGGCCAATATCACACGATGAACACCATGACATTCGTAACATGACAGCTGACATCACTACACTGGGCGCCCTGATAACCAACGCTACCAATTTTTACTGCTTCTCAAGGAACTTGAGGAACCCTCACACATAACAACAGCAGCAATTTCTGTTATGCTCAGATGTCCTGAGCCAAGATTTGGACACACTGGCAGCTCATGTGTCTGCTTGGTTGCATCACCAGATGTATGGCTGTCCCAAAAGGCAAGTTCATCAAGCAGCACATGCTTCAAGCAAGCTACATGCATGACGTGCACTGTGTTACATAACCTCCAGGTCGAAGCATTACATTACCCATTTCTGCTTCACACACTACAGCAAGAAAGCGTAGTTTGAAGGCAGGAATTAGACCGTATTTTAAAGGCAGGAACTACCAAAAATGGCAGTCAGGTAAGCCTCCTACCTGAATGAGATTGACCCAGGTGGTCAAGTCTGGTGACAAGCTCAGGGTCTGGAAGATGGTTGGGCAGGACTGCTGAGCAGCAGCTGCAACTAGGTTGAACAGAGTGCCATTGGGGGTGGTGGCTGGCAGTGGCTCAGCAGCAGGGGCAGGGCTGGGCGAAGCTGCCCCTGGAGAAGAAAAAGGTGCGGAAGATACTATTGGGGATGGAGAGGCTTCTGAGGATGCAGCTGGGGCTGGGGACTGAGTTGGGGATGGAGTTGGGGAAGGGGTTGTAGATGGACTTGGGGATGGCAAGGCTTGCGGGGCTGGGGCTGGGGATGGCAAGGCTTCTGGAGATGGACTTGGGGATGGCAAGGCTTGTGGGGCTGGGGCTGGGGATGGCAAGGCTTCTGGAGATGTGCTAATTGTGTTTGCAGGAGTCATGGCAGGTGATGCAGCAGCAGCTGGTGAAGCTTCAGATGAACCTACAGCAACAGTGCGCACATTAAGCATCCAGACAAATTCAGATTGCACCATGATTTGTCCAGATGCAGCAGCAAAGATGAAGCTGCTGTGCTAAGCGCCAGCAAGCACATGCTAAATGCTGTTGACTGTGTCCATCTCATTCCTGCAAGTTAAATCGACAAGTAGGAATGGCGCGCATACTATGTGCAGCTAGATGCAAACCTGACGCTGGCAATTGATTGACATAATCTTGCAGTGCTTGAAAGGATGGGTTTGTCAGCAAATTCCTTCTGCTGTAGCTCGACATGACATGCACATCTACACTGTTCTGAGCTTCCTGTCTCAGCATGCTCTTGACAAATGGGCCTTGTGCTTCATGGTGCATCACAGGGCTGCCTGCAGCAACAGCCCTAAAGACTGATGCTGTGAGGCAGCAAAGCCCCTCATGAGTGCAATGCAGTTTTACTACTCAACACAGCTGCGGTGCTACACTTCACGCTTTAGCCTGGCATGCTCAACCCGGTGTCATGCATGCAACCTTCTATCGCTGGTCTGCTTTCATTTACGAAATGCGCAGTCATGCATGCAACCAGCCTACCACCTGTTGCTGATCTGCTTTCATGTACACGTGTGCAGTTATGCATGCAGACGTGTGTGGTAGTTGCCAGCAGACGGTTCACCTATGTTAGAGCACAATCCTGGGAGTGTGTCTGCACACAGTCTGATCAGGTGAAGCTCACCTGCTGCTGCTGCTGGAGTGGCTGACCCCCCCGACCCCAAGCTTGCAGCTGGGCTGAATTGCACTGTGCTTTGTACGTCACTAGGGGTGGTGGTTGCCGTCACCAGGTTGCTGCACAGCAACACACAAATCATCTTGTGGGCTGCAGCATATCTTGTGGGCATACTGCAGTACCAAAAGCTCAAAAAGAAAGGTTCCAAAAGGCTGGGGGAATTGCAGAAGGAGCATTTGCAGGTGGTCTATCACAGAGCTGCCACAACTCAGTGGGCAGTCAGTGTACATCAAACTGACAGGCTTGGCTGGGACTGGACGTTTTGTGCATGGTAGCCCATTGCAGCTTTGCATGTGGTTTGGGGGCGGGATCTCTCTGACTGCCACAAGCAATGGGGGCTAGACAAGCAGGCTTATTTGTGCAACAACCAGCCAGCAAATTGACAGAAATACACAATTGTGTATCCCATATGTATCTGCTCAACAACGCTGCTTGCAGCCACAGCAGCTACGCATGCGAGCTACACAGCTGTTCAAGATCATATACAGCTTTGCAATGGTGCAGTCAACAGGCCCTGTACCTGAGGAGCAACTGCTGACCACTGCTGGAGATCTGCAGATCCAGGGGCGGGGCTGTTGGGACGCTGCCTTCCCAGACTGCCCCATACGTGTTTTCAGTTGCGCAAAGCTCTGTATCAGCATCAAGCAAACTTGTCAGCAGGTTCGGTGTGCCAATGTCAGAGGCAGTGATCGTGCAACGTCTTGTCAGGCAGAAGAATCACAGCTGAGATGGGAGCAAGCAGAGGCATTTAAGCAGGTGTCTTGCTTCTTGACGTTCTGGGTAACATTGAAAGACCCTAGGGCACTGCTCCTAAAAGCAAGAGCAGTAGCAATGCTGCTTTTTCCTGTGACTGATGATGGAGGAGGAACGACGATGTCATTTACAACGCAGGCAGCAGAAATCCTTTGATGCCTCAGCATTGTTTGCTGAGTGTCTGAAAACAGCCTTTGGTGTGCGCTTTGCATCTGGACATCTGATGGGGTGCAGAGGTATGCCAAGTCTGACTTGGCAATAAGCAGTGTTCTGCATCATGGGCAGCAAAGCTCACCTGAGTACCAGTAGGGGCTATGGCTACTGATGAGATTCCATTGCTTCCAGCCACATTCAGCAGCACCAACTTGATGTAGCCGTCGGCCACTGGGCTCAGCTGCTCAATCCTGACAGTGATGGGCCCTGTAGCTGCACAGTTCACCTGCAAAGCTCAAAACAGTAAGTCAGCATGAGGGCAGGTTTTCACACACTTGTCCCCCGTATACAACACCACTGCATAAGTGGCGTAGTCTGTCTCTTTTCTTTTCTAAGAGAGCATCAGTTCTTGTGGAGTCCAAGCAGGACAAAAGCAAGGTTGAAGTCTAGGCAGCATGCTGCAATTGCAGGTATGGCATGACAAAGCTGACACTCAGGCCTTCTGCAAAGTAATCAACTGCCACGCCCGTGCAAGAAACACATGCTGTGGCTGTGAGCATGAACAACATATATCTTACGTCGTTTGGCACATACTTATGAGCATAAGTAATTGTTGTAACGTTCTCCAGTGAATCTTGTACATAGCACAAGGAGGACTGCTGGTCGAGAAGAAACACAAGCCCTAATGCTGCCAGCTTAGTGCACCTAGCACCAAGCATCTTTGTGATAACAGCCAACTTGAACAAGATTTCAAATGTACACCAACCTGTTCAACTGAGACACCAACATGGCCCAGACGGTTTCCTTGTGATGACACCGCAGTGATATCAGCTGAATCCAGCTGAAGATTTGAGCTGCTGGTGTCAATAATCTGGACTGTGATGGGCGCTGTCCCAGGTGCACAAACCCCCTGCAAGCATGCTTCCTTGTAAGTGCTATCCACAAGAGGTGATGCCCCCTCATGGGGTAGTGCCTAAACATTAGCAGGAATGTGACTTTATGCTGGCAACCATTGGGGTATGCCAAGTAAATCAGGCCAAACACAACTAAATCAAAGTCATAGGTGCTATGTAGGCAAGCCTGGTTGATGTTGACATTACCAGCATATGCAACTATATAGTAGCATACATAGTAGCGTGACTTTGATGCAAATTTGGGAAAGATGAGGCCGGCAATTGCTCACTCTGCTGATGTTGCTGCAGTGCCGCAGAGGAAAGGAAAACAACGGACTTCCATAGGTCCTACAGTGGCGTTGAGCACATTGAGATCCAGTTTTTGCTTACCGGGGAGGGGTCATTGCATGTGATTTGAAGGCAGGCTCCACAGCCGTTTTGAGGCAGGCCTGCTAAAGGGGGATTGCTGCTGCTGAAACTTGCAAGGTGTCCATTAGGGAACAGTGATGGAGATATCTCTCCATACCCGCAGCTGTCAGGCTGCACAATACGGCGTGGTGTTGAGAACCATGAAGTGATAAATGTCTCTTGAACACAGCTCTCTCTGCTCACAATGGCTGTGACAGAGCTGCAGTTGGTTTCATACCTGGCCAGAATAGACGCCAGCTGATGTTGACGAGCTCTGTTGGCAGTGTATATGCTGAGAGCTGAGCAGCAGCATCTGTAAGTAAAGCAGCAGAGCTGCTTGCAGAGACCTTGAGACCATCTTGATTGGAGCAGCTACTCTAGAGACCTATTCCCTCAGCCATTCATGGCAGTGTGTGCAAGTGTTCACCAGAAAGGCCAACGTTTTTGGCTGCCTCCAAGTAAAGCGGCCGGAAGCTGGCTGCAACGAGCGGACCAGACCGGAAGGAACAAAATGACGGTGGCACGACTAGCAGAAGTCCGACCAAGCAGCCTCTACTGTAACAGCAAATGCTGCAAAGCCATGATGGGCAGGCCAGCCGATGTTCAGGCGTCAACGCTTGCTTGCTTGAAGTGCCTTGCTATGGAAACTAAACTGCTTGCAGCCACGTCTACCGTCGCTGGCCTACCGTCGCTGTGGCTGCAGCATGTTGCATGTGATACAGCTATTAGCATGTGCAATTGACTGCAGCGCTGTGGTCCTCCTGAGGAGACGACGCTGCAGTGATGTCATCCGATCCAAGGTTGAACGTTGTTGCGGAACGATGGCACACTTTCTGATGCAGGAAGGCTGACTACCGCCGGATGCCTATAGGCGTTGTTTCTCGGACGAATCACAGGACAAAACCTACTAGCAGCGATGGACGAGGAGCACGTAGCATGCGCCGCCTGGCAGTCGAGCAGCACAACATTTCAGTTGGGCCTGCCGGCGATCGGTGGAACCTGCTTGCCACTTCATAGCCACCCCTTATCACTGTTAGCTGCAGGCAGGCTTAGAGCCCTCGCCTGAGGCAATTTTTGCCGTTGAGAAACGATCTTCTCGTTCGTGCCGCTTGACAAAATCAACAATCGCATTTGCTAAGGACACTAACGAAAGGCAAGGTTTGCTCAGCTCATATGGGATTGAAATGGGCGTCTGCTATCGTCTACGTTTTGGCAGCAGTGGCGTCCTTCACAGAGGCTAATCCAGATCAGCAACAGTTCAAACAGTTCAGATCCAGAAGACTGCAACAGGTCATATGCAGCTCAACTGTCATGCATGTGCAAAAGTCTTGGTTTCGAGCTCAAATCATAATTTATGTTGCTTGTATGAATATGTAACTACCCTTCTTGAGCTCACTGTCAAGATAAATGGAGAAAAAGGACAAGTTGCTCGCCAGCTGCAAACAAGACAGAAGTGTACATCAAGCTTCACATTGTGACATTATGACAAGAACAAGGCCTACTGAAATGCTAGGCTATGTGGTAAGCATAATGACTATCAAAAGTGCTGCAGGTCACTTATGCCCCCAATGTGGCAAGCAACAATCTGAATGACTTCATCTCAAGCTTGGGCAATGTACCTGGCTTTGCCCCGCTACAAAATTTGCTCACTCCAGCAACACCAGAGAACCCACCCCCTGAGGTGATTTATGTCCCAGCACCAGCTACTCCTTCACCTCCATCCCTGGCAGGTGAACGTTCAAATAAGCACTTGATGCATCGACATCACTGCAGTTGATCAACAAAGATGCATGCTCTTGCTGATGCACATCATCTGAAGGCTGGTGCTTGTCCCAACCCATGGCAGTCGGTTGTAGGGCAGCAAGGTCATTCATCCAGCGATTACAAGATGCAAGAGCTCATAACTCAACACAATGAGCACAGGCGATGCATCACTTATTGTGGCGCAAGCTGCATGCATACATGTAGGACCGACGCACAAGTGATGCATAATCACTCAGGCAATTGGTGACTGCAGAGTATATTCTGGTGCCATATCCACCATCAGCACCTGCACCAGCACCACAGTCAGCCCCACCCCAGCCTCCACCACCCCACCCAGTTGCATCCCCACCTGCCCCTTCATTCGCTTCACCACCACCGCCACCCCCACCTCCATTCCCTTCATCTTCATCTTCCTCAACCCCCAACCCCACCCCAAGTCCGACCCCAAGTCCTACCTCAAGTCCCACTCCAAGCCCTACTGCAAGTCCCAGCCCTGTGCCTTCTTCTATGCCTTCACCAGCAAGTGCACCAGTTGCTCCTTCATCGCCTGTATCTGCCTCTGGGCTGTTCAATCTGAAGGGCGCTGTCTCGGGAAAAGCCTGTCAAAGCATTTGGCAGGTCATCAACTTGGATCCAGACTTGAGCATGTGGGTCAGCTTGTTACAGGTACACAGAGCTTGCAAGCACTGGAAATAAGCTTATGTGCACAGCGCCATGCTGTGCAAATGATTTTTGAACCTAAGCATGACAGCTACACAATTGTCGCGTCAACTAGCATTCATAGCCTGACAGTGGTTGTGCAGATGCTTGCAAGACTGTGAGGCTGTGGCAACATTCAGCTGACTGTACTCATCATGTTTTGGTGTCAAAGCGTATGCACCCCTATTTTATGATGCATGATGCAGCTCACGGCACCATGCCCAATGTGCCTGTTCCTTCCCTCACACAAACCATGTGAAATTGCTGACAGGGCAAAGGGTTGGGCAGTACCTTCAACACCACCACCAGCCAGATCACAATGTTCGCTCCTGTCAATGCTGCTTTTACAAGCAACATATTTGAGGTGTGTGAGCCAGTACTTACCTGTTATTCATGTCCACCCTTGTATAGTGTTAGCAACTGCAGCAGCTGCTGCTCTTGTCTGGATGAGCCCTGCAGTGCAGTCAAATTTCAAGTGTGATGTTATATTGTCTGAGGGCACACGTTGTATGTGTGTGATGATGCAGTCACTGAGCATGTTTTGGGACAAGAGTTGTATCAAATTTGAAGGCGATGGGCTGGACCAATGAACCAAAGTAGACGCATTGACATGGACCATCTCATGCCAAAGTGCATACAGCAGCCATGCTTGACCCCAAGTGTGCATGGAGCAAACAAGTGCATCAAATTTGCAGGCTAGCTGAGTGCTGCTCCCTGCTGTTCGGTCACTCTGCAGCTGGTGCCATTGTCAGTGGGAGATAGTCATTGTCAAGGCAGACTTTCACCCTGTGTGCGGCATCACGATGGCTTTGTTGATGCAGCATGTTGACTGCAGGGTCAAGCCGGCACAAATGGTGCAAATGATCTGTCAGAGCTGCTTGGCAACAGACCGGATGCAGTGAACCCCATCATTGGCTACAACGTCTTACCTGCCAGCTACAACTTGGCAGCCTTGACACCTGGCAGGTCCCTGGACACCACAGACACGGCCAAATCAGGCAACACTGTCCAGGGTGTGCCTGAAACCCTTGTGGTCAATGTTAACAGTAACTCAGGAACTGGTGCACAGGTGAGCCATTGATTCACACTCTATGAGGCTTATTGCGCTTCTTTTGGATGTTCCATGTGTGGATGACTCCATGTCAGAGTCCTACCTCTGGATATCAGGCTGTCTGCGATGACTGCAAACATTTCTTGCATCATTTTGCATGCATCTAGCATCTTGCTTTGCTTTCCATCAGCTAGCATCTATGTCAACAGGCTGATAGGGGCAATTTTTTGACGTATGACTGCCAGGCAGTCAGCAACAATCTTTCTGTCTTGCAACTGCACTGCGTACTTATGTGTTGTGGCCTGATTTGCAGCTCAAGGGTATTGGGAACAGCGTCAACATCCTGCAAGCAGACATCCCAGCATGCGGACCGTCTGTGGTTCATATCACAGACAGTGCGCTGCTGCCACTCTTGTTTGCAGCAGCTCCGTCCTCAGCTCCAGCTGCAACGCAAGGTTGAGGCTGTCACTCTCATTGACTTTGACAAGGGTAGGTAACTAGACTGAGAATGTGTTGTAGATAAGGCGAGATGGTGAAATCACCCTGCCGGCACTGAGAAAGCACTGAGAGTGACATAGACTTCTAAATGAGCTAAATAGGTCTAGCTGCCTAAAGTCAAAAGTGTATGACAGTTCGTGTTGCGATATAACGTGCAGTGAAATTTAAATGGCCTAGTCAGACGTTTGGCGAGAAGAGCGGGCCTGGCAACCGTCACGATCTTTTGGTTGTTAAAAGTACAGTTTGGTGTGTGCGGTATGTCAGGGGTTGGGTCACAAGCTGGCCGATGCCGGAGGAGCCGCTTGCAAAATTGACTGTTGCTATGACACTCACAGATCAAAGCATCAACACTAGCCATTTTCTGCAAGCACGATGCAGCTCGATCACGACTTGCAACCGAGTTGGTTTCGGAGCTTACTCTTATCACCGATCAGAATGCAGAGACCCGAGCTCAAAACTTAACACTACCGACACTACCTGTATTGTTCAGTAACGCCTAGACAATGAGGCTGCACCGGTCTCTACAGCATTCTGTCGGAAGCAGATGACAATCAGTACGCTTGCGCGGAGTGAATTTCATAGCAAGGCATCGCTACCATGGCATTCCGATAAGCTGCGCAGTCAGGGCAGCTCTTTAGTAGAAGTTGAAATTTTCTCAATTTACCCATGCTGAAGACGCGAGTAACAGGCTACTGCAATCTGATGCAGTGCACACCACTTTGCCTACAGCTGTGACTGTGAATGTACGTTTACATGTGGCAAGTAGTGTTGCAAGCAAGTTGCACATCATCACATCTACCGGAAGGTGCATGGCCTGAGAGGTGCATCAATACAAGACAACAACTCCAAAGTCTGCAGCGCTTGCAACTATGTCGTGACAGGGCAAATTGGCAAGTCGTGAATATGTTGATCTACATACAATGTTTGCCAATTGACGTGGGCGCGAGCAGTCATTTGTGAGTCAATGGGGTATAGCTTGTCAGGTTTGGAACAATACTGCCAGCCCTGCAGACCTGGTGACAGTCTTATGGTGTTGCCTGGCAGAGCTGTGCTTGAGTGCAGATCATCAGAGCAGCTGCAAATTGTGAGAGCTGCAGATCTGCAGAACGTCAACATGGCATTCGCTGAGGAGCTGATCTGCCATTCCCATGTCTTACATCATATGCTGCGATACAGGTGGCAGCTTCGGGTGATTCATCCAACGGACAGCTGTGCCTGGCTCCAATCACCATGCCTTATGGCATTCTCTATCATCTGCTCATTTCACAGCATAGCATGATTTTGAGTTCAACTTTTGGGATTTGGAGCTTCGATCGTGACTCCTGTGCTTACGTGTCCCTGCTACATCAGGGCACTGAACGGTCATGTTGGGACAGCATATATTCAGCAACCTTCCGGAAATCTGCATGGCGCCTTTTCGCAGAAACACATGCAAAGTTTGCGGTGCCATGAGCAGGCACGTTCAGTCGACCAACCACTCATCCTCTGTTCCGTTTGGCAAAGGTGCTCAACGATTTCTTCGCCTGCCTCACTGCTATCGTTCATAAATATTGCGTACACCTAGCACCACTTTGGCCAGCTCGTCTTTGTGCGTGGCTTAGCACCCAGATACGGCAAACACGGTGACCGCCGCTTGCCACTTGCAGCAGTCTTCGAGCTGCTACGACCAGGTTCTGCAGCAGGTCAGGACAGCGTTTTCGCGCCTTCGGAGAGCCTGCAGCAGGCAGCATACTTTCAGGCTTCTCTACACAGCACTGAAAGCTGGCAGCCATGGGTCGAAAGGGCTCGGCAAGGGCAGCCCTTGCTTGTACGCTGGCGGTGGCGTTTGCAGCTTGTCCTAGCACAGCACAGACGACGTTCAACGCTACGGCTGTCCAGTTCGCTGCAGCGGAGGTAAAGCTACTGCATCTGAGTCTGAGTCAAGTTGCTGTCTTTACCTGCCAGCGGGTGCTACATTGCCACTGCACGATCATCACAGAGAGCTGTAATGGTCCATATGGTAGCTTCAGCCTGCCTCTCATACACTGCACGAGCTCTGAGGCAGACCTGCATACATCCAGCAACAGTCTGTCTGAGTCTGCCCTTTGCTGTGCAGGCCAATGGTCCTGCCAATCCGAGCTGTGGGTTTGGCCCGTTGAGCCTGACCAGCTTTCCCTTTGGCAAGGCAGCATCCATCAATGCCAACAGCCCCTTCCTGGAGGGCTTACCTCAGGGCGGTTGTGGGGTGTGCTTCCAGTTGACCTGTGAAGCTGGGGTAAGCATACCCACATAGCTCTTTGTGTTTGTGCTTAGACCTCACACAAATTACATGCAGATTTTCGGATGTAGGAGTCCCGCAGCACACAGAGCGCAGAGATGGCAGCAGCTGATTGCTGCAGCAACTGTCTGTGGTTTACATGATGCTGCTTTCCTTGGCTTCCTGCAATGCACACAGCTTGCCCTGCTGCATTGCGCGGTACCTCCTCAGTTGCAGAGGTACCTAGCAATGCTTGCTTGCTGCATGCTGGCTCACTGATGTATTGCTTTGGCAAACAACTTGCGATTGTGGGATTCCTCACCTGGCAGCAATAGGATGTCCTGAATCCTGTTATTGTCTGCTTATCTTTCTGAGCTTGTGCAGGCAATATGTGAGAACAGCAACCAGCCTTTGGTGGTACAGCTGGTGGACTCTGGCACTTCCAACATCAGTATAAGGGCTCAGGACTTCACAGCACTAGCGCCTGCATACCTGGGCAGCATACCTGTTTCTGTGCAGCAGGTATACAGCCAACAATGCTGCTGACTTTGTGCTGTAAACTGCTCTGCTGCACATGCTGCTGCTGTTTCAACTACAAAGCACTTCACCTGAATCAGCACACTCTGTTGTGCCAAGCTGCACCCATGCACATGGGCTTGGACAGACTCTGCGTTCAAGGCAGTAGCATGTAGTGCTCCTTGTTGTCTGTCCAAGTCAAAACAAATGCTGAGGGCTGTTTTTCAACTTCAGCATTTCTCAGCTGTGTATACTTGCTTGATTGTATACCCATGCATATATGCTGGCTTGCCTTCATGCGCAAACCAGAGGACATCACAATCAGAGTGTCGTTCTCACGCAGGCCAACTGTAGCATTGCTGGCAACATTTTGATCAGAATACTGCAGTATCGCGCTGCTGGAGGAGGCTACATTCAGCTCACTTTCCTGAACACCATCGGTGGCATTGACTCAGTCCTCCTCAGCGCCTCAAAGGCTAATGTAAGCACCTGAACCCATGCTTCGGGTCTTGTGTTGCACCCTTTGTTGTTTGCCAGGCCATGATGCACGATGGATTTGTAGAGCATGACAAGCATTGCAGAGTAAGCAAAGAGACAGCATGATTTGTTAAATACCTTAGCTGTCCCCCTCCATTTCTTGGCCAACACCTCTGACTGCTTACGTGTCAGACAAGCTTCAGTGGTGAACTTCGGAAGTGAGCACTTGTTGCCCAATCACCAGGCTGTCTACTTGCTCATTTTGCCAAAGCCTATTTTGCCAGAGCATATTTTGTATCAGCTTCTGCAGCAGCTTCTGCAAGGTGGCCATGTCACCAGCTTTTGTGCTGCTGCAGAACTTCCAGCCCATGTACAACCAGATGGCAGCTGTGTGGGTGGCCAGCAACCTGCCCCCTTCCCCCTTGGATGTGCGTATTGTCTCTGTCACCGGCCAGTCTGTCACTGCTGTGTGAGTAACCTCCACTCCACTGAACGCCTGCTTTACTGCCGAAACACAGACTCACACTGCTAGTGTAGCCGCAAACAAGCAGCGGATGACCTCATCAGCTTGGAGTGAGATGGCAAAGGTCCTGATCAGCTATTGCATGATTCACCAAATATTGGCCGCAGCTGAGCAGCAGTGCAAATTATCTTCTGATATCTGACATGTCTTCTAACTTGCTCTGCAGACCAGCGCTGGCTAGATTTAGAGTCATCTGCATCATGCTGAGAACAATGGCAGTGCATTGTTCTACTTGCAGTGGTCCAAAGCAATGCTGTATGCAGTGTCTGATATGTGCCCTGATGCCTGCAGAGGCGCAATCACCAGCATAGCCCAGGCTGACATTCCAACCAGTGTGCAGTTTGACGCAACCAGTCAGAGCAGCAGTGCTTCACCAGCTGCAAGCGGTGGAGTTGCAGGTGAGCTTGACTGCTGCTGAGACAAGCGCATTGCTGTGGGCATGCATCTGTATTCCACATACAAATTTGCTTCCAAGGCAAGTTGGCTCAGTCTTATGGAGATTGTGACACCTTTAGTGGCTGCAGCTATCACTGCTGCATGAGCACCTGAGACAGACAAGGACCTGGCCTGATTAGTTATGCCCCAACCCAACTAACACAAGAGCTGTCTGTTGCAAGAAAGGTCAAGGTCCCTGCCATGCTCTTATGCGTCCTGTCAAGTCAGAACTTTGTAGTCTAGGTGACTTGTAAAGGAAGCTTTTGGTTGGCCCTTGTATGCAATTGGTTCAAAGGATGTGCTGCTGCAGTGTATACCTTCCCACCCTCACTGCCTGAGGCACCCCCCACCCCGCCAGAGTCACCAGCACTATCCCCACCAGAGCTCCATGCTACAGATGGACCACCCCCCTCTTCACCCCTGCCACCCCTGGTCAATAACGCAGCCCCAAGCCCTGACTCACCTACGCCCCCACAAGCATCTGCAGAGGAAGCGTCTGCAGCAGCTGCTATGTCACCTGCTGCAGTAGCTGCTGCTCCAGCTCCAGGGCTTGCTGCGACACTGCCAGCGCCAATTAGCTTCCCAGAACCTGCTGTAGCACCTTCAATCTCTGCCTTGCCTGCTGCACCAGCACCTTCAAACCCTTTGGCAGCTACTCCTGCAGCTTCAGCCAGTTTGGCAGCGCCTACAGAGCCAGCTGCTCCAACAGCTACACCTGTGACTAATGCAGCTGCAGCTCAGCTGTCACTGCCAGCACCAACACCTATACCAGCCAACAATAGCATCACCAGCTCTCTGGAGTCCAACTCCACAGCTGCGGCAGCTGCTCCATTACTAAGCCCTTCAAATGGCACATCTGCTGTACAGAATCTGTCAGCAGAACCACTGATACTGACACAAGATGGGATGATGTATGACTTGAAGGGTATAGCCTCTAACGGAAGCTGTCTCACCCTATGGCAGCTCATTCAGCTGAGCCCCAACTTGACCTCCTGGGCAGATGTGATACAGGTCCCGTCCAAGGCTCAGTGTCAGTGGTTTGTCGGCAGCGTCTTTGTTCAACTCATGTTTTGACAACTGCCTGTTCAAGTTACATGTCAAGATAAAGTTCTGTTCTGCACAACCTGCTGAACACCATGACTTAGCGGTTCAGTCTGCGTGCAGGCTGCTGGTCTTGTGGATGCGTTCAACAGCTCAACACAAGAGCTGACCATGTTCGCTCCTCTCAACTCTGCTTTCCAGAGCATTGCTGTTGAGGTAAGCCAGCACGACAGCTGCAGGGATTCACCCGTACATGCTTTGCTAGACGGCATTAGTTGAGGCCAGAGGTCACTGTGCCAAAGACCCCTGTCCAGTGCTGCAAGCGCTGTGTGTATGGCTTGTTTGCAGTGTTGAGCTTTTCCATTGCAATCAACAGTACCCCACAGCTAGGTGTGCCTGCGCTGATGACAGGCTAATTGAAAGCAGCTAGCTACTATTGCAAAGAGTTCAGACAGGCGGCAAGTGTCGGGGCGCAACACCTTATCACATATGGCTCAACCCATTGGGTTTGCTGCTGTTGCGTTTCTGATACCCAGTGTGCATGTATGCAGGTAGAGAATGCATTGGCTACTCCAGATGGCTCTCTAGAGGCTGCCAGTCAGTACCTGCAGTCCCAACCCAGCCTGGCGCAAGCCATCATTGGCTACCAGACTGTACAAGGTAGTCACTCACTATCACTGCTGCGGACTCAGATGCAGCTGAACACGACAGACAGTCTCGGAGTGAACAATGCCTCAAGCGTTCCATTGCCGCTGACTGTGACTGTGGCTGGAGGTAACACTGCAAAGGTAAGTGCAGATTTGGGGCAGTATCGCCAGAGTTTGCTGCTCAGGATGCATGAAAACGCAAGTAGCCTAAGTAACTGCTGCTGGCAAATGCTTTGCGTGAGACTGAGCCCAGTCTTGCATGCGATCTTCTTCCCATGCTTTATTGCCTGAAGAGCTGAAGCTTCATTTGATGCCATACATTCAGCCCTTGCTGTAGATCATCACAACCACCTGATTTTACAGGTGAGTGGACTGCAGAACCCAGCCAATGTGCTGCAGACAGACATTCCAGCATGTGGACCCAGCCTGCTGCAGCTCACAGATGCAGTGCTTCTGCCAGTGAACTTCACAGACTATGTTGCATCACGCATTACGCCTGGTGATGACAATTCTACCATGGCGGTAGCAGGCTGATGAGGGCAGCTGGAAGTTCTATTGCAGATGACCCATGTCCGTCAAACACAAATGCAGTCATGAATAACGACTCTGTTCAGCTTGCAACTGAACAAGGCAGTCTCTGATGTGTGACTGATAGTGTCTTGGCCTGACACAGGTGGGAGTGTATGTGAACATGATGTGTCAAAGGTGTGACTTGCCCTTGTAAGCTAATGCATGTAATATATATCATGGTAGTCATATCAAGCAATGTGTGCAGGCTATGCCCGTCGTCTTTTTGGCATTTGTGACACTACCATGAGTCACAGTCTGTGACACTAGTGCTCTCATCATGCTTCTGTTGCTGAACAGCAGCGCTCAATGCAGCAAGAAGGCGCTGCTACAATGCAAAGTGGCATGCTTTTGGGATGCAACTTAGCTTTGTCTTGCAGTTGCCAGATTCGACTTTTTTTGGTCCAGCATGCAAAGGTCCATGTAGGGGCAGACACATGTGATATATAATGCATCAATTCACAGCTTGAAGGTTCTGAGACAGCTGTGGGTGTGTTGGCATGAGCACCTTTTTGCAAATGCGCAGTGGATCCCATAAGTCATGATCAAGCCATTTGCCAACACAAAACATCCTTATTTGTGTTGCTGGAGACGAAATAGTACATTCATGACCATGAGAACCCATTGACTCAGCCTGGTCTTGCATCTTTCGTCACCAAGTTTGAAAGCCAGAGCTTTAGACTAGTTCAAGATTTGAGGTAGCCTTTGCTCAGCACGAAAGCTGCGGGCGCAGTCAGCATTCAAAGTCTGCATCTGCGTTAATATCAAGGAGCAAGGGGAGGGCAAGGGAAGGGCCAGACTCTAGCAATCTTTTTTGAGCTGGTAATCAAAATGCTGTGCTGTGAACGATCTGTGCTGGTTGACTTGCTGAGGTAGACAGGACCGCTGCTTAAATACAGAGTTACGCTTTGCAGCAATGTCGGAGCTCGCCAGCACATGTTGCTGGTCCGCTCGGCCGACTGCGGCAGACTCTCCGGATCAGATAATGATAATGAAAGTCACCGGAGTTTGCCGGGCAAACTTTGCCCCCATTGCGATCGGCCCTGTGGTACACACGATGGTTTCGGAGCGATATTATGCTTTTCCGATCTTTCGAACGTCGATCATCAAGGCATCCGTGTCTTGGATGTGACAATCCGTGTTGCATGCCGTATCTGCAAAGATCAATACGACATATGTTGAAACACAAGTTGCAAACATCTTGGAGTTGCACAGCCGGCGTCTGGCTGAAAGCGAACTATCTGTACCGATGTGGGATGCGCCGAAGGCCACCACAAGATCTTTTGGTACCTACCGGGTGAGCCTCGAATCTGCCGACACGTAAATGCTGATTTGAGAAACCCCCTGGGTAAGTTTCCTGTTTTTGTGCCTCGCAGTGGCACATCAGCCTTACAGACGCGATATGGTGCTCATCAGCCGAGGCTTGCGTCGGACGGTACTTGCTTTCTCCACACTTTCTTTTGTGTGGATACTTGTGGTAAGGTGTCTGTTATTATGTTTCGCGCAGTTTTCTTGCGATGTTATGCTGACTTGCACCAAAACAACTGGATCGTTATGCAGGAGGCTCCAAGTCTTCCCTAGAGGTCTGCCTGCACAACCCAACAAAGGACACCCCGCCTCTTTGAATGTATTTCTTGCCTGCACTGGTGTACAACCAGAGGACGCAGTTCTCTATCAGCTGTGGGTGCACAATCATAGAGACGTCCAGAGGTCCGTCAGTCATCGTGAGACAACCAGACTCCATGCAACATCTGGTATGGTGGTGCAGGCAACATCATGCTGTTTATGTTCCTGCAGAATTCAGCAAAGTCTTTAAAGGCACTGCCTTCTTTGGCAGCCCCGGGTTGCTCTCATCACAATGGCTGCTCGACACAGAACAAGGCTTCATGCAAGGCCAAGAAATGGTTGTGGGCGTGCACATCAGTGCAATTGAGCCAGTAGGCATTTCGATGCACAGCCACATCCAATTGATCTGCCTGTGAATGCAACATATTCCTGGCTTGCAGGAATTCAAGAAGCAACAATTTATGCAAGACGCTGCAGGCCCTTTTGGCCCATTCTATGACGATCCATCAACATCTGACATTGTTGTCATGGCTGGGGAGGCAAAGATACACGCCCACAAGATGTTCTTGAGCGCACACTCATCCTTGTTCAAAGCTATGTTTCAGGTAATGAATGCTGCATTTGAAGTTATTTGCTGCGGATACGACTTTGCTGCACCATGCAGGCTGGCACAAAGGAGAGCACTGCCCAAGAAGTAGAAATGGGTGATATTGAGGGACCAACTCTGACAGCCCTGATTTCTTTCATGTATGGGCGCCTAGGCACTGTCCCAGCAGTTATACTGCTGCCACTGTTTATGGCTGCTGATGCACATCAGGCAAGAACTCTGCCCCTATGCTGTCGACGCTCCAGTGTACATCACCTAAGTTGCTCATGGTGTTCTGAATCTACAGGTTGATAAGCTCCGGTGGCTGTGTATGCAACAAATGATTTGTTCAATAGACCAGGAGACGGTTCTCGAGTATGCAGCAGTTGCTGATGCTGTTTCTGACACAAAGCTGATGGAAATTTGCGTGAAATTCCTCTTGGAGTCTCAGAACAGGTAAACTGACGTGTTGGCAAAGGTGTCTACTGATGTATGCTTTTGTATTTGCAGCTGTCAAACAAGATGTTGCAATGCAGCTATGAGATTGCAGAGCAGCCTGCTATGCGAGACCTGATGCTAAACAATACAAGCCTGGCTCAAAAGCTGCTTGCGGGCATTAAGCATGCTGCCTCCAAACAGGCAGCATTGGAGAATGCTTAGCTTACCCACAATCTTCTGTCTTCCCTGGATTTGCCTGTGTGTCCAACTGCACCACTTGTGTCATTGCAGTTCGACATTTTGTTGAACTGTGTTGTTGAACTCTGATGAAACATTGCAGACGCTGCACTTGAGCAAAGCTACAATGGCTGTGCATGCCTTTTGGATACTGACTAAACTCTGCCAATGCTGCAATTGCGCTCATCAGGTATGCAGCTTTATCTTGCATACACTGTGTGCCACCAGGCTGCAGCCAATCAAGTCATGTGCTGAACGCGAAAAGCAGCCAGAACCATGCAGATCTCTGCCAAGCATACTGGGTTTGCCATTTACTCATAGCCAAAATCCAGCTGTCACCATTGTTCACACAGCAATACTTTGAGGTACATAAAGCGTGCATTAGGTGCTCATCATTATACTGACTCATCTACCCTCCCACAAGCACCTGCAGAGGAAGCTACTGCAGCAGCTTACATCATCAGGCTTTGGCTTAGACACGGTCAGCGCAATCAGCTTCTCAGAGCCTGCTGTAGCACCTTCTCTTACTGCCTTGCCTGCTGCGCCAGCACTTTCAAAGCCTTTGGCAGCTGCTTCAGCCAGTGCGGCAGTGCCTAAAGTGCCTACAGAGCCAGCTGCCCCAACAGCTACACCTGTGACTACTTCAGCTGCAGCTCAGCTGGCGTTGCCTGCATCAGCACTTATACCAGCCAATACCATCACCAGCTCTCTGAAGTTCAACTCCACAGCTGCTGCATCATTGAGCCCCTCAAATGTCACAGCTGCTGCACAGAATCTGACACAAGATGGAATGATGTATAATTTGAAGGGCATAGCCTCCAATGGAAGCTTTCTCACCCCCTATGACACTGAGCCCCAACTTGACCTCCTGGGCATATCCACTACAGGCAACGACCAACGCTCCCTGCTCAGAAACAGTGACGCTCTTTGGCCTGCTTGCAAGCTCTGTCTGAACAAACGCCATGCATATGCTTTCCATTTGATTGAAAGCCTTGCTTTTTTGTCCGAACAACTGTACAGACAGACACATGTGTCTTTGGGAGCATCTGTTTTGTTGGCAGCATTCTCACTCAATCGATTGGATTGTCACTGCCAAATCAAATTGCATGTCCAAGTGAGCTTCTCACCTGCCAAACACCGGGGATAAGCCATTCAGTGTGCATGCAGGCTGCTGGTCTTGTGGATGCGTTCAACAGCTCAACACAAGAGCTGACCATGTTTGCTCCTCTCAACTCTGCTTTCCTGAACCTCACTGTTGAGGTAAGCCAGCATAATAGCTGCAGAGTTTCACATGTAGCTGCTTTGCTGTTTGGCTGGATTTCACCCAGATTTGAACCACTGGCTAATGGACAGCTTCAGCAAAAGCTGCAGTGCTTTGGGACCATGTATCATCATGAGACATGTACTTACCCAGTGGGGTTGTGCAAAAAAACTGTATGCAATTGCTGAATAGAGCACTGCAGGTTTGCTGCAGGACACCCAACACAATTGCCAATGGGCCTTGTTATCAACTAACATGGTATTGCAGCTTGCTTGCAGCACCAAGAATGCACAAGCATCACACACACCTGTTTTAAATGCACATGCAATACATGACATCAAGAATTGCTGCAGTACTACTCAGGGACTCTCAAGGGTTGCTTGTAGTAAGGCAAAAGCCTAGGCCTATCCCTAGCCACATTTTGACTACCATCAAAAATTTGAGTGATAGTGTCCTGGCTGCAATCAGGGATTGGGACAAGGGGGCTGAGGGGGATGAAAAGGGGGGACCAGGGGCATGGGCAGGGAAAATCCCTGTGGAACTGGGGGATGCCACAGGCAAGGGAGAGAAGGTACACAACCAATCGTCTTCAGGCTTTGACAGCTGGCGGTTGTGACAAGAAGCAGATACCCACCATGCTTGTAGGTCCGGTTGGAGTAGCCCGGCTGCTCTGCACAATATTGAGTTGGCGGCGCAGCCTTGCCACCTCCTCGATCAAAGCTGCCTTATCCTGCAAAAAACGAATTTATTGGCTGTCAAAAGACCTGTCGCAATGTCCTGCTCATCAGCACAAACTGGCACAGCAGCAGCATGGTGTGGTGTTCAAAGTAGTAAAGTCAATGACTCAGACATGCTGCAAATAAAACAACCATGCTTGCTGTACGGCATACAAGACTGTGAAACCCAGGGCATCATGTGAGCCTTGCTTCTGCATTGCAAGCCTCACTGCTTGTTCTCTGATGGCAAAGTGAGGACGGGACAAAACAAAAAGGCTGACTGAAAGGTGTGCAACCTTGCACTCATCAACTGATTATGGCCATGGCACAGCTTGATAAGCATCAGACATCACAACTGACCTCCATTAGAGATTCATTCTTTTTGCAAAGCTGTGCAACAAAGCCCTGTTGCTCATGCAGCTGATTTCTGTAGAACTGTTGCATGTTGGACCTGTGCATGTCTGCTGCCTCAATCTCCTACAGCACCAAGCAATGATTGTTGGTACAGGCACCACAGTGCTGTCATTGATTGGCCAGCAGTACTGCAGATTCTGAAGGTGTACAATAAGTGCGAGGCAATCACTTTAGTAGGGCACAGGGGCTTGCTGGACATACAGCAAGTGCTGCTATAACAGCATCATAACTTGCTGTATGCATTTACTGCTGAAACTATGAGGCAAGAAGATCGCTGACCTGTCTGAGACCATTTTCTATGGTACAAGATGTCCCTTCCACGTTGGCATAAGCAGACATCAAGCCCTTGTATTCCACACTCAAAGCCACAAGCTCCTGCAACACACGCAGAGTCAATTTGCTATGGGAGCAAGGGCTTTGCACAAGCTGAAACAGCTTGGTCGAGTTGTTCTTAAATAGTTGGGACAGCCCAAGAACTGGTCACCTGCTCAAGAACACGAATTTTTTGCGCGCTCCGCCGCAGCTCCGATTGCATCACTGCGTAATCTCTTGAAACCTGCAAAAGTCAGAGCTTCGTGAGTGGACGGAAGCGAGGGAACCGGGCTCAACTAACGTACAAAAACCACTCGGTGGCTTGCCTGCGCATAAACTTTACGGCTTTCTACCACAGCTTCCCAACGCCGGGTCGCGATGTAGTTGGCGTTAGCAACCTTGGCTCGCTTCTCAGCCACGTCCTGCACACAGCTCAGAAACTTGATAGCAACCTTGGACCCTGAGGTCTGCCGAGAAAGGGTACAGCAGGACCACCGGCGGCCAGATAACGTGGGCGAATGCCCTCATGACGGTGTGATCTAGTTACCTCTGTGTCGTCAGGCTGCCGAACCGCTGATATAACTGACAACGGTCTGAAAGCCATGTGTGTTGACCACGAGACACTCTGAACAAAAACGCCTGAGGCAAATCCTCAGAAGCTCTGTCACTAATGTGCTTGTTGCTTCTGCGAGGATGAAAGTATCGCAGGACGTTTGCGCTAGGCTGGTTGTGCCTGGGCCCAGGCCTAGATGGGTCAGGGTTGACACTGAGCCAAGCGGCGTGAGCGCAGAAGAAGCCTGCAAGGGGGCTTGTTTCACCTGATCGTCACTGATTGCTTTGCAGACCTTGAATATCAGCTGCAGAGGAAGTTGTGCGTGCACAGCAGCTCTCCAAACAGTTGGCTGTCTCTGGCAAGGTTTGAGCTTTCCATGATTGAGCATCCCGTAAGCATTTCACGTGTTCCGTTGTTTCACGCAAGCGAGAGCTCCGTCGGAGGTAATCTTCGGAGATCCCGTGTTCAAGCACGGGACAAAACACACCGGACACGGCTCTGGGGTAAGGCACATCTTGAACGCTGCAGGCCAAGCTCAGTCCGTTGCGTGCCAGCATAATGCGATGTGAGCAGGTACAAGTCTAGAGTGCTGCACAGAAGCAGAGTCCATGACGCCTTCGTTGCAAGCGCTTAGGCAGCCGCTATCGCTGCCTGAATACAAGCGCTGGTTGGATTTGCCGATTCCTGCGACGTACGCAGTGTGCTCGAATGATCGGATACTTTCTTGTGTGAAGACTCTCCCACAGGAGACGGCTGAGTGGGGCAAAGAAGAGTGTGAACGCCTGATGTCATTGCGTATGAGTGATCCGGCTTTGAGGGGTGTCTTGTGCGTTGTGAAAACACCGCCCGGACAGCACGAAGCAGTTGGTGACGCAGCCGCCGATGCTGAAGCAGCCGCAAGTGTGGCTGTGTCAAGTGGATTCAGCTACCCCTGCAGCCGGAAGACTTCGGGGGGTAAACCGACCAAGATCAACGGAGGTCCGGGGAGCGACTCCAGCTGGCAAACGCTTGCAAAAGGAATGCCTGTGATAGTCAAGCGCAGCTGTTCGTATCATCGCACGCTTTTGGATGAGCACAGCGAGCCCGACTGGAGCAACCACTGGAAGGTATTGCCGTCTTTTGTAAGCCTATGTGAACCACTATGGTCAGTCGTCACTATACAAAACGTTGTGACAAGGCGAGCATGATCTTTTCTAAGTCACTGCATTGAACAACCCTGCTGGTGAATGACCTACTGCAGAGTCCTTGCACTTGTCACTTTCACCTTGCTGGCGATATACTTGCAGTTCAAAAGTTACACGGTGTGTTGTCCGCCTTATAAACACAAGTAGTGTTTCACTTTGCTTGCCTGCTGAAACAGACCAACAGACTATCAACTGGCTCTGGATTTGCAGTTCAAAAGTTACATGGTGCACAAAGTCATTCCTCACGCTGCTGAGTCTCCAGTCAGCTCTGCGCGTGTCTCTTCTGTGACAACCTCAGCTGAAGTCACGAGAGAGGGCGTACAGATCCCTGTGACTTTCACAACAAATGAACCACACAGCTTCAGAGGAAAGGTCACCTGTGGTCACTTGTTTGGCCTCTCTTTGCCTCTTGATGCCAGGCCCTTCCGCGTGGAAAAGGCACCAAAAGACAATAAAACATCCTTCACACTCAGCATCACCAAGGCTCTTCTGCCTGACATTGCACAGCTGAATCAGAAGTTGCAGGAGGGTGGGGAGCTGCATGGCAAACTCACTTTCCGGTGAGACTGTGTGACTACTCACCTTCTGCAACTTGACCCTACATCCTGTGTCTTATCATGCTGCCTATCAAAGCATGGCTAAATGGGTTGCTACTGTGCAGGGAGATGTACTCTCCAGATTATGGCAACATGTGCGTACACACAGTCTTGGACTCTGGTCCTGGCGTCGAAACATTGCCACCCTTGCAACAAGATGATCATGCCAGCAATGAAGATCATGCCATCATGGCTGAAGCATATGACCTGCTGGCGCCTCTTGGACCTCTTCCTATTGCTCCTCCTCCGCCTCCATCTCCTCCTCAACACTTTCCAGCTTTGTCAGTGGGACTGGCATCAGGCCAGCAGCCCTGCCCCGAAGCCCTCACAGTCTATGGGAATGCAGGAGTGCATGGCCATGTCTCAGCCTTGTCTTGGTCAAATTGGTCAGACGAGACCCTGAAGCATGACATCAGTCCATACTGTGCCAATGCACTCAGTACCATCAAGCAGCTGAAGCTTGTTGAGTTCAACTACAACTCAGACTCCACGGGACAGCGTCAGCTGGGGGTGTTAGCCCAGCAGATCAGCCAAGTAGAGCCCCAAGCAGTCGAGAAGGATAGCCAGAGTGGCTATCTGAAAGTTAACCTCAACCGGCTGATGTACCTTACAATCAAGGCCTGTCAAGAGCTGGACTCCCGTGTTGGGCAGCTTGAAAGCCGGTATGGTGGCATTGCCATGTCTTGGCTCATGCTCAATCAGTACAGCATCATGCATCAGCCCACAACAAGGCGATGGCCCTGTTCATCACACACCAGCCGCAGCTTTGACTCTGAAGGCAGCATGGACTTTAGTACAGCTCACACTGCAGCTCACAACAGTCATGTAGGCAGCAGGAACAGCATCCCAGACACAAGCATCAGTCAAAATGCAGCCAGCCAGTCATCTGCTTCATCAATCAACCCTCTGCTGAGCCTCACAAGCAGCAGAGCTGTGGTAGCATGGCTGATGAAAGCGCTTGATGAGCGTGGTGCTGGGGTTGACATTCTGTGGCGCAAGTTTGTGGATCGGCTGGGGCGTCAGGCCGTATGGGAGTGCTTTCAGGCTGCCAAGCTTGAAGCTAGCAGCAGCGAGGCTTCACGTACAGCTGGCGGTTGCATGATCAAGCTCCTGAACAAGAAGAAGAGCGATCTCGCTGTCAGGTATGGGTGTGTCTGCATGTGTGCCATGATTGTGTGTGAAATTCCATGCATACTGCCACCTCTGCCTGTAAAAGTCATTTTCTGCCTTGCAATGCAAGGGGTTTGCTTCCTGAACTTGAAACGCATGCAAGTAAGGCATATTTGAAGTTGTGCGCAAGCACCGTGCTTGCTGTTGTCTCATGTGGCATTGAGCAACCTTACAGCGACTACGTGCGTTTGAGCTGGATGTATGGGCTTTCAGCAGACAAATGCCAGCGCACCATATCATGTTTGCCATGCAAAGACCAGCTTACAGTTACAGTACATAGACAATGTCACAAAACCTTGTATCGTGTTCATAGGAGAAAGCAGACTGAAGCGACCAAGGGAATGGCTGAGCTTCATGGCTTCCAGCGTAAGCTGCTGGACCACATCAAGCAGGGAGGCAACCACATAATTGTTGCACCAACAGACAGCGGCAAGACACGCATAGCTGTGGAGCTCAGTGCCCTGTGGCTTGCCAAGAACAGCACAGCTCGCACACTTTTCCTGACCAACACAGTGCCACTGGCTCAACAGCAAGCAGGTAATCTGCTCAAGATTATGAGCTGAAGATCACACTCGCCAGGTCCAACCTATTAGAGTCATTGCTGCATGAGCAGTGCCGGGATTGTGTTGCTGCATGTATGTGATGCTAAAAGCATTGAAGTCAGCAGTGCCTGGATGAGTGATAGCAGTTCCCTGCCTGAGCTGGTTGATCAGTGAAGGTAGTCAATGTGGTCTAGTCTGCAAGACATTTTCTGTGCTGCGGAATACACACAAATGCTGTGCACAAGTTAGCTGCTCAATGAAGCCTGCACGCTCGTGTGCATGCAGCCTTTTGAACTGGATTGAAGTGTTTGGTCGTGAATGTCAACTATCCATCCATATGCCTGGCAGGCTGATGTTGCTGAGATGTTGTGCAGGTGTGTTCAAGGCTGCACCTTGCTTGCAAGGCTATGCAGGAGGTGTGGACTGCTACACCAGTGAGAACAGCATCAAGCCAGAGATGTGGGACACTGCGATCAAGTGCAACAAGGTGCTGGTCATGACAGCTCAGGTCTTCCTGAACATGCTTGAAGCTGGTGTCGCCAAGCCCCAACACTTCAGCCTCATGGTGAGCTGACATGCCATCGTGGCTGGGTTTTGCCTTTGTGCTATGCTCAGTACGGCATGGCTGATGGTCGCGCCTGCTGTCTCTCTCTGTCTCTCTGTCTGTCTCTCTGTCTGTCTGTCTGTCTGTGCCATAGTCTTCTAGCCACACCTTTACCAGCAAGCTTTAGGGTCTACACCACTCATATACCTGTCTAAAAGCTTGACTGGGCCTGTGCAACAACTGAGCAGCGACAGCCTGTTAGTCATAAATGTGTTGGCATCCAGCAATCACTGCTAATCATGCTTGTACAGGTGCTGGATGAGTGTCACCACACTCACAGCGACCACCCATACAACAAGATACTGAAGCACTACCGGCAACAGTCTCTGGAGGACCAGACGTCAATGCAGGTGCACTGTCCATCTATGCCTGTTGCGCATGAGAGCATGCACTCCATGCTTCACCACAGAGTGGTGCAAGAACGCATCCATGCTGTACCACAGAGTTGTGCATGCAAGACAAGCAACAAGGTCTACCAGATGCGCTGCAGCTGTGACAAATCTGTTGTATTGCTATGGTACAGCACATTCTGCTTGACAGGTCAGTTGACAGCTTGACCATGATTCAGCATGGTGTGCTGCCCAAGCTGCTGTTGGCCAGATGTTGCACCTTATTGCATTGTGATAAAGTGACTTCCCCAAGCTGCTGTTGGCAGGATGTTGTACCTTGTTGCATAATGGCAGAACAACTTCCCCAGTGCAATGTGGCCAAGCCTGGGTGGACCAAGTGGCAATCAGACTCTAGGCATGCCACGTATTGCACTGCTTGCAGGTGCTTGGACTGACAGCATCCCCTGGCGGCAAAGCAAATATGGTGAGACTTTCCTGCCTTGGCTTGGTTGCCCTGACACTGTCAGCTTCAAAAGATTTCCACTTGCCTGGTCAAACATGGCAGGTTGAGCACTCATTCAGATGTCAATCCACGTCTGAGTCTTGTTCCTCTCCTGTGCTCAAGTGCCTGCATGCTAGAGGGTTTCAACAAAAGTATGTGGCACCGCCTGACTGTTTGCTGTAATTGGTATCTCGACAGTACTCTGTAACGCTATGGAGCATCAAATGTAGCTGGTGTGCTCATGTGCATGTCTTCTGCACACAGGCTGCAACCATTGCGACACAGCAGCAGCTATGCCTCAACATGAGCGCAGACTTTGCTGGTGTGTCACCCGACAACACAGAGATTTTGCAATCCATCCCCAAAGCAAAGAAGAGCATTGTGACAGTGGAGTCCCGCCCAAGTGACGCCCAGGTTGCACTGGACCTTGGCAGAGTTTTGTTCACCCATGCAATGGATTACACAAATGTGACATCAGGTAAAACGCTGAGCGTTTGTCTTTGCGTCCGTGTTTTGAAGGGCATGATTTGCTATTCAGTCTTTTAGTAGGTGTGCAACCATGCAGCTTGGTTGCAGGTATTGCTGCATGCATGTCTGCAAGAGTCTAGACCACAAGGTTGGAACACAACCCAGGTTGTAATGGCTGCATCATCATCTTTTCCAGTGTTCAGCTTGGTTGCATTTACTGCATTACAAGCCAAGCAGAGTATGTTGTGCAGGCCCATCTCTTCCACCCGAGGTCAGTACCAAGTTGCAGATGGGCAATTGGTCCCCAACACTTGAGGGCTGGCTGCGCACTCTGCTCAACTCAGCGCCCCTGCCTGCTCCTGAGCAAGCCTACTTGAGAATTCTTGGGGATTGCCACACAGCCGTGAGCATTGCCAGGGATGTTGGGTATGAGGCAGCGCTACAACACTTGGGCAGCCAGTGCGTTGCAGCAGCAGCAGCCCCTTGCGACAGGGCAAGCTATGACACAGCTATAGAAGAGCCAGAGGTCGACCCATTGATCAGCCAGCTGCTCAAGGATCTAGCAGAGCATGTCTGTAGCCTGCTGCCTGTTCTGCAAGCCCTGGAATCAGGCCAAAGCTCTGCACACATGGGGTTCCCAAAACTCCAGGTGCTGATCAGGTTCCTGTCAGACATGCGCACCAAAGAGACCGCCTGGCATGGCATAGTCTTTGTGAAGGAGAGGCAGAGCGTGCACACACTGACTCACATGCTGCAGCAAGTTCCTGAGTTTGTGAATGAGGTCAGCTTCCACCCATTCACCGGCCATGGACACCAGAAGCAGCAGCAGGTCACAGTGGGAAGCTTCAGCAGAGGCATGAAGACCAAAGCTCAGAAAGATGCTTTGGAGAGCTTCAGGTATGGTGAAGGCAGACAAGTGTTGGTTGCCACAGCTGCAGCCGAGGAGGGCCTGGACATTGTGAACTGCCAGTTTGTTGTCTGCTTCACGGTTGTGGAGTCTGGGCGTGAGCTGATCCAGAGAGCTGGCAGGGCACGTATGCGTGGCTCCCAAGTTGTGCATATTGTGGAGCGTGGTTCTGGGGATGAGGCTACTCTGCTCAAGGCAGAGCAAGAAAAGCTGAATGCTGGAAACGCTCAGCTACACTTCAGCCATGTGGTGCCATGAGAGCTGTCTTGCATGCTGTTGTCTGGTCTACCAGCTAATGTCTACATAGTCTTTTGCACTCAGCTTTCAGGGACTTGTGCAATTCTGAGCACTACAATCATGTCTGCAAAAGCAGTTGTGAGTTACATTGCAATGTGTACTTGGCAATGAGAGCATTTAACTGTGCTGTTCTGTTTTCTGACAATTGTTTGATAAGCAGCAAACCTGCGCTGATGTGGTGTCTCTTCTGGTTTGTTTCGTAGTGTTTGTGAACCATTGCAGATGTGAACCAAAGTTGTAGGGTGGATGGGAGTTCGTTTTACATGTAACATCATCAGGACACCCCAACTGCATGAGTCCACCAAGACCTCAATCTGCATGAAGCATGTGCAATGTGTGCCTGATGTGACGAGGCGTGACAGGTGCCAGCAACAGATGGAATGCATATGCATGTTGACTGACTGATGACTGACTGTGTGTACAGATATGCCCTTGAAAATGGCAAAAATGGATGACCCATTGCTTCAGCTTTGCACCTTGCCACCATGATGTAAGCCTTACCTTTGGCAATGTTAATGGAGTTACGGTATAGTGCAAGTTCTGCACTTTGCCAAAATAGACGTGCCTCAAGCTTTTGATGCTGTTTACACTCACAGACCGCAAGCTAACTAGAGCACTGTGTCTCAGTCCCAACTCGTTTAGCCTTTCAATCAACAGCCAATTTGTTTTTGGCGCAAGATACTGCGTTCCTATTTGTGGCAGCAGATTTGCTGACTGGGTACTTGTAAGGGTGACTGATGTTAAGCATAAAACCTGTTGCAGTTTCAACCGTCACTGCTCATTGTCACTATCCAACCATCACTACCTCAATACTGCTGCACCATATCAATGCCACCCAGGACTGTGTTGGCAAGACTGCAAATGCACCTCAGGTTGCAGGTGAATGCTTATTCACAAGTACCATAGTAACAAGGCTCTACTGTAGCTTCTCAGATGCTTAACAGGGTCCCAAATTGGCAATAGCAAGCAGATCAGAACATAGGTGGAAAAGGCTGTACTGTCATGTATCATACTGGCGCTGATTCACTCATTAGCAAGTGAGCATTGTCAACACTGGCAAAGCAGTGTTTGTAGCTTGTGCTCATAATTATAAAACTAAATTGCAATGTATGCTGGCCCATCTTGAGCGTGAGATGTGTTGTGAGCCTTTGACATGCTACATTGGTCTGCAATGCAACGCCAACAGCAAATGAGCCCTGCTTGAAGCTGAAATGACTGACTAAAGCATATCATTGTAGCCATGTTCAGCTGCATCCTAGATTACTTGGTGATGGCAACTGAAGCAGGTGTGTGCCAGATCAAGGACGTCTGCATGCTCATCGCTGTCGTAATCAATATCAGGGTGCAGCTTGCACCATCGTCGTTTTATTGCACAGTCTCTACAGAACAAGTCATAGCAAAATTGACATCGCATAGTCTCAGCCCCACACTTGCAGAAGTCCAAGTCCGCTTCTTCTTCATCTTCATCTTCATCTTCATCTTGGTCTTGGTCTTCGTCTTCGTCTTCGTCTTTGTCTTCGTCTTTGTCTTCGCTGTCATTGCTGTCACCATTCTCATCATCAGCAGCATCATCAGCAGTGCCGCCGGTGCCATCATCAGCATGTTCATCATCATGATCATCGTTGTCACTGTTGTCTGCGTCACTGCCTCCTTTACTCTTGTCTTTGTCATTGACATCAGCACTGTCGTCATCAACCTCATCATCTACATGCTCCTCATGACCTGATGCTGCTGCACTGCTTGAGGCTGATGCATTGCCTGAGGCTGAGTGCTTGAGTGCCAAGCTGCCATGTTCATCTGCAGTAGCGAACAACTTGCACAGAAAGGGTGCTGAGTTTATTTCAGACATTTGATGCTTTCTAGTGACTGCTAAGTTCTATGTTTTTGTGGCTGCTTTGATTAGCCATCGGTCCATTGGAAGTCCACGCACTTCGCTGAATACAAAGACCAAAATGCTGGCTTGCATTCATGCAACAAAAGCAAAAACGTGATTGTGCAAACTGCAAAAGGCGCCATGCCAGTGATAGTGACCGTGACAAACGGTCACCGTGACCGTGGTTGTGCTGCAGCCCAAAAACAGAAATGAAAGCCACAACTGAAGTACAAAGTGACACTGCTGTGCTTGAGTTTCTTTTGATGAGATAGTCAATTCTCTGTTTAGCTGCCACCACAACAGCAGTACTTGAAGAATTGAGAGGACCGAACCTTTTTGCTCAACATCCACTGAACCACGGCGCCTTTTGCGAACAGCCCGCCCGTCAGCCGTAGTCAAGGACGTCTGCCTGTGCGTCATGCTCATAGAGTTTCAAACATCTCAGTTGTTGCTGCCTTGAGACCGCAAAACACTTCGTGTACTTGAGCAGATACACCACTGCGCGGTTTGGCGCAGTGACTTGCAAGGGTGTAGACCTGCACGACAGGTGACACCAAAGTGACACTCAAACGCAACCCAAAGACAGACGGATTGCGATGAGTCTCGCAAAAGGCAGATAAGAGACACAGAGAGCGATGGATGGTTCCAAACCTGCAAGTACACATAAAGATGTGAGCTGAGGCTGGAAGATGTCGCTGCCCGTGCTAATCTGCACAAATTCTGCCTGTAGATCTGCAGAGAGATGACTCATTGCAAAACCATAAGGTCGCCTGAACTTGAGGTTCAATTCAGTACTAAATGTGTGCACTGGCAGATCCCTGACACATGTCCTGTACGTGCCACAGTGTAAACATGTGGGAAACTTATTACATGCTACAATTGCTGCTTACATCTGTCTGACTCTTAATGGTAGAAGCTATCAGCAATAGCTCTAACAGTGGTGCTCAATATTCTGTGATAACATTCTGTGAAACACAGATACACTGGTAGGCTGTCTTTTTTCCTGCTAATCACGCTAACTACAAAAGACACACTGTCAGACACAACTTGATGGTGTTCTCATTTGCAGAAGATACAAGCAGCCAAAAATGGTCAAAATACTGCCTGGACAACCGAACTCCAGCATCCAGGCAGACTCTGTGCAGTTGCCTTGGTCAGTTGTAACATGAGCTGCCTTTTGGACAAGAGTTCACAGGGACGAATCCTGAGGCGACTTGCCAAAGCTTTGAAAGGCCGCTGCGGAGGTCTTCATGATCTTGGTCACTTAATTCTCGAGTGTAAAAAGAGTTGCACACGGAAAGATGTCAGACTCTGACTACTGTCCAGACCTTTTGAGAACACTGCAGCATTACACCTGTAATGTGCCTGCAGCCTTGTCACTGTGGACCTGTCCAGCTCTGAAGGCAGCTCATTGCCTGTGCACATATATATTTACACAAGTGTATATACAGTATATATATGTAGTGTGTATAGTGTATATGTTTATCAACACTAAACAGTCCCCTTGATAAAATATCAAATAGTTGTTGGGTTTTTATCCTAGCATCCACCCAGGTGCAACACGTGCCACATCTGAGTGTGACTTAAGACTTTCAACTGTCAATGTCACAGAAAATCTTGCAGAAAGTGGCTCCAGAACGTAAGCCCAGCGAAATAAGCCTACCGTAAGTTTGCATTATACCACTATATGCAACAAGCACCAAGGTGCATGAACGTTCATTGGCATTAATGCCTACACAACTATGCCGATCAAGCAACAAGCTACGTCTAAGCTGTGCATATGCACATGATTTTGATGCTCCTATATCGAGGAACTGATTTGGCTCTTTACAAAAGCTGTCAAGGCAAGTCTTGCTATTGACACATCTGCAGCCGCTTTACAACTGTCAACGTTGCAAGCCTGGAGCTCATCAGCAATCTCACAATATCTCATGGAGCAAGCCCTCTTGCCACAACTGCTCGGCTAGGAAGGCTTTGTCACTGTTGCTGATAGTGTGACCGTCCCAATGATCAGCACGGCACTCAGCCTCATGCTCTGCTGAATTGGAGCAGCTTTCGCACAATGTCCCTTCACAACAAGGGCACTCTTCTGTGTATTCATCACACACGCATACTTCACAATGGCAACAAAGCTTGAGCAGGTGACTGTGGTCTGCGCAGTAAGTGGTCTCCCCACAGCACTCATAGCTGCAGGAGGTGAAGTCTTCGTCATTGTCAAGTAGACAGTCACAGCAGTACTGTTGCTGACAACCAGATGCTGAGCAGGTTTGCTTCACATTGCCACACTCACAGACCGCTGTGTTTGCAGCCACAGCTGCTGCTGCATTATCTGGCTGGTCTTCTTTGTCACACAGGCTGTTGATGGTGGCAGGTGGCTTCAAATCATCAGCAACTCGAAGCACTGGTTTGGGTCTGCCGCTACCAGCTTCATCATCAGCTTCACCATTGAAGTTTGATTTGAATTTGTCCCGATCAGTTTCACCATGGGAGAGAGGTGTGTGTAAGCTTCCGACAGGTTGAGGCACTGCTTCACCTGAGCTTGCAACGCTCGTTAGTCTGGGGGAGCAGTACGATTTTCTGGTCGTAGCAGTATCACTGCAAACACGCAGCATGCATTGCCATTGGTGTTACGGGGCGAGCGTGGCCGACTGACTTTTGGACGCCTGAAGTTGACCGGCTTCGCGGTGATGCTTCTGCCGTTTCGCAGCCGGCTCACTACTCGCTTCAAGGCTGACAGCATTTGACACAGTGTCTCTTGCTTGCTGCATGAAAGCTCAATACGTTTGCACCAACGTCAGATGGGATGAGGCCGCGGACGTCACGCTATTTCAGAGATTCGAATCAACGGCTGAATAGGTATCAGGCTGACTACAAAAGCTGACTGGCTGGAGCGAGTAAAATACACCGGTCAAGAGAAGCCTATGTACACTGCCCTGGCAGTCGACTTTCACGCATTTGCTGTGCCCGAGATTGTGCATCTGAGATGGCCGCGGCCTGTACAACAGTAATGGTTTCTTTCGTCCCCACAACAGTAATAGTTACGTGATGGATAATATTTGCAGGCCGTTGCGTGCCAGCATAATGCTCGCTGCAGTTTAGAATAATCTTTAAAGCGTGATTGCGAGGGATCATGTGTGAGCAGAGGCTCGGGGACCACGCCTAAGTATGCAGTCGGTTTCAGTACAAAATTGTTACAGGTCGCGTCTGGCTCAACACCTGCAGTTGCTCAAGAAAAATAAACGAAGACGTATTGTGAGAAAGCCTTGTTTGAGAGGAAAACAGAAAACAGCATGCGCTGCTTTGCTTTATCCTCATCACTCCAATTATCGACTACCGCTTTATGAATGTTCAGCTACAACATGTCGGCTTTAGTAAGGTACC